>Ga0272446_1005784_pt1 | contig 13362 bp, 7 predicted proteins | sample YNPCB0061_FD_194587 | JGI IMG/M metagenome (GOLD analysis project Ga0272446, IMG submission 194587) | Hot spring microbial mat communities from Yellowstone National Park, WY, United States - YNP-CB-006-1 | ecosystem: Environmental > Aquatic > Thermal springs > Hot (42-90C) > Sediment | place... | reverse complement strand
TTCAGAAATCATCTCGCCGATGACGTAGTTTAAGTCTGAGCGGTGCTCGAGGTATTCGAGCCAGGGAGCGTATTGCACGCGCAGTTTTTCCCAGTCGTAGCCGTGCAGGTTTTTGACATAGAAGAAGTCGCGATAGCGGCGCCACACTTCGTTGAAGATTTGGGTCCACTCCTGGCGGGGGATGCGGTCTACGATGAGGCCGGCTGTGGACACCGGTTTCTTGGCCGTGGTTCCGGGCTTGGCGTCCATGAGATGAAAGTTTTGCCCCTGGCGGATGAGCACCTTGTTGCCGTCTTGAGACACAGCGTAGCCAGTGACCTCTTCGGCGAGTACGCTTTCTTTTCGATCTTTGACGGCGAAAATCACCAGCGCGGAGCGGGCGTCGCTGTCGCGTCCGTAATAAGCGGATCCGGATCGCACATAGAGAAGGTGGCCTTTAGTAGCGCTCAGTCCGAAGTAATTGCCGGGCTGGATGGGGACGCGGATGGTTCGCGCGGCTAAGCCGTCGAAGTCGATCTTGACCAGGGGCGCAGCGGTCTTTTTCTCTTCTTCCTTCTTCTCCTTGGAGTCCAGGGCGACTTCGTCGCTTTCGGGTCCGAAGGGATTCTTGGCATCCTTGCGGAGGGCCAGAGCGAAAATGCCGCGGTTGCGGGCGCCCGCATAATTCCACTCGATGTTGCTGAGTAAGGGGGCGAATTCGCGCTCGCTGAAGTAGTACAGGTAGTTTCCGTCGGGATCCCAAGCCGGCGAGCTGGTGTCCCAGAGCGAGTCGAAGACGCGGCGGCTCTGGTTGTCGCCGGCGCCCCAGATGTGAATGGAGCGGCGGCGCACGGCGCCGGCGGTGCGGCTGTAGGCGATCCACATGCTATCGGGGGACCATTCGTAGTCGAGCAGTTGTCCGCGCGGCTCGTCGTCTACTTCCACTACGGATTTGTCTTCGAGCTTCAGCACGTACAGCTTGCCGTCTTTGTCGCTGAAGGCGATGCGTTTGCCATCGGGGGACCAGCGGGGGCGGTAGCGCATGGCTTTGCCGCCCTGGGTGAGCTGCTCGACGGTTCCGGCGCCGTCCTGGTTTACCAGGTACAGCTCTTCTTCGCCGCTGCGGTCGGAGATGAAGACGATTTGGCGTCCGTCGGGCGACCAGGCGGCAGCTTTATCATGGGCTCCGGAGGAGCGGGTGAGGTTGCGGACGGCGCCTTTTTCAATGGGGGCGGTGAAGACATCGCCGCGGGCGACAAACAGAGCGCGTTCGCCTTTGGGGCTGAGGCCGAAGCCTTCGATCTGAGCGGCGGCGGAAACTTGGGCGGGGCGCGAGGCAAGCCCGTCGGTGGGAACGGTGATCGGTATTTTGCGGGGCTTGGCGGCGGATTTCACATCGAGGACCCACAACTGCCCGTCGAGTTCGTAGATAATTTGCGATTTGTCGCCGCGGCTGGGCCAGCGCACATCCCAATCGGCGTAGTGGGTGATCTGGCGGGTGCGTTTGGAGGCGGGATCGAACTCATAGAGGTTCATCTTGCCGGTGCGGTCGCTGGCGAAGTAGATGCGGTCGCCGATCCACATGGGATCGCGTTCGGTGCGCGGAGAAGGCGAAACGGGCTGCAAGTCTTTGGTGGCCAGATCGAAAATGAACAGCTTTTGGGCCCAGCCGCCTTCATAGCGTTTCCAGGTGCGAAAATCGCGGAACAGCGGAGAGTAGACGATTTTTTTGCCATCCGGCGAGAGGTCGCCCGCGCCGGAGACGGGCATGGGCAACGGTTCCGGCAAGCCGCCCTTCACCGGGACTTTGAACAAGCGGCAATCGCTATAGGTCCAGGCGTCGCGGAGAGAGCGGAAGACCACATAGGCGCCGTCGGGCGTCCAGCCGTAAACCTGGTTGTCGTAGCCCCAGCGGTCCGGGAGGGGACCGCGAGCGGGATAGAAGGTCAATTGCTTGGGCACGCCTCCGGCGGCAGGGATCACGTAGACCTGCTCGTCGCCGTCGTATTGTCCGGTGAAGGCGATCCACTGTCCATCGGGAGAAAACTTGGCGAACAACTCGAGGCCCGGATGAGCGGTGAGACGGGTGGCGTTGCCGCCCGAAACTGGAGCCGTCCACAGGTCGCCGCCGTAGGTGAAGACGACTCGGTCGCCGTGGATATCCGGAAACCGGAGAAGCCTTGTCTCGGCAGGCAGCATCCCCGCCAGAAGCAGCGCGAAAAGCAACACTCGAATGGCCATACTCACGACGGTACCATGCGGCGCAAGCAGGGTAGAATAGAGGAGAACTTTCGCTATGGCCGACGCCGTCTGGCGGCATATCCCGTTTTTCCTCGCGAGCCTGATCGTAATGGCCGTGCATTTTGCGTTTGCCCGGTGGGCGCAGCGGCGGACGACGCGGATGCTGATTTGGGCAGCGGGCGCCTGGACAGTGGCGAGTTACATTCTGGGACTGCCGGTGATAGCCAGCCACTTGCCGAACTGGGAGTGGTATTTCTGGCTGCGCGGGGCTGGGGTGGCCTGGGGGATCTGTTCGGTGGGCGTTTTCCTGCTGGTTTTTGTGTGGCGGAGGATTCCGAAGCCGCAGTTCCGCCCGGAGCGGCGGCGCCTTCTGTTAGCCGCGAAGTCCGCTGTGGTAGCGGCGCCCCTTACTGTGACCGGCTACGGCGTGTATGTGGCTAGAAACGGTTTGGAAGTGCGTGAGGTGGATATTCCGGTGTGCGGGCTGGCGGAGGATCTGGACGGGCTGAGGATCGTACAGCTTACCGATATCCATTGCAGTCCGTTTCTGAGCCGCAGGGATGTGGCGCGGGCAGTGGCGATGGCCAATGAAGTACGCCCACACTTGGCTGTGGTGACTGGAGATTTGATCACCAGCGCGTCGGACAATTTGCGGGATTGTCTGGCGGAGTTGTCCGGTTTAAAGGCAGACGCGGGCATTTACGGCTGCTTGGGCAACCATGAGATCTACGCCCGGGCTCAGGATTTTGCGGCAGCCGAGGGCGCGCGGCTGGGCGTGCGGTTTCTGCGCGGGCAGGCGGCAAGACTGAGGTTTGGCGAGGCGGCGCTGAATCTGGCGGGCGTGGATTACCAGCGCATGCTGCGGCCCTATCTGGTGGGCGCCGAGCGTTTGGTGGACCCGTCCATGTATAACATTCTGCTTTCCCACAATCCGGACGTTTTTCCGGTTGCGGCGAATAAGGGATTCGATCTGACTTTGGCGGGGCACACGCACGGCGGGCAAATTACGGTGGAGATTCTGGAGCAGCATGTTTCGCTGTCGCGGTTTTTCACGCCGTATGTGTGCGGACTGTATCAGGAAGGGGCGCGGTGCGTGTACGTAAGCCGGGGCGTTGGGACGGTGGGCGTGCCGGCGCGTATCGGAGCTCCACCGGAGATATCCTTAATTCGACTGTGCGCTATCTGATCCTCAGCGATATTCATTCGAACCTGGAGGCGCTGGAAGCGGTGATGGAAGCGGCCGAGGGCGCTTATGACCGGATTCTGTGCTGCGGCGACTTGGTGGGCTACGGGGCGGATCCCAGCGCGGTGGTCGATTGGGCGGCATTGCATGTGAGTTTTGGGATCCGTGGCAATCACGACCGCGCGATGTTCCAGGATGAGGATCTGGCATGGTTCAATCCGGTGGCGAGCGCCGCGGCGGTCTGGTCGCGCCGGGTGCTGTCGGCGCGGCAGCATGCGTATCTGCGGAACCTGCCGGCGGGTCCGCAAATGGTGGACGGTTTTGAGCTTTTCCACGGCGCACCGTACGACGAAGATGATTATTTGTTGAATGTGGAGGCAGTCCGGGCTTGCGAACCGCATTTAAGCACTCAGTTATCGTTTTTCGGCCATACGCACTGGCAAGGAGGTTTTCGGTTGTTGCGGGGCGCGGTGCGGCCCATCGCCAAAGTGCCGAACAATGAGAGTGAGTTAACGCTGGAGCTAAGCGGAAGGGAGCACTTTCTGATTAATCCCGGCTCGGTGGGACAGCCGCGCGACGGGGATCCCCGCGCCGCCTTCTGCATTTATTCGAGCACAGACCGCGTGATCACCTACCGGCGGGCGCCTTACAACTATAGTGCCGCGGGGGAGAAGATCCTGGCCGCGGGACTGCCGCCGGTGCTGGCGCGAAGGCTGAGCGCGGGCTTTTGAGGCGTCCACGCATACCATGCCGAATATCCTGAACATCATCACCATCAGCACAAGCGATTTCCGGGCGCAGACGGAGCGGTTGCTGCTGTCGCTGGTTTCATCGCGGAATGAGTTTCATCTGACCGTATACTGTGACGACGCGCCGGCGTTCGCCGATCTGGCGAACCTCGGTCCATGCTCGTTGGTGGAGTTGCCGGAGATTCGCGCGTTGGGAGTTAAGCGGGCGAAATTCACCGCCTACCGCCGGGCGATGGAGGGTGGGGGCTTTTTGTATTTGGATTCGGACATCATTGTGCTGGAGCGCTTGGATGAACTGGCAGCGTGCGGCAACTTCGCCGGATGCCCCGATGACCTGAGCGGGTGCCCATTCATCGCCGACAAGCGGCATCCGTGGCCGGGCGACCCGGAGCTGGAGAACCGCATTTACATCAATTCCGGGGTATTCTTTGCGCCTTCTTCGACCCGGGAGTTCATCGAGCGCCTGCATGAGCTGAGCCTCTCGGACGAGATCTGGGACCGCTACATATTTCCTGGGGGCCTATATGACAACCACTTTCTGTGCGCGCAACTGAACTTGCAGGACCAGCCGGTAGAGTTGCTGGACGCCTCGGTGTACAACTGGCAGGGGTTTTACAAGGGCGGGCAGCTTCAAGTGGAGCGGAAAGGGAACGCGCTGGTGAACCGGGAAACGGACAAAGTCCTGAAGCTGGTCCATTTCGCCGGCATTCGAAACGTCGATGACTTCCTGTGTTCGCTGCCGGCTTCGGTGTCAAGCCTGCTGTATGCGCGGAGCCTGGGTGCGGCGCCGGCTCCTGAGCAAGCTCACCGGGCGTATCTAGCGAGCCTCAGCAAAAGCTTTGCGGATTCGCTGCCGGATCCGTTCGTGCAAGTCGTGCTGGAGCACCTGCTCAGGGAGACTTCGGCGATCGCGGCGGGCGGACTACGCCGCAATTACCAGCGGGAAGTTTCCTATTTTCGGGACCCGAGCGCATGGCTGTCGCTGGTCTATTCGCGGCCCAACACCACGGCGGAGTGGAATGGCCTGCGGTGCGGCGGAGCGTATCTGGAAGCCGAAGAATATGCTTTCATCCGGCGATGGATCGAGCGGTACGGCATTCGCCGGGTGTTCGAGGTAGGCGCCGGGGAGACCTCGATATTGTTTCACCGCCTGGGGCTTGAGGCGTACGCTATCGAACCGTCTCCGGGACTGTGGTTGGAGCGCGCCAAACAAGAAGGCTGCCAGTGCAGTTTGACGCACTTTGATCTCGAAACGCGACTGTTCGACCAAGCCGAACTGGAAACTGTGATCCAACGGCTGCCCAGCCGGGAAGTGGACTTGCTGTTTGTCGACTCGCCGGGGGGAGGGAGCAACCGCAGCCTTATTCCGGACCAGTTGCTGGAGCTGATTCAGGTGCGCTATTTGCTGTTTCACGACGCGCATCGGGATGCGGCCAACCTTTTTCGGCACGCCGTGGAGCGCGGCCTGGAGCTGTGCGATTATTGCCCTTCCTACCGGGGCATGGTGTTGTTTCGGAACCCTGGCCACGCCCGGCGTCCGCTCCCTGCCCCGCGCCGTGAGGATGTGCGCTTTGCGGCGCCGGGCTTCGAGATGGAAATCTTGTCGGCGCCCGCAGCGGTTGCGGCAGGCGAGGAATTTGCAGTTCGCGTGAGGCTGACGAATCGAAGCGACGCGCCGCTGTCGAGCCATTACGCGCATCCGGTGCTCGCGGCTTATCACTGGCACGACGCGGCTGGGCGGTGCATGGTATTCGACGGCAAGCGCACAGCGTTGCCTTTCGATATCCCGCCTGGGGACACGGCTACGTTCGATGTTTGCGTCGGCGCTCCGGAGATCAACGAAGAAAGCGACTGCCAGTTGCAGATAAGCCTGGTGCAGGAACTGGTGTTCTGGTTTCACGACCACGATCCGGGCTTGGCGAAATCGGCGATGGTAAGGATCAGGCCACGAACCGAGCCGGCCATGACGCCCACCGATGAACCGGTTGACGCTTTCATCGCAGCGGCTTATCGCCGGTTGCTGAAGCGGGAACCGAAGGAGCACGAGCTGCGGCGTCAAAGGGAGCGCTTTCGCGCCGGCGGGGGACGGGATGAATTCCTGCTGGAGCTGGCGCTCCGGTCGGAGGAATTCGTCCGGCAGTTTCGCGTCCGGCAAGGAATCATCACCGAAGACATGACGGGCGAAAGGGTTTTCGCCGAGATCTGGGGCAAGTGCCGCGAGTACACTATTACTTCAATGGAGCGCGCTTACGCGATGTACAAAGCGGTGGAATACATCGTGCGGCGGCAGATTCCAGGCGATATTGTTGAGTGCGGCGTGTGGCGGGGCGGAAGCTGCATGATTGCGGCGTACACTTTGCTGCATCTCGGCGACACGGCAAGGAAGATCTATCTGTATGACACTTTCGCCGGGATGAAAGAGCCGGGCGGCGAAGATATCCGCTTCGACGGCGCCGAGGCGCGCCCGCTGTGGATGGCCAGCCGGGATGAGCAGGATCGCAGCCGGTGGTGGAGCTGTCCGCGGGAAGAAGTGCGCCGCAATTTGTTGAGCACGGGATACCCGGAAAGCCGCCTGGTTTGGGTTGAGGGGTATGTGGAGGAGACCATTCCAATACAAGCGCCGCAGCAGATCGCGCTGTTGCGGCTGGACACGGACTGGTACGAGTCCACCCTGCATGAACTGCGCCATCTGTACCCGCGCCTGGTTTCCGGCGGCGTGCTGATCATCGACGACTTCGGGTGGTGGACCGGATCGAGAAAAGCCGCCGAACAGTATTTCGAGGAGCAAGGAATCCAGGTATTCCTAAGCCGCATTGACTCGTCCGGCGCCCGCCTGGCAGTAAAGCCGTAGCCTTGCCCCTCTTGGAGCGGACTTTTGATAGACTTGCCGGGGAGGTTTGTTGTGATTCGAAGGCTTCTTCTGTTGGGGGCGGTCTTCGCCTGTGCGTTACTCGGCCAGTTGGATCGCGGTTCGATTACTGGCCTGGTTACGGATCCAAGCGGGGCTGCCGTGCCCGGAGTGGCGGTGACGATACAGAACATCGGCACCGAAGCCAAGTACGAAACGGTGACCAGCGCCACAGGGCAGTTTACGCGGCCCAACCTGCCGGTGGGTGATTATCAGCTTACGTTCACGGCGCAAGGGTTCAAGCGAATGGTTCGCGGCGGCATTAGCGTGGGCGCCACTGAGGTGGTGCGCGTGGACGTGAAGCTGGAGCTTGGCGCGGTAGCGGAATCGGTAGAAGTGACAGCCGAAGTGCCCCGTCTGCAAACCGAGACGCCGGAGGTGGGGACGACGCTCGACAACCGTTCTCTGCTGGACCTGCCGCTGAGTTTCTCGTCGGGGCGGCGTCCGGAGAGTTTTGCCTTTTCGGTGTCGCCGGGCGTGGGAGGCACTTCCTACACCAGCCACATCAACGGGTCGACGGGCTTTTCGAAAGAGATGCTGGTGGACGGCGCCTCCATCACGGTGAACCAGAGCGGCGACGTGAACGCGGGGATGATCTCGCCGGAGGCGCTGGAAGAGGTACGGGTGCAGACCTCGGGCATGTCGGCGGAATTCGGGCGCACGCAGGGCGGCATCTTCAATCTGGTGCTGAAATCGGGGAGCAATCAGGTTCGGGGCAGCGCGTATTTCGGGCTTCGGAACGAGGCGCTGAACGCCAACACGTTCGCGGACAATTACCGCGGGGCGCCGCGGGCGACCGACCGCAAGCAGAACTGGGCGGGCAGCCTGGGCGGTCCGGTCTATCTGCCGAAGTTGTACGATGGGCGAAACCGGTCCTTCTTTTACTTCGCTTATGAGCGTTACAAGGAGCGCTCTTACGGCTTTGGCGCGCCCAGCCGCAATGCGCCCATCCCCGAGTTTTACGAAGGAGACTTCAGCCGGTTGTTGGGTCCGGTGACCACCTTCCGCGATGCGCTGAACCGCCAGGTGGCGCGCGGCGCCATCTATGATCCGCAGACCTTTCGCCAGTTAGAAAACGGGCGGTGGATCGGCGACATGTTCCCCGGCAACCGGATTCCCGTTTCGCGGTTCAGCCAGGTGGCGAGGAAGCTGAATGAGATTGCAAAGTCGCGGTACCTGCCTACGGTTCGAGACGCCTCCGGCCAAATACCGTTGGTGGCCAACATGTTATTTCCGAAATCCGGCGCGCCGGAGTGGGATCATCACCAGTATTCCGTGAAGGCCGATCAGGCGCTGAACGACAGGCACAAATTATCGGGATCGTGGTTCTATCATTTTTCCCCGCGGCTGATCCTGGACGCCGGTGGTTTATGGGACCCGACGGACCGCGAGGGCGGACCGCTGGCCAAGGCGCGGCGGCGCGACGACACGGGCGGAGGCGCACGGCTGGCTGAAGACTGGACTATTTCGCCGCGGCTGCTTAACCATTTCACGCTGTCCTACAACCGGCGAGGCAACCCGCAGGAGATTATCTATTCGAAGGTGGATGGAGCTAAAGAACTGGGCATCAAGAACTTGAGCACGACCGGTTACCCGGTTGTGAACTGGGGCGGGGGGCCATTTGTCAGCTTGGAAACGCCGGGTTTCACGACGTATTCCTTCCGCGCCGATGTGAGCTGGGGCATTCTGGACACGGTGAGCTTCACCAAAGGCCGGCACTTCCTGAAGATGGGCGTGGACATGCGGCGCAATCATCAGAACAACAACCCAAAAAGTAACGGCGCGTCGTTCACCTTCCACGCCCGCGCCACGGCCATCCCGACGGAGGCTTTTTCAGGCAACCAGACAGGCTATTCCTTCGCCAGCTATTTGTTGGGCATTGTGGACAGCGCCTCGCTGAGTGATCCGGTCCCGATGGGCGGACGACGCCACTATTATGCGCTTTTTGTTCAGGACGATTTCAAGGTGTCGAAGAGGCTCACCCTGAATCTCGGATTGCGGTGGGAGCACCAGCCGCCGGTTTTCGAAGTGGCGGACCGCTATTCGAGCTGGACTCCGAACCGTATCGACCCCATCTCCGGCTTGCCGGGCGCCTACGAGTTCGCCGGCAAGTGCCAGGGGTGCACGGGGAAGCGCTATTTCGGACGCAAGAGTTTTCGAGATTTCGGACCGCGTTTTGGATTCGCCTGGCGCGTGCGCGACAAGTGGACGGTCCGGGGCGCATACGGCATTCTGTATGAGGCGGATTCGTTCAATGGCTACAACCCGACTCCGCTAGGCAAGCCGACCAGCACGGCATGGGGCGGAACCTACTCGCTAAATTCCAATCCCACCCAGCCATGGGCTGGAATTTTCAACTGGGATAACGGATTTCCCACGGACCGTTACACGCCCGCCAGCATGGACCCCTCGTGGGGGAATTTCAACCGCCCTGGGATGGTGGATCCCAACTACGGGCTGACGCCCTACGTGCAACAGTGGAACTTCAACGTACAGCGCGAACTGCCCGGCAAGGTGGTCCTAGACGTAGGCTATTTGGGCAACAAGGGCACGCGGTTAAAAGCGGGAGAGCTGGCGCGCATCAACCAGTTGCCCGTCTCGGCACTGGATCAATATAAGACCAGGCTGAATAATGCCGTGCGCAATGCGGCGGAGGCGGCGGCCAATGGCATCCCGTATCCCTATCCTGGATTCTCGGGGACGGTGGCCGCGGCTTTGAGGCAGTATCCCCAGGTACAGGGCAATCAGACGGTGAACGTGTATGCCACGCCGCTGGGCTTCACCAATTACCACTCGCTCCAAGTGACGGTGAACCGGCAGTTCCGGAAAGGGCTGACGGTTTACGCCAATTATGTGTGGTCGCGCAACATGGCCAACGTTGACAGCTCGCTAATCGGAGATAACAGCGGGCCGCTGGACTATTACAACCTGGCGCTGGAGAAGGCGGTGTCGAGTTACGATACCCCGCACGTAATGAAGGCCCATTTCAACTACGAGCTGCCTTGGATGAAGCGCAGCCGGATCTTCGGTGGTTGGGCCGTTTCCGGAATTCTTAATTACGGCTCAGGCCAGCCGCTGGGATTCAGCGCCTCGACGCCGCTTTCCGGTGGCTGGAACGGGGCGTTGAACCGGGCGAACATTGCGCCTGGGGAGATGAAGGCGGCGGGCTTTGACAAGTCGAAGTTTGAGCTTTCCACCGCGCTTTCTCCGAACAATACCTACCTGAACAAAGCGCTGTTTTCACAGCCCGCTCCGCTCACGCTGGGCACGTCGGCGCCGCGCTACTCTCAGGTCCGCAGCTTCGGCACGATCAACGAAGACCTGTGCTTGCAGAAATCCCAGCGGCTGACCGAGAAGGCCCGCCTGCGGCTGCGAGCCGAACTGCTGAACGCCTTCAACCGGTCGAAACTGGGCGGGATTGTCACGAACGTCAATAATCCCAACTTCGGGCAAGTGACTTCCATCTCAGGGAACCGGCAGATTCAGCTCAGCGCGCGCATCGACTTCTGAGGCTATGAGACTCATTCCTACGATGCTGCTGGCCGCACTATTAGCGGCGGGGGCGGATTACTACATCGATCCGGCGGGTAGCGACGCCCATTCCGGAACCTCGCGCAGCGAGGCGTGGCGTTCCCTGGACAAAGTGAACGCCACGGTGTTTCAGCCAGGCGACAGGATCTTTTTACGATCGGGAGCATCCTGGAAGGGCACGCTGCACCCGAAGGGCTCCGGCGCTGAGGGCCGGCCGATTGTGCTGGACCGATACGGGGACGGCGCGCTGCCGCTCGTGGAGGGCGCCGGTGCGGAGGCGGCGCTGCTGTTGCACAACCAGGAGTACTGGGAGGTACGGAACCTTGCTTTCACCAACGACGCCCCGGAGGAGGGTCTGCGGCGCGGCGTGCTGGTGCGCGCCGAGAACTCCGGCCGGGCCATGCGCCACATTTATTTGACCGGGCTGCACGTCCACCACGTCAAAGGAAAGCTCGGCGCGGATATCGTCTCGAAGACCACCGGCGGCATCGCCATTGAGGTGCGAGGCAAGGAAAAGCCTTCGCGCTTTGACGACGTGAGAATTGAAAACTGCAAGGTGGAGCACGTGGACAACACGGGCATCTACACCTGGTCGGACTACTCGCCCCACCCACGAGACCCGCAATGGACGGAGCTGAGGTTTACGCGCGTGGTGGTGAGAGGCAATTCCATCACCGACACCGGCAAGAACGCCATGGGCGTGCGGGCGTCGCTCGCCCCGCTGATCGAGCGCAACGTGGTGCGGAAGTCCTCGTCACGCCTGCACGGCAACGCCATCTACGTGTTCGGCTGCAAGGATGCGCTGATTCAATACAACGACGTGGCCGAGACGCGGTTCGATCGCATCGAAGGCGCGGCGTTCGACAGTGACTACAATTCGGAGGGAACCATTATCCAGTTCAATTACAGCCACTCGAACGGCGGTGGACTGGTGAACCTTTGCAACAATCCCAGCTCGCCGCCTCCGCGGGGCTACAACACCGGCACCATTGTGCGGAACAACATAAGCCGCGATGAAATTGAGCGGGTGATCGGCTTCGACGGTACGGTGACCAACACGATCATCGAAGACAACGCCATTTACGTGGGCAAGGAGCTGAAGCCGCGGATCATCGAGTTCGACCTGTTCGGGAAGGCGCCCGGGTACGCCGATGGCGTGGTATTCCGCCGCAATGTGATTGTAAACGAGGGCGGAGGCACATATCTTTGGGGCGAGGCCACCAACGTTGTGTTTGAGAATAACAGCTTCCTGGGGCGCCACCCTAACGACGCGCCGCCGCCGGGGGACTTTGAGTACCGTCCCAACGTGGTTTATGCCAAGAGAGGCGACATTGCGCTGCGCGCGAATCTGTACATTCCCAAGGGCGGCGGTCCGTTTCCAGCGGTCCTCTTTATTCATGGGGGAGGCTGGGCCTCGGGGGACCGCTCGCAGCTTCGCAACCCGGCGGCTTACCTGGCTGAGCGCGGAATCGCCGGCGTGGCAGTAAGTTACCGCCTATCCGGGCAGGCAAAGTATCCGGCGGCAATCGAAGACGTGAAAGAGGCGGTCCGGTGGGTGCGCGCGAACGCAGCACGCTACAAGATTCACCCGGACTGGCTGGGCGCAGCAGGTTCCTCGGCAGGCGGGCACCTGGCCGCGTTGTTAGCTCTCACGGCGAACGACTTGGAACGGGTCAAAGCCGTGGTCCCGCTAAATCCAGTGCTGGACTTGACGAGTCTCGATCCGGGCAGCGGAATGGTGGCTAAGTTTCTGGGCGCCCCATGCGCGCAGCGGATCGAATTGTGCCGCGAAGCTTCGCCCGTGTTCCGCGTGCGGCCTGGGGCGCCGCCCTTCTACATCATGCATGGCACGGACGACAAGACCGTTCCTTACAGCCAAGCCGCCGCAATGGCGGAGAAGCTGAAAGCAGCGGGTGTGCCGGTGCGCCTGTTCACCGCCGAGGACGGCCCCCACACTTTCTGGGCCAACCCCCGTTGGCTGCCGGTGGTGCTCCGCGAGATGGAGGCGTTTTTCCGCGAACAACTCCGTTAGGGCGCAGGGATGCGCTACTCTAACGACGAGGAGCACGGGGCATGAGGCAGATCCCCAATTGGGACCAGTATTATCTCGGCATTTGCCGGATGGTGGCCACCAGGAGCAAAGATCCGAATACGCAGATCGGTTGCGTGATCGTGGGGCCCGCGCATGAGATCCGCTCGACCGGCTACAACAGCTTCCCGCGAGGCATCCGGGACGACGTGCCGGAGCGGCTGGAAAGGCCGATGAAGTATTTGTGGATCGAGCACGCCGAGCGCAACGCCATTTGCAACGCGGCGCGGTGCGGAACGCCGCTGGAAGGCTGCACGATCTACGTCGAAATCATGCCCTGCATGGACTGCGCACGCGCGATTGTGCAGGCGGGCATCACCACCGTGGCGATCTCCGACGAGCGGATGAAACAGTATTCGAGCGAATACTACAACGAGCATTTTGGCATGGTGGAAGTGCTGTTTCGCGAAGCGGGGGTTACGATTCGCCGCATTCCGGGCGCATAGTCCACCGGGGCGGCTGGGTGTGCGGTCCGGCTACCGGGCGGAGTTGGCGGGGGGGCGGAGCAGTCTCTGTACTGTTCATCCGGTTCGTGGATTCCTTCCCCATGACGGTAACCAACAAGGTTCAAAAGTACCGCATGCGCGAATTGGAAATTCGCGAGCGCGGTTTGGAAGCGGCGGCAGGCATCGAAACCGCCTAAGGACGAGCGGCTTTCCAACCGGCGTGCAACTGAGCGGCG
>Ga0272446_1005783_pt1 | contig 13362 bp, 12 predicted proteins | sample YNPCB0061_FD_194587 | JGI IMG/M metagenome (GOLD analysis project Ga0272446, IMG submission 194587) | Hot spring microbial mat communities from Yellowstone National Park, WY, United States - YNP-CB-006-1 | ecosystem: Environmental > Aquatic > Thermal springs > Hot (42-90C) > Sediment | place... | reverse complement strand
CGATCACGGCAGTGCGCCCATCCGCGGATCTGCACGTGAAATCAATGGGTTGAAAGCGGCAACGCCGCTGGCACGGCATCTGCTTTCTGAAAGTCGTCGGCCACAATGACGTGGCCGCCTGACGGACAACGGCGTCCGGCATCCAACGCGCGGCTCGCGCGCAGGTGTCGTGACGCCGTTTTGTTTTGTCCATCCCGCTCGTGGAGACGTCGATGTTCGATCGCAAAGTGCGGAAAGGAATGAAATCGATGAGCGCGCCGCGCCGCAGGTTCATCAGGAATTCGGCCGCGGCCGCGGCAGCGCTCGGCACCGCGCCGTCGATGCACCCGGCGGCCTACGCCGCGGGATCCGACGCGCCCGAGAAAAAGGAGGTGCGGATCGGTTTCATTCCGCTGACCGACTGCGCGTCGGTGGTGATGGCCGCGGTCAACGGGTTCGACCAGAAGTACGGTCTGAGGATCGTGCCGACCAAGGAGGCGAGCTGGGCAGCCGTTCGCGACAAGCTCGTCACCGGCGAGCTCGACGCCGCGCACGTGCTCTATGGGCTCGTCTACGGAGTCCACGTCGGCATCGGCGGCCCGAAAAAGGACATGGCGGTGCTGATGACGATCAACCACAACGGGCAGGGCATCACCCTCAGCAAGAAGCTGGCCGAAAAGGGCGCAGTCGACGGGCAGACGCTGAAAAAGCTGATGGAGCGCGAAAAGCGCGACTACACCTTCGCGCAGACCTTCCCGACCGGAACGCACGCGATGTGGCTGTACTACTGGCTTGCCGCCTACGGCGTGAACCCGATGACCGAAGCGAAGGTGATCACCGTGCCACCGCCGCAGATGGTGGCCAACATGCGCGTCGGCAACATGGACGGCTACTGCGTGGGCGAGCCGTGGAACCACCGGGCGATCGCCGACGGCATCGGCATCAGCGCCGCCACATCGCAGGACATCTGGAAGGACCATCCGGAAAAGGTGCTTGGCACCACCGCCGAGTTCGCGCAGAAGCACCCGAACACCTGCCGGGCGATGACCGCAGCGATCCTGGAGGCGAGCCGCTGGATCGACGCGAGCCTGTCCAATCGCCAGAAGATGGCCGAGGTGATCGCCGACAGGGCCTACGTCAACACCTCAGTGGATGTGATCAACCAGCGCATTTTGGGCCGCTATCAGAACGGGCTCGGAAAGACCTGGGATGACCCCAACCACATGAAGTTTTTCAACGACGGAGCCGTCAACTTCCCGTACCTGTCCGACGGTATGTGGTTTCTGACGCAGCACCGGCGTTGGGGGCTGCTGAAGGCCGACGTCGACTACCTCGGCATCGCCCGGCAAATCAACCGGATCGATCTGTACAAGGATGCCGCTGCCGCCGCCAACGTCAGCGTACCGAAAGCGCCGATGCGGACCTCGCGGCTGATCGATGGCGTTGTCTGGGACGGCAGCCAGCCGGCGCGGTATGCGGCCGGCTTCCGGATCAACGCAATGGGCTAGGAGGCTTAAGTGCACGCGATGACTTCCACGCTGAACGCGCGAGGCGGCGGCGCGCTTTTGGCGTCGCCGTCGGCGGCGGGCGGTAACGCGCCGGCCAACGATGCGGCGGCCGCCGCCCCATCAAGGACTGCGCCGATGCGGCTGACAACGGCCGAGCGCGCGGAGGAACTGAAACGCCGCGCGCTGCGCGCCGCACTCGCCCGGCTGCTGGCTCCGGTGCTCGGCATATTGCTGCTGCTTCTCGCGTGGCATCTTGTCGCGCGCGCCAACGGCCAACTGCCGACGCCGGGAGCGACCTGGGACGCGGCCATGAAGGTGTTTTCCGATCCCTTTTACCGCAAGGGGCCGAACGACCAGGGCATCGGCTGGAACGTGCTGTCTTCGCTCGAGCGCGTCGGTATCGGCTTCGGATTGGCGGCGCTGGTGGGCATTCCGGCGGGCTTCGTGATCGGACGCTTCGCATTCGCCGGCCGGATGGCCGCGCCCATCATCAGCCTGCTGCGTCCGGTGTCGCCGCTGGCGTGGCTGCCGATCGGGTTGCTGGTGTTCAAGGCGGCGAACCCCGCGGCGATCTGGACGATTTTCATCTGTTCGCTGTGGCCGATGGTCATCAACACCGCCGTCGGCGTACGTCAGGTGCCGCAGGAGTATCTGAACGTGGCGCGCGTGCTCGCGCTGCCGGAGTCGAAGGTCGTCTCGCGCATTCTGTTTCCGGCCGCGCTGCCGTACGTGCTGACCGGCGTTCGGCTGTCGGTCGGTGTCGCCTGGCTGGTCATCGTCGCCGCCGAGATGCTGACCGGCGGCGTGGGGATCGGCTTCTGGGTATGGGACGAGTGGAACAACTTGAACGTGCCGCACATCATCATCGCGATCTTCGTGATCGGCATCGTCGGGCTCGCGCTCGAGGCGATGTTGCTGCTGCTGGCGCGGCGCTTCGAGTATTCGCGTTAGGAGCCGCCGATGCACGCTGAGAGCCGCTACCTGCACATCGAGGGCGTCGGCAAGTCCTTCCCGACCCGCAACGGGGAGTTCGTCGCGCTGCGCGACATCGATCTTGACGTCGCGCGCGGCGAGTTCGTCGCGCTGATCGGGCATTCGGGCTGCGGCAAATCGACGCTGCTGAATCTGATCGCCGGCCTGCTCGCACCGGATGCGGGTCTGATCATCCTCGCCGGCCGCGAAGTGCGCGAACCCGGGCCGGACCGCGGCATGGTGTTCCAGGGCCACTCGTTGCTGCCGTGGCTGACATGCTTCGACAATGTGTACCTGGCCGTCGAGAGGGTTTTCGGCGGCCGCGAACCGAAGGCGCGCCTGGCCGAACGCACGCGCGCCGCGCTCGAACTCGTCGGGCTTGCGCACGCGGCACACAAGCGCCCGGCTGAAATCTCCGGCGGCATGAAGCAGCGCGTCGGAATCGCCCGAGCGCTTGCGATCGAGCCGAAAGTCCTGCTGCTGGACGAACCGTTCGGCGCGCTCGACGCGCTGACGCGCGCGCGATTGCAGGACGAGCTGATGCGGATCGTCGCCGCCACTGGCTCGACCGTGCTGATGGTCACGCACGACGTGGACGAAGCCGTGCTGCTGTCCGACCGGATCGTGATGATGACCAACGGCCCGGCGGCGACGATCGGCGAAGTGCTCGCCGTGCCCTTGCCGCGCCCGCGCGACCGGCTCGAAATGGCGCATGACCCCGTGTATCTGCGCTGCCGCGAACGCGTGCTCGAGTTCCTGTACCGCAAGCAAACGCAGTTGGAGGCCACCGTATGAGTCGGCCGCGTCTGGTGGTCGTCGGCAACGGCATGGCCGGCATCCGCACGATCGAGGAGCTGCTCAGACTCGCGCCGGATCTGTACGAGATCACCGTCTTCGGCGCCGAGCCGCATCCGAATTACAACCGCATCCTGCTGTCGCCGGTGTTGGCCGGCGAGCAGTCGTTTGAAGACATCGTGCTGAATCCGTACCGCTGGTACGAGGACAACGGCATCCGGCTGTGCGCCGGCAAGGCGGTCACCCGCATCGACCGCGCGCGGCGCGTGGTCGTCGCCGAGGACGGCACCGAGGCAGTCTACGACCGCCTGCTGCTCGCCACCGGCTCCAACCCCTTCATCCTGCCGATCCCCGGCGCGCACCTGCCCGGTGTGATCACCTACCGCGACATCGCCGACACGCAGCGGATGATCGACGCCGCGCGGCAGTACCGCCGCGCCGCGGTGATCGGCGGCGGTTTGCTCGGGCTCGAAGCCGCCAACGGGCTGAAGGCGCGCGGCATGGACGTGACTGTCGTGCACGTGATGCCTTGGTTGATGGAGCGGCAGCTCGACGAGACGGCCGGCAGGCTGCTGCAGCGCGCGCTGCAGGCGCGCGGTATCCGCTTCTTGCTACAGACCAGGACGACCGAGCTCGTCGCCGGCGAAAGCGGTCGCGTGTGCGCCCTGAAGTTCTGCGACGGCGGCACGCTCGAGGCGGATCTGGTGGTGATGGCGGTCGGCATCCGCCCCAACACGGAGCTCGCGCAGGCGGCGGGGCTGCACTGCGACCGCGGCATCGTCGTGGACGATACGATGCAGACGTTCGATCCGCGCATCTATGCGGTCGGCGAATGCGTCGCCCATCGCGGTGTGACCTACGGGCTGGTCGCGCCGCTGTTCGAACAGGCGAAGGTCGCTGCCAATCATCTCGCGCACTTCGGCATCGGCCGCTACGCCGGATCGGTCACCAGCACGAAACTGAAGGTCACCGGCATCGATCTGTTTTCGGCCGGCAACTTCATGGGCGGCGAAGGCTGCGAGGAGATCGTGCTGTCCGATCCCAACGCCGGCGTGTACAAGAAGCTGGTCGTGAAGGACGACCGGCTCGTCGGCGCCTGCCTGTACGGCGACACGGTCGACGGCTCCTGGTACTTCAAGCTGCTGCGAACGGGCCGATCGGTCGCCGACATCCGCGACCACCTGATGTTCGGCGAGCCGAATCTCGGCGACGCCGGCCACATGGGCCAGAACAAGGCGCTTGCGATGTCCGATGCCGACGAAGTCTGCGGCTGCAACGGCGTCACCAAGGGCGCGATCGTCCGCGCGATCCGCGCGCAGAAGCTGTGCACGCTGGAAGAGGTGCGCAAGTGCACGAAGGCGAGTTCCTCGTGCGGGTCGTGCACGGGGCTCGTCGAGCAGCTGCTGATCGCCACCGCTGGCGCTGATTATTCAGCGCCGCCGAAGGCGAAGCCAATGTGCGGCTGTACCGACTCCACGCACGCGGAGGTGCGACAGGCAATCCGCGAGCTCGAACTGCTGTCGATTCCGCAGGTGTTCGAGCGCCTGAACTGGCGCACGCCGAACGGCTGCGCGACCTGTCGGCCCGCGATCAACTATTACCTGATCTCCACCTGGCCCAAGCGCGCACAGGACGATCCGCAGTCGCGCTTCATCAACGAACGCGCGCACGCCAATATTCAGAAGGACGGCACGTTCTCGGTCGTGCCGCGCATGTGGGGCGGCGAGACAAACGCCGCCGAACTGCGCCGCATCGCCGACGTGGTGGAGAAGTACAAGATCCCGACCGTCAAAGTCACCGGCGGGCAGCGCATCGATCTGCTCGGCGTGAAGAAAGAGGATCTGCCGGCGGTCTGGAGGGACCTCGGCATGCCGTCGGGCCACGCGTATGCGAAAGCGTTGCGAACGGTCAAGACCTGCGTCGGCTCCGAGTGGTGCCGCTTCGGCACGCAGGACTCGACCCACATGGGCAAGGCGCTCGAACGCGCGCTCTGGCGCATGTACGCGCCGCACAAGGTCAAGCTGGCGGTGTCCGGCTGTCCGCGCAACTGCGCCGAAGCCGGCATCAAGGACGTCGGCGTCATTGGCGTCGACTCCGGCTGGGAGATCTATGTTGCCGGCAACGGCGGCATCAAGACCGAGGTCGCTCAGTTCCTCGTCAAGGTCAAGACCGCCGAAGAGGTCCTGGAGTACGCGGGCGCGTTCCTGCAGCTTTACCGGGAGGAAGGCTGGTACCTGGAGCGCACCGTGCACTTCGTGCAACGGGTCGGGCTCGAGTACGTGAAGAAGCGCATCCTGGACGATGCCGCCAACCGCCGCGCGCTGTGGGAGCGGCTGCAGTTTTCGCTGGCCGACGAGCCTGACCCGTGGCACGAGTCCGAGCGCGCCGGCGTGGATCTACGGCAGTTCAGGCCGGTCGCTCCGGCATCCTTCGAGGTGCCTGCATGAACGCCGCCGTGGGCGCGTGGATCGATCTGTGCGCGGTCGACGAGGTTCCGCCGCTGGGGGCACGCATCGTGCAGCGCGCGCCCGGCGTGGCCGACGTGGCGATCTTCCGCGCAGGCGACGGCAGACTGTTCGCGCTGGAGGACCGCTGCCCGCACCGGGGCGGACCGCTGTCGCAGGGCATCGTCGCCGGCACGCGGGTGACCTGCCCGCTGCACGGCTGGACGATCGAACTGGCAAGCGGCGAAGCCGTGGCACCCGACACGGGTGCGACCCGCCGCTTCGAGTTGCGCATCGAAGGCGGCCGCGTGCTGATCGAATGCGCTGCGTTCGATCTTTCGTCCGCGTCCGCCAAACCGCCGCCGTGTCCGCTTTCGACTGCTCGCCCGAAGCGGTAGCCACGGCGTCGAAGATGCAAGGCGCCCGCCGGATCCACTGCGTGCGCCCCGACCGCGGCGTCGGCTGCGGCCGGCGCTCGCATCCGCTCGCCCGGCCGCGCGCGGCAAGGTGTGGGCACCCCCCTCTCGTCCCCCCGCCAGGCGGGGGGCTCCGCCGCAGCCGCTGCCTGGGACGCGATGCCTGAGGTTCGCTCGACCTGCCCGTACTGCGGCGTCGGCTGCGGCGTGATCATCGAGGCGCGCGGCGGCGAGATCGTTGGCGTGCGCGGCGATCCGCAGCACCCGGCCAACCGCGGGTTGCTGTGCACGAAGGGATCGACGTTGCACTTGACGGCGCGCCCGCTCGTGGCGCAGCAGGTGCGCGCGCTCGCGCCGGAGCTGCGCACCGCGCGCGGCGCCCGCAGGCAGCCGATCGACTGGGACACCGCGCTCGACCACGTGGCCGAGCGCATCGCCACCTGCGTGCAAAAGCATGGACCCGACGCGATCGGGCTGTACGTCTCCGGGCAGCTGCTGACCGAGGACTATTACGTCTTCAACAAGCTGGCCAAAGGGCTGCTCGGCACGAACAACATCGACACCAACTCGCGGCTGTGCATGTCGAGCGCTGCGACCGCGTACAAGCAGACGCTCGGCGCCGACATCGTACCGACCTGCTACGAGGACATCGACTGCGCCGACCTGTTTTTCTTCGCCGGCTCCAACGCAGCGTATGCGCACCCGGTGCTGTTCCGTCGCGTCGAGGAAGCGCGCCGGCGCAACCCGGCGGCAAAGACGATCGTCGTCGACCCGCGCCGCACGGTCACCGTCTCCGGCGCCGACCTTCACTTGCAGATCGTGCCGGGCACCGACGTGGCGCTTTTTCACGGGCTGCTGCATCTGCTGTTGTGGGAGGGTTGGGTCGACCGGCGCTTCATCGAGGCGCACACGGAGGGATTTGCCGAGCTCAAGGCGCTGGTGCGCGAGTTCACGCCGGCGCTGGTGACGCAACTGTGCGGCATTCGCACCGAAGATCTCGTGCTCGCTGCGCAGTGGTGGGGGCAGGCGCGCGCGGTGCTGTCGCTGTACTGCCAGGGGTTGAACCAGTCCACGTCGGGCACCGCGAAGAACGCCGCGCTGATCAATCTGCATCTGGCCACCGGTCAGATCGGCCGTCCGGGCGCAGGGCCGTTTTCGCTCACGGGTCAGCCCAACGCGATGGGCGGGCGCGAAGTCGGCGCGATGGCCAATCTGCTGTCCGCGCATCGCGATCTGGCCAATGCCGAACATCGCGCCGAGGTCGCCCGACTGTGGGGTGTGGAGCGCGTGCCTGAAGCGCCGGGCAAGACCGCGGTCGAGATGTTCGAGGCGGCGCGGCGCGGCGAGATCAAGATCCTGTGGATCGCCTGCACCAACCCGGCGCAGTCGATGCCGAACCAGCGCCTGGTGCGCGAGGCGCTCGCCGCAGCGGAACTCGTGATCGTGCAGGACGCGTACCGCACCACCGCCACCGCTGCGCTCGCCGACGTGCTGCTGCCGGCGGCGAGTTGGGGCGAGAAAGACGGGACGGTGACCAACTCCGAGCGGCGCATCTCGCGCGTGCGGCGGGCGGTGGAGCCGCCCGGGCAGGCGCGCGAAGACTGGCGCATCGTGGTGGACATCGCGCGCCGCCTGCAGAGGCGACTGCGCCCGGGCCGACCGAGCCTGTTTCCGTACGCGTCGGCCGAAGAGATCTGGCTGGAACATCGCGACACGACGCGCGGCCGCGACCTGGACATCACCGGGCTGTCCTGGGAGATGCTCGAGCGCGACGGCCCGCAGCAGTGGCCGTTTCCCGATGGTGCGTCCAGCGGCAGGTCGCGCCCGTTCGAAGACCACGTCTTCGCGACCGTCAGCGGCAAGGCGCGCTTCGTCGCAGTGCCGTATCGCCCGCCGGCGGAGCCGATCGACGCGCGTTTTCCGCTGCGGCTCGCCACCGGTCGCCTGCGCGACCAGTGGCATGGCGGCAGTCGCACCGGCACGCTGGGCCGGCTCTTCGGGCATGCGCCCGAACCATGCATCGAACTGCACCCGGCCGAACTCGCCCGGCGGCAACTGCGGCCCGGCGACCTGGTGCACGTCACGTCGCGCCGCGGCTCGCTGGTGCTGCCTGCAGCGGCGAGCGACGCCGTGCGCATGGGTGAGGCGTTCATCGCGATGCACTGGGGTGCGGAGTTCGTCGCCGGCTGCGGCGACGAGCGCCCCACGTTCGGCGTGAACGCGCTGACGATCGATGCGCTCGACCCCGACAGCCGCCAGCCGGAACTGAAGCACGCCGCGGTGCGCGTGCAGAAGGCCGAACTCCCCTGGCGCTACGTCGTCTTCGGGCAGGTGCCGGCCAGCCGACAGCTCGAGTTGCAGCTTGCGCTACGCGCGCACTTCGGCGCGTTCGGGTACGCATGCTGCGTGCCGTTCGGTCACGACGACGCGCGCGCGGGGCTCGTATTTCGCGGCGCTGCCGCCGCACCCGTGCAGGTCTGCGTGCTGCAGGCGATCGAGCAGGTCTTCGGGCTTGAGGACGCCGCGGCGCTCGACGACGCACGGCGCGGGCTGCGGTCGCGGCTGCGCGCCGAGGGCGGCCACGTCGTGGCCATCGCGCTGGCCGGGCCGGTCGAGGCGTTGGCCGCAGAGGTCTGGCTGCGCGAACTGCTCGGCCGCCCGCTGCCGCTGCCCGCGCACCGGCTGCTGCGCCCGGGCGCGCAGCCGCCGGCGCCGACCGTGCCGCGCGGTCGCATCGTGTGCAACTGCTTCGACGTCGCGGAGGCGGAGATCCGCCGCGTGCTCGCCACCGCAAACGGCAACGCGCTCGCTCATCTGCAGGCCGAACTCAAGTGCGGCACGAACTGCGGCGCGTGCCTGCCCGAGCTGCGCCGGATGCTGCCGGCGTGATTCAATCATCGAGCGTGAAGCCGACCTTCAGCGTGACCTGCCAGCTCGACACCGCGCCGCCGTCGATATTGCCGCGCACCTCGGTCACCTGAAACCAGCGCAGGTTGTGCAGCGACTTTGAGGCCTTGGCGATCGCCTTCCTCACGGCATCGTCGATTCCCACCTTCGACGAACCCGTCAGTTCGATCGTCTTGTATACGTGTTCGGTCATGACGCGCCCTCCTCGATGGTCAACGGCGGCGCGGCGGGCGCCGCTCGGTCGTGTGCTCCCGTGCGGGCCGTGATGCAGGCCTGCGCCCAGCGACGGGCAGGCGCATCCAGGGCGGATGCTTCGAGATACGCCGCGTGCTGTACATGGCCGCCCTGACCGCCAGCCGCCGCAACCCCGTCATCAAGCGCTTCTACGAGAAACTGATCGCCGCCGGCAAATGCCCCAAGGTCGCCCTGGTCGCTTGCATGCGCAAACTGCTGACCATCCTCAACGCCATGGTCCGCACCCACCAGCCCTGGAATAACTCGCTTCACGCCGCTTGACTCAGAGCACGATTACTCAGTCCTGCACCCAGGGCAGCCCGTGGTATCGCCAGCCGTCGATGTGGCCGCGCTGGCGACGATGGTCGATCTGGCCCTCAAAGCCCTCCAGGACGTTGTACACCTTTTTGACGCCTCTGGCGTGCGCCGCGTTGGCGGCGGCATGCGAACGCACGCCGCTGCGGCACATCAACAGCAGCGGCCGCGCTGCCGCCACATGAGGCCGCAGGGCTTCGAAGAAGCGCGCAAGTGCGTCGCGCTGCGTTCCGTGCCACGGCACGTTGACGCTGCCCGGCACGTGCCCGACAAATTTGTACTCTTCCGCCGTGCGCACGTCGACGAGCAGCGCGGCGTGCGCCAGCAGCAGCGCCCATGCCTCGCGCGGGGTCACGGCGCCGTCGTAGTCGAGGTCGAGTTCGGCGCGGCGAACCCGCGCTTTGTCGAAGATGACGGCAGGCGAGTCCGCAGCGCTTTCGACTGCGCCCGGTTGCAGGTTGTGCGGGACGTTGCGTCCGGCGAGCAGATTGGATCGCGTGGGTGCGCTCACCCGTTTCTCCCTGGTGGTCGAAGGCGACATAACGGCCGGGCGATTCTCTGGGCAACCCGGCGTGTGCAAACGATCAAATCGTCATACGCATAGACGCCCGCGCTTTGCCCGTGCCGACACGCGGCGCAATTCCATTACCCGGCGACATGTCGACATCGCGCATCGATCCGATCACCCGCTTGCGCGCTGCGTAGCCTGCGTGCTCGTCGATTCCTCTTGCGGACGAACAACGCGGTGGACGCGCATTTCATTCTTGGCGGCGCGCTGGTCGGTTTCATTGTCGGCGCCACCGGTGTCGGCGGCGGCTCGCTGATGACGCCGCTGCTCACGCTCGTGTTCAACGTGCCGGTGCAGGTCGCCGTCGGCACCGACCTGCTGTTCGCGGCGATCACCAAGGCGGGCGGGGCGGCGGCGCACGCGCGCCGCGGCAACGTGCAGTGGCCGATTGCCGGCTGGCTGATCGCCGGCTCGTTGCCCGCGGCGGTCGCCACGCTCGTCGCGATGCGCGTGCTCGCGCCCGATGCCGCGCTGTTCGCCGAGTTCATTCGGCGGGCGCTGGCAATGGCCTTGCTTCTGACGGCCGGTGCGTTGCTGCTCGGAAAGCAGGTGCAGGCGCTCGGCGTCCGCTTCGCGGTGCGCGACGCGCGCGTCGTGGCGCTGGCCGCCGCAGCCGGCGCCGGCGATGTGCCGGTCACCGAGGAACGCGGCGCGCGGCCGCTGCCGACCCTGATCGTCGGCGCGCTGATCGGCGTGCTGGTGACGCTGACCTCGGTGGGTGCGGGCGTGATCGGTGTGGTCGCGCTGTTCTTTCTGTATCCGCTGCTGCCCGCGCGGCAGATCGTCGGCGCCGACATCGCGCACGCGGTGCCGCTGACCTTCGCTGCGGGGCTCGGCCACGCAGCGATGGGCACGGTCGACTGGACGCTGCTCGGCACGCTGCTGATCGGCTCGCTGCCGGCCATTTATCTGGGCGCCGCCGTCGCGCACCGCCTGCCCGAGCGGGCGCTGCGCCTGGCGCTGGCAATGATGCTGACCGGGATCGGACTGAAGCTGCTCGTCGTTTGAGGAGAGCGCCTTGTATCGCTACGACGCCATCGACCACACGATCGTGCGCGAGCGCGCCGCGCAGTACCGCGACCAGTTGCAGCGCTATCTCGCCGGCCAACTGTCGGACGACGAGTTCCGCCCGCTGCGCCTGCAAAACGGCCTTTACATCCAGCGGCATGGACCGATGCTGCGGATCGCGATCCCGTACGGGGTGCTGTCGGCGCCGCAAATGCGCGCGCTGGCTTCGATCGCGCGCCGCTACGACCGCGGCGTCGGCCACTTCACCACGCGGCAGAACCTGCAACTGAACTGGATCCGTCTGCAGGACACCGCCGACATCCTCGACGAGCTGGCCGCGGTCCAGATGCATGCGATCCAGACTTCCGGCAACTGCGTGCGCAACATCACCAGCGACGCGTTTGCCGGCATCGCGCCCGACGAAGTGATCGATCCGCGCCCGCTCGCGGAAATCCTGCGCCAGTGGAGCACGCTGCACCCGGAATTCGCCTACCTGCCGCGCAAGTTCAAGATCGCGATCTCGGGCAGCCACGAGGACCGCGCCGCAACCGCGTTTCACGACATCGGCCTGTTCGCGGTGCGCGGCTCCGACGGCTCGCCCGGCTTCCGCGTGCTGGTCGGCGGCGGCATGGGCCGCACCCCGATGATCGGATCGGTGATCCGCGACTTCCTGCCGTGGCAGGAGTATCTGAACTACTGCACCGCGATCCTGCGCGTGTACAACCGCTACGGCCGTCGCGACAACCCGTACAAGGCGCGCATCAAGATCCTGGTCAAGGCGCTGGGTGTGCAGCCGTTCGCGCAGCAGGTCGAGGAGGAGTTCGCGTTTCTCGCCGGCGGGCCGAACACGGTCACCGAGACGGAGTTCGCGCGCGTCGCCGCGCATTTCGCGTCGCCACCGTATGTGGCCGGCCTGCCGGATTCGATCGATGCGGGCGGCGACCGGGCGTTCGCGCGCTGGATCGAGCGCAACGTTCGCGCGCACCGCGCGCCGGGCTATCGCGCGGTCGTGCTGTCGCTGAAGCGCCCGGGCTTCGCGCCGGGCGACGCCACCGCCGAGCAGATGGAACTCGTTGCCGACTGGTCCGAGCGCTTCGGCTTCGGCGAGATCCGCGTCACGCACGAGCAGAACCTCGTGCTGCCGGACGTTCAGGCCGGGCAACTGCACGCGCTGTGGCACGAGGCGAAGGCCGCCGGACTGGCCACCCCCAACATCGGACTGCTGACCGACATCATCAGTTGCCCGGGTGGCGACTTCTGCGCGCTGGCCAACGCCAAGTCGATCCCGATCGCGCAGGCGATCGCCGCGCGCTTCGACGACCCGGAGTACCTCGACGCGCTCGGCGCGCTGGATCTGAACATCTCCGGTTGCATGAACTCCTGCGGCCATCACCACGTCGGCCACATCGGCATCCTGGGCGTCGACAAGGACGGTGCCGAGTTCTACCAGGTGTCGATCGGCGGCGCCGACGGTTCGCTGGCGGCCGGTGGGCGGGTCGCGATCGGCCGGATCATCGGCCCGGCCTTCGCTGCCGACGAGGTGCCGGACGTCGTCGAGCGGCTGATCGAGGTGTACCTGCAGTCGCGGCAGCCGGGCGAGCGTTTCGTCGACACGGTGGCGCGAATCGGCGTCGATGCCTTCAAGCAGCACGTCTACGCGGCGCGCGCCGAACTCGCGGAGGTCGCATGAACGTGCTGCTCGCCGACGGAACGTTCACGCAGTGGCGCTGGCGCATCGTGCGCGACGAGGCGCCGGCGCAGCCGCACGACGTGCTGCCGCTGGCCCGCTATCGGACGCTGGCGTGTCGTGATGCAGTGGCGCTGTGGCTGGCGCCGGGCGACCGGCCCGAAGAAGCCGCGGCGTTCCTGCCGCAACTGCCGCTGGTGGCGATCGACTTTCCGCAGTTCAAGGACGGCCGCGGCTACTCGCTCGCGGCGATCCTGCGCACGCGCTACCGCTATGGCGGCGAGCTGTGCGCGATCGGCGAGGTGCTGATCGACCAGTTGTTTTACCTCAAGCGCGTGGGTTTCACCGCGTTCGCGCTGCGAGCCGACCAGGATCCGCACGCCGCGCGCGCGGCGCTGGCTGCGTTCAGCCAGAGCTACGCCGGTGCCGTGCACCCGGCGCTGCCCCACTTCAGACGCAACCTTTCCGGAGCCTTGCCATGAACAAGATCGAATCCGCACTCGCCGTGCTGCGCGAAACGGCGACGCTG
>Ga0272446_1005782_pt1 | contig 13363 bp, 10 predicted proteins | sample YNPCB0061_FD_194587 | JGI IMG/M metagenome (GOLD analysis project Ga0272446, IMG submission 194587) | Hot spring microbial mat communities from Yellowstone National Park, WY, United States - YNP-CB-006-1 | ecosystem: Environmental > Aquatic > Thermal springs > Hot (42-90C) > Sediment | place... | reverse complement strand
TAGCTTCAATCAAACAAAAGGGCCCCGAGGTCTAGCCCCGGAGCCGAGGAGGGGCTTAAAAAAAATCAATCATCCACGGACGACGAAGGCGTTTTCGTACCCGCCAACACTCTTCAGGCGCTCTAAGAATGTCTGCGCATCTTTGTTGGTTGTCCATGGACCCAGGCGAACCCGATAAAAGGTCGAGGTACCCGACTGATAAGTGGTGATCACGGCCTTCCATCCGCGCGCGCTGAGACGGTTGGCAGCAGTTTCTGCCTGGGTTTGAGATTGGAAGGCCCCGATTTGTACCCAGAAGCCAGCCCCCGATGTAGAAGGTCTTGTAGCCGTGGTACTTGTTGGCGCGCTTTGAGGACGCACCGAAGCGGGCTGAGGAGCCTGGTTGGTTACTCGAATGGTGGGCGTGCTCGGCGATGTGGGTGATTGGTTACGATGGGTCCAATCTGGCCTGTCAGAAGTTTTCTCTTCTGTTGGGGCCGTGGTTCTTGGACCTGCCTCAACTTGACCTGGAGCAGCGGGGATGGGTAAGGGGGGGGAAGCTGGAGCTGATGAAGGGGGCTGCGGCATTAAACCCGTAGTTCGCGGTACCTCAATGGGGCTAACGTTAGGCTGAGCTGGAACCTCCTGGTTAGAGGTCTCGGGTTGGGTGCCCTCTTCTGGAACGATACTGACACGAATCACCTGAGGATCCTCAGCCTGAGCCGTCACTTCGGAGGCGCGTGGTAAAAACAGATACACGCCAACCCCAACCGCCAACGCGAGCGTGCCCATCGTAACGAGCAAAATGATCAGGCCCTTATTGTTTGCCATAGTGCAACTCCCATTGTTCCCGAAGTGCCTGGAGTGTGTGCTCCAGGCCACCAAGGTTTCTCACTCTTAAAATATCGGCCTTAGAATTGTTGAGCTTGAGCTTTTGTCGATTGGCAAAAACACGCGGCAAGGTTTTGAGCAACCCCAGGTGATCGCGATTGAGGCCTCTGATCAGCCGTATGAACCAAGGGGCATCAACCCACACAATCACATCACAAAGCCTGTCCAATCCAAGTCGGAATAAAATAGCGGCATTGAGAACGTAACGTACTTCTGGGCGTTGACTCAGGGCATGAATGACATCGGTTCGCATCCGTGGGTGAATAAGAGACTCCAGCAATTTTAATCGTTCCCGTGAGGAAAAAACCAGGGCTCCCAAAATTTTTCGGTTGATGGAGTTCTCGGGAGTAAGGATATGTTTTCCAAAATGGTGAACAACTTGTTGTTTCTCGTGTTCCAAGGCAAGGTGTCCCAACTGATCTAAATCCAAGATTTCGTAACCAAGTTGCCGAAAAAAGGGAAGCAAGCTATTTTTACCGGCACAGTAGGGCCCTGCTAACCCGACCACACGCGGCAAGCTCAATGAAGTTCTCCCCAGTTTGTGGCCACTTCAACACTCACTCTTAATGGAACCCTTAACACGAGCGCCTTCTCCATGGAAGTTTTCACCATCTCAGTGACAGGGCCTACCTGATCTTGAACACATTCTAAAAGGAGTTCATCGTGAACCTGAAGGAGAAGGTGGGCCTTGCCTTCCTGTGAGGCTAGGTTCTCATGAACCTTGAGCATTGCTGTTTTCATCACGTCTGCAGCCGACCCTTGGATGAGGCTGTTGACGGCCATCCTCTCACCCGCTTGGTGTTCGGTCTGGTTTGTGCTGGCCAACAAGGGAATGGGACGTCTCCGACCAAGAAGGGTGCGGATGAAGCCTTGCTGCTGGGCGGTTTCAACGGTGGACTTGATCCAATCCTGCACCCGACTGAGCCGCTCAAAGTACTGCTTGATGATGGTCGAGGCCTCACTGCGAGAGATACCCAACTCACGGGATAGGCGGAAGGCACTCATCCCATAGATGATACCAAAGTTGATGGCCTTGGCGGCTCGGCGTTGGCCAGGACTCACTTCGGATTCAGCTACGTTGAACACCAAGGAAGCCGTTCGCCGGTGAATATCTAGCCCCTGTTCAAACGCTTCAACTAAGACGGGGTCCTCACTGAAGTGTGCTAATACCACCAACTCGATCTGGTTGTAGTCGGCGCTGATCAGGCTCCAGCCCGGAGGAGCACGAAAGGCTCGGCGAATCGCTCGACCCTCCTCTTCCCGGATGGGAATGTTTTGGAGATTGGGGTCCTTGCTTGAAAGCCTTCCCGTGGCGGTTCCCGTGATCAGAAAATTGGTATGAACCCGTTGGGTTTTAGGATTTATGAGGCTAGGTAGGGTATCAACGTAGGTGGACTTGAGCTTGGTGAACTGGCGGTACTTCAAAATCACCGCGGGAAGTGGATCCAAGGCAGCAAGCTCTTCCAGGGTTTCCGAATCAGTGGAAAGTCCAGTTTTTGTTTTTTTGGTTGGAAGAAGCGATCGTTCTTCAAAGAGCACCTTTTGAAGTTGCTGGGTGCTGTTCAGATTAAAGGCATGTCCCACCAGTTCATAAGCCTGTTGTTCCAGCTTATTTATTTCCTCTTGGAACTGCTTACTCAATTGAGCTAGAACCGTTGGGTCAAGTAAAATTCCCCGCCACTCCATTTGGCATAGAAGATTCTCCACGGGAATTTCCAAATTGAAAAACAGCTCTTCGAGCTCAAGTTCGCGTAATCGGGCAATGAAAACGTGATAAAGCCGTAAGGTGAAGTCGGCATCCTTTGCGGCGTATTTTGTGAGCAGTTCCACCGAAACGTCTTTAAGCGTACCACCTTTTGGAACGAGGCTCTTGTAATCGGGAGAATCTAGGCCAAGGTACTGAAGGGCAAGGTCTTCGAGCTTGTAACCGTTTTTATTGACATCCAGCAACCAAGCCGCGGTCATGGTATCGAACCAAGCTGGTGGCGGATTCACCCCCGCCGATTTCAACACCTTCCAATCGTAGTTCCAATTATGAGCCACAATTTTTAACCCAGGGGTGCTAAAAAATTGGTTCAAAAGGGTTTGAAGCTGATTAGCGTTGTTAGTATTTACCGGAACCCAGAATGCTTGTCCCTCTTGGTAGCAGAAGGAAAATCCCAGCCATTGATCGATACGCGGATCCAAACCGGTGGTTTCCGTGTCAAAAGCAACAATTCCCGACTGAGCTGCTAACTCAAGTTCACGGTTAACCAAAACCAGATCGTCTAAGAGAACATACTGACCATGAAATCTCAACTCCGGTGAAGAATCTGCCCCCCCGGAAAAATTCGCGAACAAATCCCCTTGCTCACCCAGCGTTTTCTGAGACGGTAAAGCCTTCTGATTTTGAGTGGCTAAAAACTGCTGCAAGGACTGCAGAAGGGTCTTGGCATTTTGGCTTTTCACGAGATCTAACAATTTTTGTGGCTGGTGAATGGTAAGTGTGAGGCTTTGTAGATCTAGATCAAAGTCAAGCTGGTCTGATAAGCCAACAAGGGTACGGGTAAGTTCGCCCAGATCACGCCCCTCGACTAAATTTTTTCGCACTCCAGGCTTGAGCTCATCGAGGTGGTTCCAGACATTGTCCCAACTTTGATATTGACTCAATAATTGTTGAGCCGTTTTTTCGCCAATTCCCTTCACACCTGGCAGGTTATCCGAATCATCACCAACAAAACTTAGCCAATCTCGAATCTGGTGGGGGTAGACCCCCTTCTCGCGAAAAACCCCTTCGGCGTCAAGCAGGTCCAAGCCCGACTTTCCTGGCTTCAATAGAAAAACATTCTCACCAACCAACTGCATGAGGTCCTTGTCAGCGCTGAGGATGTAAAGTTGATGGGCTTGCTGTTTGCAAAGGCGTGCCAGGCTAGCAATGCAATCGTCAGCCTCGTAGCCCTCTTTTTTTAGGAGGGGCCACCCCAGGTATTCCAGGGTCGAGAGCACTAGGGGAATTTGTTCGATCAAATCGGGCGGGGTTTCTTGGCGTTTGATTTTATACTCGGGGTAAAGTTTGTCACGCCAGTTGGGAGACTCGCTCTCCAAGGCAAAAAGAACGCCCTGGGGTCTATAAGTTTCCACCGCACTCAAAATAGCCTTGAGAAATCCAAACCAAGCGTTGATATTTTTACCTTCTAGATTGGTGAGGGGTCGTGTAAACTGGGCATAGTAGCTACGAAAAAGGAGACCAAAGCTGTCAACGACAAGGAACAAGCTCATGTCCTAATGTCAATTTTTACTCGGGACATTTCCTCGTTATTGTAATAACGGACACCAGGGCGAGGTTTTAAGTTGGCCATTTGCTGGCGTATTTCCTCAAGCCGACTTGAAAGGAGCAGACGGTTGCTTTTATTGCGTTCAGCAGCTGTTTTTGCCAACTCATTGAGGTGGTTTTGGATCTGAACCAATTCTGGATCATCCCCGTGGGTTGACCGATAAACTTCCTCCATCGGAGCGATTACCTTTTGCACGGAAACAATTTCACGAACTAGGTTTTCTTCAAGGGTGATCTGCTGTTCCAAATCATCAATTCGCCCCTCGGTAATGCTGGTTTTTTCCTGCTCTAACACATGAAGGTATTCTTGAAAGCGACGGCGTTGAATTTCAAGGTGCTCCTTGAGCCGCTTCAAGAGGGCAACCCGTTGCGCCTTTTCAAATGAATCCATTGATTTATCCCGCTATGTGAATGCCATTTTCGGGATCATCAGGGGCAGGAGCCTGATTGGCCAACTGGGCCCAAGCCGATTGAAGTTCGGCCATGATGTTTCGGGCCTCTTGGGCAAAGGGAATAGTTTTCTTGATGTTTGCATCCCGAAGTTTTTCATTCACATAGATGTAAATGCTCAAAAGGTTTTTGGCAATCTCACCGCCCTTTTCAAAATCAAGGCCAACCATGAGTTCGGTCACCACGTCTTGAGCCTTGACCAAGGCGTTGTGAATGTTTTCAATCTGTAAAGGCTTGATTTGCATCAACTCCACGGCACGATCAATTTGGCGAATGGCTTCATCGTACAACATCACGATGAGCTTTCCTTGACCTGCTGTTTTGACTGATGTTTGGCGATAAGCACTGACTGGATTATTCGTCACATTCATTCTAACCCCTCCTGGCATCTTTGCCTGTTTCCGTTATCGGCAAAAAATGCCATGAACTTAAGCATCATTTTCGGTCAATTAACGTAAACTTTCCCGTAGTGTTGATACGGGAACCACCCGATAACCTTGAACCGTCAACGCGTTGAGCAATACATCGAGATACTTAAACACGCTTTCACCCGTCTTCTCATCCCTAAGCCCCAAGACCAAGGGAATGATGCTCCCAGGTTTTTTTCTGAGTAAAATTTGTTCCAGAAAGCGAATCGTGTCAACATCACGCCCCCGCGCCACCAAGTCTACATCCCGCGACACATACTGATAATTGGCGTCTTTTCCGCCCAAAATCACCTGAGAGCTAATGAAATACCCTGGCGTATGCCAAAAGAGACTTAACTCCTTTCCGGTCAGGGCGTTGTAGTCGTCTTCCAAGCGTGCTAGGCCCCTTCGAATAAAGTCCCGTTCAATGAGAAAACGAGGATCGCCCATGTTGAAACTCATGATGAACATGTTGGCAACCTCGTGCCCCGAAAGACTCAATTCCCGAACGGCTCCGGGATTTCGACGTAAAAATTCTCCATTGATGAACACTGTTGTTCGAAAGCGCCAATCGGCAAGAGCGCGAAGAGCATCGGAAAAGCCTTCATCCTCCACCTCGGCATCAAGGGACAAGGTAACCTGGCGTGCCCGAAGACGAGACCCATTCGTGAAAATATCGATCCCAGACATGGATTCCCGCTCCGGAAAGGGCTCATAATTACGGCTGGGGAAGGCAAGAAGAGCCCGTGTCCCAAAACTTTGTAGGTTTCGCGCATAGATCATGTTGCGGTAAGGTCCACCCGCCAAGTCTTCGGTGTAAACACGGTTTCGGGTGTTGACTTGCACGGGGGGCAAGATGACCACCCGCTCAACCTTTTCCCACTGACCGGCCGATTTCCAGATAAAGTGCTGCTCCCCTTGAATGGCTCCAATCCCCTCTCCGGGGATGAAACCGACCCGGTCCAGTTGTCCCAAAAACAGAAGACGTTCAGCATCGCTGGTCACATCGTACTCTTTGGTGGAAAGGACTCCGCCCACCACCAGTTTTTTTTCTGTTATCCAAGCTGCGGCACTCACCATTGGGTGCGGGATGGTTTTAACTTTTTCCCAACTGGCCGTGGAGAATAGACTCACCCCTTCCTGGGTCACCACGGCAGCACTACCCCCTTCGGGTGAAATGAGGATGTCAAGGATGGGCTGGTTTTGGGGACCCAAAAGAACCTTGATTTCTTCAGGGCGTATTAAAAGGGTTTGGTAGACAACTTTTCCGTCTTGCAGGTTCGAAACCAAAACCAAGGCTCCACGATTTTTTGACCACACCGCCTTGTGGATTTGCATTCCCCCTGGCATGGGCAAATAATTTGTAACGAAGTCGGTAGTCAAGGTAAAGTCTAGATTGTTGAAAGGATAAAGGAACAAACCCCTGCCCCCCAGCGAGTATAGGACCCAGCGGTTATCGGGGCTGAGCCAAAATTGATCCTTGTTAGGATCAAAGGCCTGGGGCAAACGGGCCACGATCCCCCAGGTTCGCAAAAGTCCGCCATATAAGCTAAGGGTAAAGAATTCCTCCGGAAGGATGCGGAAAATCACCTGGCTTTGCGCCAGAAGGAGGCTTCCATCTTCCATCCACTGAATACCTGATAGCGAGCCTCGGCCAAGGTTTCGTAAAATTTCTGAGGGAACCCGGTTTTCACGAAGCTGCCTCAAGGAGTAGTAGTAAACATTGCCTTCCCGAACGTAGGCAAAGAACTGACTATCAAAAGACCAACGTGCCGGTACTTGGCGGAAGGATAAAATCTGGCCAGCGCTGATGGTAAAACTTTTCTTCGTTTCGACCTCATAGAGGATGAGATCACCCCGAACTAGATCGGTAGGAAACTGAAACAACAACCACTTACCATCAGGTGAAGTTAAAATCGGCAAGGTAAGCCCCGCGTCCAGTGGGGTTCCCTTCAAAAAAGCTTCGCGACTAATGATTTCAACGGCTCCATTGGCATTCAACTGAAACAGTCCGTATCGATTTTGAAATTGGACTCGGTTAATCTGAGGCAGGTATTGGATGAGCGAGGGGATGAAGGAGAGTGCCTCCATTTCGTTGTTCTTAAGATCGAGAACAAAATGGGACCAGGAATTATTTCCGTTCAGTTCAGCAACACTAACCTTAAAAATGAGTTTTTCATCACCACTTAAGGCAAGGTCAGAGAACTCAGTTTGACCAAACAGGGGAAAAATAATCAGGAAATACACCCAGACTAAGGCGCTGTACCGCATGCTACTTCCTTTTTCGGCATGGAATCACCCAAGGTTGAACCTTATAAAATCTCGGCAGCCAGTTCTGCCAAGGGGCTTCGTTCGCTCTTATCCAAGGTGACGTGGCCATAAAGACTCTGACCCTTGAAGGATTCTACCAAATAACTCAAACCATTGGAACCCGCATCAAGATAGGGGTTGTCAATCTGGTACGGATCACCGGTCAAGACCATTTTACTATCACGGCCGGCTCGGCTAACGATGGTTTTCACTTCGTGAGGACTCAGGTTTTGTGCCTCATCGATGATGATGAATTGCTTGGGGAGGCTCCTTCCGCGAATAAATGTGAGGGCCTCGATTTCAATCACCTTGTTTTTGATGAGCTGGTCAGCGCTTTTGAAGTTCTGAGAGTGTCCCATACTAGTCAAAAAATCAAGGTTATCAAAAAGCGGAAGCATCCAATTGGCCAGTTTTTCATCCTTGCCTCCTGGAAGGTAACCAATGTCCTTACCCATGGGAATCACCGGGCGGCTCACTAAAAGCCGCGAATAAATTTTTTGCTCCATGACCTGGCTCAAACCTGCCGCAATGGCCAAAAGGGTCTTACCTGTCCCTGCCTTGCCCACCAGCGTGACCAATTGAATGGACGGGTCAAGGAGGAGGTCAAAGGCCAACTGTTGACGAATGTTGAGTGGGCGAATCCCCGTCACCACCGGCGAACCTGGCGGAAGCCGTTTCAGAATGCGTTCAGCCTTGTTGTAGCGCATGAGGAAAAAGGGCTTCTGCCCTCGCACCGTGACCTGCACAAATTGGTTGTCCAAAAAATCCCTATCGGGACTGTAAACCCCCTCAGCTTCGATTTGGGTGAAAACATCGGCACTCACCTCCCATTCCTCATAGCCCGAGTAGAGGGTATCGATGTTGATTTTTTGCTTTTCGTAATCTACCCCGTGCAGACCCACGGCAATGGCCTTCACCCGCGCGTTGATATCCTTGCTCACGAAGAAGACATTTTTACCTTGGCGTTGAAGCCCCAAGGCACACAAGATGATTTTGTTATCATTTCGACTCAGGTCTAGGTCGTACTCAATTTTTTCGGGATAGTTCAACTCAATTCGCAGGTACGAATCAATTTCAGCAATTTTAACGCCGTTGTAAAGGCTGCCTTTTTTAGCCAGGTTATCGATGATTCGAATGGCACTGCGGGCATTTCGGGCTCGCTCCTCGGGACCGTTCTTTAACTTATCCAGTTCTTCCAAAACCCAAACCGGAATCACGATTTCGCTATCACGAAAACTGTAAATAGCATCTGGCCGATGAATAAAGACATTTGTATCAATCACAAAGGTTTTTGCCTTGTCTTTTTTGATCTTCATAACTTTAGAATAATCGCACAACGCCAACTTGACCAGACTCTTAACAAACATCACATTATTCCCATGAAACGCTCCCTGTCTCTCATGCTTTTTTTGCATTATTTTGCCCTTGGAGCCATTTTCCCGGTCCTAAGTCTGTTTTTGTTTCGCGACCTAGGTCTAAGCGGTTTTGAAACTGGCTTCATCATTGGCGGGGGAGCCCTTGCCAGCATTCTAGCCCCCTTGTTAGCCCTACCGGTGGCTGACCGCGTGATCAGCTCAGAACGGCTTCTCTTTGGCCTCAATCTTTTAAGTGTGATTCTCACACTCCTGATGTCCCAAGCGAGCGATTTTTTGCCCTTGCTTTTTCTTTATTTTGCCCTGATGATGACCAAGGCTCCCAGCTTCGCCCTTACCAACAGCATCGCCATGAAGCACCTGGCCGACCCTGAACGTGATTTTGCCTCGGTGCGGCTTTTTGGTACGGCGGGGTGGATTGGTGGGGGTCTCGGTTTTGCCCTCATCTTCCAGCCCCTCTTTCCCGAATTTGGATACCGAGCCTGTTTGTGGTTTTCCGCCGTGGGGAGCCTTGCCTTGGCTGTCTGGGTGTTAATCCTCCCCTCAAAGCCACCCGCTGTCCGTTTCAGCTTGAGGTCACTCGCCAACCTATTCCAGGCACGGTACGTGAAACACCTCTTGAACCCTTCCTTTTTATTTTATCTTTGGTCAAGCCTTGTCCTTTCTGCCTTGGACCGTTATTACTTTTTTGGAGTTAGCTTTCAACTTTCCACTTACGGCATCACCGATTTCCTCTTTCTTCCCCTTCTAAGCCTAGGTCAGGTTTTGGAAATCCTCTTCATGATCCGCATGGGAAGCTGGTTGAAACGTTTTGGTTTTAAGCCCCTTTTCCTTTTAGGTGCCCTAGGTCAAACCGCAAGGTTTGCCGTTCTGGGCTTGGTGGGGCAGGGAGGGAATTTGGGTCTCGTTCTAGTTGGAATTGCCCTTCACGGTTTTGGGTTTGCCTTCTTCTTTTCCAACGCCTTCATCTACCTCGACCAAATCACCCCACCCAACCTACGCGCCCAAGGACAACTCCTGTACAGTTTTTGGATTGATGGAATTGCAGTCATGCTGGGTAATTTCCTCGCAGGTTGGGCCGCCGAATTCACCCTCTTCCCCTCCCAACAGCGCTACAATTTTGGAGGCTTTTGGATTTGGGCAATGTTGGCCGCTTTCAGTTCCTTGGTGGTCCTTGCGTTCAGTACCTATCGCCCCAAAAAAGAAGTTTTCAGCGAATCGGCAAAGTGAAACTCATCCAGAGTCTAACCCAAGAAGTTTCGAATCTTGGCAGAGGCAACGATCAGGTCGGTGATCTTGCTGTCTAACTTATTGAGCTTGATGCGGCGAACCAGGTCACTTGAAAACTCCAAGTGGTCCTTGTTAAGGTCTGCTAAGTAACGGTGAGCGGTTTTGCGCAGATCCTCTCGGATACTGGCGGGAACGAGATCCAAGGCTTCTTCATTCCAATAGGCCAGCACCTCAGCCATTTTTTCCTCAAAGCGTGGAAACACCCTCTCAATTAAGGCAATATCAGTTTCAGAAAGGGCGCTCAAACCAAGGATGTCGGGTGGAAGACCCAGCGAATAAAGCACCGCACAAAACGAAATAACGCGCGGCAAGGTAACGCCCTCATCGGTCTGACGAGAATAACCAAAAAGACCAACGTGGATCTTTCGGGCGCGACGCTTGGGGACAAACACGGCAAGATTGTTAACCAAGGAGGCAATTTCCAAAAGTTGTTTGTGGTAGGCCTGCGTCACCCTTGCCATAATATCTAAAAGTTGATCCTTGCTCTCAACAAAATCTGGCTCTCGAATCGGAATCGAATTTATGTTTTCAATTGCCTTTTGAACCTCACGGATGGGGTAATCGTACTTAAAGGCTGACTGTACCGTGAAAGTAGCAATGCTGGGGTAGTTTTCTAAAATATGTTGATAGGAGCGAGGTGAAAAGTTCCCTCGGAAAGGAGCCGAACCACAACCCAAGATGGGATAAATTGGGATTTTTAATTTCTCCTGTAGACGGTAAACCTTTTCTAACGCGAGCTTAATGGCGATGACCACGCTCAACGACGAATCGTTCATGGCTGGATCGGATCGTGCGATAAACACTCGTTGATAATGAAGAGCGTCCCGTTTGTCAGAAATGTAAGATTCCAAGGTTTGATCGCAGTTCATGATCTCTTTGATGTCCTCAAAAAGGGGGATCACGTCAATTTGTTTGGGATTGAATTCCCCAATCCAATCCTTGAGTCTAAGCTTGGGATTGGTTTCACAGAAGGCTTGATTTTCCTTGGCAACAACCACGTTTTTGTAGTAGTAATACACCTGGTTGATCGTGTTAATATCAGCCATGGGAACAATCACCTCAAAAATCGGCACCACCGATGGATCCTTGTAGAACACCTGAGCCGTATCGTAAGACCGAGGGATACTCTCCAACGATTCGAGCAAGAGCTTTCCCTCTGCCTTTTCATAAGACGGATTGGGTACTCGTAAGGTAATGAAGGCATCGCGCCCCGGAATGTTTTTGCGGAAAAAATCACCGTAGTCGGTCACTAACTTTCGGATCACAAACTCATCGGTTTCCTTGCCTTCAGCATCCCACATGATTTCTTCTACCCCAAGATACGAAAAGGCATAATAAGCCTCTTTAATCTCGTCTTCACCTTGTAGGACAGGGTTGTTTGAAAAGAACGGGATGTTGGCATTGTCAGGATGTTGGGTGGACATGAGGCGGGGAATTTTGCGCAACCTAAGCTCCTTGAATCAATCTGGGTCTAAAATAACAGGATAAGAATGATCAGTCAATTAAAAACAAACTGCTTCGCAAATTTTTCAGGAAACTATTGGCGTTGTCCCCTCGTCTAAAATTCCATAATCGGTTAAAGTAAGCGTGATGTCAGTCACTGCAAACAAGAGGGAATGGTCGCGCTTAGATAATGTGGGTAATCTTTTTCCCGCGGTCCAGAGTGATCGGATCACAGGGCTGTTCCGATTATCCGCCGTGCTTGATCACGTCCCCCTCAAAGGCCTCGTTCAAGAAGCCTTGGATCGAATTCTACCCCGTTTTTCCTACTTCAACGTTGAGGTCGTTGAAAACTTATTCTGGCATACCTTCATTCCCGCTAAACATCCCCTACTCGTTCTTCCCGACACTCCAAACCCCAACCTTCCCCTGAGCAAGGACTCCACCTCGCGTCATCCCTTGCGGGTGCGCTTGTTCCAAAAACGTCTTTCGGTGGAGTTCCACCATTCCTTGACCGATGGGACCGGTGCGATGGCCTTTTTGCGTGCCCTTTTAGCAGAGTATTTTGCCTTGAAGGGCCTTACCTGTCAGGACTACCTCGACATACCCCGACCAGGATCGACGATCCCCCCAGAAGAGTATGAAGACAGCTACTCAAAATTACCCTACGACCCCGAAATCCCTCTTCCCTCAAGCCGTAGTCCTGCCTTCCAACACCCAGGAAAAATTTTACCCAAGGGAGAATATCGCGCTATCTTAGGGATTCTCCCCCTCGACTTAACCCTGGCCCGCGCCAAAACGAGGGGGCTGAGCCTCACTGAATTTTTGATTGGGGTTTATTTTTTGGCTTGGCAAGAGGTCTTTTTCCTTGCTAAGGGATCGGGGAAAAAAACACTCGGCCCCATCCGCATGCACATTCCAGTCAACCTGAGGCGCCTCTACCCCAGCTCTACCCACCTCAATTTTTTCCTCACCATCCCGCTCGAACTTGACCCCCGACTCGGTCAGTGGTCAGATGCCGAGGTTTTCGAGAAGGTGCATCATTTCATGCAAATTGAGGTTAATCCTAAAAGCATCCGTCAGCAAATCAACGCCAATTTGCGCGGGGTCATTCTGCCCTACGTCAGGGTGCTTCCCCTCTTCCTCAAGAAACTATTCTTACGCCTGTTCTACCACTGGGGGGAAAAAGAGCAAACCTCCGCCCTCTCCAACATGGGTCAGGTCAAAATGCCCAAGGAAATCGAACCCCACATCCATCGATTTGAATTCTTGCCCCCGCCAAGTCCTGGTACCCGAATCGCCGCATCCGTAATCAGCTATCAAAATGTGTTGTGCATTGGCATTGGTCGCATAGCGGAGGGCAGCTGGGTTGAGGCTGCCTTTTTCCGCCGTCTACGAGAGTACGGCCTGCCTGTCAAAATTGAAACCAACCTACCAAAGGAGGAACCATGGCGTTCTGCCCCCGTTGCGGAGTCCAGCTCGATAACGACGTGAGGTTTTGCCCCCTAGATGGAACACCCATTCCTGTTCTGGAAGGTGATGAAACCCAGCCCCTGGCCCCCTGGCCCAACACTGATCCCTTGGCCAAAAAGTACCTCACCAGCAAGGAAATTCGTGACCGCCTCTTGATCATTTTCTCAGGACTCCTCATCCTGCCCATTTTTGTCGTCTTAGCGGTGGATTTTTACAGTTCGGGAGGGTTCGACGGCGGCACCCTGACCTGGAGTCTACCGGTTGCGTGGATTCTTTTATGCAGCTTTCTTTACTTGTTTATTGGCTTCAACCTCTACCACGCCTTTGTGCCCGTTAGCCTAAGTTACTTGAGCATCACGGCGGGGCTCTTGCTCGGTCTTGATTTTTTCAACGAACAGATCGATTGGTTTCTTACCCTCGGTCTGCCCATCTTATCA
>Ga0272446_1005781_pt1 | contig 13364 bp, 10 predicted proteins | sample YNPCB0061_FD_194587 | JGI IMG/M metagenome (GOLD analysis project Ga0272446, IMG submission 194587) | Hot spring microbial mat communities from Yellowstone National Park, WY, United States - YNP-CB-006-1 | ecosystem: Environmental > Aquatic > Thermal springs > Hot (42-90C) > Sediment | place... | reverse complement strand
CGCCCACGAGTGAAAATGAGGTAAAAAACACTTCTTTATTTATATGTTCTATGCGTGTTTTTGCGAGGGCGGGGGCCAGTAATGTTTAATTCTATATAAATTTGTATATTTTCGGTTATTTTAGCAAATAAAATTTGATTATTGATTTTTTATTTAGTAAATTTATTGAACATTGTGCGCAGCACCCTACTCGGTATGTTGTTTTGATTTTGAAAAAACGTACTTCAAAAAAAGAACTTAACATTACTGGGGCGGGGGCTTCGCCCCCGCCCTCGCAACTAATTGTAAATTAACCAATAACCATATAACGTCTAATAGATTAAACAAAATTTTTTACCTTATTTTCGCGTGAAGGATAGCAGCGGAAAGCCCGCAACTTGCGTAGCGAATGAAGTACAGACGTGGCATGCCACGTCTCTACCAGCGAATAGCCCGACCTGAACGCAGTGAAGGGCACGCCCAAAAATAAATAATCTGTACAATGGTTATAAGGTAGAAAGATTAGATTAACTTTTTTTGCTATTTTTTTGAATACAATAAAATTTGGCATCTCCCAAAGATTCAATTATAGACTCTATGGCAGCATCTTGTTCGGGGTTATATTCCGATTTCAAATTTGTGCCAAATATACGTGCTACACCTTGCCATATAAATGCAGAAGCACCCCCTTTCATTTCTTTTATGATGTCAAAAGCACGGTATTGCGTTTGGCGGTGGATAAGTTTAATCAATATTTTACCCTGATTGATGCTTAATTCCTCTACATCTTCCTGAAAATCTCCAAACAAACGTTTCTCTTCTTTGTCAATATATTTTTTACGTTCTTTTTTATCTGTAATTTTTGCCAAATCAGCTTCTATGATAGTCATACGGCGGGCGGCTTCATTGGCATAAGGCAGGAGTTTTATCACATTGTACCGCAAGCGGGAGAACTCTACGGAGGCTTCTTTATCACTTATTTTGCGCTTGGTAGAACCAACCACAAAAACAGTAGGATAGGTAATCATAGGTGTTCCTTCCTCGTCTTTGGGTACAATAAATCCTTCCCCATCACGTTCTACGTAAGTTTGTGCAAAAACGTGGGAAACACACACTAACAGCAATGCCCAAAGAGAATATTTCATGTTCATAGATTATACGAAAGGAATTGGGCAAAAGTTAAGCCAAACCTATTGTACTTGTAATAACATACCCCTGATACCCATATCTACCACATTTTCGCCTGCGGCGGGTTCCCAGATATTATTTGCGTTTAGTTCTTTCCATTCAAAACTTTTGTTGGTAGACAAAGAAACTATTATTGTTTTGTCTGAGGTTTCGTTACCCGTAACGGTAAACGCTGTGGGGAATGCCGCAGTTACCACGCATGAACCCGCAGGTATAGGGGAGGTTGCCGCAATAGGGTTAACTACCGTAGTACCCGGTGCTTGTCCTTGGGTTATATTGTAGAAGGTTTCAAAACCCCAATATCCTTGGAGTTTATTAGCATTAACAGTAACTGTGCTGTCTTTTATTTTGTACTGTTGAATGTATGTATTGTATCCAATAAATGAAGCAACTGTACCATTATACATATTGCCTGCAAATTTGAACTTTACATCATAATTCTGATATGCCAAAGATACTCTTAAATATTCATACGTGCCTCTGGGAATATCTTTGAAAGGTATGGTTAAAAACACTTCATTATTACCCACAGGATTAGATTTACTGAAATCTATAGCTGTGCTACCTCCTGCATTAGTTTCTGGGGCATGATACGCTACATAACCCTGACCAATTTGGGTATACATATTTTGTGCAAATTCTACATAATGCGCACTCATTTTATTGAACTTCGGACTTTGTGCCGCATTTCCCGCGGCTACTCCTACGGGGTTGCCCAAATTATCTAAACGAACCTGTGTAGAATCAAACTTGAATTTGAGGTATAGTTTTGCGGTATTCTGAGGAGTTTCTTCTTTTTTCTTTTTACAAGCGGTAATAAAGAGAAACAAGGTTGTGAAAACACAAATGCCAAAAGCAGATTTTTTCATATCTATTAAATAAATTCAACATACAAACTTACAAACTAAAATCCAAAATAAAATATCCATAACTCTTTTTAATTTTGTGGCATGAAAAAAACACTTATCAGTGTGTTGCTTATTCTTTTTATGTCGTTTAGCACATATCAATATGCGAAATTAGTCACGCCCTATCTCAAAACAGAATATACTTTTGCACTTGAAATTCTTTTTATTGCCATTCAGATACTTTTACAAAGTTTTTTGTTGTATTTGGTGAATAAAAATGTTTTACAGGAATATGTATATGCCAAAAGTATAGCGCTTGGCATAGGTGGGACTTTGTTATGGGTTTTTATGGGTATATTTTATTTGTTTCCTGTTTCAGCAAGAGTAGCCGTAGTTGCGTTTGTGTTTACACTGGCAGTGGTTTATGCAGTACATCAGGAGAGAGTATATGCACTTAAATTGCCGTATTATTTTTGTTATACATGGGTATTGTACAGAATACTTGTATTGGCCCTTATCGCTGATTTATGAATAAAAATAACTACTTTGCACCATGTTTCCCAAAGAAGGATTACGTTTTTTATCAGACCTGAAAGAAAACAACAATAAAGAATGGTTTCAGGAAAATAAAAGTACTTACGAAACTTTTGTCAAAGAACCTTTTAAAGCTATTGTAACAGAAATTGTACAAGGTCTTATCCCAAATTCCCATTTATCTCCACATGTTAAAATCAGCGAATATATTTTTCGGATTTACAGAGATGTTCGCTTTACCAAAAACAAACAACCTTTCAAAACCTTTCTCGGCGCATATTTAGACCATGAAGGCACACAGTCGGATAAAGCAGGGTATTATATTCATATTGAACCCAATAACAGTTTTATCGCATGCGGATTATATCAGCCGAGTGCAGAACAGCTAAAAAAAATCCGTCAGGAGATAGTTTATGAATCAGAAACATGGCAAAACATACTCTCAAATCCTCAAATCGTTTCCAATTGGGGAGAATTGCATGCCGACATACGATATAAAAAAATTCCCAAAGATGTGGAACAATATCCCGAACTTGCACTTTACACTACCTTAAAGCAGTTTTTGCTATGGAAAACTATACCTGACGAAGTGGTTACTTCAAAAAAGTATATAGAATACTGTACAACTCATTTTCTCTCTGCTATTCCGTTTGTGAATTTTTTGCGAAACGCTATTCTATAAGCTCAAAATCTGATTACTTTTGCAGGTATGGCAACTAAATTAAGCGTTAATGTCAATAAAATAGCCACTTTGCGCAATGCGCGTGGAGGTAATGTACCTGACGTGCTTGCGTGTGTAAAACATCTTGAACAATGCGGTGCAGAGGGTATTACCGTTCACCCTCGCCCTGATGAAAGGCATATCACACAAAAAGACGTGTATGATATTGCCAAAAACATATCCGTAGAGTTTAACATAGAGGGTTATCCTGATGAGCGTTATCTGATGTTCATTAAAGATGTATGCCCTGCACAGGCTACCCTTGTACCTGACCCTCCACACGTAATCACGTCCAATGCAGGTTGGCAAGTCAATGCAGAGAATCTTATTTTGTTGGAACAAGTGATACATCAAATTAAGAAAAATAGCCCCGATACACGTGTTTCTGTATTTATTTATCCCGAAGATGTATCCGAAAAAGACCTGATTTCTCTCAAAAATGTAGGTGTAGATAGAATTGAACTCTATACAGGTCCTTATGCAGAACATTATACAGATTTTGATAAAAGAAAGCATTTTCTTGAAATTTATTTCAATACTTCTGAAATTGCTCAAAAAACAGGGTTGGGCATCAATGCAGGGCATGATTTGAACCTTGTCAACCTTCCTGACTTTATTAAAACTATCCCATTTATTCAGGAAGTGAGTATCGGGCAAGCCTTTATTGCCGATAGTTTGTATTATGGTTTTGAAGAAACCATACTGCGGTACAAGTTAGCTTTACGTCCTTATTAAGGTACTCTTTCTGTGGGTTTCCATACGCTTTTAGGTTTTGTAAACACAAACTTGAAGAAACCAACCAACAAAGCTACATTCATAGCCAAAAAATGTGATAAAAACCGCAAAGGCTTGAACCCTGTATAATTTTTGAAGACAAAAATATCCAAAAAGACCAACAACACACCCAATAAGACTAATCCGCTTAAAACAAGATAAAACATGCTTTTAAAGGACAGAAGCACAAGGCATGGGATAGCCAAAAGCAGAAACAAAGGTAGCAACCAGCGCAAAACTTTGTGTGAAAAATAGCAAAAAAACACTTTGGAAAACGGTTTTTTCCAGAATTGCTCAAAATGAAATAAATTTTGATAGTTTCCGACTGCATAACGCGTTTTGCGTCTGAATTCCTCTGTTATTTTGGTGGAAAACGTTTCATATCCTACGGCATCAGGTTCAAAAATGGCTTTTTTGCCTTGCAAAAGTACTTGCATGGTGATATAAAAATCATCAGAAATAAAACCCTGTGGCGTGGGTTTGTATAAAGTCTTACGGAGAGCATAAGAAGCCCCAAAAGCGCCTATCATACAGCCGAGAAGCCCCTCATAATACTTTATTTTGTTTTCTATGTTAATGTATGCGGTTTCTTGTTCAGAAATTCCTTTTTCCAATACTTTATCGTTGATAATGTTTCCGCCAACTAAACCTATACTTTCATTTTTGAAATGGGATACAAGATTAAAAATATGTTCAGATGTAAAAATGATATTCGCGTCTGTGAGAAGGAGTATATCTGCATCAATTTTTTCCACCAACTGATTGATGATTTGAGGTTTGCCTGTTCTTTGTTCAAATATTTGCAAATACAAGTTCGGATATTTTTTCTGATATTCCTGTATAATTTCATGTGTTTTATCTGTGGAGTTATCTGAACCTATCCATACTTGTAGTTTTTCCACAGGGTAAGTAGTGTTAAACGTGCTTTCTATTTTTTGTGCAAGGATTTTTTCCTCGTTATAAGCGGCAAAAACAACTGCTACGGTAGGCAATTCGTCTGATTGCAAGTACTTATGCGTATTGGCAGATTTTTTTCGGGTTATCCATTTGATTAGTATATAATATCCTGCATAATGGTAAACAAAGAGTGCCACAACCCCCCATAGTACAATAGAAAAAACTATCTCCACAAAGCAAAACTAACTATAAATTTAACTTTGTAAAAATAAGATGAAAGAAAATCGCAAATGTGGTTATCCAAACTGATTATGGGCGTTCCTGCTTGCTGCGCGGCGCAGTCGGCGTGCTACGGGCTACGCTATCGCTTCGGTGCGTTGCACCATGCTCACGCATGCCCTCCGCATGCCTAACGCAAAAGAAGTGTTTTTTTGGGGTTTTTGGGTTTACCCGCCCACCCGCCCCCGAGTTAAAATGAGGTAAAAAACACTTTTTTCTTATTGTATATGCGTGTTTTTGCGAGGGCGGGGCGAAGCCCCGCCCTCGCATCCATTCGCAAATCATTAAAAAACAAGGCTTTATCAAAAAGATAAAACATACTCTTTTTACCTTGTTTACTGCGTGAGGGATAGCAGCGAAAAGCCCGCAGTGAGCGTAGCGAACGAAGTACAGGCGTGGCATGCCACGTCTCTACCAGCGCATAGCCCGACCCGAAGCAGAAGGGCATCAGCCCTACCTGCGAAGGGACACGCCCATATTAAAACAATCTACATAATTGCTGATGATTTTGCATTTTGAACCTGATAAGGTTTAGATTTTGTTACTTTTGCACCTATGAAAGTATGTGCCCAGTGCGAACTCCCTGTTTCTGATAAAACTGCAATTATTAAAAAAGTACATGGAGAAGAATTACCATTTTGTTGTTCGGGGTGCAGTTTTACGTATTCTGTTACAGGTGAGAAGGGGCAGGAAGGTATTTCCATGTTGTATGTAGCCAAAATGGTATTAGGCGGTTTTTTTGCCATGAATGTTATGCTACTCAGCTTTTTAACCTATTCTTCTGAATTTACCAAAGCCCTGCAAATTGGCAATTTACATAACCTCAACAACATCATACAACTGATTATGGCTATTCCTGTGATGCTTATTTTGGGATTACCATATTTACGTTCTGCCATACAAAACCGCAAATTTGATACAGATACGCTTATTGCTATCGGAACGTTCACTGCATTTTTTTTCAGCATATACCAGATTACCATACAGGGCAAAGTATACTTTGATACTGCTTGTATGATATTGTTTTTGGTTACTATGGGCAGATTATTGGAGTCATCAGGAAAGGCAAGAGCGTCACGCATTTTAGATAAAATCAAAGTGCAGTTGCCTGAAAAAGTGATTAAAATACATCAGGAACAAGAAATAGAAATACATACATCAGAAATACAAATAGGCGATATTATCAAAATAAAAACGGGAGAACGCATACCTGCAGACGGACAAGTATTATGGGATTCGGTAGCTGTGAATGAAGCTATGTTTACAGGCGAATCCAAATGGATAGAAAAACAAGTTTATGACAAAGTATATGCAGGTACAGTAGTGGCTGACGGTATTCTGACCATGAAGGTAGAAAAATCAGGGGAAGAAACCGCACTATCTAATATTCAACGCTTGTCCCAAATGGCAAAATTGCGGGAAACCCGTTTGCAAAAATTAGTGGATAAAATTGCTTCCTATTTTACACCAATAGTATTGATAGTAGCAGTGATTTGTTTTCTCGGTTGGTGGTTTGGTGCAAACAATGCTATGAAAGGTTTTGAAAGCGCTTTAGCAGTGCTTATTGTAGCTTGTCCATGTGCTTTGGGTTTGGCTACACCGATTGCGCAGTATCTTGCGCTTTCCAAAACCGCAGAAATAGGTGTAATTGTACAGGATTTGGAAGTATTGGACAAACTTCACCTTGCTAAACGCATTTACTACGACAAAACAGGTACTATTACCGAAGCGAAATTTTCCTTGCATCAGGAAGTATGGTTAAAAGATAAATTTACGTTTTTACCGTTTTTACTTGCCATAGAACAGCATAGCAATCACCCATTGGCAAAAAGTCTGCTTAATTATTACAGAAATGCAGACTTAACCCTGCCCATGTTACAAAACATACAGAACTATACGGGAAAAGGCATTGTCGCAGAATTTGAAGGTAAAAAAATACTCTGTGGCAGTGAAAAATTATTACTTGAACACCAAATCGCGATTCCAAAAGAAATCTTGAATATTCCCGAAGAGTTACCTGTTGTATATTATGCTTTCCATCAAGAACTTATAGCCGTATTTGTATTTGAAGACAAAATCCGAGATGATTTCAGAATGTTTCAGGAAAAAATTCATGAATACTATTTGGAGGAGGTAATCCTCTCGGGCGACCATGAAAAATCCGTACAACGTATTGCAAGGCAACTCAATATAAGAAAGTGGAAGCATAGTCTTTTACCACAAGATAAACTGGATATTCTTAAACAAGATAAAGATGTGCATATTATGCTGGCAGACGGCATCAATGATGCCCCTGCATTGGCAGAAGCAGAAATCGGAGTAGCGGTGTCCAAAGCGGAAGATATTGCCAAACAGTCTGCAGACATCATTTTGCTCGGAGATTTATTACAATTGACGGAAGTCATGCGATTGGCAAAGTTTGTCCGCAAAATTGTTATTTCCAACTTATTTTGGGCATTTTTTTACAATCTCATTGCTATTGGGTTAGCCGTTATGGGCTACATTAACCCGATATTCTCAGCGGTAGCTATGGTAGTCAGCAGTTTATTTGTGGTAGTTAATTCTAATCGTATTTATTACTGGAACTGACGGATAAGGTCATAAAAAACAGTATTTACTTCATTTTTTCCACTACTTTATTATGATTTTGACTGTCTTTTACTTTCTGCACGATATTATCCGCTACGGGTTGTATAGAACGTAAAAATACAGAAGCATACAAACCTATCACAATCATTAACACAATCAAAGGAGTAAGTACCAAACGCTCACGGATAGAAATATCTTTCAAATTTTGTACTTTTTCACTTTCTACCTTACCAAACAATACTTTCCGTAGCATATACAGCATATACACTGCCGCAAATATCACTCCCGTAGTGCTGATAATAATGTAAGGTTTTACATTGACCACCGTAGAACTGTAACTGCCCAGCAAAATCAGAAATTCACCGACAAAGCTATTTAACCCAGGCAATCCCACAGAAGAAACCGCAGAAAATACAAAAAAGAAAGTAAAAACAGGCATCACTTTGGCAACTCCCTGATAGTCAAAAATGAGTACACTACGTTCATCATTACGGATAGCCAACATACCTATACACAAAAACAGCGCCCCCGTAGAAATGGAATAATTCATCAATTGTAGTATTGAACCGCTTAATGCCTCTTCGTTGATGCTGAAAATACCCAGTATAATAAACCCAATGTGAGAAACAGAGGAATACGCTAATAATCGCTTCATATCAGGTTGTTTCATGGCTAATATTGCCCCGTATATGATGCCACAAGTTGCCAATATGCTCATTACAGGCGAGAAATAAACACAGGCATCAGGTAATAAAGGTAAGGTATAACGAATAAATCCGTAAATCCCTATTTTGATAAGCAAGGCTACGAGCATAGCCCCAACGGTGATATTTGCGTAGGTGTCTGCAATCCACGTGTGGAAAGGAAACAGCGGTGATTTAATCGCAAAAGCCAAAGCAAAACCTATAAACAGCCATTGCTGTACAGATAATCCGAGATGGGCATTTCTTACTTTCATGTAGTCTGTGGTAAATACTCCTCCATTAACCATATTGCCTGCGGCATATCCTAAATACAAAATAGCAATCAGCATGAGCAGAGAACCAAACAAGTTATATACAAGATATTTCATGGACGCTTTGAAGCGGTCTTTGCCACCCCATATTCCTATCAGGAAATATACAGGTATCAAGGTTACTTCAAAGAAAATGTAAAATAAAATAATGTCCAATGAGCAAAAAACGCCCAATAATGCTGTTTCCAACAACAACAACAAACTAAAATACAATTTTGCATTCGGATAATTCCTCTGCCAACTAAATAATACAGATACAGGAAACAGAAGTGTGGTAAGCATTATCAAAAGTCCGCTCATGCCATCTATGCCAACTATGTATTTGACATCTGCATAAGAAACCCACTGTTGTATGCTGCTGTCATAATATCCTAACCAAAAATAGCGGCTTACTAACTGAAATTCAGGGTTGCCTATATCTACTTGATTGTATAAGAATACAGACAGTAAAAAAGTAATAGAGGAGATGACAAGTGTGAGTGTTTTAGCAAAACGTTCAGGCGCAAATGCTACAAACAGAATGCTGATAACAGGTAAAAAAATCAATAGGTTTAGACTTATCATACTGCAAAGGTAAAAGAAAAAATAAAAATCAAAAATGAAAGCAAGAAAAATTTAATAAGGTGTGATGTAATGTATTTTAGTTTTTATTTTTTGGGCGTGTCCCCTGCGCTAGCGCTTCGGGGTCGGGCTATACGCTGGCAGAGACGTGGCATGCCACGTCTGTACTCCACAGGCTACGCTCATTGCGGGCTTTCCGCTGCTATCCCTCACGCAAAAACAAGGTAAAAAAGTTTGTTTAATATTTTTGATGTAGTATTGCTTTTGAACAATTTACGAATAGATGCGAGGGCGGGGGCGAAGCCCAGTAATGTTAAGTTCTTTTTTGAAGTATGTTTTTTCAAAATCAGAACAACATACCGAGTAGGGTGCTGCGCAGAATGTTCAATAAATTCACTAAATAAAACATCAATAATCAAGTTTTATTTGCTAAAAAAACCGCAAATATACAAATTTATGTAGAATTAAACATCACTGGGGCGAAGCCCCCGCCCTCGCAAAAACTTGCATATTCAATAAAAAAGAAGTGTTTTTTACCTCATTTCTACTCGGGGGCGGGCGGGTGGGTGGGTAAACCCGATAACCCCATAAAAAACACTTCTTTTGCGTTAGGCATGCGGAGGGCATGCGTGCTTGCACGCATGGTGCGCAGCACCGAAGCGATAGCGCAGCCCGCAGCACGCCGACTGCGAAGCAGGAACGCCCAAATAATATTTTGTTTGCTATCCGTTAATTACCTGTAAGATTTATCAAATAACCCAATACCTACCCGAAGTTGCATGTACATATTCATAAGGTTGTTAGTGCGTAATCCGCTTACTTCTCTTGAACTTTGTTTCCATTCGCTAATATCAGCCATATAATACATACCCGCATCTAAACCGAGCATGATTCCAAATTCTTCAGCTATTAAATAATTTGCAGACAAACCTGCTTCAAAAATCGGGGTACGACTGCTATATTTTCGGGCTTCTCCTGATTGCAAGGGCATATTTTTATCAAAATGCAGGTTTTGAATGCTATTTGTTTCGTTTTTTACGCTTATGTTGGAAGAACCCCAACCCAAACCAATATAGGGATACATTAAAAACTGATTTTTGTTAATCACAGCTATTCCTAAGTTCACAAATCCCCAGTTATCGGAAGTTCTTACTGATACAGAATCCGTGTAAGAAAAATTAAATCTGGATACGCCTCCTTTTCCGCCCAGAATAAGCCCGCTTCTGAATAAAATACCACCTCCACCTCCTGTATTGTAGCCTGTTTTGCTTAGAGATAATGTATTTCCAAAACTTTTTTGAAGTTCACTTTCTATATTCTGGTTGGAAGTATAACTCAATCCCGCAAGGTAATGACCCATAAGTCCATACTTGAATTTGAAACTGTTGGAATATCGTTCTTTCTTTTCCTGTGCAAATGCAGTAAAACAAGCGGTTATTGTAAGAAATATAGCTAATTTGAAGCGCATAGTGAAAAAAATTTCCACGAATATAGTAAAAAATATACTTTTGCATATCTTTGAAATAAAAATCAAGACCAAATTGTTTAATTATTATGGGAATTATCAGCCAGATTATCTTTACTGTTGTATTTATTGGAGCTATCATTTACTTTATTTTACAGGCAAAAAAACTGTATAAGTTTATCCATATCGGAAAACCATTAGACCGCAGTGATAACAAGAAAAAACGCTTAATGTTAATGCGCCGTGTGGCTTTTGGACAAAGTAAAATGTTCACCAATGTCCCCGTAGCTGTTTTGCATTTTATTTTGTATGTATCCTTTATCATTATCAATATATGGGTAGCTGAAATTGTGATTGATGGTATATTTGGTACAGACCACGTATTGAAGTTTTTGGGAGGTTTTTATGATGTAGTGATGGCAATCGGAGATACCTTAGCTGTACTTACTGTAATAGCCTGTACAGTCTTTCTTATTCGCAGGAATATACTCAAAATAAAACGTTTTAAGGGGGTTGAAATGACTAAATTCCCCCGCACTGATGCCAACTTGATTCTGACGTTTGAAATCGTTATCATGTTTGCTTTTATGCTGATGAATGCGGGGTATATCCAACGATGTGAAAGTTCAGGCGTGCAGTATGCAGGTATGTATCCTTTCAGTGGTCTTATTGCCAAAGCCATCAGCGGTATGAGTACTGAACAGGCACACCTTTTTGAACATATCAATTGGTGGGTTCATATTACAGGTATTCTGCTTTTCTTAAACTATCTGCCAAAATCCAAGCACATACATATTGTTTTAGCGTTTTTCAATGTGTATTATTCTCGTCTAACGCCCAAAGGCAAACTGAGTACCATGCCTGAAATTACTGACCAAGTAAAAGCTATGATAGACCCCAGCCACACTCCCGCAGACATGCCTGAGCGCTTAGGCGTAAGAGAAGTACAAGATTTATCCTGGAAAGCTATTTTAGATGCGTACACGTGTACAGAATGTGGCAGATGTACCAGCGTTTGTCCTGCAAATATCACAGGTAAATTGCTTAGCCCTCGTAAGGTAATGATGGATATTCGGGATACCGTAGAAAATATAGGCGATATATTGCTTAAAAACCCTGAACATAAGGAAAACACGTCTATATTAGACAGGATCACTCATGAAGAACTGTGGGCTTGTACTACCTGCAATGCCTGCGTAGAAGCCTGCCCTGTCAATATTGACCATGTAAGTACCATTGTAGATATGCGCAGACATTTGGTCATGGAACGTTCAGAAGCTCCTGCGGCACTCAATACCATGATGTCCAACGTTGAAAATAATGGTGCGCCTTGGGCATTTCCGCCTTCCGACCGTTTTGCGTGGGCTGATGGTTTGGATATTCCGACCATGGCAGATTTAGCGGCTAAGGGAGAAACTCCCGAAGTACTCTTTTGGGTAGGTTGTGCAGGTTCTTTTGATGACAGATACAAACGTGTAACGCGTTCTTTTGCGCAAATTCTCAAAGCGGCAAATATTAAATTTGCAGTATTGGGATTAGAAGAAACTTGTACAGGCGACCCTGCCAAACGCGCAGGAAATGAATTCCTTGCTCAAATGCAAGCTATGATGAACATTCAAACCATGAACAACTACGGCGTAAAACGTGTAGTTACGGCTTGCCCGCATTGTTTTAACACTATCAAAAACGAATACCCTGAACTCGGGGGTAATTATGAAGTGATGCATCATAGTGAGTTTATCAACGAACTGTTCAAATCGGGTAAAATTGCTGTGAAAGATGGAGCATTTCAAGGTAAAAAAATTACTTTCCATGACTCTTGTTATTTGGGTAGAGCAAATGAAGTTTACGAAGCCCCCCGTGAAGTTTTGCAACAATTAGATGCGGATTTGGTAGAAATGAAACGCTCTAAACAAAACGGTTTATGCTGTGGTGCAGGTGGCGCGCAGATGTTCAAGGAAGCCGAAAAAGGAAATAAAGAAATTAACATTGAACGCACCGAAGAAGCGCTTTCTTTACAACCTGATATTATCGCTTCGGGTTGTCCTTTCTGTATGACTATGATGACAGACGGCGTGAAAAAGAAAAAATTTGAAAATGAATCTATACAAACGCAAGTATTTGATATTGCAGAACTTATCGCACAGGCGGAGTTGATTACCAAATAAAATACATTGAGTTGAAGTTTTGAGGTTATATTTCTGATATGGGCGTGCCTTCACTTCGTTCAGGTCGGGCTATACGCTGATAGAGACGTGGCATGCCACGTCTGTACTTCACTACGCCTGCTGCGGGCTTTCCGCTGCTATCCCTCACGCGGATACGCGCGTACATACACGCTATGCACACGCGTTAGGCATGCGGAGGGCATGCGTCAGCATGGTGCGAATAGCACCGAAGCGATAGCGTAGCCCGCAGCACGCCGACTGCGCCGCGAAGCAAGCAGGAACGCCCAAAAACGACTTAATATATGGCAGGTTATAGCATTTTTGCTATTGTATAGCTTCACCTTTA
>Ga0272446_1005780_pt1 | contig 13372 bp, 10 predicted proteins | sample YNPCB0061_FD_194587 | JGI IMG/M metagenome (GOLD analysis project Ga0272446, IMG submission 194587) | Hot spring microbial mat communities from Yellowstone National Park, WY, United States - YNP-CB-006-1 | ecosystem: Environmental > Aquatic > Thermal springs > Hot (42-90C) > Sediment | place... | reverse complement strand
ACCTCCCAAAGGCAGTGCCGCCCTTGCCCCTCCTAACATTGGAGGGGTGTCCGAAGGACGGGGTGGTTTCGCCCCTCCTAACATTGGAACACGCCCTAAATAGTAACCAAAATTCTTTTTTTGAAAAAAGTTTTCATTATTGTTTAATGAGTTTCACAACTCTTATATCATTACCATTTTGAATTTGAAGTATATAAACCCCAGGTGACCAATCACGCGTTGAGATTGCAAATTTACCCGTTTGATTTTTTGAGGATAATACTTTATTTCCCAAAATATCAGAAATATTTAGGTTAAAATTCATAAAATTAGGCAATGAAATCACCAATTGCTCATGAAAAGGATTGGGATAAATGCTAATCAGTTCATTCCATGCTGGAGTATTACTTACAGGAGCCACATAAATATTTTTGATGGTAGTATCTGAACCACAACCTCCCGTTACAATTAACAGAACCGTTTGGTTACCTGAGGAATCAAAAATTACCGTATGCGGACCCGCACCAGTTGCTGTTGATGGTTGAGCATTAGCCCCAAAATCCCAAAAATAAGTATAAGCTGGATTATTAACATCTGCCTGTATGATAACATTATTAGCTTGTAGAACGGTATCTCCCAAGATAATATTCACATTAGGAACTTGCGTATCGATAGTAACATTAATGGTGTCTTTATAAATACAACCGTTACTTAGCGTAACATGAACCCAATAAGTTCCTGTATTAGTGACTGTAATCGCTGGTGTAATATCACCTGTTGACCATAAGTAATCAATTGCACCAGAAGTTAAAGCGTTCAAATTAAGACTAAAACAAGCTGAAGTATCAGAAGCCCAACCCAGATTACCCTCAAGTATATTAACTAAAACAGTATCCCTGAGAACACAACTTCCTTTAATTACTTCCACCCAATAATTACCTGAACTATCGACATTAATTGAAGGTGTTGTAGCACCATTTGACCATAAATAAGTATCACCGGATAAACTTGGACTAAGAATTACAGGCGTACCGCAATTAACAGTAGTATCATTTCCTAAGGTCATTGTTGAGAAAAAGTTAACAGTTATAGTGTCTCTACTTTCGCAAAATCCTTGGTAAACACGCACAGTATAAGTTCCTGGCTGTTTGACGGTTATAGAGGAGGTAGTATCTCCTGTTGACCATTGATAAGAAGCACCGGCACCTAAACTCAAAACCAAAGAATCGCCACAGGCTAAGGTTGTATCATTACCTAAATTAATCGAAGCACTATTCAATACGGTTACGTTTATCGTATCTCTTTTTTTGCAACCATTATTACCCGTTACCTCTACAAAATACAAACCTGAATTGGTGATTTTATATAATGGTCCTACAAACCCTGTATTCCAAACATATTGATTGGGATTATTAATACCTGGAACCTGAGCATTAACAAATGCAGTATCACAGACCACTTGATCAGGACCTAAGTTTACATTTGGAGATTGCCCTACAATTGCCGTTACAGGAACAAAATTGGATTCACAGGAGTTAATCGTTATCACCCAATCATAAAAATAAAAATATCTTGCTACTTGGTTTACGGTGTTTCCTGTAATTTCAAAAACATTATTCACTGAATAAGGATACAATGCTCCTGAATTATTTTGATATAACCTTAAAGTAGCAGTAGAACCTACCAAATCTAAACGATAGTTTGTTCCAGGTGAAATTGAAAAACCTAATGGAATAACATGTCTTCCGGGACCCGTAATGGTATAATTCACAGAATTCAAAACCGTATTAGAAGAATTCTTTAAATTGATTACCGCTGTACCTGCGTTTTGGCTATACAATACTACCGTATCTAAGGTAATGGTTCTGTAAACATTAAAAGTAGTTCCCGTCGTAAATGTACCGGAAAATTGACCCGTCCCTAACGTAGTATCTTGTGGACCCACATGACTGGTAACTCGGTTAACACCTTTTACAAAAAAGGAAGTCGTAGAATAAATAACGGGCGTAATAAAAATTGGACCTGTTCCTAATACATTACCATTCGGTGCATTGTACCAGGTATATTCTGCACCGGGCTCCGCATTTACACTTAATGTTGCTGAACCAGAATCACAAACCAAAACATTTTGTGCGGTTATACTCGGTGTTTTTAAAATCGTAACAAATTTTACCATTGTATCATTTTCATTGATGCTGTCTTGAGCAAATAAAGTAAATGCTCGTACATAGTATGTCCCCGTGAGGTTAGTATTGAAATTGGTAATGGTGTGCGTTGCAGTAGAATTGGGGGAAATAGGACCTGGAACTGTAAAGTTAATGGTTTGATTGCCTGCACCAAAAACTACTATTCTACATGGAATATTGCTTTGAGAAGCTAAACCATAATTTTTTACGGTTACTATGATGGTATCATTGGTTTTACCACAAGAATAATCCAATGGCAAAGTAATATCTGAAACCCCTAAATCCGCAAGCGGAGGATTAAACTCATCAGCACCAATATCTGGAATTACTCCGGGAGCCAGAGGTCTTGTATCCCCGTCGATATCATCAGAAACTGAGGCAATTGGAACTGCGGAGTCATTCAGTTGAGAACGTCTTGCATGCAAGTTATTTTGGTTATTTGAATAACCCGGGTCCCCATGTTTAGAATTGGCATTAAAACCACCTCCTCCTATATAATTCGATGTATTGTAATTGGTCCCCACAAAAATAAAATTAGAAGAATTTTGAGTGAAATAGTTATTATAATTCAATTGGCTTACCATACTTGTGGAGTTGATATAAAGTGCATAACCCGCTGTTGAACCAAACACTGCAAAAGAATTATTTCTTATATCGATACCAGACCCACCCGATAATTCAAAAGCTCTTCCACTTAAATTGACGATACTTATACTATTATACCAAACATCAATAGCTCGTGTATTGGAACCCGTGAGTTCTATACCCTTAGCGTTGCTACTACTAAAACCGCCTCCTATCATATTATTCACAATCCTTGCTCTTACTAACGGTGAACCTCCTTGAAAATTACCATTATTAATCTTTAAACCTATTTCTCTTGCTTTTTGAACGATATTTTTTTCAATATTGAACAAATCCACAGTGTTGATGTCTATTCCTATTGAGGTATTTGCTGCGTTATTTCTTAAAATGATCGTATTGCCGAGAATATTCAGATTCTTACCATTGGTAACAGCAATACCTTTCATGTGTGAATTGAGAATTTGATTATTATTAAAATTTCCAACCTCTAAAAGAGGAGTAGATTGACCATTATAAATGATGCCATAATAGCCACCGTTTATGGTACAGTTTGTAATATTAATGTTTTGACCGTGATTACCAGCGGAAGAAAAAGAGTTTCCGATGATTGCTATTCCTGCATAATCTTCTAATGTGGCACTTTGGTTGGTAATAATTCTACAACCATTAAAGGTGATATTGGAAGAGAGATTGGTAATTTTAGCACCAATTCCATAAGCAGAACCCGAAGCTAATATGCTCAAATTATTAAAAGTTATAAATTGGCAGCTATCAATATTTAACGTAGCCGTATTGTTCGCTAAATTTGCGGAAAATTGAAGAGTATCTTTGTTAGTAGAACCATTGAAGGTTATGGTGTTCGTTGAAGAGGTACCCAGAATTTTAGATAAATTCACTTGACCTACATAAGGGCTGTAACCTGGGTTTACATTAAATGTAACGGGACATGAAATTCCCCCTTGATTGAGTGCCTCTGCTGCTGCAATAAAATTAGGAAAATTGGCACTCGGTCCGCCAATGGTGTAAGTACCGCATAAAGAAGGATAAAGCATCTTTGATAAGGTATCATTATTCGGCCGCTGGTCTGTTTGTCCATTCGGTTGTGAAGTCCATACCACTAATTCATATCCACCCGAAACAAAATTATAATTTCCAATGGTAATATTATCCTGAAAATCTGTTGAAATCAAATTTCCCGTCCAATTATAAGTAGGTTGATTGACGCCATTCACCGACCAATGAATATTACAACTTGTAAGTGTATTTAACCCTAAATTTCTTATTGTTACTTTTACAGGGTGAATTCCACCTACAAAAGGAGAAACTGGACTATCAATTGACTCTAATTGAACGTCATTATCGAAAAGTGGTGTAAAAGTATACACATCATTATCACTATAATTGGTAGTACCAACATCATTAAAACCGATGTTATTGGAATTATTGAAATCTATGCCTTTGGTGTTATTGAATTGAACTCCTATGGTCGCAGAAACGTTTCCCCCCGAAAAATTATTCATATCAACCACATAAATTTTGTTGGAAGTTTCTTCTAATACGCAAGCCCATGTTCCTACGGTTGGGCTATTGCCCATCTCAAAACTTGCCCATTTAATCCATAATTGGCGATTAGGTGCGTTGCCAAATACTTTATACCGAATTACAGAAGTTGATGGAGTAGGAGGGTCATAAGTGAACTCGTCCCAGAATGCACATATCGTCATTTGACCGATTTCATTCGATGGAAGCGAAGTATTATCGTTATCACTCAATGCCGTTGGGGTTAACTCAAAAGAAATCAATCCATTTTGACTTACATACAAATCTGTTACAGGTTGACCAAAAAAAGTAAATGGAAATGGGAGAGTTAAACCCGGTGACCAAAAATTACTAATTTGATTTCCAGCAACTAAATTAGTCCATCCTGAAGTTGCATTATCTAACTCGATATTCAATCCTCCTGGATTGCCTATATTCTGCTGAAAGGTTACTGAGTAACTCTGAGCGTAAACATTTTGAAAATACAACAACCAAGAAATGCAAGCAAGAAAGCTTATTTTAATTTTGTTCATTCTACAAAAAATAACACGCAATTTAATACTTTTTTTTATTATTTCGGAATTAACAGTAAAATATTTTTAAACGTTTATTGATAATTTGCCTATGTTAAAAAATTAAAAGTTTTCTATCATTTTTTATAACGTAGCAATAAGAACGAACAAATTTGTTAAAAAATATAAAAAAAGAAATTTGTTCAAAAAAAGTATTTAACTTTACAATTATTTAATGATTTTCAAATGATACTCTTACAAAAATTTTGTTCCTACTTTGCAGAAACGGCATCAGATTCTGGTAAGGAAATAAAAATTTTAAATGAAAATACAACCAAAGGAGAATACAAAATAGAAATGCCCGATGGAAGTCAAGGAACTTTAACTTTAACTTATGAAGGTGATATGGTACCTAATCCTGTATTCACATTAAAAGTTGGTAACGATAAAAAAGTTTTTAAATAAAAAATTCAAAGTAATAAATATATGCCTATTAGAATTGTTAATGATGATGAAGATAACTTAATGGGTCATGGACAAGAAGAGGTGATCTATGAAGTTCAAAAAGGGGATACCTTAGGAAAAATTGCTGCTAAATTTTATGGTGATGCAAAAAAATACACCATTATCTACGAAAATAATAAAGACATTATTAAAAATCCTGATTTAATTCAGGTGGGTTGGAAACTAAAAATACCAAAAATTTAGTAATTAATGTAACGTAGTATCGACGAAACCTTAATCATCATCTAAAAATGAGCATGGTTAAGGTTTCGCTGTTTTTAGCAATTATTAATCGAAAAAAAATGTTTTGTTTCAAACATTTAGTATGAATACACAACCAAAACAATCATTATTATACATTTTCTTGTTTTCATTTCTAATTTTTTTGATTCAACTCATACAATTTATGATGGATTGGGATTTTTCGGTGTTGGGTATCTACCCGAGAAGTTTATTTGGATTGGTTGGGATAATTTTTGCTCCACTTCTTCATGGGGGATTTGGGCATTTGGGTTCTAACCTAATGGTTTTAGCGGTTGCTTTATTTATTTTATTTGAATTTTACGAAAAATGGGCATGGGAAATTCTTCTATGGGTTTGGGTTGTTGGTGGTCTTATGGTATGGGCATTTGGCAGAGAAAGTTATCATTTAGGTAGTAGTGGCATTCTTTATGGTATCAATTTTTTTATTCTTACGATGGGTATTATTTTACGGAATTTTAGAACTATTGCCTTAGCATTTGTAATTATTCTAATGAATCAAGGAATTTTTTGGGGTATATTACCGGTAAATGCCCCAATATCGTGGGAAGCTCATTTATTTAGTGCTGTTGTAGGCATCAATTTAGCATTTCTTTTAAAAAATGAGATAAAAAATGAAATATTTTCGATAAGTCAAGAATCTTTGCCATCTGAACTACCTGAAGAAATTTGGAATTATCCTAAAAACTACCATCACCAAAATCGACTCGAAGAGTAAATTGCTCTGTAAATAGTTGTTGGGTTTGGGAAGCAAAGGGCACCAAAGAGGGTTCTGCCTTCTGGGGCAAACGAAAAGAGACTTTTCTCAGACCTAAATACCTCATGCAATCGCCACAACCAACAGCAAAAAATTTTTTTTAATACTTTATAAGTTTATAAACTAATCGTTCTTGATTATTGAAAAGAACATGTAAGTAATAAAATCCTTCTTCCCAATTTAAGTCCTGTAAAAGTTGAGGACAATTTTGTGTTTTTTTATAAACCAACTTACCCAATATATCATAAACCGATACTTCCAAAATTTCTTTATTGGAATGAATGTAAACTTGGTCATGAAAGGGATTGGGAAAAACTTTAAAATCCAAATTTTGAGGAGTAGAATTTATAGAAGTAAAGGTACAAGGTGTAAAATTAATAACATTATCCCAGAAATTGCATTCCGTTGTTCTAATTCCGCATTGATTAGAAATAGGAGTTGCTTTAATTTCTAAGTAACAATCTGTTGAAGCGTTATAAGTTACCCAGTTTGGCAAGTTACTGTTATTAGGATTACCTGTTTTTGCAAAATTGACCCAATATTCTCTCATAATATTTTGCACAGAGTCGTCTGAAGGTTTAAAAAGAACTCCTTGCCCTAAGGTAGCATTTTCCCAATTATTGAATACGTAAAACAGTTCCATGCCATGATAAGCACCATAAGGAGCTAAGGCTGCAACCGAATGTCGGTAAGTAAAAAAATACCGATAAACAGGTTCAGGAGAATTGACACTCACACATTGTGCCGCCCTTCGAGTAGTAGAAGTAAATTGAGCATCCGTTAAAATACTGATATAAGATTGCTTTGCTTCGGTATTATTATTACCGGGTGGATATAAAATATTAGCTTGCGGGCGGTGAATAGGTGGTATATAGGTATTGATTAAAGCGGAAACCATAGCCGGAGTAACGACAGTAGGAGCAGAAATACTCATTTCTTCTGAATTAGAACCAATCATAAAGGGAACTTTATGGAAATTTCCATTTTTTAATGCATCCATAGCAAACTCATTAAAAATAACATCGTCTTTAACAGTTTTCCATTCAGAACTTACCACACCACCTTTTAAGGGACTTTCCATCATAAAAAGTAATGAATCTGCGGGTAAACTTCTCATGTGAGCAATTTTTTGTGTTGGAGTACCTGAACTTATGAAGCTATCTACGTAAGCTATTCCCTTATTTTTTGCAACGTTATAATCTTCAATTACTGGAACAGCGCTTTGTATACAAGCCCTATGAAATAAACCCGCACTTAAAGGGGTTAATAATAGGTTACCAACATTAGAACCTCCAGCACTTTCTCCAAAAATCATTATTCTTGAAGTATCTCCACCAAAGTTTGCTATATTATTTTTTATCCATTGTAAAGCCAAAATTTGGTCTAATACAGCATAATTACCAGACTTATTATTGGGATTTTCTGCTTCTAAACCAGGGTGAACCAAAAATCCCAAAGGACCTAAACGATATTGTATGGTTACTACCACTACATCACCTCTTTCTGATAAATTTTTTCCAAAATATAAATAAGTTCCTCCTGAACTGTCGCTAGCACTTCCTTGTTGGTTACCGCCTCCATGAATAAACACCATCACGGCTTTTTGAGCTGCACCTAACTGAGGTGTCCATATATTCAAATACAAACAATCCTCATCTCCTTTGATGGTGAATGAATTATCAGGTTTAAAATCTTTTTGAGGACAGGCAGGCTTAAATGCCGTAGTATTCAAAATCCCTGTCCAAGAATCTGGATTTTCTGGTGCCTTCCAACGTAGTTGATTAACCGGCGGCTTTGCGTATGGAATTCCCAAAAATTGATAAACATTACCGTTTACACTTCCTTGAACTTGTCCATATTGTGTATTCACAATGGTTTGTGCTACCATATATTGCAAGTTTAGTATCATGTAAATTATGAGAAAATTTTTCATAACATAAATTAAAAAACTTTGTAAAGTTATTAAAAAATTGTTGTTGTTCAATAGATGATAAAAAAATGAATGGTGAAGCTTGCGATAGTGTGTGCTGCGTGAGGGATGCGGAGGGCGGAGAAACCACCCCGTCCTTCGGACACCCCTCCAATGTTAGGAGGGCGCCGTAGGAGGCACTGCCTTTGGGGCTGAGCGACCTCCCTAGGGAGGTTCAGCCCGCCCCTGCCGAACGAGCCGCACGAAGCGTAGCGTAGTGGGGCGAGTATGGCAGGGTCACGCCCTGATAATTACTTAACAATTAAAATTCGCTATCTCACTTATTCCTCTCCATTATTGATTGTTCTTTGGAACTTTTTTTAAATTTATTTTGCTAACTTAATGAAGTAAGTTATTTTCGCACAATAAACAAATTTTTATGAATACCGAGACCATCACATTAAATTTTCAATTACCAGACACTGCTCAACAAATCGGCGAAATGGTAAGAAAATATGCAGAAGAAAAAATCAAACCTGTGGTTATGCAATATGATGAAAATCAGGAATTTCCGACGGAGATTTTTAAAGAATTAGGAAGTTTGGGTTTACTTGGAGTATTAGTACCCGAGAAATATAAAGGTGCAGGTTTGACCTATGTTGATTATGTTACTGCCATCATTGAGTTAGGGAAAGTATGTGGTTCGATTGGTTTGTCTATGGCGGCTCATAATTCATTGTGTACAGGACACATTTTACAATTTGGTTCGGAAGAACAAAAAGAAAAATATTTACCGCTATTAGCTACCGGCGAATGGATTGGTGCATGGGGATTGACCGAACCGAATACCGGTTCCGACGCCGGTAATATGAAAACTACTGCTAAAAAAGACGGTGACTACTGGATACTGAACGGTTCTAAAAATTTTATTACACATGGTAAAGTGGGTAATGTTGCCGTTGTCATTGCCAGAACTGGTGAAGTGGGTGATAAACATGGCATGACTGCCTTCATTATAGAAAAAGGTACAGAAGGTTTTTCTAATGGAAAAAAAGAAAATAAATTAGGAATGAGGGCTTCTGATACCTCAGAATTGGTATTTACAAATTGCAGAGTTCATGATTCACAAAGAATTGGTAAAGTTGGGGAGGGTTTTGTTCAGGCATTAAAAGTTTTAGATGGTGGAAGAATTTCTATTGCTGCTTTATCCTTAGGAATAGCCAAAGGTGCGCTGGAGGCTTCAATTAAATATTCCAAAGAAAGGGAACAATTCAATCAACCCATTGCTAATTTTCAGGCTATAAGCTTTAAATTGGCGGATATGGCTACTGAATACCAAGCCGCAGAATTATTAACCTACCGTGCTGCCGTAATGAAAGATAACGGTCAAAATGTAAATTTAGAATCTGCCATGGCAAAATATTACGCATCGGAAGTTTGCGTTAAGTTGGCAACGGAAGCGATTCAAATTTTTGGAGGTTATGGTTATTTAAAAGATTTTCCGGTAGAAAAATATTATCGAGATTCTAAACTTTGTACTATCGGAGAAGGAACTTCCGAAATTCAGAAATTAGTGATTGCAAGGCAACTTTTGAAATAAATCGCAGTTAGAAGTTTAGTTGAAAATAAAATGGGAAGTAGTAATGCTTGCGTTATAGTATGCGTGAGGGATGCGAAGGGCGGTGAAACCACCCCGTCCTTCGGACACCCCTCCAATGTTAGAGGGGAAAAGGCGGCACTGCCTTTTTAAGGCATTGAGTTAGCGAAAATGCCGAACAAAGGATTGCTGAGCAACCTCCCTGGGGAGGTTCAGCACGCAGTGCAAGGGGCACGCCCAAAATACTAACATCTCTTCCCTCTCAATTTTAGAAATTCCATCAATGAAGTTAGTAATTCAAAGAGTTTTAGAATCCAAAGTATTAGTTAATCAAAAAATAGTTGCTCAAATTTCTCGCGGTCTTTTGGTCTTAGTGGGTTTTACTGCGAATGATACGGTTAATCAAGTGGATTATTTAGTAAGAAAATTATTAGCCTTAAGAATTTTTGAAGACGATGCAGGAAAAATGAACTTATCGGTTAATGATATTCATGGCGAAATTTTAGTCGTTTCTCAATTTACTTTGTACGCAGACACCCAAAAAGGTAATAGACCTTCATTTATTCAAGCGGCAAAACCCGAGATAGCCATACCTCTGTATGAAAGTTTTATTCAAAAGCTAAAACAATCTTCTGATTTAGTTATTCAAAATGGTATTTTTGGAGCGGATATGAAAGTTCATTTAATAAATGACGGTCCAGTAACTATTATTATGGAGAACTGACTAAAACAAATTTATATAAAAAAAAATCGTAATTTTGTAAAATGGAAAAAAATTTTGTTTCAATAGACCCGAGCCAATTAAAAGTACCTGATTTACATCAAACACTATTAGGTTTGATTGCACCGAGACCTATTGCTTTTGCTTCTACAATAGATAAAAATGGAAATCGAAATTTAGCACCATTTAGTTTTTTTAATGTTTTTTCAAGCAATCCGCCGGTTGTGATATTTTCTCCTAATCGTTCTGGGAGAACAGGGAAAAATAAAGATACCATTCAAAACATCATGGACACCATGGAGGTGGTTATCAATATGGTCAATTATGAAATCGTTCATCAAATGAATGTTGCAGCTTGTGAATATCCATCAGAAATTGATGAATTTGTTAAGTCAGGCTTGACGCCCATACCTTCTGATATAGTCAAACCGTATCGAGTAAAAGAATCTCCTGCTCAATTAGAATGCAAAGTTGAACAGATTATCACCTTAGGTGCTTATGGTGGTTCCGGCAATTTAGTAATTGCAAAAGTTTTAAAAATTCATATAGATCATTCCGTTCTTCACGAGCAATATAAAATTGACCCGCATAAAATTGATTTAGTGGCAAGAATGGGCGCAGATTTTTATTGTAGAGCCAGTGGTAATGCAGTTTTTGAACTTCCTAAACCTAATCAAAAGCTTGGAATGGGTTTTGACCAATTACCGGAATTCATCAAAACAAGTAATATTTTATCGGGCAGTGATTTAGGGCAGTTAGCGAATTTAGATGCCCTACCTTCTTCTGATGAATTGGAAATTTTTAGAAAAAATCATCTCGAATTTTTATCGAAATTTAAAAATGATGAAGAGAAATTTTTGTGGGCTAAGAGTCAATTGTCTAATTTAGGCAATGATACATCTTTCATTTTGAAAGTATTGATGAGCTAGATAGGAAATGAATTTGTTAATATTTTTGGCGTGCCTCTGCGTAACCGCCTCGCAAAGGCAGTGACGCCTCCGGCGCCCTCCCCCAAGCATCCCTGATTGTATTTTTTAAAAGTATATCAACGTTTTTTATCCTTTATTCTTTGACCATCAAAATTACAAAATTATTTCTTAATACTTGACTTCTTAAAGTTTTATTATTAGCTTTGCATAATCTAAAATAGACATGAGAAGAATAGGATTAGGATTAATTGTATCCATTATATTTTTTATTGTAGCATTTTCAAGTTGTACAGAAAGAATTGATGCTGGTCATGAAGGTATAGTAGTAAAATTATATGGTTCCGATAGAGGGGTACAAGATATTTCCTTAGCCAGTGGAAGAGTTTGGTATAATCCTCTAACAGAAGAAGTTTATGAGTTTCCTACTTTTGTTCAAACAATGGATTACGAACCGTTTACGGTGAACGCAAAAGATGGTTCTGTTTTTACGGTAGATCCTACTATATCCTATTACATTATTCCCGGTTCTTCACCCAAAATTTTTGCTAAGTACAGAAAAGGAATTCAAGAAATTACAATGACTACGTTATATAATTACGTAAAAGATGCTTACAGAATTCAAATGAATAAGTATACTACCGATGAATTAATTAGTAATAGACAAAAATTTGAAAATGATGTGCAAACTACTTTAGATTCTTCGCTCTCAAAAGATGGTTTTAAATTGGAACAGTTAACCAGTGGATTAATTTACCCTGAAACGATTTTACAAGCGATAGATGCTAAAAATAGAGCGGTTCAAGAGGCTTTGCAAGTCGAAAATGAATTGAAAATTACAGAAGCACAAGCACGAAAAAAAATTATTGAAGCTGAAGCAGAAGCAAAAGCGAATGCACTTAGACAGCAAAGTCTAACGCCTCTTTTAATCCAACAGCAGTTCATAGAAAAATGGAATGGTAAAACACCTTTGTATTCGAATACTCCCGTTTTGTTTCAAAACCTTAACAAATAAATTTCTAATATCATGAAAAAAAATATTGTTTTTTACCTTAGTATTTTATTTTGGATGTCCTCATGTATGGAAAGAATTGATTCAGGATATGAGGGAATATTAGTGAAACTTTATGGAACTGACCGCGGCGTACAAGACGCTGCCTTAGTTACAGGAATGGTCTGGTATAACCCTTTTACAGAAGAAGTTTATGAGTTTCCTACATATGTACAAACCGTTCATTATCCTTCTTTTTCTGTCAATGCAAGAGACGGTTCTGTTTTTACCGTAGACCCAACGTTTTCTTTTAATATTAAACCCGGAACAGCCCCTAAAATATTTTCTAAATATCGTAAAGGTATCAAAGAAATTACTAATACCACGCTTTATAATTACGTGAAAGATGCATTTAGAATTCAAATGAACAAGTACACCACCGAAGAACTCATTAGTAATCGACAACGTTTTGAAAACGATGTTCAGAAAACCTTAGATAGTGTATTAATTAGAGATGGTTTTCATTTGGAGCAATTGACCAGTGGTTTAAAATACCCCGAAAGCATTCTGGACGCTATTGACAAAAAAAATAAAGCCGTTCAACAGGCTTTGCAAGTGGAAAATGAATTAAAAATTGCAGAAGCAAAAGCAAAAAAAATTATTATTGAGGCAGAAGCAGAAGCCAAAGCCAATAAATTAAGACAACAAAGTTTAAATCCTCTGCTTATTCAAAAGCAATTGATTGAGAAATGGGACGGCGAAACGCCATTGTATGGAAATACACCCAATTTTTTTAAATAATTATCCATTATTATCAAAGTCTTAACGAGTAAATTGTTTTTATGCAGTTAAGAGGAGAATAAAACTATAAGCAAGGATTATTGCTAAATTAATAGCGTGAGGGA
>Ga0272446_1005779_pt1 | contig 13376 bp, 9 predicted proteins | sample YNPCB0061_FD_194587 | JGI IMG/M metagenome (GOLD analysis project Ga0272446, IMG submission 194587) | Hot spring microbial mat communities from Yellowstone National Park, WY, United States - YNP-CB-006-1 | ecosystem: Environmental > Aquatic > Thermal springs > Hot (42-90C) > Sediment | place... | reverse complement strand
TACGGCCACGGCCAGATGTTGCTGGTGGACGACCGGCTGCTGGTCATGGCTGAAAACGGGGAGCTGGTGCTGTTGGAACCCACGCCGGAAGCGCCGAACGAGCGACACCGTTTCCGGGTCTTCTCCAGCAAGACATGGAACCCGCCCGCGCTGGCCGGCGACCTCCTGCTGGTCCGCAACGACCGCGAAGCCGCCTGCCTGCGCCTGGCGGCTGAGGACCGCGGAACAGCCCGGCAACTTGATACGACGGAGGAAATGCCGCGGTAAGCCTGCGCCAAATCGCCTCGTCATGACGTCTCCTGGGGGTTAACTTCAGCCTGTGGACCATCGAGCGTTGGATGAAATAAGCTTGGAACTGGCCCGCCGGGTGGCCGAGCGGTTGCGTCAGCAACCGGAGCTGGTGGAAGTGGCCCGGGCCAACCTGGACCGATGGGCGCGGCAAAACGCCACCGCTCCCGCGCTCCTGCGGAATTACGCGGAATGGCGGCGGTTGCTCTCACGGCCGGTAGAGGAAATCTGCGCGTTGCTCGTGGCGGAAACCGACGAAGCACGTCGGCTGCGACACAACTCCCCGTTTGCCGGTATTCTCCCGCCCGCCGAGGTCTGGGAGATCAAGGCGCGTCACCGTCATGCAGCGCGCTCAGCTTGAACACCTCATTCGGGCGGCCACTGCCATCACCGGCGCGACCGAGTGGATCGTGGTGGGGAGCCAGGCCATCTTGGGGCAGTTCCCACACCCGCCGGAGGAATTGCTCCGGTCCATCGAAGCCGACGTTTTCTCCACGCGCTCTGCGGCCGACACCGATCTGGTCGAGGGATCAATCGGGGAAGGATCACCCTTTCACCAGACTTTCGGTTACTACGCGCATGGCGTTGGTGACAGCTCGGCTGTTTTGCCCGCAGGCTGGCGAGACCGGTTGGTCGCCTTGCGGAACGAAAACACAGGAGGCGGCACCGGGTTGTGTTTGGAAGTGCACGACCTGGCCGTATCCAAACTCGCCGCCGGTCGAGAAAAAGACCTCGCCTTCGTTGCTGCTTTGTTGCGTCACGGTTTGGCAAAGCACCAGATCCTCAAGGAACGGCTCGCCCTCACGCCTCTATCTGAAGAACACCGCAACTTCTGCCTGACTCGCTTGGAACAACTGTCGGGAAAGCTGACTTCGGAAACCTTCCCAACCGGTGGCCAAACTGATTGACCATCCGCCGCAGGCATCCCGCGCCCGCGCCGCCTGGCTGCGCCGCTACGGCCTGGTGCTGGCGCTGGGGCTGGTTTGCGCGTTGCTGGCGGCGGCCAAACCCACTTTCTTCACCGCCGCGAACCTGGTGAACATCCTCCGCCAGGTCTCGATCAACGGGCTGCTGGCGGTGGGCGTGACGTTGGTCCTCCTGACCGGCGGCGTGGACCTTTCGCTCGGCTCGGTGGTGGCGCTGTCCGGCGTGGTCGCGGCCTCGCTGGCCCAGCCGGGCGACGGCCCGGTGCTCCTCGCCATCGCCGCCGGCATCGGCGCCGGCCTGGCCTGTGGCCTGGTCAACGGCGCGCTCGTGGCGTACGGCCGGGTGGCGCCGTTCATTGCCACGCTGGGCATGATGACCGCCGCACGCGGCTTGGCGCTGGTGTGGAGCGGCGGGCGGCCGGTGTCCAACCTGGTGCCCGGGTTCACCGCGCTGGGCGGGGATTGGGGGCGGCTGCCCATCCCGGCGCTGTTGCTGGCGGCGGTGACGCTGGCGGTCTGGGTGTTCTTGAACCGCACCCGCTGGGGGCGGCACCTCTACGCGGTGGGCAGCAGCGCGGCGGCCGCGCGCGCGGCGGGCATTTCGGTGACGGGCATCCGGCTCTTCGCGTACAGCCTGTGCGGGGCCCTGGCCGGGTTGGCGGGCGTGGTGTTGGCGGCGCGCATCACCACCGGTCAACCCAACGCCGGCATCGCCTACGAGCTGGACGCCATCGCCGCCGTCGTCATCGGCGGCACCAGCCTGTCCGGCGGCGTGGGCGGGGTGGGCGGGACCATTCTGGGCGTGCTGTTGCTGGGCGTGATCAACAGCGGCCTGGACCAGTTGAACGTCTCGGCCTATTACCAGCAAATCATCAAGGGCGCGATCATCGTGGGCGCGGTCTGGCTGGACCAGCGCAGCCGGCGGGAAAGTTGAAGGCGCGCCGGCCACGCGCTCCGCACGCCGCCGTGGATGTGAACAACTGGGGCGGCTTCCCCGCTGGCCGGCGCGCGGGGCGACGGCTACTTTCAGGCCATGCAAATCCCGGGCGCGCTCTTCGTGCTGGCGTGGTTGCCGGCGCTCGCGCTGGCTGCGACCACCCCGCGCGTGCGGCTGGGCTGCGAGGTCCTGGCCGAGGGGGGCTTTCGCGAGCTCCAGGGCAAGCGCGTCGGCCTCATCGCCAACCAGACCAGCGTGGACGCCGGCGGCGTGCCCACCTGGCAACGCCTGCGCCGGGCGCCGGGGGTGCAACTGGTCGCCCTGTTCGCCCCGGAGCACGGCCTGGCCGGCGACATCCCGGCGGGCAAGGAATTCACCAACGCGACGCACGCGCCGACCGGCCTGCCGGTGTACTCCCTCTACGGTCCGGGGCCGACCCGCAAGCCCACGCCGGCCATGCTGCGCGGGTTGGACGTGCTGGTGTACGACCTCCAGGACACCGGCCTGCGCGCCTACACCTACATCAGCACGCTGGGCCTGGCCATGGAGGCGTGCGGCGCGGCCGGCGTCGAGTTCGTGGTCCTGGACCGGCCCAACCCGCTGGGCGGCGTGCGCGTGGAAGGGCCGGGCGTGGCGCCCGCGTTTCGCTCCTTTGTCGGCCAGTGGAATATCCCCGTGGTGTACGGTCTGACGCCCGGCGAGCTGGCCCGCATGATCAACGGCGAGGGTTGGATCAACCCCCGCTGCCGCCTCACCGTCGTGCCGCTGCGCGGCTGGAAACGCACCATGACCTGGCCCGACACCGGCCTGCCCTGGGTGCCCACTTCGCCCAACGTGCGCAGCTTCGCCGCCGCGCTGGGGATGCCCGCCACGGGACTGGTGGGCGAACTGGGCGGCCTGAACATCGGCCTGGGCGGCGACTACCCCTTCCGCTGTTACACCGCGCCCTGGTTGGACGCGCAGAAAATGGCCTCGCACCTCAACGGACTGCGCCTGCCCGGCGTGCATTTCCACCCGCTGACCTACCAGCCCACCCGCGGCGCCTTCCGGGGCCGCACCGTCCACGGCGTGCGCCTGGAATTTACCGACCCGGCCCGGGCGCCGCTCCTGGCCCTCAACCTTTACGCCCTCGAGGCGGCCCGCAAGCTGGCCGGACGCGATCTCCTGGCCGAGGCCGAGCGCGCGGGCAAAAGCTTCGGCATGTTCGACAAGGTCCTGGGCAGCGACCAACCCCGCAAGGCCCTGCGCGCCGGCCAGAGCGCCGCGCAGGTCGTGGCCGCGTGGAAGGCGGAAGAAACCGCCTTCCGCCAGCGCCGCCAGGCCTACCTGCTTTATCCCTGAGCCGCGTGGAGGTGTGCGCCGAGCGACCTCGGCGGTTCGGCATCGTCCTGGTTGCTGGAGGGTAAGTCCGCGCGAATTTCCCGGGCGCGATCGCAGGCGAGGATTCGTTCCACCCTCACCAACGCTCGACCGGTCCCCGCGGCACGGGAATGCCCACCGGTTCGGCTGCGGTTTCCTCTCCGAACGACGTGGGCAGCGGCGGCGGGCGAAACCGCGGCAGCAACTCGCCGTGTTCATCCAGGAATTGCGCCCGCCACTGACGGTACTCGGCCAGGATTTCCTCGAACTCGGCCCGGCTGGACAACAGGCTCACCCGGCGCTTGAACTCCGCCGCCGGCCCGAACCGGCGCGCATACCACGGCGCGACCTTCCGGAACTGCCGGCAGCCGTGTTCCTCGCCGAAGACCTGCACCATCAGGTCCAGATGCCGCCGCATCACGCGCACCCGTTCCTCGAACCCCGGCTCGGGCAGCAACTCGCCCGTGTCGAGGTAATGCCGGGTCTGCGCGAAAATCCACGGGTTGTAGAACGCGCCGCGGCCGATGCTCACGCCCGCGCAGCCGGTCTCCTCGAGCATCTGCTTGGCCGCTTGTGGCGTGGTCACGTCGCCATTGCCGATCACTGGAATCCGGCGCACCGCCGCCACCACCGCGCGGATGCCGGCCAGATTGACGTGCCCGCTGAACCCCTGCTCGCGCGTGCGGCCGTGCACGAACACCGCCGCCACGCCCGCGTCCTCGAGGGCGCGCGCCAGGTCGGGGGCGGTCAGGTTCTGCGCGTCCCAGCCCAGGCGCATCTTGGCCGTCACGGGAATGCGCACGGCCTTGACCATGCCCGCCACCAGCCGGACGGTGCGGTCCAGCTCGGTCAACATGGCCGCGCCGCCGCCCACGCGGCAAACCTTGCGCACCGGGCAGCCCATGTTGATGTCCACCGCCGCCACGCCCAGCGATTCGAGCAGCATGGCGGCATCGCGCATTTCCTCGGGCACCGCGCCGAAGAGTTGCACCGCCAGCGGCCGGTCCGCCGGGCAGGTCTCGATGAGTTTGAGCGCATTGCGATTGCGCTCGAGCAGGGAACGGGCGTTGACCAGATCGGTCGTGGCCAGGCCCAGGCCGCCCAGTTCGCGGAGCGTCAGGCGCATGGGCAGGTTGGTGTAACCGGCCAGCGGCGCCAGGCAGAGATTCGAGTCCAGGTTCAGCGAACCGATTTGCAGCACGTCCCGAGTATAGCCGCGGCGCACGCGCGGCAAAGGGGCAAGGGAAAACGCAAGAACGCGCAGCGGGAGGCGGAGGCGGGAGGACAGATAACGGATGCCGGATGCCAGATGCCGGATGCCGGATGCCGGGTGCCGGATGCCAGATGCCGGATGCCAGATGCCGGATGCCGGATGCCGCAGACCGTGGGCCTCAGGCTGGAGGTCGGTGCCGTTCATCCGCTGCGTCGGGGCGCGATTCTGCCGACCCGATTGACCCCGCGTTCCCGCCGTGCTGCCCCGGGCGCTCGCCGGCGAACTCAGTTGACAAACGCCGTCCGTCCCGGTTTGTGGGGGCACGCATGTTTTTCCGACTCTTCCCCCTCGTCACGGCGGTCGTGCTGCCCGCGGCCAGCTTCGCGGCGGCCGATGCCGACTGGCAGGACGGCCCGGGGTACCGCGCCCGCCCGGTCGCGCCCCGACCCGGCGCGCGGCCGGTGGGGTTCACGCTCTTGGCGCCCGCGCAAACCGGCGTGACCTTCACCAACGTCCTCGCCCAGTCGCGTTACATCACCAACCAGATTTACCTCAACGGCGCCGGCGTGGCGGCAGGTGACGTGGACGGCGACGGGTGGTGCGACCTGTTTTTCGCCGGGCTGGACCGGCCCAACGCGCTGTACCGCAACCTGGGCAATTGGCGCTTCGAGGACGTGACCGAGCGCGCCGGTGTGGCCATGCCCGGCCACAGTTGCACCGGCGCGGTGTTGGCGGACCTGGACGGTGACGGCGACCTGGACCTGGTGGTGAACACCGTGGGCGAGGGCACGTTCCTGTTTTTCAACGACGGCCGGGGCCGTTTCGAGCCGCGCAATCCCGCCGCTCCGCTCAATTACCTGCGCGCCGGCATGACCGCCACGCTGGCCGATGTGGACGGCGACGGCGACCTGGACTTGTACATCTGCAACTACCGCACCACGACCATCCGTGACATGCCCAACACCCGCATGCGCCTGCGCGAGACCGAGGACGGCCGCATCGAGGTCATCGCCGTCAACGACCGGCCCACGACCGAGGCGGACCTAGTGGGCCGCTTCACCGCCACCCGCGAGGGGCGCATCATCGAAAACGGTGAACCCGACGTGCTCTACCTCAACGACGGCCGGGGGAACTTCACCGTGGTGCCGTTCACCGGCGGCGCCTTTCTGGACGAAGACGGCCGCCCGCTCCGCGCACCCTTGTATGACTGGGGCCTGACCGCCGCCTTCCGCGACCTGGACGGCGACGGCGCGCCGGACCTTTACGTGTGCAACGACTTCGAGTCCCCGGACCGCATCTGGCTCAACGACGGCACCGGCCGGTTCCGCGCGCTGCCGCGGCTGGCGCTGCGCCAGACGAGCATTTTCTCGATGGGCGTGGACTTCGCCGATGTCAACCGCGACGGGTCCCTGGACTTTTTCGTGTCGGACATGCTCAGCCGCGACCACGCCAAGCGGATGCTCGAAAACGGCGAAATCCAGCCCGTGCACCTGCCGCCCGGCCTCATCGAGAATCGGCCCCAGTACTCGCACAACACGCTCCTGGTCAACCGCGGCGACCACACCTTCGCGGAGCTGGCCCAGTGGGCCCGGGTCGAGGCCTCCGAGTGGACGTGGTCGCCGAACTTTCTGGACGTGGACCTGGACGGGTACGAGGACCTGTTGATCACCACCGGGCACGAGTTGCAGATGATGAACACGGACATCATCGAGCAGGCCGAGGTGCTCAAGACGCAGAAGGCCATGACCAGCCACGAACTCCAGCGCCTCCGCACCATGTTCCCGCGCTACGCCACGCCCAACGTGGTCTTCCGCAACCGCGGCGACCTGACCTTCGAGGACGTGAGCGCCGCCTGGGGCTTCGACTTTGCAGACGTGGGCAACGCCGTGGCCCTGGCCGACCTGGACAACGACGGCGACCTGGACGTGGTGGTCAACAACCTCAATGGCGTGGCCGAGTTGTGCCGCAACGAAGCCACCGCGCCGCGCCTGCTGGTGCGCCTGCGCGGGCGGCCGCCCAACACCCGCGGCATCGGCGCCAAGGTGACCGTCCGCGGCGGCCCCGTGCCCGCGCAGCAGCAGGAAATCGTCTGCGGCGGCCATTACCTCTCGGGTCACGAACCGGCGCGGATGTTCGCCGCGGGCACGGCCACGAACCTGGCGATCGAGGTCCTCTGGCGCAGCGGCCGGCGCAGCGAGGTAACCAATGCCCGGCCCAACCACGTGTACGAAATTTTCGAGCCCGAAGGCGACCCCCCGCCGCCCGCGCCTCCGCCGCCGGCGCCCGCGCCGTGGTTTGCCGACCGCAGCGCGTGGCTCGGGCACCGACACGTCGAGGAGCCGTTCGACGATTTCCAGCGCCAGCCGCTCTTGCCCCGCAAGCTCAGCCAGCTCGGCCCCGGCGTGACCTGGGCAGACGTGGACGAGGACGGCTGGGAGGACCTGATCATCGCCGGCGGTCGCAGCGGCACGCTGGGCGTGTTCCGCAACCTGGCCGGCAAGGGCTTTGCCGCGCTGACCAACGCGCCGCTGAACAAACCCAACGCGCGCGACCAGACCACGGTGCTGGCCTTCGGCGCCACCTTGCTGGTCGGCTCGAGCAATTACGAGGACGGCCTGACGAACGGCGGCGCGCTGCGCGTGCTGGACCTGCGCGCCGGCGTCAGCGGCGAGGCCGTGCTGGGCCGGCTCTCCAGCACCGGTCCCCTGGCCGCGGCGGACGTGGACGGCGACGGCGACCTGGACATTTTCCTGGGCGGGCGCGTCGTGCCGGGGCGTTACCCGGAGCCGGCCGACTCGGTGCTCTTGCGCAAGGACGGCGCGCGGCTGGTGCCGGCGCAACGCTTCGAGAAGCTGGGCCTGGTGAGCGGCGCGGTGTTCAGCGACCTGGACGGCGACGGCGCGCCGGACCTGGTCCTGGCCTGCGATTGGGGCCCGTTGCGGATGTTCCGCAACCGGGGCGGCCGGCTCGAGCCGTGGGACCCGCCGGTGCGGCCGCCGAGCGGCAGCCCTGCGCCCGCCGCCGGGCCATTGAGCGCGCTGACCGGCTGGTGGACCGGCGTGGCCACGGGCGATTTGGACGGCGACGGCCGGCCGGACGTGGTGGCGGGCAACTGGGGCGGCAACAGCCGGTACCGGCCCACGCCGGAGCAGCCGGTGCGGGTGCATTACGGCGACCTGGACGAGAGCGGGACGTTCGATTTCATCGAGACGTACGTGGACCCGGCTACGGGGCGGGAAGTGCCGGTGCGCGGGTTGCGTCCGGTGCGCGAGGCCATTCCGCTGGTGCAGGCGCGCGTGCCCAGTTTCGAGGCCTACGGCAAGGCCACCGTGCGGGAGATTTACGGGCCGGAGTTGGACGCGCTGGCCGTGGCGGCGGTGGTGGAGACGCGCAGCGTGGCGCTGCTCAACCGGGGCGAGTCCTGGGAATTGCGCCCCCTGCCGGCCGAGGCGCAGTGGGCGCCGGCCCTGGGCGTGATCGTGGCCGACTTCGACGGTGACGGCCGCGAGGACGTGTTTTTGAGCCAGAATTTTTTTGCCGTAAACCCGGACGAGTGGCGGCAGGACGCCGGGCGGGGGTTGCTACTGGTGGGCGACGGCGCCGGCGGGTTGCGGCCGGTGCCGGGACAGGTCAGCGGCATCCGCATTTACGGCGAGCAACGGGGTTGCGCGGCGGCGGATTTCGACGGCGACGGGCGGCTGGACCTGGCGGTGAGCCAGAACGCGGCGGCCACGGTGCTGCTGCAAAACACCGCGGCGCGGCCGGGTCTGCGGGTGCGGCTGGCGGGGCCGCCGGACAATCCGCAGGGCGTGGGCGCGGCGGTGCGCCTGCAGGCGGGCGGGGTCTGGGGGCCGGTGCGCGAGGTGCAGGCCGGCGCGGGCTATTGGTCGGTCAACAGTCCGGTGTTGGTGCTGGGCGCGGCGGCGGCGCCGGAGCGGGTGCGGGTGCGCTGGCCGGGCGGCAAGACGCAGGAGTTGGCGGTGCCGGCGGGCGCGCGGGAGATTCAGGTGGACTTCAACGGCAACCTCCGGGTCGTGCGTTGAGCGCGGCCTCGGCCGGGGACGCCCAGGGCGGGCGCGGCTCAGGGGTGGTGCAGTTGCGCCCGGTAGGCGGTGGGCGACATGCCGGTGATTTTCTTGAAGACCCGGTTGAAGTGGGTCAGGGACTGGAACCCGACGGCGAAGGCGATTTCGCTGATGCGCAGGTTGGGGTTGAGGGCGAGGTTTTTGGCCTTCTCGATGCGCACGCGGGAGACGTACTCGGTGAAGTTGATGCCGGTGGAGCGTTTGAAGACCTTGCAGAAGTAAAAGATGCTGGCGTTGACGGCGCGGGCCACCTGGCTCAACGAAAGGTCTTCGGCCTGGTGTTCCTCGATGTAGGCCTTGGCCTTGGTGACCATGGGCGGCTCGGGGTGTTCCTGGCGCACGAGCAACTGGTTGCTGACCACCGCCAGGTGCTGGGCGAAGACCGAGAGCATCCGCACGATGGCCTCGTGCTCGGTGGGCGAGAGCACCCGGGTGCGGAAGTAGGCCTGTTCCAGCTCGCGGGTCGAAACGTCCGGGGCCAGGTCCTTGAGCTTTTTGGCCAGGCGCGCGAACTGTGCAGGCGAGGGTTTGCGGCGGAAGGCCTGGCCGGTTTGGAGATAGCCCACCAGCTTTTCGCCCAGCCGCACGGGCACGGCGGTCTCGGTCAGGCCCGAAGGGCAGGTCACCGTTTGCGGGCTCTCGGTGGCCGTCTCGGAGAGGCGTTGCTGGGTTTGGAGGCAGGCGGCGCAGGTGCTGCTCTTGCGCGCCATGAGGGCGCAGTAGGCGTTTTCGTTGCGTTTGCCGTGGTAGGGCAGTTGCCAGGATTCGACCGGGCGCAGGGTCAGCGGCAGGCCGGTCAGGTCGTTGAAGGCCCGGCAGTATTCCTGGTAGAGCTTCGAGGCTTCCAGCGCTTCGATCACGCTGTTGCGATTGTTGTTGTTCATACGCCCACAGCCCAGCGCACCGGGGACCGGTGTCGGTGTCCGCCAGGATTACCGGAGCGAACCACCCGACTCGTGGCCGGCAGCAGCCACCGCGCGCGTCTTGACCGGCCACAGCCAAATAATGGTTGCCCCGTGGCGTGGCGCAAGCGCAGAAGCTGAACCGGTGGCGGCATGGGGCGGGCCGGGTTGGCGCCGGGCGCGTTTTTTAGAACACCTCGGCGCGCAGGCCGGTGCCCTTGTGCACGGCCTGGGCGATGCGGGAGAGGGTGCGCAACGGCAGATGCCCGCACTCGGGATGCATGGTGGGGCGCATGGCCGAATAGACCTGCACCAGCGCAATCTGCGCCCCGGCGTCGCGCAATTCGCGCAGGCGGGCCACGTAGGCCTCGATTTCCGCCTCGGCAGGCTCTTCGCCGCAGAATTTCGGGAACAGGCTCTGAATGACAATCGGCCGCTGGCGCCCCGCGGCCAGGATGTTGGCCAGCACCTGCTCGAAGGGCACCTGCGGGCGGTCAATGCGCTCGTAGTACTCGCGCGTGCCGGCGTCGAGTTTGAGCCAGATTTCGTCCTGCGGCGTCAGCGCGCGAATCCCTTCCTGTACCTCGGGCCGGTCCAGCGCCGTGGCGTTGGAGACCAGCACGAGCTTGAAGAACGGGCCCTCGCCCAGGGCGCGCAGGTGCAACACGGCCTGCACGGCTTCACTGAAGTTCGGACACAACGTGGGCTCGCCGTCGCCGCTCAGAGTGACGTGCCGCAGTTGGAGCAGTTCGGCCGGCAGGTTTTGAAAACCCGGCACGGAGCGCAACCGGTCCTCCCACGCCCGGCGCAGGGTGTCCCGGAGTTCCCGGATCATCACCGGCACGTCGAGGACAGTTTCCCGCGGGGGAACCCGGCGATTGACCTCGCAGTACACGCAATCGAAGTTGCACCGCTTGTCCGGGTTCATGTTCACGCCCACCGACAGGCCGCGCGCGCGGGGGGACACGACCACGTACACGAAGCGGTTGTCGAGGAAGTTGCGGGCGTAGCCGAAAGCAGTTTCCCAACGGCGGGCCGGGGTGTCTTTGGGCTCGGCGACCGCGGAGGGAACTCCGGCAGGCGCGCTGGCCCGTGGCGGCGTCGCCGGGACATGGCCCGCCGGGGCGGTGGCTTGGCTGTGGACTGTCGGCTTCACAACGTCCGGGGCAGCATCGGGTGCGTGCCGGGAAGCCGCTTCCCCCATTTTGTGAAAAAGTTGACATTCTTTGCCGTCATGGAGCTGTCGCACGGGCGAATTCATACCGGGGATAACGAGACGCGACCAAGTGCAGACGCGGTGCGCGCGGAAAGCGCCGGGCCCCGGAGCGAGTCAGGGGCGCGGAGTTGACGGGCGGAAAGCGCGACGTTAGAAACACCGGCGTGTCGCGGGCAAGGTCAGACCGGTCTGACTCACCCCCCAACACGGACAACAACCCCAAATCAAAACTGACGCAGTAACCACCTCAAACTCGCTCCGCGCAGCTCCCATGCAACTCCCCCGTTCCCCTCACGTCTCTGCCCTCGCCTGGACCGGTCTGGGATTGGCCGCCCTGGCCCTACCGGCCGGCGCTCAGGACGCCACGGCTCCCAAGAGCACCTGGAAGACCACCGCCAGCGTCGGCGCGGCGCTGACCCGCGGCAACAGCGACACGGTCACTGCCAACGCCACGTTGAACTCCGAGCGCAAGTGGTCGCAAAACGAGGTGTTCTTCGGCGCCTCGGCTACCTACGGCGAGACCGACGACACCACCACCGCAGCCAACGCGGCCGGGTTCCTCCAGTACAACCGCCTCTTTTCCGAGCGCCTCTTCGGGCTCGTACGCGTGGACGCGCTCCACGACGACGTGGCGGACATTGCCTACCGCCTCACCTTCAGCGCCGGCGCCGGTTACTACCTGGTCAAAAACGACAAGATCACCCTCAGCGTCGAGGCCGGTCCGGGCTACGTGCTGGAGAAGTACCACCACCAGGACCAGCGCGACTACGCCACGATCCGCTTCGGCGAGAAGTTCACCTGGCAGATTTCCAAGACCGCCCGGCTCTGGCAGAGCCTGGATTACGCCCCGAAGATTGACGACTGGGCCGATTACCTCCTGACCGCCGAGATCGGCATCGCCACCAAGATCACCGAGTCTCTGGACCTGCGCGTCGTGGCCACGGACAACTACCGCAGTGAACCGGCTCCGGGCCGCACCGCGAACGATTTCAAGCTCGTGGCCGGGGTCGGCTACACGTTCTGAGTGGCGCGCCCCTTCGGCGGCACACGCACCGGGAACGCCGCGCGTTCCCGGTTTTTTGTCGCCTGGCGTGGCAGGCCGGCGGCGGTTCAGCCGACGCGGACGTAGAGTTTGCCCGGCAACTGCCGCACCAGGCGTTTCATCTCGAGACTCAGCAACGCCACGGACACCGCCGAGGCGGGCAGCCCGCTGCGGCGGATAACCTCGTCCACGGCCGTCTCCTCCGCGCCGAGCAGTTCCAGGACGCGCTGCTCGGGCTCGGACAGGCTCAACGCGGGCAACGTGCCGGTCTCCGCCGGGCCGGGCGGGCGATTGGAAGCGGGGAACAGGTACTCGAACTCGCTCAACACGTCCTCCGCGCCTTCGCAGAGCTTGGCGCCTTTTTTGATGAGGTCGTGGCAGCCCTTGCTCTGGGGGGAATCAATGCGCCCGGGCACGGCGAAGACCTGCCGGCCGAGGTCCACCGCCATGCCCGCGGTGATGAGCGCGCCGCTGTGCAGGTCGGCCTCGACCACCACCGTGCCGAGGGTCATGCCGGCCACGAGGCGGTTGCGGATGGGGAAGGTCTGCTTGTCCGCGGGCCGGTTGAACGGGAACTGCGTGACCAGCGCGCCGTGGGCCGCGATGCGCTCGAAGAGTTCGGCGTTCTCCGGCGGGAAGACCAGGTTGATGCCGGTGCCGAGCACGGCCACGGTGCGGCCCTTGGCCGCCAGCGCGCCCTGATGGGCCGCGGTGTCAATGCCCCGCGCCCCGCCGCTGACCACCGTGACGCCGCAGTACGCCAGTTGATAGGCCAGGCGGCGGGCGCACTCCTGACCGTAGTGCGTGGTGCGGCGCGAGCCGACCACGGCCACGGCGTTTTTGTCCCGGGGCAGCAGCGTGCCCTTCACGTACAGCACGATCGGCGGGTCGTAAATGTGCCGCAACAACTCGGGGTATTCCTCGTCCGCCGGGATGACCACCCGGCAGCCGAACTCGCGAATGCGCCGGAGTTCGGCCGCCAGGTCCACCGTCTTTTCCCACCCGGCGATGGCCTCGGCGGTTTCCTCGCCGATACCGCGCACGCGCAAGAGCTCCGCCCGCGAGGCGCGCAGCACGGCCGGAGCGTCGCCGAAGTGCTCGAGCAGTTGGCGGAGCCGGACCGGGCCGACATGGTCCACCATGTTCAGGGCGATGAGTGCTTCGCGGGCTTCCATGCCGGTGGGGATAGCCCAGGGCGCGCCGGCGGACAAGGCGCTTTGTCGCGGCAACCTGCAATGGCGCTGGGCGCAAGGGCCGAACCCGACCCGCTGGAACGTTCCTGACGCCCCAACGCTTTGCTCGAACGCCCCGGCCGGCGCTCGGTGACGGCGTGGACACGGCCGCGAGCCGGGCGAAAAAAAGGCCGGGGGGATGCCCCGGCCCTGATGGGATTCGCTGCGGTCCGTCG
>Ga0272446_1005777_pt1 | contig 13382 bp, 13 predicted proteins | sample YNPCB0061_FD_194587 | JGI IMG/M metagenome (GOLD analysis project Ga0272446, IMG submission 194587) | Hot spring microbial mat communities from Yellowstone National Park, WY, United States - YNP-CB-006-1 | ecosystem: Environmental > Aquatic > Thermal springs > Hot (42-90C) > Sediment | place... | reverse complement strand
CAGCGCGGAGTCCGAGGTCTCTGACCAACGCAGCCAGTGCCAGGGCCCCGGGGCCGCCCCAGGGGCCGTCGTTGCCGTTACCGCAACACGCTCCTAGAAGCGCTCGAGGAAGTTGATGAGCAGCTGGGCGCCGAAGGGCGCGTCGTGCGCCTGCGCGTGGATGCGCTGGCGCTCGTCGTCGGCCAGCGCCGTCTTCGGGTCGTTCACCAGCCAGCGCGTCGACGCCTGGTCCATCTCGGGGTGGAACTGCACGCCGCGCGCGTAGCGGCCCCAGGCGAAGGCCTGCACGCGGCAGTGCTCGGTTGTGGCGAGCAACGTCGCGCCGTCGGGCAGCGGCGCCACCTCGTCTTCGTGCGTCGACTGCACGCGGATGACGTCGGGCAGGCCGTGGAACAGCGGGTCCACGCGGCCCGCGTCCGTCAGCGCCACGGCGATCGTGCCCAGCTCGCGGCCCTTCGGGCTCCGCTGCACCGCGCCGCCCAGCCGCCACGCGAGCAGCTGGTGCCCGAAGCACACGCCCAGCACCGGCGCGCCCGCGTCCGCCGCGTCGACGAGGAAGTCCCCGGCGCGCACCATCCACTCCGTCGGCGTCGTCACCGACAGCGGCGAGCCGGACATGACGACGGCGTCGAAGCCGGCGCGGGGCGGCGGCGCCTCGCCGGCGTGCAGCTCCACCGGGTAGAAGCGGGCGCGGGCGCCGACGCGCGAGGAGAACCAGGCCTCATAGTCGCCCAGCACCGCGCGCGAGCTGGTGACGCCGGGCTTCAGCAGCAGCACGCGCTTCACGCAGCGCCGCCTTCCACCGACGAGAAGGCCAGGAGCGCCTCCCCCGCCAGCGCGTTCGCCCGCGCCAGCACCGGCGTCAGCGCGGTGACGTCGTCGATGAAGCGCACGCCCGTCCAGTCGCGCTGCGCCGCCACCGCCTCGGCCATCGCCGCGAGCGCGAAGGCCCCGGCCCGCATGCCGTCCCGCGTCGTCACCCGGCCGACCGCCTTTCCCCGGGGGCCCGCTGCCTCCACCAGCAGCTCCACCGCCGTCCCTCGCCCGCCCAGCAGCCAGCGCCGCAGCACCGTGAAGTACCCGCGCAGGAAGGCCTGGTACCACCGCGCCCGCACCAGCCACGCCGGCAGCGCCGTGAAGGCCCCCGCCAGGAAGCCCGGCTTCGGCGCGAAGTACACGTCCACGTCGGCCGCGCCCGTCGAGCGCGCCAGCATGAAGGGCTCCGCGAAGGACGCCCGCACCGTCGGCCGCCGCGCGTCGCCGAAGTCCAGCACCGGGCCGCGCTCCAGCTGCGCCTCCACGCGCCCGCCGTGCACGTAGCGCACGGGCCGCACCGCCAGCGACTGCACCATCAACTCGACGGTGCCCGCGCCCGCGCCGCTGAACGGCGACGAGGCGATGCCCAACACCAGCGCGTTCGCCTTCGCCGCGTCCGCCATCGCGCGCCCGAGCAGGTTGCTGACGCCGGTGAAGATGCCGCCGCCCAGCACCAGGCGCCCGGGCAGGCCCTTCGCCGCGAAGGCCGCGTGCAGGCGCTCGACGCACGGCGCGTCGCTGGTGGCCTCGATGACGGTGAGGCCCCGCTCGAGGCACCAGCCGATGAGCGCGTCGGGCGGCGTGGACGTCGCGTCGGTCAAGTCCACCACCACGTCCGCGCCTTCCAGCCGCGCGTAGGTCTCGCGCTTCGTCACGTCGACGGCCAGCGCGCCGCGACGCGACGCGGCCACCACCTCGACGTCCTTCACCGCCGACAGCGCGGCCACCAGCCGCGAGCCGAGGTACCCCGTCCCACCGAGCACGACGACGCGCATCCCGCTCCCTCCGCAAAGACGAAGGGCCCGCTCCGGTTTCGCGGAGCGAGCCCTCGCAACTTCAACAGCGCCTCACGCTCAGCTGAGGTGCTTGTTGTACTTGGCGGTCAGCTCGAACATCGTGATCGGCTTCTTGCCGACCACCGCCGCGAGCTTGTCGTCAGGGTTGATCTGCCGCTTGTTCTTCTTGTCCTGGAGACCGTGCTTCTTGATGTAGTCCCAGATCTTCTTGCTCGCCTCGAACCGCGCGAGGGGCTTGCTGCCGACGATCTCGGCGAGGGCCTCCGACGGGTTCAGCGGCTTGGCAAACGCGGCGTTGATGGTGCGCTTCTTGGTAGCGGGCTTCTTCTTCGCGGCCATTCGGTTGTTGTCTCCTCCCCTCCCGGGGACGTTGTCGGTCCTTCCATCGAGGAACCGGTGGGCGGGTGCTAGCACGTCTCCCGAGGAAAAAAAGGCCCTTCGTCGAAATTTTCGAGGGAGAGTGCACCGCGCATGGCCCCGCGCGACGTGCTGCTCACTGGAGGAAATGGGTTTCTTGGCGCCTGGATGGCGAAGGCGCTGGTGGCGCGCGGCGATCGCGTGCGGTGCCTGGTGCGCCCGCGCGCGGACCGCTCGGCGCTCGACGGCGTCACCGTGGAGTTCGTCGAAGGCGACGTGACGGACGCGGCGTCGCTGCCCCGGGCGATGGCCGGCGTGCACACGGTGTTTCACCTCGCGGGCATCCGGCGCGCGTCGACGCGGGACGACTTCCTGCGCGTCAACGCGGAGGGCACGCGGCACGTCTGCGACGCCATGGTGGCCGCGGGCGCGAAGCGGCTGGTGCTGGCGGGCTCGCTGGCGGCCTCGGGGCCGAGCGCCGGTGGCAGGCCGCGCCGGGAGGACGACCCGTTCGCGCCCGAGGAGTGGTACGGCGAGTCGAAGGCCGAGGCCGAGCGCATCGCCTTCTCGTACGGCGACCGCCTCGAGGTGACGTCGTGCCGCCCCGCGCGCATCCTCGGGCCCGGTGACCACGAGAACCTCACGTTCTTCAAGCTGGTGAAGAAGGGCGTGGTGCTGCGCCTCGGCGGGCCCGAGCGGCGCCTGTCGATGGTGGACGTGGAGGACGTCGTCGAGCAGCTGCTCCTGCAGGCGGACCGGCCCGAGGCGGTGGGCCAGGCCTTCTTCTGCGCGTCGCGCGAGACGGAGACGGTGGAGCAGCTGATGCGCACCATCGCCGACGCGCTGGGCCTGAAGGCGCGCACCGTCCACGTGCCTGAGGCGCTGCTGCGCGCGGTGGGCTCGGTGGCCGACGTCATCTCCAACGCGACGGGGAAGAAGCTGCCCATCAACCGGAAGCTGGCGCGGCAGCTGCTCGCCCCGGGCTGGGAGTGCAGCACCGAGAAGGCCGAGCGGCTCCTGGGCTTCGTGGCGAGGCGCTCGCTCGAGGCGTCGATTCGGCGCAGCGCGGAGTCGTACGTGGCCGCGGGGTGGTTGTAGCGGGCGGGAGCCGTTGCTAGAGGCGCTGCCCGTGAAGCACCACGCCCCCGAGCCCGCACCGAAGCCCGCCACCGGCAAGGCCGCGTTCTTCGACATCGACGGCACGCTCATCAGCACCAACGTCGTGCACGCGTACGGGTACTACGCGCTCAACGAAGGCAGCGTGACGGGCATCCTCGGGCGGTCGCTGAAGACGATGGCGTCGATCCCCGTGTTCTCGGCGCTCAACCTCGTCGACCGGAAGATCTTCAACGAGTTCTTCTACCGCTCGTACGAGGGCCTCAGCGAAGACCGCCTGCTGACGCTCGCCGAAGACATGTTCGAGGACGTCATCAAGCCGGCCATCTTCGAGAAGGCGCAGGACTTGATCGACCAGGCGCGGCGAGCCGGGTGCAAGGTGGTGCTGGTGACGGGCGCGCTCGACTTCACCATGCGCCCGCTGGCGCGGCACCTGGGCGCGGACGACTTGATCGCCAACCGCATGCAGTTCGTCGGTGGCAAGGCGACGGGCAAGGTGATCCCGCCCATCATCGAGGGCGCGAACAAAGCCAACGTCATCCGCGAGTACTGCGAGACGCAGGGCGTGTCGCTGATGAAGAGCCACGCGTACTCGGACTCGGCGAGCGACTACGCGATGCTGACCGTCGTGGGGCGGCCGACGGCGGTGAACCCGGACCTGCGGCTGCGGGCGCTGGCGCGCAGCTACAACTGGCCCATCCTCGACGTGCGCTGAACCCGGGCGCGGCCCGGCAGGCTCGCAGGGAACGTGGCCATCGTGCGCGTGCCGCCGGGAGCGGAGCACTACGACATCGAGTGGTGTGTCGAGGTGGGTGCCGAGGTCGAGGCCGGCCAGGCGCTGGCGTGGCTGTGTGCGCCGGGGCGGTGCGGGCTGCAGGCGTTGAGCGCGCCGGCGCGAGGGCGCGTGGCGACGCGGTGGACCGGGCTGCTCAAGACGGTGCGCGCGGACGAGGCGGTCGCGGTGGTCGGCGACGGAGACGTGGCGGGCGTGAAGGCGGCGGAGACGGGCCGGCTGGTGATGCAGGCGGAGGTGGTGCGCGAGGAGCTGCGGGCGCTGGACGCGAAGCGCGCCGGGCGCTCGGGCGCGGGCGCGGCGCTGCTGGACGCGGATGTCGCGCGGCTGACCAGGTGGCTCGACGACGCGCAACGGGCCCTGAGGGAAGCGGGCGTGCAGGTCGCGTGACGCGGCCCTGCCCCGGGCCACCAGCCTCTCGGCGCCGACGAAAGGGCCACATGAGCTTCGTGGCGCAAAAAGGCTCGTTCCAACGCGCTTTTTTACGCCACGAAGTCGCTGACCTTGCGCGTCCTCGCGACGGCGCCGAGGGGCTGGTGGTCGTTCGGCCGTGCGTGCGGCCTCGCTCCGCACTCGTCCCTCAAGGCCGACAGCGCTCGCAGAATCTTCCAGCGCGCCGAAACCAGTGCGCCCAGGTGCGCGGGGCACCGCGTTCCTGCGCACCCTCCCCGCTCTCTACAGTGCGGCGCATGGGGCAACTCAACCTGGTGCGGAAGCTGGCGGACGGCAGCGCGGTCGAGGCGTTCATCGGCCAGCACGGCCACTCGCACTACCTCGTGCAGCTCTCCCGCCCGGAGCTCGCCGCGCAGGCGGATCTCCTCGGCAGCTTCCTCGACACGTCGCGCACCACCGCCAGCGTGCACCACCCCGAGCTGCTCACGCCGCGCTCCTTCGGCCACGGCACCGACGGGCGGGTGTGGGCGGTGAGCGAGCCCATCACCGGGTGGACCGCAGCCGACGCGCTGCGCCTCAAGGGGCCGATCCCGGAGGAGCTCGTCGTCGACTGGGGCCTCGCGGTCTGCGAAGCGCTCGACTCGCTCCACGCGCGCGGCCGCGTGCACGGGTGCCTCGCGCCCCGCCACCTGCACCTGTGGGGCGAGCCCGCTGCGCCGCGAGTCCGGCTGCTCGACACGTCGCTGCTCTATTTCCGCGGCAAGCGCTCCATCGCCCTGCCCCCAGGCGCCGTCCTCGTCGAGCCCGAGTACCTCGCGCCCGAGCGCGCGTCCGGCTCGCGCGGCACCATCGCGAGCGACCTCTGGGGCCTCGGCGTGCTGGTCGTCGAGCTGCTCACCGGCCGGCGCCCCTTCCACGGCGCGACGGCCGACGAGTCGAAGCAGCGCGTGCTGGCGAACAGCCGGCTGGTGCTCCCGCCGTGGCTCAAGCCCTGGCAGTTCTTCGTCGACGCGTGCCTGGACCCGCGCCCGCTCAACCGCTTCGGCAGCGCGCTCGAAGCCCGCCAGGCGCTCATCGGGCTGCTCACCTGAGGCGCGCGTCGCGGTTGTCGCCCGGGGCGACTGTGTTAAGCGCACGCCCCGATGCGCCCCCTGAAGACGCTGAAGAAGCTCTACGACGAAGAGTCGCACATCATCGTCACCGAGAAGGGCTCGCCGCCGCGGGTGATGTTCTACGGCGAGGACTTCTGGATCGAAGACCTGCCCGTCGGCACCCGCGTCATCACCGCGCGCCCGCCGCTCGAGGGGGTGCCGAACCTCAAGGCGGCCATTCGCTACGCCATCAACCACCCCGAGGGCATGGACCCGCTCCACGCGCTGCTGAAGCCGGGGATGAAGGTGACGGTGGCGCTGGACGACATCTCGCTGCCGCTGCCGCCGATGAAGACGCCCGACGTGCGCCAGTCGGTGCTCGAGATCGTACTCGAGCTGCTGGCCGACTCCGGCGTCGACGACGTGCACCTGGTGATCGCCAACGCGCTGCACCGCCGCATGACCGAGGCGGAGATGAAGCGCATGGTGGGCCAGAAGATCTTCGACGAGTTCTACCCGGACCGTTACTACAACCACGACGCGGAAGACCCCGAAGGCATCACCGAGCTCGAGCGCACCTCGCACAACGAGGTCGTCGCCATCAACCGGCGCGCCGCGGAGTCCGACCTCGTCATCTACGTGAACATCAACCTGGTGCCCATGGACGGCGGCCACAAGTCCGTCGGCACGGGGCTCACCAACTACGACTCGCTGCGCGCGCACCACAACCCGCAGACCATTCGCGACACCGAGTCGTACATGGAGCCCGGAAGGAGCGCGCTGCACCGCTCCACCGAGCGCATCGGCCGCGTCATCGACAAGCACGTGAAGGTCTTCCACATCGAGACCACCATCAACAACCGCATGTTCGAGGAGCCGGTGGGCTTCTTGATGAAGAAGGAGGAGGACTTCACCGAGTTCGATCGGCTGAAGGTCCAGTCCTTCAAGTACGCGCTGTCGAAGATGCCGCGGGCGATGAAGCGGAAGATGTTCTTCAACATCTTCGCGCCGTACGAGGTGACGGGCGTGTTCGCGGGCGCGACCGAGCCGACGCACCAGAAGACGCTGGAGATGAGCTGGAAGCAGTACTCGGTGCCCGTCGACGGCCAGTCGGACATCGTCATCTTCGGCATGCCGTACGTGTCGCCGTACAACGTGAACAGCATCTTGAACCCGCTGCTGGTGCAGGTGATGGCGCTCGGCTACCTCTTCAACCTGAACCGCGGCGTGCCGCTGGTGAAGAAGGGCGGGGTCATCATCTTCACGCACCCCTGCTACGACGAGTTCGACCCTGAGCACCATGCGCCGTACATCGAGTTCTTCAACCGCTGTCTCACCGAGACGCGCGACGCGATGAAGCTCGAGCACAAGTACGAGAGGGAGTTCGCGAAGAACCCCAGCTACGTGCACCTGTACCGCAAGGGTAACGCGTACCACGGCGCGCACCCCTTCTACATGTACTACTGGGGCGAGAACGGCCGGCAGCACGTCGGCAAGGTGATCGCCGCCGGCGCCGAGAACAACCACGTTCCGGCGATCATGGGCTGGGATCGCACGGACACGCTGTCGGAGGCGATCGAAGACGCCCGCGGCTTCATCGGCCGCTCGGCCAGCATCAGCTACGTGAAGATCCCGCCCATCCTGCAGACCGACGTGCGGCTGTAGTCAGCGGCGGGCGGTGAGCGCGACGTAGCGCCCGCTCGTCGACTCGGCCCGCGGCGCGCGGGTGGCCTTGCGCGGCTGCGGCTCGGGCAGCGAGCGGAGGATGGGGATCTGCAGCGTGTACGCCGGCAGATGCGCGGCCAGCGAGGCGGCCGAGCGCGTCGGCGACGACTTCGCCGCCACCAGGAAGCCCATCGACATGAGCAGCACGGCGGCCACGACGATGGCGCCCGCGATGCGCGCGCGGCGGTCGGCGATCAACTGCTCCAGCAAGTTCCCCACCTGCTCGAAGGAAGCGTTCATGCCGGCGCCGTACAGCAAACGCCGGGCCCGCCATGTCGCGCTGCGGCAGCGGCGCGATTCCGCGAGGTTGAGGCCCGTCTGTGAAGGTCCGGGGGTGTGCACCGGAGTGAACACCGACAGCGCGTCTGGTGCTCGCGCGCGCACGCGCAAGGCGATTTACAGGCCTCCGCCGAGGCTGAGAGCCCAGTGTCCCGAGGTGACGCGCGCGGTTCAGCGGGCCCGGAGGCGCTCGAGGGCGACCTGCGCCGCCCAGTAGCCGCACATGCCGTGGACGGCGGGGCCCGGCGGCGTGGACGACGAGCAGAGGAGGATTCTCCGGTTCGGCGTGACGTACGGCGGGCCGGGCACCGGGCGGAAGAGGAGCTGCAGCCCGTCCACCGCGCCGCCGGAGATGTCGCCGCCCAGGTAGCTCGCGTTGGTCGCCTCGAAGCCCGCCGGCCCCTTCGCGTGGCGGGCCAGCACCAGCTTCGAGAAGCCCGGGGCGAAGCGCTCGAGCTGCGCCTCGATGTACGGCGCGGCGTCGTCAGCGCTGCCGTTGGGCACGTGGCAGTACGCCCAGAGCGTGTGGCGGCCCGCGGGCGCGCGCGTCGCGTCGAAGAGCGACTGCTGCGCGACCAGCACGTACGGGCGTTCGGGCACATTGCCGTCGTGGTGCGCCGCCTCCGACTTCGCCAGCTCCGGCATGGAGCCGCCGAGGTGCACCGTCGCGGCGCGCGCGCAGTCGGGCGAACGCCACGGCATCGGCCCGGACAGCGCGTAGTCCAGCTTGAAGACGCCCGGCCCGCGGCGAAACGCGCGCACCGCCGCGCGGTACCACGACGGCAGCGCCTCGCCGCAGACGCGCTCCATCACGTGGGCGTGCGTGTCGAAGAGGACCAGCTTCGACGGCGGCAGCTCCTGGAGGCGGCGAACGGGCCAGTTCGTCTCGAGCTCGCCGCCGTGCGCCTTCAAGATCTCCACCAGCGCGTCGACGATGGCCTGCGAGCCGCCCTTCGCCAGCGGCCAGCCCACCGCGTGTGCCGCGAGGAGCAGCCCCAGGCCGACGCCGTTGGTGAGCGGCGCGGTCAGCGGCGCGAAGCTGTGCGCCGCGCAGCCCGCGAGCAGCGCCTTGGCCTTCGGCCCCTCGAAGTGCTGCTCCGCGAACCAGAAGGCGCTGCGCAGCGCCTTGAGCCCGAAGCGCAGGGCCTTCAGCGGCGCGCCCAGCGGCGGCCGCGTGAGGGGGTTGAAGAGCAGCGGCTTGAGCGCCTCGAAGTCGCGCACCAGCGGGCGCACCAGCGCGAGGTAGGCGCCCTCATCGGCGCCCAGCCGCGCGGCCGTCGCCTCCACGTCGCGCTCCAGCACCGCCGCGACGTCGCCGACGAGGGGGTGCGCCAGCGGCGCGGGCGAGTGGATGAACTCGACGCGGCGGTGGAGGCCGAGCTCCTCGAAGAACGGCGACGCCGCGCCCATCGGGTGAATGGCGGAACAGACGTCGTGACGGAAGCCGGGCAGCGTCAGCTCCAGCGTGCGCGCGCCGCCGCCGGGCGTGGGCTGCCCTTCGAGGACCTTCACCGAGTAGCCCGCCTTCGCCAGCACCACCGCCGCGGCGAGGCCGTTGGGCCCGCTGCCCACCACGACGGCGTCGTAGGACTTCGTCACGGGGGCACCTCGACGGAGAAGCCCGCGCGCTCGAGCTCGCGCCAGAAGCCGGGGAAGGACTTCGCCACGCTGTCCCGCCCCGAGAGGCGCACGCGCACGCCCAGCAGCGCGGCGGCGACGGCGGAGGCCATGGCCAGGCGGTGATCGTCGTGCGCGTCGAAGTCGAAATCGCGCGGCGACGCAGGCGGCTCGACGTGCAGCGTGTCGTCGTCGATGCGCGCGCGGCCGCCCGCCGCGGTGACCAGCGCGGCCAGCGCCGCGAGGCGATCGCTCTCCTTGTGGCGCAGCACCGCGCACCTCGTGAAGCGCGACGGCGCGGGCAGCGCGCAGGCGAGCGCGACGAGCGCCGGCGCGGCGTCGGGACAAGGCGAGACGTCGACATCGAGGCCGCCGCGCGCCGCCCCGATGACGCGGTCTCCTTCCAGCCGCAGTCCCACCGAGGCGAGGTGCGTCACGACGGTTTCGTCCGGGTGGCCGGAGTCGAGCGCGAGCCGCGCCACGCGCTCGCCGCGGCGCCACGCCAGCGGGAGCAGCACGGTGAGCGAGGACCAGTCGCCGGGGACTTGCGGCACGCGCGACGGCTTCGTCCACGACGCCAGGCGCGTCACGCCGGGTGACGGCGTCTCGAGCGCAAAGCCGAACGCGCGCAGCCACCGCTGCGTCATCGCCAGGTAGCCCTCGGAGGCCAGCGCGCCCTCGACGCGGACCTCCCGGGGAACCCGGTCGCGCGCCACCAGCCGCGCCGCCGCCAGGAGGAGCGCGGAGGCGAACTGGCTCGACTCCGCGCCCGTGACGGCGAAGTGCGTCGCCGACTCCGGGTGCCCGGGCGCCTGCACCTGCAGCGGCCACGGCGCGCCCTCGGTGATGCTGAGCCCGTGCGGCCCGAGCGCGTCGCGCAGCGCGCGCAGCAGCGGCCCGTGCGGGCGCTCGCCCAGCCGCGCAGTCCCGGTGAAGCGAACGGCGCGGCCCGGCGTCACCGCGGCCTGCGCCACGAGGAAGCGGAACGGCGCACCGCCGTCGCGGCAGTCGATGTCCGAGGCGCCGGCGCGCAGGGCGTCGAGCCCCGCCGCCAGCACCTCCACGTCACGCGGGAGCGCCTCGTCGGCCGGGAGGCGCACCGCGGCGCGCAGGTCCGTCGCGTCCGCCAGCACGAGCGCGCGCAGCGCGTCGGACTTCGAGAGCGGTGGCGTCAGCATCGCCCGGTTCCTCTCACCGCGACCGGCTCCCTCGCCCGGGGAGCGGCAGGACGCGGGTGGGGACCTCGGCCGTCACCCAGCGCCCCGGCGACTTCAACAACACCATGCGAATCGCGCCACCCTCGCTCTTCTTGTCCGCCGCGAGCAACCGCAGTACCTCGTCACGCGACGCTTGAGCCAGCACCGCCGCCAGCCGCCGCCGCGCCGCCGCCAGCCGCGCGCCGAACACCGCGCCCTCCACCTCGGCCACCACCGCCGGCGGCGTCACGCCCAGGCGCTGCCCCACGTCGAGCGCCGCCAGCAGGCCCAGCCCCACCGCCTCGCCGTGCCGCACGCGGAAGCCCGTCACCGTCTCGACGACGTGCCCGAAGGTGTGCCCAAAGTTCAGCACCACCCGCAGCCCGCGCGTCTCGTAGGGATCGCGCGCCACTACGTGCTCCTTCAGCGCGCGCCCACGGCGGATCGCCTCCTCGTCGGACGGCGACTCGGCCGCCCAGCGGCGGAACGTCGCGGCGTCCAGCGTCACCGCCATCTTCCACGCCTCGAAGCGCCCCTCGCGCCGCTGCGCCGAAGACAGCGTCTCGAACAACTCCGGGCACAGCCACGCCTCGTCGGCGAAGTGGAAGACGCCCAGCGCGTTCTTCACGCCGCCCACGTTCACCGCGCCCTTCCCGCCCACGCTGGAGTCCACCGCCGCCAGCGTCGTCGTCGGCACCTGCACGAGGCGCCCGACGCCGCGCTTGAAGAGGTGCGCAAACACCGTCGCCACGTCGCCGATGGTCCCGCCCCCAACGGCCAGCACCGTCGAGCTCCGAGGCAGCCCGCTCGCGGCGCGCGCCACGGCCTCCACGCGCGCGAGCGACTTCACCGCCTCGCCGGCGCTCAGCGCCACCACCTGCACGCGCCTGGCGGCCAGCGCCTGGCCCACCTGCGGGTGCAGGCGCAGCACGCGCGCATCGACGAGGGCCAGCGTCGGCGTGGCGTCGAGGCGGCGCGCGAGGGCGTCGAAGCGCCCCCAGCACTCCGCGGCGCGGCGGTAGCGGCCCGGGCCCGTCATGGGCGGTGCGGCCTCGAGAGGAAGAGCAGCCACGCGTCGGCCAGCACCAACGACACCATCGCCTCCACCACCGGCACCGCGCGCGGGAGGATGCAGGGGTCGTGTCGCCCCGCCGTCGCGTGCGCGCCCAGCGTGGCCGGCGGCTTGAAGAGCACCTTCACCTGCAGGGGCTCGCCGTTGGACAGCCCGCCCTGGATGCCGCCGTACACGTCGCCCGGCCGGCCGTCGGGACGCACCGCGTGGAACTGCGAGCCCGGGAGCGCGAGGCGCGACTCCATGTCCCCCGCGCCCCACACCACGCCCGTCACCGCGCCGATGCCCGCGAGCGCCGCGGCGAGCCGCGCCTTCAGCTTGCCGAACACCGGCTCGCCCAGGCCCGAGGGGAGGCCCTCCACGCGCACGGTGACGACGCCGCCGAGGCTGTCGCCGGCCGCCTTCGCCTCGAGGATGCGCGCCTCCATCGCCTGCGCCATGGCCGCGTCGGGGCAGCGCGTCGGATGCGCGTCCACCTGCGCGCGGGCGAGGCCGGGCGGTGGCGGCGGCGCGACGAGCGGGCCCACCTGGCTCACCCACGCCACGGTGGAAAGCCGGGGCACCTCGCGCGCCAGGAGCGCCTCGGCCACCGCGCCGCCGATGACGCGCGAGAGCGTCTCGCGCCCGCTGGTGCGCCCGCCGCCGCGTGGATCGCGGTGCTGGAAGCGCTCCCGCCACACGCGATCGGCGTGGCCCGGCCGATCCTCGCGCGAGAGCGCCTCGTAGTCCTGGCTGCGCGCATCGCGGTTGCGCACCACGGCGGCGATGGGCGTGCCCAGCGTCTTGTCCTCGTACACGCCGGAGAGCAGCTCGACCTGGTCGGCCTCGGCGCGCGCCGTGGTGACGGCCGACTGGCCCGGGCGGCGGCGATCGAGCGCCGCCTGCACCATCGCGGCGGTGAGCGGAACACCCGCCGGACAGCCATCGATGACGGCGCCCAGCGCCACGCCGTGGCTCTCGCCGAAGGTGGTGAGCCGGAAGAGTTCGCCGAAGGTGTTCATGCTCCCGCCTCCTCGAGGAGCCGCGCGCCCTGGGCGCGGGCCTGCGCGATGAACCACCGTGCGCCGAGCCGCCGCGCCCGCCCGCCCCGCGCCGTGACGAGCTCCACCACCTGCTTCGACGGTGCACCGTAGGCAATCACCGCCACGGTGGCGTCCTCGAAGCGCAGCGCGGGCGGTGGCCGGAAGTTGGTGGGCCAGGCCCACACCACGGCGCCTCGCACCGGGGCCGCGGTCACCTGCCCGGCCTTGAGGAACGTGAGCGCCACGCCCCGCGCGCTCGCCGCGTCGCGTAGCGCCTGCGCCACGCCCCCCTCGCCCAGCACCGTGACGGCCTTCGCGCCGAGCGCGTCCAGCACCGCGCCCGCGCCGGCCGCGTCCGTCGAGCTGGCGGCCCAGCCGTCCGCCGTGCGCACCAGCGTGTTCACCGCCGGCAGCGACGCGTGCGCCGCGCGCGCCGCCGCCTGCTTGAAGGGCGTCGTCACCGCGAAGCCGCGGTAGTGCGGCCGCAGCGCCGCGAGCAGCGTCGCGAGGTCCACGTCCACCGGCAGGTCGATGCGATCGAAGGGCTGCGGCTGCACGGACGGGCTGCGCGAGTGCGCCACGCGGTGGCCCAGCAGGCCGAGGCGCTGCGTCGTGCCGTCCGCGCAGGGGCGCCGCCACTCGCGCACGGCGTCAGCCAGCAGGCGCTGCCCGGGCGCCGCCGCGAAGGACGCGTCGAGCGCCAGGTAGTCGAGCGTGTTGCCCTGCGCCAACACCGCGCGGAACGGCAGCGCCAGCGCGCCCGTCGCCAGCACCGTGACGCGCTCAGCGCCGAAGCGCTCGGCGAGCCTGGCCCGCGTCTCGAAGAGCCTCGGCGCGGCCGACAGCTCGCCCAGCGGCTCGACGTGCTTGATGAGCGCCCCCGGCGGCG
>Ga0272446_1005775_pt1 | contig 13386 bp, 10 predicted proteins | sample YNPCB0061_FD_194587 | JGI IMG/M metagenome (GOLD analysis project Ga0272446, IMG submission 194587) | Hot spring microbial mat communities from Yellowstone National Park, WY, United States - YNP-CB-006-1 | ecosystem: Environmental > Aquatic > Thermal springs > Hot (42-90C) > Sediment | place... | reverse complement strand
ATCGCCGGCAAGAAGTGCCTGTTCACCGCCGACAACTTCTTCCATCACGACCTGTACAGCGGCACGGGCGGCTGGATGGGGCTGAATCGCTCCGGCCCGCTGCTGTACGCGGCTAGTGCCCGTAAGGTACTGGCCTTGCAGCCCGACTGGGTGCTGGCCGAACACGGCAGCGCGATGGAGTTCAACGCCGACGACTTCCGCCGACGCGTGCAGTGGGCAGAGGTCAGTGCCCGTGCTGCGGATACCCTGAGTCCCAGTGGTCAGTATCAGCACGACTGGAACCCGCACCATGTCCGCATCGAACCCGTTCGTTGGCACGCTCGGCCAGGGCAGAGCCTCAGCGGTGAGTTGGTGGTGGATAACGTCCTCGACAAGCCGCGTCGCCTTCAGGTTCGGCTGTCGGGGCGCGGCCTGCTGGCGGATCAGTCTTGGGAACTGGACGTGGCCGCCGGCGCGAGCATTCGTCGCAAGGTCGAACTGAAAAGCAGCGACCGCCTTGCCGTGGGACGGCACGCCTTTGCGTTGGAAGTCCACGAGGCCGGCATCACCGAGCCGTGCGATGCTTTTGTGCTAGTGGATTGCGTCAAGGAGTAACGATTACCCTCCGTCGCTTGCCCGGCGGCGTTCGAGTGGTTGAGGAGAGAAGGCTATCACATGAAGCGACGAGTAATCCTGGTGCGTCACGGCGAGGTCGCGCCGCGCTGGCGAGGCGTGTGTTACGGACAGACGGATGTCGAACTGAGCGACCACGGCCAACGGCAAACGAGCCAGTTGATCGAGGAACTAGCCACCTGGCCGATTCACGCGCTGTGGCACAGCGGACTGACGCGAGCGCGCTGCCTGGCGGAGCCGTTGGCCGCTCTGCTGGGGTTGCCCTGTCGAGAAGATAGTCGGCTTGCCGAGATCCATTTCGGAGCCTGGGAGGGCCGCGACTGGCAGGCGATCTTTGCCGAGACGGGGCGAGCGATGGAGGCCATCTTGTCCGCCCCGGATCACTTCGCGCCACCCGGCGGCGAGACGTTGCATGGTCTGCGCGACCGAGTGTTGTCCTGGTTCCACGAACTACCCGCCGAGGGACTGCTGGTGGCCATCTGCCACGGCGGCCCCATCGCCGCACTGCGTGGCACGCTCGCGGGACTGCCGGCCAGCCACTGGCCCACTTTGGTGCCCCAGATGGGCACCTGGGTTGAATTGCCGAGCTGAGTCGTCAGAGATAGAACATCTGGAACTTCTTGCCGAAGTGTTTCTTGAGACGGCGAAGCCTTCGATCGCTGCCGATTGGCCTGACGAACACTTGTCGCGCTTGCTGCAACGCGGCGCATTCCATCAGGGCATCAATGAGGTCGAAGGTCAAGTGTTTGCTCGATTGGAAATCCAGTGCAATCCTTCCCAGACCGTTCAGCAAGCCACTCTGGAGCAAGTCCCAGCAGTCCTGATCGCTCTCCAGAAGCACTCTCAGGGAATCGACCCAGACCCACTGCTCGCCGGTCACTTCGGGCAAGACGATCTGAAGAAGGTTCTCGCCGGTGGTGGCCACTTCGATCAGGCCATCACGAAGTCGAACTGTCTGTAGTCGTAGCATCGGCCCCAGCCACTGATGGCGGTGGTGAATGGCGATCCAGCGACGGCGTTCGCCCCGCTCCCAGTCGCTGGCGTAGACCTTGTGCTTCAATCGGCCGAAGCACAGCCGACTGTACTCGCCACGGAGACGATCGCTTTCGTCGGGTTGCTCTTCCAGCCAGTCGCACAAGACCAGCCAAGAGGTCAGATCGCTGGGATCGGCCTTGACCGCGTTGAGCAGACTGAGCAATTCCGGGCGTGCAGGAGTAAGCATGACGGCCCTTCCCACAGAAGCCAGCACGAAATCGGGCGGAAGCAATGGCTCTCAGCAATACCAATACCACGTCAGGGAATGTCTCGCAAGACCGCGGTAATCTAGGTAGCCGAGGCAAAGCGTGTGCCGAGGCAAAAACTTGCTCTCCCAACGCTCCAGAGATTTTGCTAGATTCCGCGTCGGTCGAGATAGGCTGTTGAGTGGGAAGTCGCGATCCGACTGATGCCAAACGGGATTTGAAGGGAGATCGCGCTTCGAGGAAGGAGGTCTTCCGTGGCCTCGCGGTGGCGGATTCGCCATAAACTGCTGCTCGGATTGGGTCTGGTCGTACTGATCATGGCTCTGCTGCTAGGTGGCACCCTGCGCGGCTTGTGGTCGTACTACCTGACTACCAACAGCATCCGAGCCCGACTCAACCAACTGTATGCCGGCGAGAAACTCAAAACCGCTGTCACCGAACTGCTGGCTAGCAAGAATATTGCCGATCTGATCCTCAACAATCCCAATCGTCTCAACGAAGAAATCCACCGCGTTCAGCAAGCCTTGACACTCTTCAGCGACACCCTCGAAGAGAACCAGGGACAATCCCGAGATCCTTACGACAGCGTGTATCAGAAAGAACAAGTCAACAAGATCAAAGAAGACCTCGAAGCCTTGCCACGAGCTATCCGTGCTTACATGGCGCGTGCGTCTGTGCAGAGTCGGGCTCTGACGCCGGATCAGATCATTCAGGATCTGGAAAATCATAGCCAACCCATGCAGGCTCTACGCCAGGACACGCACGATTTACTGGATTCCATCAAAGACGACCTGGGAGATCGGCTCTCCGAGACACGCAACCACTATCAGGGAGCCTTGAGTATCATCGTGCCGGCCAGTATCATTGGCCTGCTCGTTCTCGTCGGCTTGATGCGATCCTTCTACACTTGGGTTTTCACGCCGATTCACGATCTGTACGAGGGAGTTGGGCGGGTTGCCCAGGGCGAATTGACGCACCGCATCGACCTGCATTCCGGCGACGAAATGGAGGAACTGGCCCAGGCGTTCAACACCATGCTGGCCCGACTCAACGAACTCTATAACGATTTGGCGCGACAGGTTAACGAACGCAGCCGACAACTTGTTCGCTCCGAACGGCTGGCCTCGGTCGGCTTCCTGGCCGCTGGAGTGGCTCACGAGATCAATAATCCCTTGGCCAGTATCGCCTTTTGCAGCGAGGCGCTCGAAGCCCGTCTCGAAGGATTGCTGGGCAACCTACGGCTCAGTGGACAGGCCGCTGAGGAACACGAGACCTTTGCTCGCTATCTGCGGATGATTCAGGAAGAGGCCTTTCGCTGCAAAAACATCACCGAACGCTTGCTGGAGTTCAGTCGCACAGGCGAACCACGACGCGAAGTGACCGATCTACGCCAGCTCGTTGAGGCCGTCCTCAATTTGACCCAGCACCTGCCCAACCACAAGGGCAAACACATCACCTTCGAGGTGCCGAATAATCGTGACGGAGGACGTGTTTACGCTCTGGTCAACGCTGAAGAGATCAAGTCGGTGATTCTCAACTTGGTCATCAATGCCCTGGAGAGTATGGAGGAGGGAGGGCAACTGACCATACGCCTGGGGATGCGAGAAGGCATAGCCGAACTGCGTTTTACCGATACGGGATGTGGGATGACGCAGGAGGTACTAGACAACATCTTCGAGCCGTTCTATACACGTAGTCGATCCGGCAAGGGAACCGGGCTAGGCTTGACGATCAGCCATCTGATCATCAGTCAACACGGAGGAGAGATCGAGGCGAGCAGTGCCGGGCCTGGACAGGGGAGCCAATTTGTCGTTCGCTTGCCCGTGCAGGTAAACCAGTCGGCCGGAGAGTTGCCATTGGGCACTGTGCCGAAAGAAACGGTAAGCCGGGCCGCTTGAGCCAAGGCAACAGTCGGTTCAGAGGCACCAGGGAACGGTGCCTCGAAAAGAGGGAGCGCAAGGATGACAGACACAACGAGCAACCGAACCGCAGCAGCACAGCAAGGCGGGCATCGCGGTTTGCGCGTACTGTTCGTCGATGATGAACCGTCGCTACGCGAGTTCATGCGTTCCGAACTGCCACGCCTAGGCCATCAGATCACCGTCTGTCCTGATGGACGGGCGGGCCTGAAGGCCCTGGAAAAGAGCAGTTTCGATGCGGCAATCCTGGACTTACGCATGCCGGGCATGTCGGGCCTGGAACTGCTGGAGCAACTCAAACAGATCAGCCCAGACACTGAAGCCGTGGTCATGACCGGCCATGCCAGCATCGAAACCGCCGCCGAGGCCATGCGCCTAGGCGCAGCCGACTACATCACCAAACCGTGCAAGTTGGCCGACATCGAGGCGGTGTTGGGACGCATCGCCTATCGGCTCGATTTGAAACATCGCAACCTCGCTCTGGAAACGCGAGTGCAGAAGGCCGAGGGGCCGAACATCCTCATCGGCAAGTCCCCCGCCATGCAAGAAGTGCATCGCTTCATCTCGATGGTGGCCCCGACGGATGCCACAGTGTTGATCCTCGGAGAAACCGGCTGCGGCAAGGAGATGGCGGCTCGCGCCTTGTGGCAGCAGTCCAAACGGGCTCACATGCCGTTTTTGCCTCTGAATTGCGGAGCCTTGTCTGAGCATCTAGTCGAGAGCGAGTTGTTCGGCCATCGCCGTGGCGCGTTCACCGGCGCGGATCGCGATCACAAAGGCATCTTCGAGGTGGCCAATGGCGGAACCGTGTTCCTCGACGAAGTCGGCGAGTTGCCCAAGCACGTTCAGGTCAAACTGCTACGATTCCTTGAGTCCAAGGAGATCCGTCGCGTGGGGGAATCGCAGGCGTTCCGCACCGACGCACGGGTGTTGTGCGCTACCAATCGCGATTTGCGACAGATGATTGCCGAGGATCTGTTCCGCGAGGATCTGTACTTCCGCATCAACACCTTTGAGTTGCGTCTGCCGCCCTTACGCGAACGCCGACCCGACATTCCAGATCTTGCCAAGCACCTGCTGGCACGAGCCGCGCATCGGCCTGTCGAACAGGTGGAAGCGATGGTCTCGCCCGAAGTTCTCAAGGTTCTGCAAGAACACGACTGGCCGGGCAACGTCCGCGAATTGGCCAACGTAATGGAACACGCCTTCATCTTGGCCGGCGGCGGACGTATCACTCCCGAACACCTACCGCATCTGATACGTCGGCCGGCAACCAGTTCACGGCCGCTGAGCAGCTATGCCACCGATAACACGCCGCGAACGCTCGAAGAAATCGAAATGCAGCATCTGCTTCGTACTCTGGAGAAGCACGGTGGCAACAAGACCTCTGCCGCCGCTGAACTGGGAATTAGTCTAAAGACAATCTACAACAAGCTACAACGCCTGGAACGCGATCGCAAGGCAGCGAGCTGATGAAGCTAACAGCGAGCCAGGTTGCGTCAGCACCTGGAGGGTTCGCACTCCGCCCACTGACGCAGGGCGGCTCGCCAGCAAGCCACCCCGCGTCCGCCGGTGGAGAACTACTTCTTGTCGATATCGAACGAGTCGAACAGCATGCCCTGATGGTCAAACGCCTTCAGACACAATTTGCCCCCGTGGATGGTGATATAGCAGTAGTGATAATCGGAGCGGCACTGGGCCTTGAAGAAGGTCGGCACGGGAGCGAAGTTCTCCAACCGACCCCCGCCACCGCCTGAGGTGAGGTATAGCACACCGCGTTCGCGATCGACCTTGCCGCCACGGAGGGGCCAACTGCGTTCGTAGACGTGGATGTGGCCGTTGAAGACCATGTCCACGTTGTGCTTTTCGTACAGAGTCACCAGTTGCCGGGCGTTCAGGTCGCCTTGCCGTGAGGCCACGCCCTTCCAGGTGTTGCCGTAATCGTCGTCGTCAGAACTGTAGGCGGGATGGTGGTGGAAAACAAACTTCCACTTCGCCTCCGACTTGCCGAGTTGCTCGTCGAGCCAACGATACTGCTCGGTGCCAGGGCCAACCTTCTTGTTGGTGTCGATGCTGAAGAAATCCGCGTTGCCGTAGCGGAAATGATAGTAATACTCTGGAGCAGGCAGCGAGAAATAGCGATAGTAGAGAGCGTGATTGCGCTCGTGATTGCCGATGCACGGATAGAGAGGCACACGGCCGATCAACTCCTTGCAGGGGCCGAGTAACTCGTTCACCCACTCGCGCTTGTCAGGGCCGTTATCGACAACATCGCCCAGATGGACGACGAAGTTGGGCCGACGCTGCCAGGCGAGAGTGGCGATCTTCTGCGTGATCTTGGGGTTCTTCTGCGTGTCGCCGATCAGGACGAACGAGAAGGCATCCTCGGGGCCGACGGCCGTCTGAAAGGTGAGCAAGGGGCCTTCGATCTTGCCTTGTGGCCCCTCGGTCTTGACCTGATAGACGTGGGCGCGGGCCGGTTCGAGGCCCGTCAGTTGGATCTCGTGGAAGGTGTCTTCCTTGTTGGATCGAGCGGTCTGCGTCAGGGTGCCTATCCCGTAACGCACCTCGGACTGACCGGGAAAGGTGGTTTCCCAGCAGACGGTGATCGAGGTGGGCGTTGCGTACTGCAAATACGGAGCGACAACGAACCCTGGAGCAGGCGAGGCGACCGGAGCAGGCGGAGCATCCTGAGCGGTCGCGTTTTCCTTCTCGGGACGACCAGTCAGCAGGATACCGCCGGCCAGCAGCAGGACACTGATAAATCCCAGAACAAGGTTGCGAGCCATGTACGAATCTCCAGAGACTTCAGGGATTCTTGAAGTGATGTAAGACGCGCTCCAGGGCATCCGCGAGGTACAGCACAGCAGTGTAGTGACCGGCATTGTACCAGTGGATCTGCTGTTTGCCGGAGGATTCCCAGAGCCAGCGGGCCATGCTGGGCGGCACGATCTCGTCCTGGCTGGCGGCCAGGATGAGCAATTTGCGTTTCTTGAGATTCTCCGCGTAGGTCAAAGGATCAACGGGATTGATCAGCTTGCGGAGTCCGTTGAGATTACCGCCTAGAGCCGACCAAAGGGTGGCGTAGGGACGAACCAGCGGATGGTTGGTGTAGCCATCGACGAAGCCACCGCCCCCTAGCAGGACGCACACTTTGCGAAGGCGCGGCTCCATCGCGCCACTCAGGGCACTGATGAAACTGCCCAGGCTGGTGCCGGTGATGCCTAGACGGTCGGCATCCACCTCTGGTCGGGAGGCCAGCCAGGCAGCAGCGACTCGCATGTCCAGCACGGTCTGAGTCACGGCGGCCACGGTGTGAGAGATGTTGGGCGACATCAACCGCAGTTTGCTGCCTGGCGGACGACGCGGGCCGTAGTACGCCATCTGCACAAACAACCCTGCCACCCCTTCCTGAGCGAGATAGGTGGCGATATGCCGCGACAGCATCTGGTTGCCCCCGGTGATGTCCAGTACGATGACCGCCGGGAACGGCCCTTTGCCCATCGGCCGATAGTATTCGGCGTGAACCGTGTTGTTCTCCGGCGTTTCGGAGACGACGGGCGAGGGGAACCGCAAGCGATACACCGACACCCCGATGGCCGGCAGGTCGTTCTTGTGTTCCAGTTCAAAGGTGAAGTCACGTTCGCTCAAGCGATAACGTGCAGGAGTGTCTTTCTGATCGTCGAGCGGCACGAAACGGAACGACCCCTGTTCGATGGACACAGGAGTGGCTGCTTGAACGATTCCTGCCAACAAGCCACAACACAAAATGGCCAACCAACGCATGCCCGCAACTCCTCCAAAGACTGACAACGGAAAACTATGTCATTTAACGAGACAGAGTGGCCATCTGGCAAGTGAAAAATGAGTGCTGACTCCACCCGCTGACGCAAGGTGGCTCGCTACCACCCGCTCAGGCGAGGTGGCTCGCCGGCGAACTGTGAAAGTTCGATGAATTGGGGACTTCGTTATGCCGATTGGTTCGCGGATTTACTATTACTAGCGGAGTCGCGAATGTTTGTACGAATGACGCTGATTCTGGTAGTGGAACCCGTTCTATGAGTCTCTCTCGTCGCTGGTTAGCTCGACTACTGACGCTGGGTTGTTTGCTGAGCGCGGTGGCTGCTGGGGGCTATTTGACAGCGGTAGCTCCGCCCGTGCCTCCCATGCCCAAGGCGTACCCGGCACTGAAAATTCATCAACCGACCCCAGTGCCCGACCGGGTGGTGCTGACCTGGAAGGGCGATCCGACCAATAGCCAAGCCGTCACTTGGCGGACGGATGCCAGTGTACGCAGGGCCTACGCTGAAATTGCCGAGGCCCAGGATGGGCCGAACTTCGCCGGCGGACGCTACGACAAAAACTTCCAACCGCGCCGGCTGACCGCCAAAACCACCTCCCTCAAAACCGACCTCGGCCACGTCGCCTATAACCACTCGGTCAACTTCGAGGGATTGCAACCCGACACCCTCTATGCCTATCGCGTCGGCGATGGCATCAACTGGAGCGAATGGTTCCACTTTCGCACTGCTAGCACCGAGCCGCGACCGTTCTCCTTCCTGTACTTCGGCGATGCTCAGAACGACATCAAATCCCACTGGTCGCGCGTCATTCGACAGGCCTATCGCGAGGCTCCCGATGCCCGCTTTCTGCTGCATGCCGGCGATCTGATCAATTCGGCCAACAGCGATGCCGAATGGGGAGAGTGGTTCACTGCCGCCGGCTGGATCAATGGCTCGATTCCCAGCGTGCCCACCCCGGGCAATCACGAATGGTTCCGCGATCGACTCGTCGATGAAAATGGCAAACGCGGTGAACAAGTGGGCACGATTTCCCGACACTGGCGACAGCAGTTCACCCTACCAGAGAACGGCCCGCCAGGTCAGGAAGAACTGGTCTACTACTTCGACTACCAAGGCGTTCGTTTTGTCAGCCTTAACTCCAATCGCCAGCAGTCCAGATCCACTGCCGATTGGCAGGCTCAGGCCGAATGGCTCGACCGCATCCTGACCGATAATCCGTGTCGTTGGACAATTATCACCTTCCACCATCCCATCTATTCGCCCGCCAAGAATCGCGACAATCCCGAACTGCGCAAGCTGTGGCAGCCCGTCTTCGACAAGCACCGCGTGGATCTCGTTCTGCAAGGCCACGATCATACCTACGCCCGCACAGGTCTGATGACAGCCGAGAATGATGCCAGCGGCACTCAGGTGTTTGCCCCGAGTGGCACGGTTTACTGTGTGTCGGTTAGCGGTCCAAAGATGTACAAACTCAATCCCAAAGACTGGATGGTCAGTTCCCTAGAGGGCAAGCAACTCTATCAAGTCATCCGCATCGACGGCAACAAGCTGCGTTATCAGGCACACCTGGCCACAGGGCAGTTGCACGATGTCTTCGAGTTGCATAAGCAGCGCGATGGCACCAATCGCCTTCTGGAACGCGACGAACTCGAAGCCCTGTCCTCCAGTTGGTGGCAGAAGAACCGCACCTGGGCATTTCCTGTATTCGGTCTGGTGGGCTTGGCGTTTCTGCTACTGCTGGGCCGAGTCTGGCGTAAGGCGTAGAGCCTACTGCTCAGGCATCAACGAACAAGGCCCACCCGTCGTCACGGGTGGGCCTTGCTGTTGGCTGCATCGTAAGGACGCTTAGTTGTCTTTCTTCTTCTTACCGCCGCCGACAGAAATGGATACGATCGTTTCCTTGTCGCCTTCGCCGTCGGTGACGATGCGAACAGCAACGCCCTTGACCTTGCCCTTGGCGTTGTCGATCATCGTGCGGATCTCGTCGATGGTGACAGCGGTGTCCTTGCCCTTGGTGAACTTGGCATCCTTGGCGACCTTGAAGGTCTTCTTCTCGCCCTTCTTTTCGCCCTTCTTCTTGACCATCACGGTGGCCTCTTCCTTGCTGATCTCGGTCAGCAGGCCCTGGTAGGTCTCGGCGGCCACAAAGCCAACCAAAACGAACAGGACGGCGGCAGCACTTAGCGCGCGACGCAGCATGGGGAACAATCTCCTATGTGTGGGTCATACTCTGTGCGAGTCCCCTGGAGAGAACAGGGAGTCACCGGCTCGCAGCAAAAGTGTAAACACCATCTTAGGCGCGAGGTTTCGCTCCGGCCATGAAATTTACGAGGAACTACTCAATTTCCTACGTCGCTGCTCGTTGTTCTGCACCAGATCGAACCGTTCATTCTGCGTCCGCTCATACAGATCCAGGTAGAAGTCGGCATGGGCTTCTGTCCAACTCACGCCACGGCGGGCCATCATGGTCGTTGCGGTCGCGAACATCGCCGCCATGTCCGTTCGCGCCGTGACTCGACCGTGGCTGACCTGGCAGAAGGCTGGCAAGTTGCGCGGCAACAGCGATCCAGAAGTCACGAACATGCTAAACGGCCCTGCCACGCTGCCGGTGTTGAACAGCGTGTTGATGCTGGTCTTGGTGTGGTCACCGATAAACGCCCCGACCTTGAGCAATCCTGTTTCGACCCGATGGCCAGCAATCGTGACATCGACCTTGCCGTAGTCGTTGCGCAAATCGCTGGTCTGGGTGCCGGCTCCGAAGTTGACCCACTCTCCTAGATAGGAATGGCCCAGGAAGCCTTCGTGAGCCTTGTTGCTGTAGCCTTGTACGATGCTGGCCTCGACCTCGCCACCGATTCGGCAAGCCGGGCCGATGCTCGATCCCTTGATGCGACCGGCCAGTACATGCGTTTCCGGCCCGATGTAGCACGGCCCTTCCAGCCGGCTGAATGCCTGCACGATCACTCCGCGATCGAGCAACACAGGCCCCTTGCGAGCATCAATCAAGGTCATCGGCTCGATGCTTGCTGTCGGATCGATCAGCACTTGTTCGCTCGGCCCGAGGATCGTCAAGCCCTTCCAGTCTGCCGTTGCTCGATGGGTTTGCCAGTGATGCCCATCGTCGATCAGGGCACGACTGTTGTGTTCCACCAGATCCCAGGGCCAATCCATCATCGCTCCTCCCGCAGCAACGATCGGTAAGTCCTCGGAGAAGCCGTTGCGTTTCCAGGCTAACTCGGCAAGTTCTTCCTCGCTCAAGCGAACGCCCGGCACCACAAAAGCAATCTGATCTCCCACCAACCCGACGCAGGGACAGGAGCCATCCACCGGCGGCACAATCGGTGCCAGCCAGCGAGCATTGACCAGAATGATGTCCTCCGCGGCCAGCGACGACATCTCATTGACGATTAAGCTCGGTCGCAGAAATCGTGCCAGATTGGCCATCTCCGGGCGTACAAAGGCCGCCAATTCGTCCGCCTCGAAACAGCGTTGCTGCCGGTCGATCAAGGCCAGTGCCCCACAGCGTAACTCGAACACGGGACGTGTCTGGGCCAGTGGCCCCAGTTGCACGACTCCGTCGTCTTCAAACACGATCAATCGCATTGAGATCTCTCCCTGCTCTGGGAACTCAGGAAACAACTGCTCGGCTCACTCCACCGTGACGCTCTTGGCGAGATTACGCGGCTTGTCCACATCGCAACCCCGCAACAACGCGATGTGATACGCCAGCAACTGCAACGGCACCGCACTGACGATCGGTTGCAGATATTCCGGCGTGGCCGGCACTTCGATGACCTCGTCAGCCACCGCTGCCACCTCCTCGTCCCCCTCGTTGACCACGGCGATGACCGGCCCGCGACGTGCCTTGACTTCCATCAAATTGCTCATCACCTTGTCGTAAATCGGCCCCCGCGGCATCAGAAACACGCTGGGCGTGTTGGCATCCACCAGGGCAATCGGCCCATGCTTCATCTCCGCCGCCGGATAGCCCTCGGCGTGGACGTAACTGATCTCCTTGAGCTTCAACGCCCCTTCCAGAGCCACCGGGTAGTGATACTGCCGCCCCAGATACAGCACGTTGCTAACCTGCGCGTACTTCTGGGCCACCCGACGAACCGTGTCGTCGCAGTGCAAAGCACGCCGCACCAGATCAGGCAACGCACGCAGGTCACGAATCATCTGCTGGCCTTGCAGGCTCGACAGGTGCCGCAGTCGGCCGAAGTACAGCGCGAGCATGGCCAGCACGGCCACCTGATTGGTGAACGCCTTGGTGCTGGCCACGCCGATCTCCGGGCCGGCGTGCAGATAGACCCCGCCGTCGGCCTCCCGAGCAATGCTGCTGCCCACGACGTTGCACAACGCCAGCGTCGGATGGCCCTTGCGTTTGCTCTCACGCAAAGCGGCCAGGGTGTCGGCCGTCTCACCGGACTGCGTGATGGCGATGACGATGGTGTTGCGTTCCACCGGAGGATTGCGATAGCGAAACTCGCTGGCGTATTCCACCTCGACGGGAATGCGAGCGAACTCCTCGAAGAGATATTCGCCGACCAGGGCGGCGTGGTAACTGGTGCCGCAGGCCGTCAGGATGATGCGATCGACTTCGCGGAGTTGTTGGTTGGTCAGATTCAGTCCGCCGAAACGCGCGGTGGCATCGGCATCGTCGAGCCGGCCGCGCAGAGCGTTTTCCAGGGCTTCGGGTTGTTCGTAGATCTCCTTGAGCATGTAGTGGTCGAAAATGCCGCGATCCGTATCTTCGGTATCCCACTCGAGGCTTTGCACTTGAGCGATCACGCGTGTACGATCCTGATCTAGGACGTGCCAGTCGTCGGCATGAACCACGCAGATTTGGTGATCGTTCAAGTAAACAACCTTGTCGGTTTGCCCCACCAGAGCCGAGGCATCGCTGGCCAGGAACATCTCTTCCTGGCCCACGCCAACCACGAGCGGACTGCCCAAGCGGGCACCGAGCAGCAGACCAGGGAACAGAGGGCTCAAAACAGCTAGACCATAGGTTCCTTTGAGCATTTCCAGCGATTGGGTCAGAGCCTCAACAAACAGTTCCGGTGAGCAGTCGCGGGTTGGTCGATCGGCGATCAGGTCGGCGAGTCGCTGCGCAATCAATTGAGCAATCACCTCTGTATCGGTATCGCTGGTGAACTCGATGCCTTCCGCCTGCAATTGTCGCTTCAAGGTGGCGTAATTTTCGATGACCCCGTTGTGAACCACGGCAACTCGGCCATCGCTGGAAAGGTGCGGATGGGCATTGCGGTCGTTGGCAGGGCCGTGAGTTGCCCAGCGAGTGTGACTAATGCCCACACAACCCGGAGCAGGGCGGTCGCGTAGCAAACTGGCCAGTGCCTGGATGCGACCTGCCCGCTTACGCAGGTGTAGTTGGGAACTGGTCTTGCCCGGCCCTTCCTCGACGGCCAGAGTGACGAGCCCGGCACTGTCGTAGCCGCGATACTCCAGCCGTCGCAGTCCCTCAACGAGGATCGGCTCTGCTTCCCGATTGCCGATATAACCGATAATGCCGCACATAGCCGTTCCTCCCTGAACATGCCACCGCAAGCCACCGTCCAGCACTTGGCCTTAGCCGGTTCAAGGTGCGGAGTTTAACTCGCATCTGCACATCCAGACAAGACGGTTTTACCTCGCGCAGAATACTCAGATCGCACCAGAGAGGTGATTAGCGATGAGATGGTTAACAGGAAGACTGGACGGTACGACGAGGAGCAAGGAGATAGGCAAGTGAGGTGAAAGGAGGGAAGATGGTCGGATTCATATTCGGGCTGAGGTAATCCTACCAACTCA
>Ga0272446_1005774_pt1 | contig 13386 bp, 12 predicted proteins | sample YNPCB0061_FD_194587 | JGI IMG/M metagenome (GOLD analysis project Ga0272446, IMG submission 194587) | Hot spring microbial mat communities from Yellowstone National Park, WY, United States - YNP-CB-006-1 | ecosystem: Environmental > Aquatic > Thermal springs > Hot (42-90C) > Sediment | place... | reverse complement strand
GAAGATGGCGGTGCTGAACCTTTGGGCGGAGTTCCTCTACGAGCCGCTGATGCAGGACCGTACACGCCGCATTCAGGAGAGCGACGACCCGCAGTTCGGCCGCAAGGTCGCCGAGCAGGTGCATGCTGGGCTCAAACGGATCGGCGGGGTGCGCCCACCGCGCGAGTTCGTGCTGATGGACCGCGCCGCGATCGGGCTTGGCTCGGTGTTCCTCCGCCTCGGCGCGGAACTCAACTGGCATCGGCTGTTCCACGACCTGATCGCCGATTTCGAGCCAGCGGCGGTGGCAGCGCGGCAGCAGGCGGCGCTCGCCGAGGCCGGGGTGCCCCAGGCGGCGTGACGAGACCGCGCGTCCTTGCAGGGGACGCGCCTCCACCCCTCGTGGCCGGGCGCTGTGCGCCAGCGCCGGATGCGCCACGCGCACAGCGAGCCCGAGCGTGTCCTGCCACGCCAGCGACAGGACGGCACAGGCACATCCTGGGATCGAACATCCGAAGGGATCGCCAGGAATGTCGGCTCCTACTCCCGCGCGTAGAGAACGAGCGTCAGCCTCTGGCCGCGGCTGTAATTCAGGCCGCCCAAAGTCGCGACGGGCCGGACCGCGATCCCGAGCCGCGCGGCCTCGGCCATGAACCCCGCCTGGTAGCGCTCCCGCACGAGCGCAAGCCCGCGCGGGCGATCGGCAAGGTGGCGGGCGGCGGCGGCGCCGTCGCGCACAAGCCGCGTGTCCGTGCCGGCGAGGAAGACGAGCGAAGGCTCGTGGAAGCCTGCCGTCGCGAAGGGCCGCTCCGCCGCCGGCGGCCGCCCTCCCGCTTCCGCCCAGTGCCGCTCCATGGCGGAGACGACGCGCGGGGCGATCCAGAACGCCTCGGCGCGGGGGAGCACGCCTTCGAGCAGCGCTCCGGTGAGTAGCGGGGCGAGAACGAGGCCGGCGGCCGCGAGGCGGGCAAGATCGCCCCGACGCAGCGACGTCCAGCCGAGGGCGGCGAGCGCCCCGGCGGCGGCGAGCGCGATCGGGCTGCCCCAGGCGAGGCTTCCCGACGCGATCGGCACCGCCACCGCGAGCGCGGCGAGCACTGCGAGCGCCGCGAACCAGAGACCCGCCGAGACCCGGGCGAGCCAGAGCGGTGGCTCCCGCCGCGCCGGGTCGAGCAGCCACTGCGCGGCAAGCATCAGGACGGCCGGGAAGGTGACGGAGACGTAGTGCGGCAGCTTCGTCGGCAGGAGCTCGAAGACGATCCAGCTCGGCAGGATCCAGGCGAGCAGGGCGCGCGTCGCCGGCTCTCCCCGCCCTGCCCAGACGGAAGGGATCGCGCGGAGCGCGACGATGCCGAGCGGAAACAGCGTCAGCGAGAGCAGGAGCAGGTGATAGCCGGGAGGGCCGCCATGCGACTCGTCGGCGCCCACGACCTTCTGGCCGAGATCCCCCCCGATCGCCTCGGCGAAGAACGCCCCGTCCGTCGCGATTGAGATCAAGACCGCCCAGGGCGCGACGATGCCGATCGCGAGCGGCAGGCCCCACGCTGCGCGAAGGGCGGAGAGCCAGGCGCGCGGCCGCCCAGCGCGCCGGTCGAGCGCCCAGAGCGCGAGCGCGGCAAGCCCCGCCACCATCGGCGCGACCGGCCCCTTGAGCAGCCCGCCGAGGCCAAGCGCCGCCCAGAACCCGGCCGCCATCGGCGCGGTGAAGCCGCCTGGATCAAGATAGACGCGCGCAAGCAGGCCCATCATCACCGTCACGGCGGCGAGCAGGGCAGCGTCCGTCTTGGCGATGTTCGCCTCGACCACGACGACGACAGAGACGGCAAGCCCGAGCGCTGCCAGGAGTGCAGCGCGCTGCCCGACGATCGCCCGCCCGAGCCAGAGTGTGGCGAGCGCGGCGAGAATCGCACCGGCGAGCGAGGGCAGACGGTAGGGCCAGATCGTGGTCGGCGTGGCGAGCCCGAGCGACACTGCCGCCGAGACCGAGGCCGCCTGCGCCCAGTGGATGCCGACCGGCTTCTTGTTGCGCGCGACGTCGCCGAAGCGGATGGCGACGAAATCGCCCGTCTCGAGCATCTGCTTCGTCGCCTGGGCGAACCGGCTCTCGTCTCGGTCGGAGGGGGGGATCGAGAAGAACCCCGGCAGGAAGGCCAGCAGGCAGACGGCGAGCACGAGCAGCGACGGTCGCCGCGCGCCGAGGATCCGCTCGAGCAGGGAGGAGGGAGGCATGCCGGCGCGCCCTATAGCCCCGATCGCCCCGCCGCGCCATGAATGCGCCGATGCCCCCCTCACCCGTCACCGCGCGCGGCGCCGCCATCCTGCTGCTCGAGTCGGTGCTCGGCCGGCGGCGGACGCTCGAGGCGGCGCTCTCGGCCCTGCCCGCGATGGAGGCGCGCGACCGCGGCTTCGCCCACCTGATCGCCGCCACCGTGCTGCGGCGCCTCGGCACGCTCGATGCGGTGCTCGAGCCCTTCCTGCGTCGGGCTCCGCCCGAGCCGGTGCGGCACGGCTTGCGCGCGGGCGCGGCGCAGCTGCTGTTCCTCGGCACGCCGCGCCACGCCGCCGTCGGCGAGACGGTCGCCGCCGTCCGCGCCCTGCCGAAGGGGGAGAGCTTCGCTGGGCTTGCCAACGCCGTGCTGCGCCGCCTCGCCGATGCCGGGGCCGCTGCGCTCGCGGGCCTCGACTCACCGCGGCTCGATACGCCCGACTGGCTCTGGCGGTCCTGGCACGCGGCCTATGGGCCGGAGACGGCGCGGGCGATCGCCTCGGCGCACCAGGCCGAGCCGCCGCTCGACCTCACCCTGAAGCCGGGCGAGGACGGGGCGGCCTGGGCGGAGCGTCTCGGCGGCACGCTTCTGCCGACAGGGACGCTGCGCCTTCCCCCCGCGCATGCTCCAGTGCGCGACCTCCCCGGCTATGCCACAGGCGCGTGGTGGGTGCAGGACGCTGCCGCCGCCCTTCCCGCGCTGCTGCTCGCGGCGCGTCCTGGGGAACGCGTGGCCGATCTCTGCGCCGCTCCGGGCGGCAAGACGGCACAGCTCGCCGCCGCTGGCGCGCGGGTCACGGCGGTGGAGCGCGCGCCGGAGCGTGCCGCGCGGATCGGCGAGAACCTCGCCCGGCTCGGCCTCGAGGCTGAGATCGTCGTGGCCGATGCCCTCTCCTGGAGCCCGCCCGAGCCCTTCGACGCGGTCCTGCTCGACGCGCCCTGCACGGCCACCGGCACGATCCGCCGCCACCCGGACATCGCTCGGCTCAAGCGGCCGGGCGACGTCGCCGCGCTCACGGCGATGCAGGACGCGCTGATCGCCGCCGCCGCGCGGCTGCTCCGCCCCGGCGGGCGGGTCGTCCATGCCGTCTGCTCGCTCGAGCCCGAGGAGGGCGAAGGCGTTGTCGCCCGCGCCCTCGCCGCCGGCCTCGGCCTCGCGCCTGCTCCCTTCGCGCCGGGGGACCTTCCTGGCCTCGATGCGGCGATCACCGAAGCGGGCTGGCTTCGCACCACCCCGGCGCTGCTGGCCGCAGAGGGCGGGATGGACGGGTTCTTCGCCGCCCGCTTCACACGAACCGGAGAGTAACCGCCTGCCTCCGTTGACCCGCCGGTGGCGGGCGATAAGTATGCCGGCATGGTGCGTCTCTTCGCGGCTCTCCTGATCGCGCTTGCGCCTGCGTCGGCGCGTGGGCTCGAGTCAGCGCCTGTCTCCTCGCCGCGCGCGACGGCGACCCTCGTCTCTGCCTCGGAAGCGGTCGCTCCCGGGGAGAGGCTGCGTCTCGCGCTCCGGCTCGTGCTCGCTCCTGGCTGGCATACCTACTGGAAGAATGCTGGCGATGCGGGTGCTGCGCCCGAACTCGCCCTCACCCTGCCCGAGGGGGGCGCGGCGACGCCGCTCGCCTTCCCCACGCCGAAGCGCATCCCCTACGGCCCACTCGTCAATTTCGGCTACACGGGCGAGGTCCTGTTCCCGCTCGCGGTGACGGTTCCTGCCCTGCTCGCGCCGGGGGACCGTTTCGTCGTGGAGGCGGCCGGCTCCTGGCTCGTCTGCGCCGAGGTCTGCATCCCCGAGGAGGGGGTGTTCCGGCTCGATCTGCCGGTGGCCGACGCTGCCGTCGCCTCGCCCGGGGGTGCCGCGCTGCTCAGGTCGGCCGAGGCCGCTCTGCCCCGGCCGATCCCCTTCTCGGTCACGGTCGGGTTCGAGGGCGGGCGCGGCGCGTTGACGGTTGCGGGCGAGGGGATCGCCCCCGGGGCGGTGCGCGAGGCCTTCTTCTTCCCCGCCGACCCGGGCTTGCTCGACCATGCGGCGGCGCAGACGCTTGCGCTGCGCGAGGGCGCTCTCACGCTTGCGCTCGCGCGCGGCCCGGGCGCCATGCCAGCTTCGGTCGAGGGCGTTCTGGCGCTGACCGACGCTGCCGGGGTGAAGAGCGGATATCTCGTCACGGCGGCGCCAACGGCGCTCCCCGTCGGCGCTCTCGCCGGCTCTCCGACGGGGGCGGAGCGTCTCGGCCTCGGCATGGCCATCCTGTTCGCGCTCGCGGGCGGGCTGATCCTGAACCTGATGCCTTGCGTCTTTCCCATTCTCGCGATGAAGGCGCTGGCGCTCGCGTGCTTGGGCGGCGTGCGGAGGGCGGAGGTGCGCTGGCACGCCGCCGCCTACACGGCTGGCGTGGTGCTGTCGTTCCTGGCGCTCGGCGGTGTTCTGGTGGCGCTGCGCTTGGCTGGCGTCGCCGCCGGCTGGGGCATCCAGTTCACCGAGCCGGTGCTCGTCGCGGCTTTGGCGTGGCTGATGCTTGCGGTCGGGCTGAACCTCTCGGGCGTCTATGCCGTCGGAGGCCCGGTCGGGCTCGGTCAGGACGCCGCGGCGCGCGGCGGCCGGGCGGGGGCGTTCTTCACCGGCGCTCTTGCGGTGATCGTCGCCACCCCCTGCACGGCACCCTTCATGGCGGCGGCGATCGGCGCTGCGGCGGCGATGCCCCCGGCCTGGACGCTCGCGGTGTTCGCCACCCTTGGCCTCGGCATGGCTCTGCCCTATGCGCTGATCGGCCTCGCGCCTGGGCTCGCCCGCGCCCTGCCGCGGCCGGGGGCCTGGATGGAGCGGCTGAAGCAGGGTCTTGCCTTCCCGATGTACGCCGCCGCCGCCTGGCTTGTCTGGGTGGTCGCGCAAGGGGCTGGGCCGGATTCGGTGCTCGCGGTGCTCGCCGGCGGGGTGCTGATCGGCTTCGCCCTCTGGGCGCTCGGCGCGGCGCAGCGCGCGAGCGGGGGGTTCCGCCAGGCGGGGCGCGGCATGGCGGCAGGCGGGATCGCCGGCGCGCTTCTGCTCCTGCCGCTCGCCGCGGCGCCGCCCCAGGCCGCTGCGCAGCGTGTGGCCGTCACCGCTCTTGCCGGCGCAGAGCCATGGTCGCCCGACCGCGTGGCTGAGCTTCGCGCCCAGGGGCGGCCAGTCTTCGTCAATCTCACGGCGGCCTGGTGCATCTCCTGCAAGGTGAACGAGCGGATCGCGCTCGACACCGAGGCCGTACGCTCTGCCTTCGCCGCGCGCGGCGTCGCCGTGCTCGTCGGCGACTGGACGCGCGGCGACCCGGCGATCACGGCGCTGTTGCGCGCGCACCAGCGCGATGGCGTGCCGCTCTACCTGCTCTACCCGCCGCATGCCGGCAGCCCGACCGTCCTGCCCCAGCTCCTGACCGAGGGAATCGTGCTCGAGGCGCTCGGCGCCCTTCCGGCACCCGTGGCGGCGGCGGCGGGCGGCCCGAGGAGCTGATCCTTCCCCGAGCGCTTCGTTGCGGAGGCAGGACGAGGCGGACGCGCCTGCCCGGGTCAGATCATCGCGAGCGGGCGTTTCCGCGCGGGCGGGGGGAAGGCGGCGTCGAGCGCGGCGAGATCCTCCGGGTCGAGCGTGAGCGCGGCGGCGGCGGCGTTCTCGCGCACATGCCGCGGGTCGGCGGCCTTCGGGATCGCGATCACCCCCTCCTGCCGCAGCGCCCAGGCGATCGCCACCTGCGCCGGGCTCGCCCCATGCCGCTCCGCCACCGCCCTGAGCGCTGCGTGGCGCAGGAGCCGCCCGCCCTGGCCGACCGGGGAATAGGCCATCACCGGAAGCCCGCGCGCCGCGCACCAGGGCAGAAGGTCGAACTCGATCCCACGCGCCTCAGGGTTGTAGAGCACCTGGTCGGTGGCGCAGGCCCTGCCGGCGGGGAAGCCGAACAACTCCTCGAGCTCGTCGGTGTCGAGGTTGGACACGCCCCAGCGCAGGATCTTGCCCTGGTCGCGCAGGTCCTCGAAGCCGGCGACCGTCTCCTCAAGCGGCACGCCGCCGCGCCAGTGCAGGAGGTAGAGGTCGATCCGGTCGGTGCGCAGCCGCCTCAGCGAGCGCTCGGCCGCGGCCGCGACGCCGCGGCGCGAAGCGTTGTGGGGATAGACCTTGGAGACGATGAAGGCCTCGTCCCGCCGCCCGTCGACGGCATCGGCCACCACCTCCTCCGCACCGCCCTCGGCATACATCTCGGCGGTGTCGATCAGCGTCATGCCGAGATCGAGGCCGAGCCGGAGCGCGTCCGCCTCGGCGCGCCGGGCCGCGCGGCTCTCGCCCATCTTCCACGTGCCCTGGCCGAGGGCGGGAACGGTCGCGCCGTCGGGAAAGCCGACCCTGTGCATGCGCTCCTCTCTCCGATCGCCTATATGCTCCGCGTGACGGACACCGTGCGGGAAGGGGTGCGGGCAGAATGCGCGCTTGGATCGTGGTTGCAATGGGTCTCACGCTCGGCGGCGCCGGCGAAGCCCTGGCGCAGGCCCGGGTGCTCAGCCCGGCCGTGACCGAGGAACAGGTCGGCACCTGGGTGCTCGCCTGCCGCACCGACCCGATGACCGACCGGAGCGACTGCACGCTGCGCCACCGGCTCTGGCTGGAACTGCCGGACCTGCAGCGCGCCGGCGGCCAGGGGGTCGCGCTCGAGATCGTGCTGCGCGACGGCACCGCCCTGCCGGCGGTGACCGCCCGCGGCCTCTCGCTCTCCGATCCGCAGCGCGGCGCTCTCGCTGTCGGCGGCGCGGCGGAGCTCCGCCTCGACACTGACCCGCTCGTCCTGCTCGGCTGCGCTCTCGACGGTCGCGACGCGATCTGCTTGCCGGCGCCGGAGCAGGCGCAGAAGGTGGCCGCGACCCTGCCGGAGGCGCGTCGCGCGCTCGTCCGGCTCAAGGCACCGGCGCGGGCGGTCACGGGCGGGGCGTCGGAGGAGGTGCTCGCGCTCGACCTCGCCGACACGGGCCGTGCGGTCGCACTTCTGCGCGAGCGCGCTTCGGGCCAGCCGCCGCGCCAGGCGCCGGCGACGGCGACGGGCGGCTTCCTCGAACAGCTCGAACGCATGCTCAGGCGATGACCCGCAGCGCTTTCCGGGGGGCCGATGACCTCGGGGCGATGACCTCGGGGCGATGACCTGGGGGCGATGACCTGGGGGCGATGACCTGGGGGGGCGATGACGCAGCGCGCTTCGGCCCCATCTCGACCGCCATGGCGGTGCGGCCAACGATCGTCTGGTTCAAACGCGACCTGAGGGTGGCGGACAACGCCGCGCTTGCCGCCGCAGCGTCGCGCGGCCCTGTCCTGCCGCTCTGGATCATTGAGCCGGAGCAGTGGCGCTGCCCAGAGGCCTCGGCGCGGCAGTTCCTGTTCCAGGCCGAGTGCGCGGCGGAACTCAGGGCCGACCTCGCCGCACTCGGCCAGCCACTCGTCGTGCGGGTGGGCGAGGCGGTGCCCGTGCTCCGCTCTCTCGCCGCCTCGCACGGCGTCGGCGCGATCGAGGCGCACCAGGAGAGCACGGGGCTGCGCGACTACGCGCGCGACCGCGCCGTGCGCGCCTGGGCGAAGGCGGCCGGGATCGCGCTCGCCGAGCACCGGCAGAACGGCGCGATCCGCGCTCTCGCCTCGCGCGACGGCTGGGCCGCGGCTTGGGAGCGGTTCACCCGCGCCCCGACCGTGCCTCCGCCCAAGCGGCTTGAACCGGTTGCGATCGACCCGGGAACGATCCCCGGCCCCGACGCTCTGGGTCTCGCGCCGGACCACTGCCCGGGCCGCCAGCGCGGCGGGCGGCGCGTGGCGGAGGCGCTGCTCGCCTCCTTCCTCGCCGGCCGCGCGATCACCTACCGCCGCGCAATGTCCTCGCCGCTCTGGGGCTGGGAGGCGTGCTCGCGGCTCTCGCCCCATCTCGCCTGGGGAACGATCTCGGTGCGCGAGGCGGCGCAAGCGGCCCGCGCGGCGCGCGCGGGAGCGGCGGGGCCGTTGCGGGAGGGGATCGACAGCTTCCTCACCCGGCTCGCCTGGCACTGCCACTTCATCCAGAAGATCGAGACCGAGCCTGCGCTCGAGCGCGCGGCGCTCCACCCCGCCTATCGCGGCCTCGAGGCCCGCGGCGCGGACGACCCCTGGTTCCGCGCCTGGGCCGAGGGGCGAACGGGATGGCCTTTCCTCGATGCCTGCATGCGCTGCCTCGCCGCGACGGGCTGGCTCAACTTTCGCGCCCGCGCCATGCTCGTCTCGGTCGCGGCGATGCATCTCGGGCTCGACTGGCGCGCCGTCGGCCTCCACCTCGCCCGGCTCTTCACCGACTACGAGCCCGGCATCCACTGGAGCCAGGTGCAGATGCAGTCGGGCGTGACGGGGGTGAACACGATCCGCATGTACAACCCCGTCAAGCAGGGGCTCGACCAGGACCCCGACGGCGTGTTCGTCCGCCGCTGGGTGCCGGAACTTCGCTCTCTCGCGGGTGCTGCCGTGCACACGCCCTGGGCCACGGGCGGCGTCGCGGGCTATCCGCCGCCGGTCGGCGACCACGAGGCGCTCGCGCGCTCCGCCCGGGCGCGGCTCTGGGGCCTCCGCCGCGGCCCCGCCTATCGCGCCGCGGCCGCGGCGATCCAGGACCGCCATGGCAGCCGCCGGTCGGGCATGCGCCAGGTCGGCCGCGGCAGGGCGCGCCCGCGGCGGGACCAGGCGACGCTGCCCTTCGCCGAATGAGCGCGGATCGTTCCGCCATCGAGGCGGCGATCCTCGCCCTCTGCGCCGCCCGCGGGCCCGCGAAGAGCCTCTGCCCGTCCGAGGTCGCCCGCGCGCTGGCTGGCGCGGACGAGACGCGCTGGCGGCCGCTCATGCAGCCCGTGCGCGCCACTGCGCTGGCGCTTGCCCGCGCGGGGCGGGTCGAGATCCTCCGCAAGGGGCGGGTGCATGACCCTACGGCGCCGCCGAAGGGGGTGATCCGGCTGCGAATCGTCGCCTGACCATGGACCGCGCGTTGCCGCGAATTCATCCGGGCCGTGCGATCGGTCACACGACGGAACGTTCCGGAGAGCCTAGGCTTGGTGCATCGCACACAGGAGGCAAGCGATGCGACCGCTCTTCGTGCCTGCCCTCGCCGCCGCCCTTGCCGCAGCGCCAGAGGCCTCCGGCGAGACGATCATCCGCCGCATGACGGCTGAGTTCGAGTATGCGGTGCGCAACCGGATCGAGGACCGCGACGGGTTCTGGTTCGCGACCTTCGAGCTGCGCGGCCACGCCTTCCCCAATGAGCAGGCCGACCGGTCCTTCGCGCTCGCCTGCATCGGCGCCGCCTGGGGCAATGGCGGCGTGCTCGGCGGCGAGGAGACGGTCTGCCGGCTTTCGGATGATCAGGGCGTCCTCTTCGGCCGCGTCCGCGGCATCGACGGCACGGCGACGGCGGCGACGCTCGCCTTGGACATCTACGGCGGGCGCGGCAGTTTCGCGGGCTACGCCGGAAGCGGCAGCGCTGAGCGCGCGATGGATCTGACCGGCGAACGCCCCTCCGGCCGTGGGCTGATGACGCTCCGCCTTGCGCTCGCTCCTTCCGGCAACGGGGGCGAATAGCCATGCGCTCTCCGCTTCTGGCCGTGCTGCTTGCCGTGCCTCTGCCCCTGCACGCCGGGGTGGCGCGCGATCTCGGCCCGATGCCGCTTTCGGGGCAGATGGTGATCGAGTGGGTCGCGCTCGAGGATGACGGCAAGGGCGGGTTCGTCGGCACCTGGCGCGGCCGCGGCGGCACCGACGGCGCCGACGGCGAGGAGGCGCTGCTTGGCGGCTTCGACCTCGCCTGCCGCGGCACGATGGCGGTGCGTGACGGCAGCGTCCTCTCCGACGAGGCCGCCTGCCGCGCCTCCGACCGCCATGGCAATGCGGTCTGGCTCGATCTCGCCGCCGAGGCAGGGCCATGGCACGGGCACAGGATCGCCGTGCGCGCCGGCGACGGCACGGGCCTCTATGCGCGGCTGTCCGGGACGGGCCGTCTCACCCGCATGATGCACATCGCGCCGACCTCCGCCGCGCCGTGGGGGTTCTTCGCGGGCAGCATCGCCTGGCGGTGGCGCTGAGCGCGCGGCAAAGTCCTGCCGTGCCACAGAGGAGCGCCGCCATGCCAAGGACCGTCTTCGCAAACCCGGCCGGTATGCCAACGCCGGCCGCGCGCTACAGCATGACGGCCGAGGTGGCGGGTGCGGCGCGCTGGGTGCTCGTCAGCGGCCAGCTGCCGATCGCGGCGGACGGCTCGGTGCCCGAGGACCACGGCGCCCAGGCCGATCTCGTGATCGCCCACATCGCCGCGGCGCTCGCCCATCACGGCCTCGGCTGGGAGCATGTTGTGAAGCTCACCACCTATCTCACGACGCGGGAGGCGCGCGGGCCCTGGCAGGTGCGGCGCGACGCGCTCTTCCCCGGGCCGCCGCCGGCGAGCACGCAGGTGATCGTCGCCGGGCTGGCCGACCCGCGTTGCGTCATCGAGGTGGAGGCGATCGCCGCCGGGTGAGCGCCGTGTGATCCGTGGCACGCCGCGTCGCCGCGGGCGGCGGTAGAATCGGCGCAACGGATCGGCCCGCCCGGCTCGCTCCGCCCGCAAGCAGCGTGGGGCGCACATACGAGGCGCGAATGGCCGCCATGCGGCGGGTGTCACCGGCGCGGCAATGATCCGGAAACACTTTCGGTCCATACTCGCAGAGCGCACTCGGAAGGACCTGTCGTGACCCGCCTGATCATCCCGCTTTTCGCAGCCGTCCTCGGCGCTGCCGCGCTTCTCTTCGCGGGAGGGTTTGACGACCGGCACGTTCGCGCCGGCACGGCGTTCCTCACGCTGATCCACGCCTCGCACGCCGCCGCCGAGCAGGCGCACACTCCGGCGCGGCGGTGAGGAGAGCGGGGCGGGCGGTAGCAGGCTTGCCGCCGCACCGCCGCACCCCGACCCTCAGGCCTCCGCCGCCGTGCGCGCCGAGGTGCCGCCCATCGAGATCATGGTGAGGAACTCACGCCGCGTCGTCGCATCGTCGCGGAAGGCGCCGAGCATGCGCGAGGTCACCATCGAGACGCCGGGCTTGTGGATGCCGCGCGTCGTCATGCACTGGTGCGCGGCCTCGATCACCACGGCCACCCCTTTCGGCTGCAGCACGTCGTTGATCGTGTTGGCGATCTGCGCCGTCAGCTTCTCCTGGATCTGCAGCCGCTTGGCGTAGGCCTCGACGACGCGCGCGAGCTTCGAGATACCGACGACGCGCCGGTGCGGCAGGTAGGCGACGTGCGCGCGGCCGATGATCGGCACCATGTGGTGCTCGCAATGGCTCTCGAGCCGGATGTCGCGGAGCAGCACCATCTCGTCGTAGCCGTCCGTCTCCTCGAAGGTGCGAGCGAGCATCTCGACGGGCTCGGTCTCGTAGCCGGCGAAGAACTCCTCGTAGGCGCGCACGACGCGTGCGGGCGTGTCGACGAGGCCTTCGCGGTCGGGGTCGTCGCCGGCCCAGAGGAGGAGGGTGCGGACGGCTCTCTCGGCCTCTTCGCGCGTCGGGCGCGGGCGGCTGACGGTGGCGGCGGAGACCGCCGTGGGAACGTGGACGTTCATGCTGGTCCTTCCGGACGGCTGGAGTGGCGGGATGACCGTTCTTAGCGCCCCGCATCTGGCGTCGGGGTCGTTCAGGCGCCGCGCGGGTGCGACCCCTGCGCGACCGTCCTCAACCTCAGTGGAAATGAGGCCCATGCCCCGATCGTCAAGCAGCGACGGCGCTGGGGCTGCTCTCACGCGCGCGTGAGTCGGGCTCCGCCGCGTCAGTGCCGCTGCATCGCCGCGTGCGGGCTGTCGAGCGAGAAGGCGGGGATGACGGCGTCGAACCGCTCTCCGGTCTCGGGAACCACCATGTGGTAGGCGCCCTCCATAAAGCCCGACGGCGTGGGCAGCGGCGCGCCGGAGGTGTACTCGAAGCGCTCGCCGGGAGCGAGCACCGGCTGTTCGCCGACCACGCCCGGCCCGTGCACCTTCTGCACCCGCCCGCGTGCATCGGTGATCGACCAGGAGCGGTGGGTGAGCTGCACCGTCGCGCTGCCCTCGTTCGTGATCTCGACGCGATAGGCCCAGACATAGCGGCCCTCCTCCGGCGAGGACTGGTCCTCGAGGAAGAAAGGCTCGACGGTCACGCGTATGCCGCGCGTCGTCGCGCTGTAGCCCTCGCCGCTCATCGGCTCCCCCCGATCACGCCCGCCGCCTCGCGCTCGCCGCTCCCGTTGCGTCGAGGATGCCACCGACGCCGCCTTCGGGCCAGAGCCGCGGCGCCGCGACCGGCCGCCGTAACGGGCAGTTCCGGTCGCGGATCATTCGGCTGCCCGTGCGAGCCCTGCCGCGGCGAGCGCGCGGGCGAGATCGTCCTCGAGGTCGGCCGGGTCCTCGAGGCCGACGGAGAGGCGCACGAGCCCGTCGGAGATGCCGAGCCGCGCCCGCTCCTCCGCCCCGATGCGCATGTGCGTCGTCGTTGCCGGGTGCGTGATCAGCGATTTCGCATCCCCGAGATTGTTGCTGACGCGGATCAGTCGCAGCTGATCGAGCACGGCGAACGCCGCCCCCTTGCCGCCCGCGAGCTCAAAGGCGACGATCGTGCCGCCGGCCGACATCTGCGCCATGGCGAGCGCGTGCTGCGGATGATCCCGCCGCGCGGGGTAGAGCACGCGCGCGACCCCCGGCTGGGCGGCGAGGAAATCGGCGATCCGCGCGGCCGAGGCGCACATCGCCCCGACCCTGAGCGCGAGCGTCTCGAGCCCCTTCAGCATCACCCAGGCGTTGAACGGGCTCATCGCCGGCCCGGTGTTGCGGAGGAAGGGCTGGAGCGTGGTCTCGATCCACGCCTTCGAGGAGAGGACCGCGCCGCCGAGGCAGCGGCCCTGGCCGTCGATGTGCTTGGTGGCGGAGTAGATCACCACGTCGGCGCAGAACGCGAGCGGGCGCTGCAGCAGCGGTGTCGCGAACACGTTGTCGACCATCACCGTCGCGCCGGCGGCGTGCGCGAGATCAGCGACGGCGCGGAGGTCGACGATCTCGAGGCAGGGATTCGAGGGGCTCTCGACCAGCACGGCCTGGGCCGGGCGGGCAAGAGCGCGGCCCCAGGCGTCG
>Ga0272446_1005773_pt1 | contig 13392 bp, 7 predicted proteins | sample YNPCB0061_FD_194587 | JGI IMG/M metagenome (GOLD analysis project Ga0272446, IMG submission 194587) | Hot spring microbial mat communities from Yellowstone National Park, WY, United States - YNP-CB-006-1 | ecosystem: Environmental > Aquatic > Thermal springs > Hot (42-90C) > Sediment | place... | reverse complement strand
AAGGCATGTATGTTCAACCGTCAGATTCTGGAACGTTGGCAATAAGCCAGACTATATTCTGATAAAATTTCCTGAGGCTTTTTATCGCTTAATCGTCCAGTACATGGTGCCAAAGCCTCTTTGGCCAAGGAATTGAGCTTGCTGAGAAGCCAACTATAAGGATATATTCAGCTTCATATAGGCGAACCAAGCACTTTTATTGAAGTTGAACCGATGGCCTGGAAATCAATGATGCATCAGGACAAAGAGAAAATGTGTCGGCTTGCTCAAGTATTCGTAACTGGATTAAATCAACAGCAAGGGAAAAAAATTCATTTTATTTTTTAAAGGATATAACAAGCAGGGAAACTTTGGCCGAGGTTAGCCTTGGGGACAGTAATATTTCTCAAAAAAAATAATTGAAGTAATGGGCCACTAAGAATCAAAGATTCCCAGTAACTTATCTGGGAATAAAGTCGAATTATTACATTTTCAATATAGCGTTAAGGCAGCCAATGATGTCATAAATAATTGAATTATTGATAATAATAGTGAGTTATCACTTATAAAATGAATTTATCACCATATTTATCAAACAACTATTTATCTACTGACCGTCTGGGCGGCAAAAAATATATAATTAATAGTTTATTAAATAGCTATTATTGCATTGTTATAAAGGTATTTTAAGCAATCTGAAATGAATAATAAAATCGTTTAAATCAATAGGTTGGAAACTTTGCAGCTTGAGGTTTTTGGGGTCAGATTTTTTAGTTTGTCGGGGAGGTCAGGAGGCAGTGGGGGACCTTGCACATGTGGCCTGTGTCAACTCAGTTCGTGATTCGACTCATAAACTATAAATAAAATAGGGGAGCCACCCTATATAAGCAGCAGCTCCCCAGAACGAAATTCCAGTTTTTAGCTATTACTTACGCCGCTTTTTTATCAATAGCGTCACCAGGGGACTGTTCGGACGCGGTAACAGCTTTCTCATTAATGCATGCTTCTAATCTCGGCAGCAAACCTTCACATTTCTCTTTGAATGCGATGGCCTTGGCTATTGCCTTTTCCAGATGGGAAGCTAAATCTTGAAGCGCTTCTATTCCCATCGTATTAAAATCATTATCATAGAGTTCATCGAAATTGCAATCATCGGGAATTTCCGAAAACAAATCGATGGTTTTCTGACAATACCATTGATTTCTGATTCTGGTATCTTCTGGGCCGGCTGTTTGGGCACCATTTTGGGAGGGCTTGTCCTTTCCGTTTTTCATTTTCCAGACTTCCCTGGCCAATGCCCGAGTAGACAGTTTTTCTTCCCTGATTTTACCAAGAAGTTCAATTTGTTTATCAAAATTATCAGGACCCAATTTTATCAATTCGGCCAGATGTGAGTAAGAAACCCCGGTCAGATCATGATCTGATGCCTGGAGGTGTTTCTTTAGGGCGACTACCCTGGTGGCCTCGCTTAATCTGCCTGGAGAAACCAAAAGATCGGCTCTCTTTAGTAAACCCCGAAGGCTTTGCGGTTTCTTGGGGTCTTTCGAAAGAACCTCGTTTATATTTCCATCAAAGAATTTGTCTAAAATGTACTGGCCAATTTCATAAGAGGCATTATCGATTGACTGAACTTTTTCATTAATAAATTTTACAGCTTCCTGGATGAGTTGTTCGTCGTTGTTGGTCTTTTCGTTTTCTTTAGAGTTCATTTTATCTTCCTTTTTTTATCTTTAAGATTTGCAATACTATACATCTGTATAGATTGCCTTTGGAGGCATGAAACCGACCCCTCATGGCGATAATAGTCCCAGAGAAATAAACACCTTCAAATTTGAGATAAAATGAACTTTTAAAGAATATGGAGTTAAATGAGATTGCTTTGAATTGGTTTTGGAATGGGTTTTTTCGGGGGAAAGTGTTTTCTTGTCTATATTGTCTCCTTTTTTTACTTTATGGTAATATGATAAACACGAATCAACAAGCTGTCAAGAGAAAAAAGTTGGTTGAAAAATTTATGTACTGGCGCTCCCGGTGCAACCGGCATTGGTGTTATCATCAGGGTCAGATGGGCCAGGCCCTCTTTGTCAATATAGTTGAGACCCCTCCCTGGGATAAATTACTGTCGGGCGGGGAGGGAATAAGATGAAAGAAAGCCGATTACCCAAAATGATGACATCCCCTCAGGAGCAGGTGGCAGAGGCGCCGGAACGGAGGTAAGGTGAGCGGAGCGAACCTGGTCGGAGTGGAGGGGCCTCTGCCGCTAAGCTGGCCGCTCCCAGCACCCCCTGCCAGCCAGTGCTCGTTCCCAAATCCTGAGGTGATAGAAAAACCCATACGGCGTCGGTTCACGGCCGCATATAAACTGCGCATTCTGCAAGAAGTTGACGCCTTGAGCGATTCCGGCCAGATCGGCGCCCTCCTGCGCCGCGAGGGGCTCTACTCCTCGCACCTGACTACCTGGCGACGGCAGCGTGATAATGGCGCCATCGCAGCGTTAAGTCCCAAAAAACGGGGCCGCAAAGCCTTCCGACAAGACCCGTTGATCCAGGAAAATGAACAGCTTCATCGCCAGAATGGGCGTTTGGCTCCTCGTCTGTGAAAAGCCTCGGCGATCGCCGAGGCCGACGGCAACCGGGGCGGGTATGATCAAATTGCGTCGGCAACACCCCGCCTGAGACTGCGAGTGCCTGGGCAACTATTCCAAACTCCAAGGCATTCCATTAAGTTCGCCAACCATCCCAGGTATTCTCACTAAAAACACCCATGGAAAGCTCCAGCCTAAGGGCTATGAGGCGCCAACTTGTTGATACTATTTATTTTTATCCTTGAAGATGTTCATTAAATAGCTTAGTAATTAAACCTAATTGATAAAGCTCACAGCCTCCCCCAGCTTCAAGAATTTGCTATCGAAATTTTACTGGTTATGCAAAAATAAAATAGGCGGCGAAAATCTTTCTGAGGATAGAGGGTAAAATTGGCTGATCAAGAAAAATCCGGGCACCGGCAAAGGCTAAGGGAACGTTTCCTCGCCGGCGACGAGAAAGCCTATACAGATGAGGCGATTCTGGAGCTACTCTTGTCCTATGCCATCCCCCAAAAAGATCTGCAGCCCTTAGTCCAAAACCTTCTTACTAAGTTTGGAGACCTCGGGGGGGTCCTGACCGCCGACCTGGACGTGCTTTGTCAGATTGACGGCATTAAGCATTATGCCGCAGTTTTGCTGAAAGTAACGGATTGGATAAGGTCTCATTATCAAGATGCCACGCAAAGCCAGGTGTTAAAGCCCATTAACAAACAAAATAAGTTATTTGAGACACCCGAACCCTCGCCGTCCCTCATTCCGGTCAAACCTCACATCAAAACTCCAAAACCGGTGACTCCCCGCCGGGGCTCTGAGATGTTCTCCAATGCGGTCCTCAAGGAGGCCATCAAATTAATGCCCAAGCTGCCGGAGACCGATTCATTAGAAGAGATCAGACATTATTTAAGGGAACATCTTCATTTTAATGCCGCCCAAACCCGCCAGCGCTACGCCAATTATATTGTCAGGCGCATGTTTCCTGAGGGCCAGGCCGATCCAGCCCTGCGCCATTTTGCCAAGGCCTTTGAAAATAATCAGAATCTGCGGGATGTCGTTTTTTATCGGTTTCTTAATGCAGAACCGTTGCTGATCCAGGTTATCGAAGAACTGCTACTTCCCCATCTTGGGAATGGTCGTTTGGAGCGTTATAAAATAAAACAGTATCTGAGTGATCGGTTCCCCGTTGCCAAGAGTGTCAAGGACTGCGTTCAGGCCATTACAGACGCCCTGGGAGCCTGTGGTATTGCCAGGGTGGATAGGGTAAAGATCAGCTTCGGCTACCGGGATATTCTCCTGCCCGCTTTTGCCTTTGTCCTGCACAGCGAATTTCCAGATCCCGGTATCTATGATATTGGCAAACTCGAAAATAATCAAACTATTAGGGCCATGTTATGGAATCCTGATCGCCTCCTGCCTTCTCTGTATGAATTACGGAATCAAAGCCTCATCAGCAAGGTCTCCGAGATTGACAATATCCGACATTTTACCACCAAATACTCCCTGAATGAAGTTGTGGAGCGGTTAACGACCGGTTAATTTTTAGATTATGAGAGATACCGAAATTATCGAGGCCCTGCAACGCAAATTAGCAGTGCCCGGCGGCCGCCACCTCTATGGTATTTTAGGGTCCTATCAACAGCTGGCCGCATTTGCCGAGAAACTCCAAGAAGCGCGGACTCCGGAAGGTGGATATTTTCCCGCAGCTGTATCTCTGAATAATGGCATCTTGCAATCAATCCCAGACGAGGAATTTCGCCATCTCGTGGAAAATGAAGCCAAGAGACCTGAACCAACGGTCAAACATATTGCCAGGGCATTTGAGTCGTTCCTGCGAAAAACATTACAGCAGCAAGGGTTGACAGTTTTGGTTCAGCTGGAATTGATCTTTGCTTACCAGATCGAGCTTTATCTTCTCCGCACCCTCGCAGCCGACGATTATCGGCTGATTCTCCTTCTGCCCGGCAAGCGCCAGGGTGGATCAGTGGTAATGTTCCCGGACTATGGGGAGGGGAACTATAGACTGCCCAGCAATCTCATCGCTGACAATCATCTTTGGGAAATTACTGATTGAGAAACCGAGATATTGCGCAGGTATTAGCAATGAATAAAAATAGGGATATGTTTGCAGCCCGGAAGAGCCTAGACGAAATCTGCGTCGTTCCTGACAAGATCATCTCCGTCTATTCTCTGGAAAAACATGTTTGGGCCGATTCCCATTCGCCCGAAGCCCGCCACAACCGCCGGCCAGAACTGAAAACCATAGAAGAATTTCAAATCGACCCGGTGCGAGACTTCCTCAATGACATCCTCCGCAATCTGGCCGCGCCCTACAAACCAGAACGCCGGGATATCTCCATCGGTCAGGGATATTGGATTCAAGCTGAATTCGGTTCCGGTAAATCTCATCTCCTCTGTTTTCTGGCCGCTCTGGCTTTGGGTCAGCAATCGGCCTGGGAACTCGTCCGCGAGAAAGAGCAAAAAGCCGGACGCGGCAAGCGGGAGTCAATCTACCGGTTTTGGGAGGAAGGGCTCGAAGCCAAGAGCAGTCGGGCTAAAGGAATCTTTGTCGTGGTTAAGACTCTCGTCGGAGCGGGGGGAGGAACCATCGGTTTAACCGATCAGGGCCAACGGCTGAGCGAATATATCCTGGATGCCGTCAAAGAGCAGCTCCAGGTGGAACTGGGCAAAAATCTTTCCCTCTATCCCACGGAAATATTGGCTGATCGCTTCCTCAGCAAAGATCTGGATCGTTATCGGGCGGATTTGAAAAAATTTTTGTGTGACCCGAGATTCTTCGAGACCGACGAATTCGAGGACCTGAACGACTTTATCAGAGATATTCAGCAGGATAAATCCCCTGAATATAAACGCAGCTGCGGCAACAAACTCTGGCGCTTCTACACCGAATACCTGGAGATGCAGCCACAAATTGCCGCCGAAACCGAAGATATTCTCAAACACATGGTAGAAGTCATCCTGGCCGAAGGCTACAGCGGCATTCTGCTCGTACTAGATGAATTATCGTTGTTCATGAAAAACCGGGATGAAGATTTACGCACCGACGATGAGAAGACTTTGGTGGTTTTGGCCAACCGCTTAGCCAAGGTCCACAACCTCCCCATCTGGACCGTATGTTCGGCGCAGCAGGCCATCGAAAGCAAGATGGGAGTTAAAAACATCATTGCTGATGACCGGCTCAAGCTGGTCAAACTCCTGGAAAAAGATACGGACTATTATGACATCGTCCTGGCTCGGGTGCGAGAGATCAAAGCCCCTCAGGAGATAGACTATTATTATCATCACTATAAACGTGGGTTTACCTGGCCCAACAGCATCGGCCAGGCAGAATTCACGCATTTTTTCCCTTTCCATAAGCCGGCCCTGGAGGTTCTCCGGGCTCTCACGTATGAGCTCACTACGGCCCGATCGGCCATCCACTTCATGCATCAGACTTTAAAATACCAGATTAAGATCAAAGGGCAGGAGCTGATCCGTCTTTGGGAACTCTTTGATGAAGCGATGCGCTATGAAGAAGACCCCAGCGGTGTCCATGCCGGATTGGTGGCCATTAAAACAAAAAGGGAAGCTGAATATCATGCCTACGAAGCTGCGCGGCGCCAAATAGACGGCTTGGTCAAAGGCGCTCTTAAGGTTCACCGTGACAAGGCTATGAAAACTCTGCAGACTCTCTTTCTCTATTACCTGAGCAGAACCCGGCAGCAGGGACTGACCGCCGAAGAAATTGCTAATTCCGTCCTGATCGAACGTGATGCCGATGCCAACCCGGATGAGAACATTCAACACTACGAAAATTTGGCCGAGAATCTCAGAAAAGAGCTGCCTCAGATAACTCAAAGCTTCGATGAGGACAACCGCCCTCGCTATCGGTTCGAGCCGGTCGTCACCGGAATTGACCCTCGCACCGAGTTTCGGAAAGCTCGGGATGAAGTGGAAGCCAATGAACTGTTGGTCCAAGAGGCCTGGGAGAACCTGCTGGACTTTGGCGAATGGTTGGTGCGCACCCGTCAGATGACCATGGACCTCTCGCACGGCCACCAGTCCCTGTTTCATGGCTATGTCAAAAATGATCAACCCCTGGAGATCGCCTGGCAGGGCAGACAGGTGACCGGCCTCACCGGCATGCGGGACCTCACCCGGATCGTGGCGCATAACCAGGCCTTGCCAGCCATTGACAGTGACCAAACCGACCAGGACTTTGCCGTCTTTATCGGCAAAAGGCCGGTTTCTCCTGAAAATTTGGACCAACTGCTCAAGCGCTTTCCCGATCCGCGCCTCATTTTCTGGACCCCCGCCGACCTAAAGCCTGAGGAACGGGATCGACTGCTGGATTTTGCTGCTTACCGAAAATTAATCTCCCTATGGCAAGGGAAAGAAACAGAAGACGCCTTAGCAGTCATGAACTGGGTCTTCAATACGCTGCAGACGGAAATGGGCCGCATCATCAAAATCGTCGACAGCAGCTTCTCCCGGGGACGCATTGATACTCAGAACAACCGGCAGATGGATTTTCATGTCGCCGGCCAACTCCCCTCTATTCTCACCCCCATCGTTGATCGGGTATTGACCGCCGTTTACGAATCTCGGGACCTGAAATTTGATCCCCCCTTCCTGTTTCGCCGGGAAGAAGGGGTTAAAGTTATCAATGGCATCGTTAAGACAGGCAGAATCCCCCCGCACGCCAAACCCAATCAGAACATCAGCGCCGCCCAGAATTTTGGCTTCGGCCTGAAAATCATTAAAAGGAGCGCCGAGAAAGTCCTAGATGGGTCGGATAATCCTTATATTGCCGACCTGTGGACCTTTATTGACGCCAAGCTGGCCGATGCTGGCCAGAGTATGAAAATCGAGACCATTTATAAAAATTTCATGGGCATTGGCGGCCCCAAGGATTACGGCCTCAGCCGTCGTATGGTCCAAATCAGGATTGAGTTATGACTACATCGATTACGCTAACCTGGCTGAAATTGATTTTTCCGCCAAAATTCTGGACTCGCTGACTGAAGTCCAAAAAATGGCCAAGCCGGAAAACTGGGAGGTTCTCCGGCCCTATGCCGAAAAGCTTCTGCAGAAAGAAATTCCCGTCACCCATGATGATGCGGTCATCTCCTCCTATCGGAGCAGCCTCAGGGATTTGTTCCGCCAGGAAAAGGCGGAAGCGGCCCAAACGCAAAGCCGGGCCAGCAGTCTCTTTGAAATCCTCAAGTCCGCCAACCCCTATGCCCAGGAACTGGAACAGGCGGTGAAGTTGTTTCATACTGATATTGACGGACCGAATGACATCGCCTCGCTCCTCTATGCCTTCAAAGAGATCTACCGCTACCAGGCCTTTGACACCAGCAACGTCGATCCGAGCGAAGTGGCGGACTTGGCCAACCGCCTCCAGAATTACCGGGATCTCAAGAGGTTCCTGCAATATGACTCGGAAATCCGCACCATTCAGGCCTATTGTAAACAGAGTCTGCCCAATATCCCTGAACTGCAGCAGGTAAGAACCCTGCAACAGGAGCTGATTGCCAAGCTGTCTACTCTCCAGAGCTACATCGACTCTGAAGTAAAACTGAAAACCGAGCTCATCGGCACGGTGCCGCCGGTATCGGGCGAAACCGGCACGCGCGGCGCCCTCATTCACGAATATAAGTCGATTTATCTGTTGCTTCATGAACAGACCCTGGGAGAGGCTGAAAACTGCCGCCGGGCCATCCAAGCCCTCCTCGACGGTGAAGAGCTCAGGGCTTTAAAAATCTTGGAACAGATCAGGGCACTGCAGCCCGCCGTCTCGGCAAGCATCAAAACGGAGCTGACCGCTTTGCTTGACAGCATCTTCCGCTGCCCTCAGCCCTCAAGGAATTCCATTGAGGATCAACTGCTCACTTCGCCGGTGCACGAATGTGGTCTGTCCTTTACCAATGCCGGCGCCTATGCCCAAGGCGCCCGGGAAGCCAGCGACAAGGCCAAACGCTTGCTGGACACCGCCATCAACCGGAAACTGGCTCCCTTTCTGACTCCGGAAATCAGGAGGAGGCTGGAACAGGGTCGATCGGAGCCGCTCATTGCCCAGCTGCTGGCCTGTGACAGCCTGGCGGACCTCCGGGGCTTCCTCATCCCGGCCTGCCTGGCCAACCCTGGTCTGGTTGATACCATCAACCGATACCTAAAACGGCTGGTCATAAAACAGGTGCGGCTGTCTGATTTCCAGCCCAGCTGCGGCACGGTGGCCAAGGAGCAAATACCGGTCCTGGCCGAAGAATTCCGGCAGTTTCTCGAAGATCACCTTGCTGCCCTGGAAGCGGACGACGACACTCTACCCATGTTGCAATTGGAATGAATCGGAACAACCCCATGCAGGCTTTTCAAGATTGGCTGCTGGCCAAACTGGAGCCCCTGCAAGACAGTCGCCGCATTCTCCTGCGCGACCCCTTGCAACTCCTCTCTGCGTCTGAGGGGCTCTTGCATGTATTTGCCCGGCAGCATGGCTTTATGGTCATTGTCGCCGCCACCAACCTGGTATTTCGGGAACTGTATGGACAGGCCCTGGCTGATCCTCAGATAGCGAAATTATTGGTCATTGATCGGGCGCCGGCCAGTCGGCGGCAGCAAACCACCATATTGAAAGCGCCTCCTCCCTTCTACCCCGATCTGCTGGCCGAAACTCCAGCCGAGGCCCGCATCGACTTGGACCTGCGTCAGTATCTCTGTGAGACCACGGGTGATCCTTTCTGGCCCCAGGAGGTCAACCAGCCCCGTGTCGCCCGCCTGATCTGGCGCCACTTGCCGGGGGTGCTCCGAGCCCATCAGAACCTGCGGCATGTCCATCGCCAACGATTTACCGATGCGGACCTGTACACGATCGTGGCCTATGCTTCCCTCGGCGTTCCGGAAGCGGCCTTTAAAAAACTTACCGCTCAGGATTACTGGAAGATCGGCCTGCTGGGGCACGGCCACTGGTCCGAACTCGAATCCTTGACCCCCGGCGTCACCCAGCCCCTGAAAAAGGAACTTGGCAAGGCGCCCGCTCCCTTCTGCTGGTTGGTAGAGCACGATCCAGAGATCATCATGCGGGCTTTCTACCTGGCAGTCATCCTGGCGCAACACACCGATCAATGGAAACTGCTCCTGGCCAACATCGATCCGGCCCTGCAACCCTTTGCCTATCTCCAGGCCGAAGTGCTGGCAGAGGCCGCCCCTCAATTGCTGCGCCTGAATCGGGAGCAGGCCTACCAGGATTTAACTGCCGCTGAAGATTCTCTCAGCAAGGCCGCCCTGGATTTCCTTCTGCTGGACCAACTCAACCTAGCCTCGCCGGCCGGTTTTGCCAAGGTATTGCAGCAGGAGAAGTATTCCACCCTGTTCGGCGCGCTGGCCCTGCTGTTGGCCCTGGCCGACCTGTTGTCAGAGTCCCCGTACCAGTCCGCCCAGGATATCGTGAACGACCTCTTGAGCACTGGCGGGGCCGAAGTCGGTCTCATTGACACTCGCCCTTGTCCGGCTTGGTCTCACCTGAAAGAGGCGTACGGGCTAACTGTAAGTATTAAAGCCAAACAGCACCTCCTGCTAAAAGAACTCAAGGGTCTATCGGTTCTCAAGACTGAACAACTCACTTTTGATATGTTTCGCCGCATTTGGAATGACGCCGGCATCAACCGGCTGGAGTTTTTTCTCTCCAAACTTGAGCGCCTGTTGGCTAGTGCGGCTCTGCTGCCCCGCCCGGAAAGTGATCTGCCTCAGATTTTTATCCAAGCCCTCGAACAGATCCGGTGCAGATGTGCCCTGCTGGCCGACAATATTCATCATTCTCTGGAGGAGCTGAACCGCCGTTTTCAAGAATTGATTGCGGCCCAGTATCCCGCCTGGGCAGGGAAAGGGGAAAGTGAAAAGGGGAAAGGGGAAAGTGAAAAGGGGAAAGTGAAAAGTGAAAAGTGCCAAGGGGAAAGTGCCAAGGAGGCAGGGGGGCCGGTTTTGACCAGCCAGTTTTTGCGGCGGGTCTTGAAACCCTATTGGGACCCCCTGAAAGAAAAGGCGGTTATATTCCTCTTTGACGGCATGCGCTATGACATCTGGGATGAGCTCCTGCGGCCCCTGCTGGAAGACCGCATGGAAATCCTGGCCGATCTGCCAGCACTTTCCCTGCTGCCCTCCGAGACTCATATCTCCCGGAAGGCCGTCAGCGCCGGTGCCTTCCCGGATGATTTTGACCCGAAAAGCGGCGAGGACAAGCTCCTCAAAGCCGGGTTGTCCCGGGAATTCGGCTACGACGGCGAGGTCCAGGTGGTCAACCCCGAAGGCAGCGGCGTCGGTGAGACCGTCCGTTATCGGGCGGGCAACCTGGAGATGTACATCTTTGAATTGTGCGATAAAGAGCTCCACAAAATCCGGGTCAAGACCCTGCCGGATGGCCGCCAGGTTCCGGCTCGCCCCCTGTCCTTTATCTATCAACAGCATCTCAAAAACATTCTCGACACCGAAGTCATGGCCATGGTGCGCCGCCTCACCCCCGGCACCAAGGTCTTCATCGTGGCTGACCACGGGTTCGGCCGGGTCAGCCGGGACTGGCTGACCATTGACAAGACCTGGCTCAATCAGCCGGAAGACTGTGCCTACCTCAATGCCTGGCTCAGAGACAGCCTGCCTGCAGTCGGCGCCCCGGCCAAGGTCCGGCAGAACGTCTGGGAATTCCCCGTCACCGCTTTGCGCCTGCCCACGGTGCAGACCGCCATCGACAAGGCCACCAAACAGACCTGGAACAAACACTATGCCACCATTATCTTCCCTCGCACCGGCTCTGTCTTTTCCCGTCCGGGCTCACCCTTCAACCCCGATGCCTACAGCCACGGCGGCATCTCTCTGCAGGAACTGCTGATCCCCATGATTGTCTTAAGGGTGCGGCCTCAAGAAGAGGGTCTGCTGCGTCTCGAACCCATTACGGGACCGGCGGAAGTCATGGAAGGGGAGGAAGTAGAGTATCGTGTGTGGATTAAACCAACGGTGGCCTTTTATGATACCCGAGAGGAAATCAAGGTCGAAGTGGAGGCGACCATCAGCCACGCCGACGACCAACGGGACCTCCCCTCCCAGGTCTTCTTTGTCACCAGCTCCGGAGTCGAGGTGACCTATCGCTTCCGTCCCGAGGTCCAGGACGCCACCCCCGAGGAGCGGCACAAGGGAGTCATGGAGCAGGCCCTCACCATCACCCTGAGCTACCGGGAGGGCCACCGCCGGCGGCGCCTGTCAAAGATGCAGCGCTTCACCGTGCGCCTCAATCCTGAGCAGGTGGTAAGACGGGTGCCGACGCATCTGGGGAAGATACTGGGGTTAACGCCGAGACAAAAGTGAAAAGGGGAAAGTGAAAAGTGAAAAGTGGAAAGGGGAAAGTGAAAAGTGGAAAGTGAAAGATGAGAGAATCTGATAAAATTTTGCTTCGCATCTGCGGGGCGGCTCGGACCGCAACATCCCTTTCCGGGAGATGTGTGATCTTCTCAAAACCTTAGGTTTCGATGAGCGTATCCGAGGAAGTCATCATATCTTTACCAAAACGGGTATTGCTGAAATATTAAATCTGCAAGCAAAAGGAGGAAATGCCAAACCCTATCAGGTGAAGCAGGTCCGCCAGGTTATCCTGAAAGACCACTTGGGAGGCAGCGACGATGCAAGCTAATTATCGTTATGAAATTAACAGTTATTGGAGCGATGAAGACCAGGCTTTCATTGCCGAAGTACCGGAATTGCCCGGTTGCGCTGCTGATGGCAACACCTATCAAGAAGCGGTCGCCAATGTGGAACTCATTATCCAGGAATGGCTTGAAACCGCCCAAGAACTCGGGCGCTCTATCCCGGAACCCAAGGGCCGTTTAAAATATGCCTGAAAAAAGCTGTAAAGATAAGGTTTTACCTTTCACGTTGTCCTTTGCCTGAGGATGTCGTTATGGCCAAAAAGCATAACTCACGAGTGAAAAATCTTTTCCAAGCGGCAGTCCCGCAGATGCCGGAAGGCTATTATTCGGGGGATAAACCCAACCCCAATCTGCGGGCCTTTGTGGAGGAACACCTTTGGGAGCAGGTGCGACAAGGCGCCATGGTAGCCCAGGAATTACCTGACGGCACTTTCCACTTTTCACTTTCCCCTTTCGACTCCTACAACGTGCCCGCCTTTGATCAGCCCATCGAAACCACCAAGGCCACGGCCATCTATAACATGCACACCTACTGGTCCAAGAAGCCCCACGATGCCATCCGCCGGTATATCCGCCACTACACCCAACCCGGCGACCTGGTGCTGGACCCCATGTGCGGCTCCGGCGGCACGGCCCTGGCCGCTCTCATGGAGGGCCGCAAGGCCATCGCCATTGACCGCAGCCCCGCGGCCACCTTTATCACCAAGAACTACTGCACCCCGGTGGATATCGAGGCGCTGCAGCAGGCCTTCGAGGAATTAAAGGCCAGGGTCAAATCCGAGATCGACCGGCTCTATGAGACCCGCTGCGACCGCTGCGACGGCCGGGCCACCACGGCCTATACCGTCTATTCCCAGGTGTTCCAGTGTCCCCGCTGTCTGGAAAAGGTGCCCCTGTTTGACTGTGTGGAGGTGGCCGGAAAGACCGCGAAGGGCAAACCCAAGAAGATCAATGCCTGCCCCCATTGTCACTTACGGGGGATTGTGGAAGAGATCAGCACCAGGGGAGAGAAATTCGGGGCCATTCCAGTTCTGGTGAGCTATATCTGCGAGAGCGGATGCAAACCAAAAGGGGGACAGCGGCGGCATAACGACCCCGATCCGAAAAAACGGGAGTACTTTCAGAAATACGACTTGGGGAAAC
>Ga0272446_1005772_pt1 | contig 13392 bp, 11 predicted proteins | sample YNPCB0061_FD_194587 | JGI IMG/M metagenome (GOLD analysis project Ga0272446, IMG submission 194587) | Hot spring microbial mat communities from Yellowstone National Park, WY, United States - YNP-CB-006-1 | ecosystem: Environmental > Aquatic > Thermal springs > Hot (42-90C) > Sediment | place... | reverse complement strand
AATGCCGCCTGGAGCTTTTCTTTCAGGCGCCCGGTGAGTTGTGGCGAGTACGTACGATTGTCAAAGTTCTGTATGTAGAGCAGGCGCTGCTTGCTGCGGAATTGGCGGTAGCTATTGCTTAACGGTTCAGATTCGACTTCGGCGCTGCCACGGCCGAGACTGGTGCAGTCCGACATCACAACAAGCGCGAGACATGGCAAAAAGATGCGCAGAGTCATCGTATGGTATTGGTGAAACCAGTGAGAATGCCAAAGCGCTCCCGGTTTTGCTGCAGCTCTGTTTGGTAGAGCGCGATCGCGGCAATGGCCGCAGCAAGCGCCGGATTATTTTTCGGTGGAGTAAATTCATTCTGCAGATAACGCGTATAGTGCCGCACCTCGCGGAACACCGGGTCATTCAGTAACTGTCGCAGCAAGGGAATATTCGTATGGATGCCGTTGATCACGTAGTGCTTAAGCGCGGCGTGTAACCGCTCCATTGCCGCCTCACGATCGGGTGCATGCACAATCACTTTTGCAATCATGTTGTCATACCTACCCGAGATTTTTTGTCCAGCAGCGACACCTGAATCGATGCGCACGAGCGGCGGTTCGCTGTACTGCAGAATCTCGCCGGTCGAAGGCTGCCAGCTGCCATCGCTTTTTTCGGCGCAGATGCGCGCCTGCATCGCATGGCCAGAGCAGGTCACCGCGCTGTAATCAGTTATTGCTCCCTCTGCGATAAGAATCTGTTCGCGCACCAGGTCAAGGCCCGTCACCATTTCTGTGACAGTGTGTTCGACCTGAAGTCTGGTGTTCATCTCAAGGAAATAGAATTCCTCTCGCTGTGGGTCATAAAGGTATTCCATCGTTCCAGCATTGCTGTAGCCGACATGATTGGCGAGCCTGATCGCAGAAGCGTGAAGCTCCGCCCTGATTTTGTCCGGTACTTCGGGCGCTGGAGCCTCTTCGATAATTTTCTGGTTATTTCGCTGCGCGCTGCAGTCACGGTCGAACAGGCTGAAGTTTTTGCCTTGGGCGTTGCCGAGTATTTGCACCTCGATATGCCGCGCCTTGGCCAGATAGCGCTCAGCGACCAGTGAACGGCTATGGTAGAGTCTTTCAGCCTCGCGCAGTACTTTGTCGAATGCCGCATCGACCTCGGAAATGTCTTCGATAATTGCCTGCGCCTTGCCGCCACCACCGGCCGAAGCCTTGAGCACGACGGGCAAACCGATTTTTTCGACCAGCTGCCGGCGCGCATGGGAATCGAGCTTCGCTGCGTCTTCCAGTTCTTCACCGGGCAGCAGCGGCACCTGGGCAGCACGCGCTTCGGCCCGCGCACTGGTCTTTTCGCCCATGCGGTCCATTGCAGCGGCAGAGGGACCTATGAAGGTAATGCCTGCCTGCTCGACGCGGCGGACAAATGCCGAATTCTCTGACAGGAATCCATAACCGGGATGGATGGCATCGACTTTTTCCGCAGCGCAGATTTCGATAATACGGTCTTGGTCGAGATAGCCATTGTGCAATGGGTAAGCAGTATCAGCTTCGCGCACATAGAGCGCGTCGCGGTCTTCGTGTTCATAGATCGCCACGCAGCTGATATCCATAGCGCGGGCAGTGCGCATAATGCGGCGGGCAATTTCACCGCGGTTGGCGACGAGAATCTTCTTTATCGGCCGCATAGCTATTGTTCTACTGTCTGGTTAAGAAGTCGCTTTGTCTGTTCCAGGCGTTTTCTCATTCTGACCAGCGAAACTTTTGAGTAGATTGCATCCTGCGGAAAATTCAGCATCGCTTCATATTGCCGCGCGGCGGTTTGGTAGTCCCGCGAATAGAAAGCAGACTCGCCATAGTAATAGTGGAGCTCCTTCTTGTACGATAGTTTTGTATCGACCGTCCGGAACCAAAGCGTCGCGTCGTAATATTTTTTCATAGTGTACGCGACCTTGCCCATGCCGATGAGCGCGTCGTTAAAACCGGAATCCTGCTTGAGGCAATGCTTAAAGACATTGAGAGCTTCGATAGTGCGTTTCTGCTCAAGCAATGAGTCACCGAGCGCCACCAGAGCGTCGAGGTTATAGATATCATAGCGGTAAGCGCGCAAGTAGTTGTAATCGGCGGCGTCGCGCTGCGCTGCCAGCTCGTAGCTTTTACCCAGGTAGTAATAGTTCTTGCTGTACTGCGGTACGAGCGCAATACACTTTTCAAACTCGGCAATCGCTTCGCGGTGTTGTTTGAAGTAGAGATAAATGCGCCCCAGGTTAAAGCGCCCTGGAAAAAACTGTGGCTCATACTGCCGCAGCTCCTCAAAGATATCCCGTGCGCGATCCATATCGTTTGCAAGGACAAACGCGAGCCCCTCGTTGTTCTTGCTCGTTGCCAGGTCATTCGGTCCTTCTGACCAGAGAAACTCACCGCGGTTGGTGATACGCGGGCGCTTGTCTTTACTGAGGGGCTCGGGTTTGTCTGGATCTGTCTTGCGCAGGTCTGCGGCCGTGATGCGATCGGGATATTTGCGCGCACTCTCATCGACGATTACCCAGCCCATTTCAAAGTCGAGCGGAGTCGGCTTAAAACTCGAGAGAAATTCGGGGGTAATCCTGGGGTGGTACAGCTTGAGGTCGGGATGCACCGGATCTTTCCGCCGGGCTGAGCTGCCGTGCCAGACTTCGCTAACGGCAGAAATTTGCACCGCGAACAGCAGAGCCGTTGCCGCGGTCAGTATTCTCAGAGCAGATGAGATTCTCCCCTCTTGTCCGTATAAAGTTTGTCGCGCCATTCGAGCAGATCGGCGAACTCGTTTGCCAGATCTTTTTGCGTGAACACCTCGCGCAGTGCAGGTTTCAGCCTGATATATTTATCGCTTACCGGGCGGACGAACTGCAGCGTCGCGGCTATTGTGATGTCTGCGTAGGTAAATTCATCGAAGATAAATTTTTTGTTACCCAGTGCCTTGCGCACCTGGTTAAGGACTTCACGGACCTTTTTCTTTTCTTCGGCAATAATCGCGTGCCGGAAATCATACTTCATACCAAGGTAGGCAACACCCAGGTCGGCGAGCGGTGTCAGTGCGTTCTTCGCAAATTCGGGAATAAAGTCGGGCAGACTCTCGCGCTTTGCTTCTTCGTTGTGCGCAGTAGCGTCGGTTGCAATGACGCGGTTAGATTTGCGCGCAATGTCGCAGAGATCATGCCAGGCCTTCACTTCGTCAACCCTGTCGAACGGAATGAGTTTTTCCCGGTGGCCTTCGCGGTCAGCAAAGGCCACGATATCCCACGAATCAGTAAAGGCGCGGCCATTCGCGACAAGAACCGGTGCGCTTACCGGGCCAGTTAACTTACCAGCAGCAAGTCGCAAAATCGGCGTGGTAATCATCGGTATGTGCTCAAAATACCTGTACCGGATGACGTGGTGGTCAAGCGCCCAGCGCGCCTGCTCAGTCCACATCGAGTACGACAGACCAAAGAAACGATTGCTCATGAGGCGAACATACCCGCCGCGCGCACCCGTAAAGCGATATGGGGCTTAGGCAGGGCAGCGCGCAGCCGAATCAGCCCTGGATCAGAGGTAAATCATCGCAATCAGCGCCAGAATCGGCACCAAGATCAGAGTAGTATATAGCATATAACCAAAGAACGACGGCATTTTAATTTTAGCCTCTTCGCACATCGCCTTCACCATGAAATTGGGAGCATTACCGATATACGTATTGGCGCCGAAAAATACCGCACCCACCGAAATGCCTACAAGTATCGCCTCGCTGATAGGTCCTGTGGCCGCGTGCACGACTTCTCCCGCAGCGGCACCCATCGAAGCCGTGAGACCTTGTCCTAAGGCAAAAAATGTCGCGTAAGAAGGAGCATTATCGAGGAACGAGCTTAATCCCCCCGTAATCCAGTAGAACTGCCAGGGATGCGTGACGCCGGTTTCGGCCCCGCGCGCCTTCAATAGACAGAGCGCCGGGATCATCGTGATGAAAATGCCGATGAAGAGCGCGGCGACCTCGATGATCGGCGCGAACCCAAAGTGGTTTTTGTCGCGCGGCGTGATGGGGTGGTAATGCGAAAGTGACCGCAACATTGCATCATCTACTTTACCCTCTGTCTTAATGCGTTCGATCAGGTCTTCTTCATGTTTCTTGCGCTTGCGCGTGCGATCCATGTAGTCGAGCGAGAAAGAGAGCATCGCCAGGGCCATCATAACCGGTTGCTGCAGCCAGCCCATAGCCAGCGTACCGTGATCGGTCTTGTAGTCTTTAAGAAAGACAACAGCGAGCAGTACACCCAGAATCAGCAGAAAGTTGTGAGCACCCTTAACGCGGATCGGCGTTTGGTGCTCGTTATCCTTGCGCAGGTCTGCAAGGCTTTCTGATTTATAGGCGATGGTATCCCACACGAAAAATACAATCAGCAGCGCTGCAACCGCAGTAAGCCAAATCGGCCAGAGTCTGATGAGAGTCCAGAAGAAAGGTACGCCATAGAGATAACCCATAAAAAGCGGGGGATCTCCCACTGGCAACAACACACCACCCACGTTCGAAACCAAAAGAATAAAGAATACGAAAATGTGCGTCGTCTTGCGGCGTTCTTTATTGGTACGAATGAGCGGTCGGATCAATAATACCGATGCGCCGGTGGTGCCGATGAAGCTGGCAATGATTGAACCAATGCCTAGAATCACTGTGTTCGTGAGCGGCGTTGCCTTCAGGTCACCTTCAATGAAAATCCCGCCCGAAATGGTGAACAGGGCAATGAGCAGCGTGATAAAAGCATAATACTCTTTCAGGGTTTCGACAATGACTTCAATACCGAGATGCCCCAGTGAAACCAAATAAGCTCCCATAATGAGTGCAAGCAGAGCACTGATGACCGCTTTTACCAGGTTTGATTCCCACAGGTGCGGAATCACCAGCGGCAGAATGGCTATCGCGAGGAGAATAATGACAAAGGGAATAACCGTCCAGACCGACAACTGTTTGCCCAGTTCTTTTTGCGGATCGACGGCGTCGTTACTGTTGTTATGGCCTGCCGTTGCGTGGCTCTCAACGGCCGTTGGTTGGCCCGTATCAGCCAAAAGCGGCGGCTGTGCGATCGCGCCGGTGAGTAACAGGCACGCGAGAATCTGTGAGATACGTTTCATTTTTTACCCATCCTGTCAGAAGATTCTTATGGAATGATACTGAAGGTTACGCGCCGAGAAGCCACGCGGCCCGCGGCTGTGCGGTTATCCCCCGCAGGCTCGCTGTCGGCAACTCCGCGGGCTTCAATGCGGTCGGCTTTGACCCCGCGCCTAATGAGCGCCTCTTTTACGATCTGCGCGCGCTGTTCAGAAATTTTCTGGTTGAGCTCTTTACTGCCGAGTACGCAACTATGACCCTTGATAAGCATGCGAACCGGCTCTCTTTTTAGTCTATCTGCCAGGGCATCGAGTATGCGTGCCGAGGCTGCGTTCAACTCGGTCTTTCCCGAGCGAAAGGCAATTTTTTGCGCGGCGACAAATTCGCGCAATTGTGCCGTAGCAGCAGATGTGGCGGTTTCAGCCACGGCAGGTGTCGGCGTCGCCGGCAAGGTAGCTGTAGTGGGAGCTTCAGCGGATCTCACGGCAGTCTCCTTTTTATGGGGCGCACAACTACTGTGGTAAACAACAAAATAGAACAGCGCCGCCAGCAAAATAAGTAATACCAGCACCACCACCATACCTTTCCATGCGGAGGCTTTTTTCGCAGGCTGGCTCGCCGGCGCACTGGCAGCAGGCGAGGGTTCGGTGATGACACGGGTTACCGCAGCGGCGGCAACCGGTTTGTCTTTTGCCGCTGCAGGCTTCTTTTTACCGTGTTTGCTTGCCGCCCATTTGCGGATTTCTGTGCGAAAGAACTCATCCCCTTCTTTGGTGAACTTGTAGTTCTTGCGAATGTACTCCATCGTTTGCTTTTCGATATCGGAGTAATTATTCGCGTCTTTTACGACGCGCAGCAGGTTCTTTGCGTCGTTGATCGAGATACGCCCATCACCGCGACCCTGCGTGAGGCCGTCGGCAAGCTCTACCATGCGGCGGTCGTACTTCTTGCCGCGGATGACCAGGTAGTAGGTATCAGATGAAGAAGCACTTTTTTGACGCGCCATGAGTGATGGCTTGTTTTTTACGGCCTCTGTCAATAGTTTTCGTCGGGCAGCAGCACCGGCGCGTATGAGGTCCCACAGCCTCATCGAAATATGGTATTCCTGCCAGCTCAAGCGCCCACTTGACCCTTTCGACGTAGTGGCTGATCGCGATGGTGACGAGCTTTAGCATAAATCCCTCTTTTTCTTGTCGTAAAGTGTAGCCCCTCGCCGTCTTCTATAACAGAAACGAAGCAGGGGCAGCCATACCCTTGCCAGGTGGTATACATGGAAAAGAAAAAGCAACGCAAAACTCTGGAGAAGCTGTCGCCGGCCGAGTATTCGGCCCTGTTGAAGCTTTACCTCGACGAAGAGAAACAGCCGCAGGCGATCAGGCAGGCAGCGGAGAACCTGTCAGCCCTGGAGATGCTGGTACAGTTTGAGACGATGGTTGCTATGAACAAACGTCACCAGGCGATGGCGCAGCCAGTGAGTTTCCAGGTGTCGCTCAGCGATGTGGTGGAAATTGCCGAGAAATTTTTCAGCGTTGAAGACCCGCGCGCGATTGAGAAAGACCTACAGGCCAGCCGCACGTGGAATGCCATCAAGGCAAGCCCCGCCGATTTCGCGCTGTTTCAAGATACTCTCGCGTTTCTCTTCACCTGGGGTGAACGGCCAATGGTGCCGACTCCGGTTTACCTGAAGCAGATAGTGATGAACCGTATCTACGCCCAAACCCCGCAAGAGGGAGAATCCACGATTGTGATTCGACTGCGTGACGGCTTGCGCCTCATCGCCGGACACATCCGTGACCTTTATACCATCATCAATCCCGACGATATGGTGGCAGTGCGCTCGGCTGCTGACCAGGCTTCAGCCCAGGCCAACCCTACTGGCGCTCTCCAGTTCATGACCAGCGAAGCCAATCAGGGCGATCTCGTCTATCAGGTAGTCAAAGACGGCGCCGATACGGTGATGCTCACAATCAAGCTGCAAAACTACCGGCCGAGGCCAAAATTCATCAACCTGCGCCGGCAGGGCCGCCTGCTGCAATCGATGCCGCTGCGCGATGACTTTGCCTGGTTTTCGCAGCTTTCCGTCGGCAAGTACGAAATCGAGCTCCAGAACGCCAGCAATGTAGGCGGCAAGCGTGTGGATATTCATATAGTGTAAGTCTCGTTTCGAAGTCACTTCCCCCGCGATCAGGGGCAGCGCCATTTGTATGGCGGGGGAGCTCATGCGTTCTGCATTATGCGCTCGCCATACAGAATGCCTACCCCATCTGCCGACATTCAATATAGCGTCCGCCATGCTGAAGAAAAAACCCTTGCTTATCGTTGAAGATGACCCCGTGCAGCAAGCGCTCGTCGAGCGCATGCTCTCTTTTTTGCCGTATTCCCTGACAGTTGTTGCCACCGCGCAGCAGGCACTCGACGCATTCCAGAAAGTAGGGCACGAGGTGGCGTTATGCGATCTCAACCTGCCGGGTGACCTCTCGGGCGTCGATCTACTGCAACGCCTCAAAGAAACTCCGCATCCGCCCGTCGTGGTGATGCTGACCAGTGATTCAGCCATCCGCAGCGTCATTGAAACCATGCGCCTTGGCGCCTATGACTATCTCATTAAACCCGTGCAAAGCCAGGAACTGGAAGAAGTCGTTGCGCGGGCCTTTGCCCGGGCGCACGCAGATGCCATGGCGCGCCGTGCCGAGCGCGAGCGCGCCGAGCACTATGAGAAGCGTCTGGCAAGCCGGAATGTCGCAGAGAATCTGGTCAGACGCCAAAATGACAAATTTGCGCGCGCGCTTTTTGGCAATATGTTCACTTCTTTTTCGCAGGGTCGCGGTGTTGGCGCGCTGACAACGCTGATAGCCATGCTCGCCGGAGCACCGCTCACCGAAGACGGCAAAAACTACCTGGTAGCGAAAGACATCCTCGATCTGATTACCGACAACCAGGATACAGTCAACACGATGATTGAGACATTTTCAGAACTGCAGCTGCTTGTCTCGCAGGACCTGGTGCTGCACGACGTCTCGCTGGGCGAGTTCCATAAAATTGTCAGCGATTTGATATATGAACTCAGCCCACTCAGCCAAATTCGCCGGCACACAGTGCTGCTCAGCGAATTGCCCCCGCGCTTCTCAGGCGAAATCCTCAAACTGAACTGGGAGTTCATGCGCAAGGCGCTGCGTGAGCTAATCATCAATGCGATGAAATTTTCCGACGAGGAAACGACAATTACAGTGCTCGTTGAGTACAAGTTTACCCGCGTACTCATCACCGTTTTGAACGAGCCTATGCGCAATGAGGCAAATTCCACGCACGGAATCCCCGAAGAATACCGCAAGATCGTCTTTGAGCCTTTCTTCCGTATCTCGCGCGTCGTGCGCGAACAGTACCGAACTCTCGAATACGGGCTTGGACTAACTCTTGTTGATAAGATAATCTATATGCACCACGGAAAGATACGCTGCACAAGTCTTAAAAACTCTGCAGGCAGCGAGGATGAAGCAAATGAGCTCGTGGCATTTGAAATAGAGTTGCCAATCTGACTTTTGGTTACGCACTCCCTCGATGGTGCGCAAGAAAGCAGCGGGAAAACCGACCAGCAAGAAACGACCCCCGGCAAAGAAAAAGCTCCCCACCCGGAAAGGTGCAGCGCTTTCCACTTCGGCAAAACTGAAGCATGGTGACCCAACCTCTGCAGCCGAACTGAGCGCACTTTTCGAAGCAACGCAGCAGGTTGAAGACAAGCAACGCGATGTGGCGCTGGCCAAAGGCGCGCCGACCGTTGAACTCATTCGGCCACGGCGGCGGTATGGGCTCTGGGCAGCGCTGCTCATTGTCATCGTGGTTGCCGGTGGTTACATCTGGCTGCGTGCCCGGCTTTCAGGCAGCTTAGTTCCCGAAGAGGGAGTGCTTGCGGTTACGGGGCTTACTGCCGATGTGGAAATCCGGCGCGACAGTCTCGGAGTGCCGCACATCAAGGCACAGAACCTCGACGACATGGCATTTGGCGCGGGTTTTGCGATGGCAGCCGACCGCGACTTCCAGATTGAATTTCTCAAGCGCATGGCCTATGGCCGGCTCTCCGAGGTGCTCGGCGCAGAGACTGTGGGAGTTGATATGTATATGCGCTCGCTGTCTTTTGCTGAGCTCACGCAACAGAATTTTGCGCGGTTGTCTCCGAAGCTGCAGGCCATGCTCAAGTCCTACGCTGCGGGAGTCAATGCCAGGCGCCGCGCATATCCCAAAACGCAGGCGGAGTACCTGATTCTCTCGATCGGCGCAGAAGAATGGCAGCCGCAGGATTCGCTCGCACTCTACCAGTTATTTTCCTTTCTGCTTGCGAGCAACCATATTGAAGAGTTAACCTTCCTCAAGTTTGCAGCCAAACTCGGATTAGACAAAGCAGTCTGGCTTTTTCCCACCTATGGCGACGAGCCACTGCCGTTTGAACAAGCAGCGCACCTCAAAACCCTCGATTGGAAAAAAATTTCGGCGAGTGAACCAGTGTTGGGTGCTGCGCTGTACGATGCCGCATCGCGCTGGCAGGCGCTTTTGCCATCGTTACCTGCTTCGAACAACTGGGTTGTTGCTCCCAGCCGCGCAAAAAACGGCAAGTCGCTTTTGGCAAACGACACGCACTTACAGATGTCTGTGCCGGCGATGTGGTATATGATGAATCTCGAATGCCCTGAGTACCGCGCTGCGGGAGTGGCGCTGCCGGGTACACCGATTGTGGCGCTCGGCACGAACGGTACGATTGCCTGGGGCGCGACAATGGTCATGGCCGACAACCAGGATATTTTTCTCGAAGAGCTGCGCGAAGAGAATGGCAAGTTGCAGTATCTCTACAAAGGCAAATGGCTCGACGCGCAAACAAGCGTCGAAGAAATAAAGATTCGCGGTTCAGAGCCGCGCAAGTTCAGAAAAATCCGCACGCGGCATGGCGTGCTGCTAAACGAAGCGCTGCTCAATAAATTTCCTGACAAGCACCTGGCACTGAGCCTGCGCAGCGACTACGGACTCGCCTACAAGACTTCGGTTGGCGCCGACGAGACTACTTTCGAAGGCATATTCGCGATGGCCTCAGCAAAAACCATGCACGAGGCGCGCGTGACGCTTGATAAAGTGACCGGTATTTACCTCAACATCGTCTATGCAGACGAAAAAAATATCGGCTATCTGGCAACCGGCAAGTACCCGGCACGGCAGGGCACAAGCGGCCTTTTTCCGCGTATCGGCTGGACGGGGGAAAATGAATGGCAGGGATACTATGCAGCGTCTGAAAATCCTTCTGTGCTGAACCCTAAAGAGGGTTATTGGGCCACCGCAAACCACCGCATTTGGGACGACTCGACAGAGCTCTGGGTCTCTTCTTCGTGGTACGGCTCTGACCGTGCTGAGCGCGCCAGGGAGCTGCTCGCAGGTAGCAATGCGCACACTGCGGAAGACATGGCAAGGTTTCAGGCCGATGTAGTGTCGCTCACTGCGCGCAAAACGCGGGAGCTTTTGTTTTCACGCGAATTTTCTGCCGAGCTTAAGGCAGCCATCGAACTTTTGCCGCCGGCAGAAAAAAACCGTGCCGAAGAAGCCTTGGCCGTGCTTAAGGATTTTGATGGCAGCCTCAGCAGTGATTCAGCTCCCGCTTTGGTTTACGAGAATTTTGTTTCCGCAATGGCAGTTCTCACCTTTGCCGATGAGCTCGGCGGCCACGACTCGGCACTCTGGGATAACTTCCAGGGTATCAACAAACGCTCCTACAACGCGATACAGGACCACCTGCTATCACGCGCCGACAGCCCGTTCTGGGACAACATCCACACGCCGGAAAAGCAGGAAACCAAGGCAATGATCTTTGCCTCTGCGCTTGCAGCAGCAATTGCGCACTGCGAAGAGCAGCTCGGCGCTCAGCGGGAGCGCTGGGCGTGGGGCAAGGTGCACCAGTATTACTGGCGGCACCAGTTTACCAAAAAAGCAGGCTTCCTGGCTTTTTATTTTAACCGCGGCCCGATTGCTGCAGGCGGTGACCTGCATACGCTGAACCAGGCCGGCAATTTATGGGGCGATTCGCACGATGTTTGGCTCATACCTGCGATGCGCTTTATCGTCGATTTTTCCGCCGACGAGCCGGCGCAACTCATCGTGCACATGGGAGTTTCGGGTAATGCGGAGTCGCCGCACTACGCCGACATGGTGCCGCTCTTCACGGAAGTGCGCAACCACGGTTTGCCTCTGAAAACACCCAACGTTGAGAAGCAGTACACAAAGAAATTTGTCCTGAAATCTGCCGCGTCGCAGGCGGGAGAGGTGCGGTAGGCGGAAGGCAGTGCGTCCGCTCCGTCCACTTTTTCGTCGCAGCGCCGCCAAAGATGAGCTCGAGCGGCAGGCGGAGCGTCTGCGCAATCGTGACTGGATCGAGATGCTGCGCGTCATTCACCCCGCGCAGGCTGCACAGGCAGAGCAGGAGTACTTGCTTGCACGCCTTCGCGCCGATTGGGCTAAGCTGGTAAATCCCTTGCTGGCGCAACATACACAGCCTGCGGAGTTCAACGCTGGTATTCTGCTCGTGCATTGCGACCATAATACTTTTGCCAATGAGCTGGTACTTCTCGCTTCTGTCGTCGAGAAGAAGATTCAGGTGCGTTACGGCTACACTCTGAAGATAAGAGCTAAGGCTACACGGCATCTTGCGTGGCAGGTCCGCGAAGACGCCCCGGTCGCCCCGGCCAGAATGGGCGGCGATGCTGCACCGGGGGAAAAAGCCCCAAACAAGACCATCGATGCGCTCATCGCGAAGCTTACCGAATTCGGCGGTGGCATAAAATAAATTGCAGGAACAGTGCAGGGCACAAGTTTGGCCCTGTGAAAAAGCTCCCATTGTCGCTGCTGGTCTTGCCGCTACTTGTGGCCTGTGGCAAAAATACTCCGCCCATTGCGCAGGTGCGCGAAGCACTGCCTGCTACCTTTGAGCAGCAGGCGCGCACCAATCTCTATCCCGGTGCTGAATGGAGTGAACTTTCGCCGGAAAAAGCCGGCATCAACCGTGAAAAGCTCCGGAACCTCGAGCAATACCTTTTCCCCGAGAAAGTTGACGAACAAACCCGGCTCGGCATCCGCACGGATGCATTTGTCTTGGTGCGGGGTGGCAGCATCGTCTTTGAAAGGTATGCAAGGGACTTTCACCGTAACCGCAAACACCTTGTCTGGTCGGTGACCAAAAGCTTCGTCAACACTCTCGTGGGTATGGCAGTTGCGGACGGTAAAATTCGCGTAGAGGACAGCGCGGCGAAGTACTATCCCGCGCTCTCAGGCGGCGGCAAAGACGCCATACTCATTGATCATTTGTTGCGGATGAGTTCGGGCTTGTTCTGGTCTGAAGGTTACGAAAGCTCACCGCTGAAATCCTCAGTCGTGGCAATGCTTTACACCAGGGGTCGCAACGACATGGCAGCTTTTGCGGCGGCGCAGGATCTCATCTACCAACCCGGTACACACTGGTATTATTCGAGCGGCACCAGCAATATTCTGACGGCGTTGGTGCGTAACGTCTATAACTCCCCCACCGATGCCCCGCAGCCGGGAGACAAGTTCGAAGATCTGGTTTTCAACCGGCTATTTAAGGCGATCGGTATGCGCTACACGACATTCGAGCGTGATGGTGCCGGTACGCCGGTAGGTTCTTCTTACCTCTACACGACGGCGCGTGACCTTGCACGTTTTGGTTACCTGTATCTGCACGACGGTGTCTGGCAGGGCCGTCGGCTGTTACCAGAGAAATGGGTGCGCTACACGACCACCATGGCGCCCGCGTACTACACGACTGACCTCAACCCCGAAGATGCCAAGGATAACCCCGGCGCGCATTGGTACATCAATGTGGGAATTCCCGAGCGCGGGCAACCGGCGCCGTGGCCCGATGCTCCCGCCGACACCTTTGCGGCACTCGGGCACTGGGGGCAGTCACTGTACGTAATACCTTCGCTCGATATTGTTGCCGTGCGGCTTGCTGACGACCGGGACACAACCTTCAACAAAAACCGCTACCTCGGCTTGCTGAAAAATATTCTGGAGAGGGCACCATGATGCGAAAAATCGCGAAACGCTTGCTGCAGTTGCTCGCAATAGCCTTTCTGGGAGTAATAATCTTTCTTGCAGTTAACTACCAGCATACGGCCGCATTTCCACGGATTATCTCTTCTTTCTATAGCAAGGAATTCTGCTCGTGTTACTTCGTGACCGAAGGCACAGAAGAACAGTGCCACAACTTCGCGCGCCAGTGGGTACCCATACAGTCGTTTGCGC
>Ga0272446_1005771_pt1 | contig 13393 bp, 8 predicted proteins | sample YNPCB0061_FD_194587 | JGI IMG/M metagenome (GOLD analysis project Ga0272446, IMG submission 194587) | Hot spring microbial mat communities from Yellowstone National Park, WY, United States - YNP-CB-006-1 | ecosystem: Environmental > Aquatic > Thermal springs > Hot (42-90C) > Sediment | place... | reverse complement strand
ACACTTAAATTCCAGAAGGGGAGTGAATTTTGCTGAGCAGGGGTGCTTGGCGTTTTCCTGTCTGTAGCCGAGCCATGAGTGGGTGACTCTTGCGGGATGGATTCTGCCAAAGGATAAGGCAAATTGGTACTGTTTCGAGTAGTACTGGATAAATACCGCAATGCAGCCGCTGTGCGCAGGGCATCCTGTTCTGACTGGTGCCACTGCTCAGAAGTAACTGGCTGATTCAGAGCCACGGGGGGATTGTCTACTGGCGCTGGAAAAACCTTGACTCTTTTGTCATGCGGTGGGGAAATCGGCGTTTGGGCTAATGAATTTAACAAATTAGGAGGTAATTGGCTCGGGTCAAAACGCCCTTTTTCAATTGCAACTAAAGCTTGTTCCCCTTCATCAATATCCGCCTGAAGTTTGACCAACAACTGGTTGAGTCGAGCAATTTCCTCTAACAGAAACTCATCGGAATCAGAGGGAGAACTAATCACAACCGACTCCTCGGGAGATGACATAGCTCTCTGCCCAGACGGAGACCCCCTAAGTTCCCTACTGGAGTGCAAGCCCATATCCCCAGAGAGGGCCACTTGTCGGGATTGCCCCCCTGTCTGTTTGCGCTCAGCCAAAATCTGGTTAATTTGCTGTACCTGCTGCTGCACTTGCTGTAGCTGCTGCAGTCCCTGGGATTGCTTGACTTCCCAGAGTCGCCGAAATGTTGCTGGTAATTTGCGCTTGGCAGCACTCCCTCGGGGTGCCAATGCCCCCTTAGCAGTTGTCGGCCTTACAAGCTGACCTGCCAAGCCGTCCATCTCTCGATGACTTTGGCGCAGATCATGCCCACCCCCAGATGGCATTCGGGCATTCGTCTCGTGGGCTACGAACTGACCCCCATCCGCCTGGTAGGGGGTCAGAGATTCTGATTCGGGTTTGCGAATGTTTGCGGGGGGCTTTTCCATGATTCGAAAACCAAAACTTGAGCACTACCGAACAACCAAACATCTGCTTAAAGGGCCAGGAGCAAGCAGGATAAAGGGATTGAATCCTAACCAGCGATCAACACGCTTGGCTCAGCCACATTGACCAAAGACTCAACCGCGCTCCCAGGTTAGCGACCTCTTACCTGTCCTAGCAGATTCAGGCTGTTATATAGTATATACATACTACTCAAGTTTAGTACATTTGTACGTTTTTTGCAGACTTGGGGGCGAATCCAATCTGTTCCAATGGTTTACACCAATGGATTACAACTGTTGGATTACAACTCTCCTACACCAGATAGGTAGACCAGAGTGCAACAATTTCTGGAGAGCCGTACCAGAGGCCACTTCTAGGAGAATGGTTGACCCCATCTAAAGTCAGGTTTTCGGCACCTTCCAGGTGGGCTGCGCTAACAGGGGTAATGCCATCCCCCCAGCAAGCACCTTCTCCTGCCGTGAGGCGATAACTACTAAAGGCCAGCCAATTTCGTAGGCGATCGCCATAGACTGACTTGCCAGCGACACAAACATATTCCACATCGGAATAAAATGCCCCAGGATAGGTATCATTCACAAAATTGAGATTCCTCAGCGTCCAACGCTCCTGGCTGCGGTGCGGAGTTCCCAGGGTCACCAGGGTAGCAACTGAGAAGCGGGCCTGCCAACAACAATCCACCGTATCCTGGGGATGGATGCAATAGGGTTTTTCCCCCAGATAAATTCGGGCCAGCCATCCCCCAGCCGAATGCCCCACCAGATTGACTTTTTCGACTCCAAATTGATACTTAACCTGCTGCACGGTTGCATCCAAACGGCGCAAAATTGGGGTGACAGAACGTCCTCCTAGAGTCGGTAGCCATTCCCACCAGCGTAGGGGAACCGTTGTTACTGGATACCTAAGATCTTCTAGAGTCTGTTGCATTGATTGATACTCAGCTGCTCCAGCCAGATAACCAGGCAAAATAATTGTTGGCAGAGGCATATCGGGGAAAATGTAAAGTTTTTTCTCATCACTCTCAGATCTAAGGTAACTCCTCGTCAACACAAAGATGTGTTCCAACGAACGCAAAAAAATCCCAATTTCCTCCTTTATCAGCGAAGAATGAGGGAAAGATGGGACAACGGAGTCCTGGTTTTAGAACTAAGGGGAATTAAGGGCAAAAACGACGGCTGGTTGGCTATCAGCCTAGGGAATGATGATTCCATAACTTGAACGTTCACCACAGAGACACAGAAGAAATGGGGAAATGGCTTTGGGGCCTCTGAGTCTCTGTGGGGTCATCCCCGGTTTTGACGAGTGTTTAATCTATGCTTCTAAGCATCTTGATCCGGTTCAGGAGAAGGACTCTTTTCTGGCTGGACGTCTCCTTCAGAGGCAACCTTTGTTTCTACCGCCACCGGCGAAGCAGGTAAACTCACGGGTGGCGCAGGTGGTGCGGGTGGCGTCGCAACCGTTACTGGAGGTTGAACGGGTTCATCTACTGTAACTTCCATTCCTAGCTGAGTCTTGGCCGCAATTAGAGCATTATTGAGTCCTGCCTTCAAAGACTCGACCAGCGTTGCACCGGCCTCTGCACTAATGCCAACCGTCTCAACCTTGGGTTTATCCAAGTTGTTGACCCAATCGCGCACTTCCCAACCGGTTTTATAACCTGTTTTCCAAATCCATTCACCCGCTACCAGCCCCAGGCACAAAACGAGCCAGATAAGATACCCAATATCTTTAAGTAGTGTCCAGGTTAATGTTCCCGCTTTTGCGTAAGTGGCGGCGGTTTCAGGAGCTGTTAACGTTTGCCAAACCTTGCTGGCCTGAGTTTGCACTGAATTTGTCATGATTCCCTCCCTGAAGACATCCTCGCGTTCCCCGGTCTATCCTATTACGTTTCGGGAACAGCTAGAGTGTTATTTTTTGTACAGGCAAAGAATTATAGATGCATCCCTTTCAAGTGGCTACGGGGGTCTTTGCTGCGAGCGGACTTCAGTTTTTCGTACAACTCTCGCTCGGTGGGGCTGATATCTTTGGGGGCAACAATCACAATCTTGACGACTTGATCCGTGCGTCCACCCTTGGCGTTTACCCAGCCTTTACCCCGCAGGCGCAGCGATTGTCCAGAGCGAATCCCTGGGGGAATATTCAATGTGACTGAGCCATCGGGGGTCGGTACCTCAATTTGGGCACCGAGCACTGCTTCATCGGGGGCGATCGCAACTTCGCACGTCAAATTATCTCCATCAAACTGGAAGAAGGGATGGGGTTTAATTTCTACATTCAGATACAAATCACCTCGCTGTGAGGTGTAGTAGGGGCTAAATTGTCCCTTTCCACGCACCCGAATGCGACTACCCGGTTTGACCCCAGCCGGAATTCGCACTTCAAACTCTTCCTTGCCAGTCGTCAAACGCTTTTGGACGCCGTGAAAAGCCTCTGACAAAGTAAGGGAAATGGTCGCTTCACTATCTATCCCTGCGCCTGGAGATGTTTTAAATCCCGCACCAGGGCTACTTCCTGTACGCCCACCAGGACGCCCAGCGAACGGGTCACCACCGCCACCCATCCGCCCCAAAAGAGCGTTGATAAATTCGTCAAAGGTGGCATACTGGCCAAATTCAAAGCCATCGAAGTCAACTCCTCCACCAAAGGGACTGCCACTAAAGGGAGAACCTTGCCCTCCAGGGGGAGCATTCCCCATCCGATTCCAATATTGGCCAAACTGGTCATATTTTTTACGTTTATCTGGGTCAGATAAGACCTCGTAGGCTTCGTTGACTTCTTTAAACCGGGCCTCTGCTGCCTTATCCCCAGGATTCATATCTGGGTGGTACTTGCGTGCCAACTTCCGAAATGCTCGCTTAATTTCGTCCGCATCCGCACTTTTCTGGACCCCCAGAATCGAGTAATAATCTCTGAAGTCAGTCGCAGGCATGAAACCATTTCTCCTAACCCGTTTGCTTAACCGTTAATTTAGCTCTATCGGCACTACCATGGCCAGTGCGCCCTTTCAGACTGAGAACAACACCCGCTGTGGCTATGCTTTCACCTGATTTCACGGTAGCAAATTGTGCAGCAGATCCGGGTCGGGTTTGAGGTAGAATTTGCCGCACCCTTAACGTTTTCAGGCAATGATTGCAGGGGTTGAACTGGGTAGGCAGACCGTTTCTACAACTCAGGAAAAACGTAGACAACTGCACCCGATTTTGCATCATTTTGAATGCTGGCATAGCCTTTTTTGGCAATCTCCATTAAGGTCTTCTCAACTTCGACAAAACTAGCGCCCGTATCGACAACGCCCTGAGTGACCGAAATCTGACCGCCTCGTTTTTGAGCAGCATAAAGCAGGCTCACCATCAATTGTTCCGGGTGAGGAGTTGTGGTGACTGGCCGTGAAATGACTGGTTGGCATGCGGCATCTGGCCCACTATGGAGGGCGCGGTATTTCAAGTTATAGCTATTGACCATGTCGGGAATCAGAAGCAAATCAATCAGTTGTCCAATGCCAAAACCGCCGCCGGTTAAAAGCCAGAGAAACCCGGTAAAAACTCTGCCGTTATAAAGGCGGTGTAATCCCCCAAGACCCAAAAATATGGCCAGCCAAAGCAGATAGGAGGTTCCTTTGCTGTTCATTGATCAATTACCCCCAAGCAAATATGAGGTGTCTGCTATTGACTTCACAGGGGTTTCTCTGATTTACGCAAAGGGTCTGCAATAAACAGGAGGGGCTTGATGAAGCCGCGACCAATCGGGCTGAATGGAGAGTCGCGATCGCGGGCACAATGACCAATACCAGGTAAACACAAAAGGCAGCTACCTAACCAGGTAACTGCCCTTTCAATCAACGGATCCAAGAAGCACAACGGTTACAGCTATTGCCATGAGAAACATGGCGACGACAGGTCAGAAAGCCTACCCAGCATGGGTGGTTGAGCACTTGGTTTTGTCCTCAGCTTTCTGAGCCAAGCGATAACTACGCAGCCAGATTTTCAGCCACAAAGTCCCAATTAAGCAGGTTTTCAAGATAGTTCTTGATGTAAGCGGGACGGGCATTACGGAAATCAATATAGTAGGCATGTTCCCAAACATCCAAGGTCAGCAAAGGCTTTTGCCCTGCATGAACCAGAGGATTCTCAGCATTGGGGGTTTTAGTGACCTTTAGGGCACCATTCTCTTCAACTAACCAGGCCCAGCCACTGCCAAACTGAGTTGCAGCTGCATTGGAGAAAGCTTCGACAAACTTGTCGTAGCTACCAAAGGAGGCATCAATTTTAGCCGCCAATTCTCCTGAAGGCGAACCACCACCACCGGGCTTAAGGCTATTCCAGAAGAAAGTATGGTTCCAAACTTGGGCGGCGTTGTTAAAGATGCCAGCCTTAGTGGCATCACCGTAGGTAGATTTGATCACCTCTTCCAGCGACTTATCAGCCAGGTCAGTATCGGCAACCAATTTATTGAGATTATCCACATATGCCTTATGGTGTTTGCCATAGTGGTATTCAAAGGTTTCACCCTTCATGCCATAGGGCTCTAGAGCGCTCATGTCATAGGGTAGGGGGGCTTGTTCAAATGCCATTGTGTTCCTCTCTAAAGTAACGCTGCAATTTGTAGTCTGAAGTCAAGTAAAGAAGCGCTGAAGCAGAATCGACGACTTTGCACCTAAGGCGGACATGCTTACCGATGTCGCCAATGCAAAAAGCTTAGAAATGAAACTTTACATAGTGATCATATCTTAAAAAGGCTGGTACAGGTCAAACCTGGCTCTCCTTCAAAGGGAAGAAAGTTGAGAGAGGGTGTGAAAGTGTGAGTCGGGGCGTACACTGCCAGCAGTTTCAAGTTTGGAATCGCTCCCGCGGAGTCGCCAAAGCGTTGACGAAGCTGATTCAAGGGCCTGACACAACTTACACGTCCCTATCCCTTGTTGATTCTATAGCGATCGCCATAGTTCTCGCGCTGGCCGCAAGTGAGACAGCCTACCCAGCATCGACGTTTGCGCGATTGGTTTTGTCCTGTGCTGTTGGTTGACTGACAAATCTTTGCTCCTAGGCAGTTAAAACCGCAGCTCGGCAACCAAACCCCACCTGCACGGGTGACGAACCCCTGGATCTACCGAGTCCGTGGCGGTGGACTTCGGTAGTCTAGGCGTGACTTTAGTCGCCCGCTTAAAGGACAAAGTATCAGGGGTTGCAATCGTTTTGTCAGCCAGTCAGCCTAAGCTGTCTGATCAAAACTATATTCCCTGCTGCCTATAGCACTTCATCACCTTTTTCAAGGCATTGGCCAGTTGTTCAACCTGTGCTGGAGTATGGGTTGCCATCAGGGTGATTCGGAGGCGACTTGTGGGCACTGTCGGTGGGCGCACTGCTGGGATGAATACCCCCAGGGATTGTAGTGTCTGGCTAAGGTGCAGGGCGGTAGCTGGACGATCTACCTGGAAGCACAAAATTGGCGATTGGGAAGGTAGCCACTGAAAGCCTTCAGGTAAAGTGGGATAGGAGGATTGGAGGTTCTGGCGAAGCGCGTCAACAATCTGCCAGAGGCGATCGCGCCGTTGGGGTTCTTGCTGGATGACCTGCACCGCCGCCAGCGCAGCAGCCGTATCTGCTGGAGCAAGACCGGTGGTGTAAATCCAGCCAGGTGCACGATTGCGGAGAAAATCAATTAGTGTTGCAGAACCAGCGACATAGCCACCAAGGCTGCCTAAGGCTTTACTCAGGGTGCCTACCTGCACGAGAGGACGGCCTGTGCAGCCCCAATGCTCCACACAACCGGCTCCGGTTTGACCAAATACTCCAGTGGCATGGGCTTCGTCTACCAACACCATGGCCTGGTAGGTTTCGGCTAGATCGAGTAGTGGAGGGAGGAGGCAGAGATCTCCATCCATGCTAAACACGCTATCGGTCACAATCAGGCAGCGACGAAAATTGGCCCGTTGGTTACTTAGTTGCTGCTGTAGATTGGCTAGGTCACAGTGGCGATACGCTATCACTGTGGCGCCACTCAGAATGGCTCCTTGCTTCAGGCTGGAGTGATTGTATTGATCGGCCAGAATTAGATCGCGTTTACCGACCAGGGCACTAACTGTTCCTAAGTTTGCCAGATAACCGGAGCTAAAGACGATCGCGGCTTCTGTTTGTTTGAGGTGGGCGATTGCGTGTTCTAGCTGGTCGTGTAACATGCGGTGGCCAGTCATCAGGCGAGAACCAGTGCTACCCGTGCCGTAGGTTTGAATTGCGGCGATCGCCGCCTCAGCCAGCCGTTCATCCCCTGCTAAGCCTAGATAGTCATTACTGCCAAAGTTAAGTAGGGTTTGCCCCTCTCGCTCAATGACTGGCCCTGCTTTGCCCAGCAGAGGCTTGACCGAACGATGCCAATTGGCCCGGTGAATTGCGTCAAGTGACGACTCTAACCAATCGTAGGGAGATTGCCTCACAGTTCTTCTGGGTTAATGCCTAGAGTAGTTCCGTCGGTGTGGCTGCAATTGCTCAATTGGCCAGTGTTGGCCCCTTGGCTGAGCCTTTGCCTGCCTAGCCTGCTGGCGTTCTGGCTCGGCTCGCTGGCGTTCAATTTGTGTAAGCTGAGCGGCCCTTCAGCCGCCTCTTGGAAAGTACAGACTTGTTCGCCATCGGCGAGAAAGAAACTCACTTTGTCTGGCCGCTCTGCCCACAGCCATCGTAGACCGCTCAAAAGCAATAAGCGTTGGTGCAGGTGGTAGTCACTTTCCGATGGGCACCCTACACTCTTCAGGTCGGTAGGCGGCAAAGTAGGAATTTCGAGTTCGTCAATCAAGGCTTGACTAAGGATCATGGGAAAAGATTTCTGAATGCTTTTTTCTAGCTTAAAAGTTAGATCAAAGGAGCGAATCAGCCCAGCATTTCCTGTTGTTGCATATAGCTCAGCAGCCAGTTTGCCAGAGTTGCCCGTCGGGTTTTGCGGGGTACTAATTCTCCGATCTGATAACCCTGAAAGCCAAGAACCGCCTTCAGTAGTTGTTTATTTTCTGGAGGGATGGATCGTGTCAGTTTGACGACAGGGGGGCGATCCGCAATGAAATCTGGTGGAGTGGGGTAATCCTCACGCCATTCGAGCGGAACTTGGGTGTTGTCCCACTGTTGCTGAACAGCATCCCACCGATAGCCCAGATAATGCCAAACCAGGGTATTAACGGCTGCATCATCTAGATCATCGTTGAGAATACTCCAGATAGTCTCTATAGAAAGGGCAGGAAGGTCGGACATGTGACTCAATATTGCATACGCAAGTGTGTTAAGACGTTTGGGTAAAGGAGGATATGGAAATCTTCCCTCAGGCAGAAGTTCCACCCCTGAACCCCGCCCTCACCCCAGTTCGTGTTGTGATAACTCTGGTCAGATAGGTTAAGACACCTGTGCTGGATATGACAAGGGCTAGGCACCCTCTGGTTTGTGGCTGCTTCTATTCTTTACCTTTGAACGATCTTGAGGCATGAGAACTTAATTGAGAACCTAATAAAGAAGTTAAAAATTCAAAATGGCTTCCGGTCGGGGTTCTCGCTTCTAATGTTGGATAGCGATCGCCGTGAGACACATGCCGACTGTGAGTCAGAAAGCCGACCCAGCATTAACGTTTGAGTACTTGATTTTGGCCTCAGCGGTCTGACCAAAGCTCTCTTTTGAATGATTCATGGTTCTAACAGCTATGGTTCTAACACTTATGGCAGGTGCCATAACTATTATGGGTTTTCAGCTAACTAGATGGAGTTGCGACCCCTGCTCTGTTTTGACAACTTCAATCCGAGATTGAAAGGCCGCCTTAAATTGGGGGACATGGGTAATGGCAAGAATACAAGCAAATTCAGGCGCGATCGCGTTAATTGCCGCGACTAAACGCTCGCACCCTTCGGCATCCTGGGTGCCAAAGCCTTCATCAATAATTAACAGTTGTAAAGCGGTGCCAGCTCGCTGAGCCAATAATTTAGCCAGTGCTAGCCGAATGGCAAAGTTAACCCGAAAAGCCTCCCCACCTGAATAGGTTTCGTAGGGGCGAGTGCCTCGAGTATCAGCAATCAGAATATCCAAGGTTTCACTGAGTTTTGGAGAGGTGCCTTTCGCCTTTGCACCCTGATCGCGGCCAGCTTTTTGAGTGATGAACTGAATGTGGAGTTGACTGCCACTCAAACGGCTGAGAATACGGTTGGCTTCTGCTTCTAGTTGCGGCAAGAGATTTTCAATCATGTGGGCTTGAATTCCATTTTTGCCGAAGGCCTGGGCCAGCTCTCGATAGACCTGATATTGCCGCTGGGTCTGCTGTAATTGCTGCTGGAGGGTTGCTTTTTGGGTTATTAGTGTATCCACTTGATAGCGCTGTTGCTGCAGGCGACCCAGTTGGGCGAGTTGGTGATCCAGTTGCGATCGCCGTTGCTCCATCTCGGCTTCGATCTGCTCAATTTCAGCACAGCACTCGGGAAATTCGGCCAGTTGCTGCCGTTGCGCATGAATCTCCGCTTGTAGATTTTGCAGGCGTTGCTGCCACTCCTGCTGTTGTTGGGATAATGCTTGTCGTTTCTGTTGCAGGAGCGGGTATTGCTGTTTTGCCTGACTGATTTCTTGCCAGCGCAACTGCCAGAATTGAGCCTGCTTCAACTGTTGCCGCAGCGCCTGGTGCTGCTCAGGGTCATAGCCAGTTGCGGCGAGTTGTTGCTGTAGATGGGCTAATTGTTGCTGCGTTGCCTGTTGGCTAGCCTGCTGCTGTTGCCGTAAGTCAGCGATGGCCGCTTTAAGGGCAGGTCTTTGCTGCGCCAATTGAGCTTGTTTGCGTTGGGCCTGTTTAATTTCCACCTGACGGATCTCGGCCCACCGCCAGCGATCGACCTCGCCTCTTGCCAGGGCATGGTTCCGTTCGTCATAGCCCAGGTGTTGCAACTGTTGCTCTAGCAGGTGCCACTCCTGCCACTGATCAAAGGCATAGGCTTGGGTTTGCAGCGATCGCTCAATTTCTGTAGCGGTGGCCATGAGCGTTTGCAGGTGGCTTTGGTTATCTACAGCGATTTGTAATTGGGCTTGTAACTCTCCCCGGCGCTCTAGTGCAGCGGTGTATTGGGCCAGCTCATAATCCACCTCTTGATATTCCTCGCGCAATAACTGCAATTCTCGTTCAGATACGGCCAGTTGCTCGTGAATCGTCCACAGGCGATCGCGAATGTCTTTCTGCTCGGCGTGCTGCTTAGCCAATACCTGCTGATAGTGGGTGGCATCCAGGGGGCGATCGCAAAGCGGACAAACAGGCAGCAGAGATCCCCCCGGGGTTGATTCTGAGCGAGCGCTTGATGCAGATATTGTTTCTGACCAATCCTCCAGAAGGGGCATCGTTGAGATTCGCGGAGCTTGAGCATAGGTGCCGGTCTCGCTATCTTTCACTTTTGCCTTTTGCCTTTTGCCTTTCACCTTGGATTGATCAGAGCACCCCTTCTGGATTTCAGATTGCAACTGCTGAATGCTTTGCTCAATTTTGACCAACTGCGCCTGATAAACGCGTTGCTCAGTTTGCAGCCGCTCCATAAAGTTGCGGCGCTCCAGCCCCTCTTCGCGAATTTGTTCCTGATATTGGCGACGTTGCTCTAGGGTGTGGATGCGATCGCTCAGATGTTGCACCTCCTGTTGTAAGTGGGGCGGTGCTTGCTGGGTCTGAATTTGGCGGATGGCGGTTTGAGTTTCCTCTAAGCGGGCGATTAAACGCGCCCGAACCTGGTCTAGTTGGGTTTGCAGTTGGCGCTGACGTTTCAACAACGGTGCCGCCTGAGCTTGTTTTTGCTCTAGCTGGGCAAGGCGAGTACGGCTTTGCTGGAGTTGGTTCAGGGCCGCTTCCACTTCTGGAGCTTTGCTCAATGTCTGCTCAATCTCTAGAGCCTGCTGCTCAAGGGCCTGACACTGTTCTTCTGCCTGGGCAATTTGATGTTGGAACTGGAGGGCTTGTTGATCGGCCTGACGCTGAATCTGTTGCTGCTGCTGCTGGAGTTGTTGGTAGGCAGCAAAGTTGGCCGTCAACACTTCTTCTTGGGCTTGCAGGGATTGAAAATGAGCATACCCTGCAGCGATCTCAGCCTCTTGCTGAAGTAAGGCTAGCAATTCCTGCTGATGGTGATCCATCGCCAATTGCTCTTGCTGTAATCGCTGGCGCTCTTGCTCAACCATGCGCACTTGCTGTTCATGCCAGGCCAGCGCTTGCTGGCAGGTTTGTTGCTGCTGGGTCAACTCGCGTAGGCATTGTAGCCGCTCGCCTGCTGCTGTCTGGGCTTGTTGCATGGTCTGCAAACTGGTTTCTAAAGCTGCCCACGTCGTTGTTAGCATTTGATGGGCCTGTAACTCAGCCTCAATCGTTACCAGGTTTTGCTGGAGCAAATCAATCTGGCCCTTCAATTGACGCGCCTGGTCTTTGGCTCGTTCTGCCAGGCCATCGTATTGGTTGAGCTTGAGCAGATCGGCCAGAATTTGTTTGCGATCGCTGGCCCGCTTTAGCATGAACTCATCAGCTCTACCCTGACGCAAATAGGCAGAGTTGACAAAAGTTTCATAGTCTAACTTAATATGCTCCACAATCAATTGCTGAGTTGCCCTTACCCCCTTTGCCGTCAAAGAGCGGAAAGTCAGAGCAGAAAAGGCTTGGGAATTGGACGGCAATTCTAATACCGACAAAGCAACCGGCGGGGAGACAGCATGGGTTTCGGCGGTCTCTGGGGCCGATCGCCGAAACGACTCTGGCCACAGCCGACTGGCAGGCTCCAAGGCGACCTGAAACTCTAAGCCAGTACCCTGACCGCGCACCCGGCTCCGCATCACTCGATAAATGCACTGCTGGCTAATAAACAGAAAGTCCACCCTGGCTTCTGTCATGCCAGCGTGGATGATGTCATCATCGCTAGTGACCCGGCTACTGCCCCAAATCGCCCAGGCGATCGCCTCTAGTAGAGAAGATTTGCCTGCCCCATTGGCACCGCAGACACAGGCGGTATGCAGGCCACGAAAGTCTAGGGTGGCTTCTCGATAGCTTAGAAAGTTGTGAAGAGTAAGGCGTAGAGGAACCATACCAGACGGGGAGGACTCACTTTTCAGCTTAACCTGGATATCAAGAAAATAATAGAACGTTATTACTAGGCAGCGTCGCAATATCGCTAATTGTGTTGAGATTGTGGCCAGGTTGCGATTTGATCTGGGGTTGATTCAACAATTGTTTTGAGAGAAGGTTAAGCAGAAGTCTGTCATCTATCGCCATCGCTCTGTTTCTGATGGCGATGACAAGTCTCAGAAAGTCAGAAAGCCTACCCAGCATTGGCGGTTGAACACTTGGTTTTGTCCTAGGCTTTCTGACTAAAGCTCTATTCAGGATAGTTGGCAGCAAGGATGACAACGGGGAGAAGCTGTGCTGGTCTTGCGGCTGTTGCACCGAAGGGTTGGGCCAATTCTTGCCAAAATAGAGGAATAGATTTGTATGAGTCCGTCAGGATAGATTTGAGGGGTAACTCCAATCTGCAAAACCTATTTTCAAACCTATTTTCCCAATGTGGGGTGGCTTTCAGCCTCTTAAAACAGTTTTGACAGGCCAGTAGTCTGGCATTGGATGTGGTTGAGGAATTAGCCGAGGCGTTGGTGGAGTTTGAGCAATTGGCAGACGTGTTGACCTGGCTAGAAAATCGCAAATAACCGGGCGACTGCCCGAGTGTTCTACGTTCTGCCCTAACCATCTGCTTGGAGGTGTTGATGATCATTCATCCGGCGAATTTGCCAGAGATCGGTGTTATAGCGGCTGTGATCCTGCCGTTGCCAGCGTTCCTGGTCAATCCAAAATTCAAATAGGGCGGTGTTATGGGAATAAATGCGCCAGGAGCGATCGCAACCTAGCAATTCTGCGATTAGATGCTGCAAAATCCAGCTATGGGTAACAATCCAGAGGCGATCGCCATTGCGATGGTGTTGCAAGAGTCGCTGAACAAACCGTTGAGAGCGATCGCGGGCAGCTTCTAATGTTTCCGCTTGGGGAATCTGAATCCAATCAGGGGAGGTTTCTAGCTTTTGGCACAGATCCGGATAGTTTGATTGCGCCTCTTCCCAAGTCAACCCCTGAAAAACTCCGTTTTGGTGCTCCATTAACTCATCGGCATACTCGAGAACCGGAGCCGTAAAATCCACAGTAGGCAGCCCCAAGTTAGCCAGATCGCTGATTTCTGCCGGTAGCGCAGCCTTTTGGAAGCAGCTCAGCAAAATCTTAGCCGTCTGCACGGTGCGAGTCAGGGGGCTGGTGTAGACATGGGAAGGTAACCAACCCTCAGTAAGTAAACGCCGAGCCAGTTTCTCAGCCTGCGATCGCCCCAAGTCAGTCAGGGCAAAATCCCCCTGCCCTTGCATGCGTTTCTCAACATTGCCCGTAGACTGGGCATGGCGAATAAACAGTAACTTGAGAAAGG
>Ga0272446_1005770_pt1 | contig 13393 bp, 8 predicted proteins | sample YNPCB0061_FD_194587 | JGI IMG/M metagenome (GOLD analysis project Ga0272446, IMG submission 194587) | Hot spring microbial mat communities from Yellowstone National Park, WY, United States - YNP-CB-006-1 | ecosystem: Environmental > Aquatic > Thermal springs > Hot (42-90C) > Sediment | place... | reverse complement strand
GGATTTCCTCTCGGGAGGCAATTTTGTTTTCGCCGGGCAGCGTTCGGGCAATAATCTGGTGGATTTTTTCCTTGGCCGTCCCAGCCAGTTCACGCAGAACGCTCCGCTGTATAACTCACTGCGGCGCAACGTCCCAGCAGCCTACCTCAACGACGTGTGGAAGATCGGGCGGCGGCTGAATCTGAATTTGGGGGTGCGCTGGACCGGATGGGAGCCCTGGAACGACCAGCGCAAACAGGTGAAGATCTTCGATGCCGCCGCCTACCGTGCAGGCGTGCGGAGCCAGCGTTTCCCCAACCTGCCGCCGGGCGTCTTTGTGCCCGGAGATCCGGGCGTCCCTGAACGGGGCATTGATGCGCATTACACATTGTTCGATCCACGCCTGGGCCTGGCGTGGGATGTTTTCGGCAACGGCAAGACGAGCCTGCGCGCCGGCTACGGTCTTTATCATGATCAGCCCACTGCTAACGCGTATAACGGCCAGTTGACTTCGCCGCCGTTCAACCTTTCGGTGGACATCAATTTCCCGGCGAGTTTGGCGGACCCGTTCCAGGGGCATGTGAACCCCTTCCCTGCCGTACTGCCTCCGCCTCCGTCGACACGCTTCCCTTCACCCATGCCGCTTTTGGCGTGGGTTCCCCCGAGCTTCACTTACCCGTCCACGCAGCAGTGGAATCTCACCATTGAGCATCAACTTCCGGCTGCGATTCTGTTGCGGACCGGCTACGCGGGCTCGCAGTCCTATCACCTGACGGCGGGGGTGGAAGGCAATGAAGCGGTTTACATTCCGGGGGCGTCGACACTGGCCAACACGAACCAGCGCCGGCCCATGAAGGAGTTCACCACCGCTCCTTTAGGGCAGAGCCCCGGCACAGCATATTTCCATTCCCTGTTGATTCAGGCGGAAAAGCGGATGACGCACGGCATTTCGTTCATCGCCGGTTTCCGATGGGCAAAGTCGATCGATCAAAGTTCGGAATCCGTGTTTTGGACGGGCAACTACACCACATCGAATCCGTTCGCCGACCGGGGCGTTTCCGACTATCACATTCACCGGCAATTTATCCTGAGCGCCGTGTGGCAGATCCCAGCGCCGAAGGTTTTGGGCGCGCTGGGACGTTACGCCCTTGGGGGATGGAATGTGAGTGGGATTCTGATGGTGCGCGACGGATTTCCGTTCACGGTGCTATCGGGGATCGACAACGGGCTGAACGGGATAGGCGGAGACCGGGCCGATCAGGTGGGGGAGCACCGCCTGTCCTCGAGCCGGCCCCGGGGCGAGAAGATCCTCGCTTGGTTTAACCCGCGCGCCTTCACGGTGAACGCCTTGGGGACCAATGGGAACACGGGCCGCAATGCCATGCGCGGGCCGGGCTACGCCAACCTGGACCTGTGCCTGACCAAGTCGTTCCGCCTGCCTCGGCTGGGGGAAGGCCACCGGGCGGATTTTCGGGCGGAGTTCTTCAATCTGACCAATCATCCGAACTTCGCCAACCCGGCTGCGGCCGTGAATTCTCCGGTCTTTGGCAGAATTACGTCGGCGTATGATCCGAGAATTCTCCAATTTGCAGTGAAATACTCCTTCTAGAGCGGCGGAAATGGCGAGGACACCATCGATTCGCGCCTTCCGTCTGCGCGATTACCGTCTGGAAGGTTGGAAAGAGCGCATTGAAGGGCGATGGAGCTACCGGCAGTTGATTGCGGACCCCGCATGGCGCCATGGCTGGATCAGCTTTGACGCGGTCACTTACAGTGACGCCGAGAACCTGGTTTACTGCGGGCTGAACTCAATCGACGGCGATCTGCTCTATGTCTTCGACCCTACCACGGAGCTGTTTGCGTCGCTGAACGCACGCACCTGGACCGACGCCTACGACGTCAAGATCCACCGCACCTTGCTGCGCAACCCCCGGGACGGCTGCTATTACTTTGCAACTTCGATGCTGCACGATGTGGAGGACCAGCCGAAGGCGCCCGGGGGGAAATTGGTGCGGTACGATCCGCATCACGGCGCGGCGGAGGTTCTCGCCGTTCCGATGCCGCGCTTGTACATACAGTCGATCGCGGCGGACTGGGAGCGAGAACAGCTTTACGGCTTCACGTACCCTGCCGAAGCCGTGTTCCGGTTCGACCTCAAGAGTCGCGAGACGGAGGTTCTGGCTTGGATCGGCAACGCGATTCTGTTCGCGCAACCACACAACGCCGTGGTGGACCGTGAGGGCTGGCTGTGGGGTACATACGCTGAAACTCGGGCTTGGGACGAGATTTTGAGCGACCGTCCCATCCGGCTGTTCAAGTACCATCCCGACGGTGGCCGCTTGATTTGTTTTGAGCACGGGCTCTCGCGGCTGGAGGACAAGGGACAGTTGCTCGAAGATCCTCCGAAGCCGCTGGGGGCGGTGAGCACGCTGGCCGAAACCCGCCACCAGAAGGATTACGGTTTCTGCGACTCGATGGCGTATGACGGCGGTACCTACGTTTACGCCGGCACCGTGGCGGGAGTGCTATGCCGGATCCACACGGGAACAGGCGCTGTGGAGAAGGTGGCGCACGTGATGGCGGGTGGGCGTTTCCCGGCGCTGGCCATCCGGGACGGCATTCTGTACGGCGGCGGCGGAATGAACGGGCGTACCCAGCTCATGCGGTGGGACACGCGGACGGACCGCATCGAGACGCATCACGATTTGCTCGAACCAGCGAGCGGCGAAAGACCGGCGCGCATTCATGAGATCGCCGTAGCGCCCGATCATACGCTGTATCTCGGCGAGAACGACAACCACACCCGGTCGAGTTACCTGTGGCAAGTCCGGCTGAAGTGAATTCATGGAGGGCGGCTGAGATGCGGATTTGTGTCTATTTCGCGATGTTGCTTGCGGCGGCGGCGTTGCCGGCGGCTGAGGAGCGGATGCCGCAGCGGGCGGCGCGCCCGGCGTGGGTGTCGGAAGGGCTGGTTGTGGCGGGCAACTGGGAGCCGCTGATCTTCATTCGGCGGCGCGGCGGCCACCCGGTGGAAGACGAGAAGAACTGGATGGCGGAGCGCAGCGAACGTGCGGCCATCGGACTCAAGGAAGCGGGCGTCAACCTCGTACTGACTAACCTTCACAAGGGCTTTGGCATCGAGACGGAGAAAGAGGATATCGAGGCGACCCGGCGGTTTACGGCGTTCGCTCATAAGCACGGCATCAAGGTGGGCGGCTACGTGGGCGCCACCATGATGTTCGAGACGTTCTTTCTGGAAGAGCCGGAGGCCCGGGGCTGGATGCAGGTGGATGAGAACGGCAGGCCGGTATACTACGGCTTCGACGGCGGTCAAACGTTCCGCTACGCCGCCTGCCGCAACAATCCCGGCTACCGGAAATTCATTGAAAAGGTCTTGCGGCTGGGCATTCAGGATCTCAAGCTCGACATGATCCATTTCGACCAGATGCACTGGTGGGCGGAGCCGCGTTCCTGCCGTTGCCAGTTTTGCCGGGAGCGGTTTCGCCGGTGGCTGGAGGCCAAGTACCCTCCTGCGGCGCGGCGCCTCCGGTTTGGGTTTGACCGTTTCGACGGCATCCTGCCTCCCCCGTTCGACGTCTTTTCGGGTCCCATCAAGCTCCCCGAGCTGCGCAACCCGCTAGCTCAGGAGTGGGCGTTGTGGCGCGCGGCGGAAGTAACGCGGCATTACGCCGAATTCGACCAATTCATCCACTCCTTGAATCCGGAAGCCGCCCTGGAGGGCAACCCGAACCTCAACCCGGCGGCCAACCAGGGTTTCACCGACGGAGTGGACGCGGGAGAAATGCTCCGGCACGGCGATGTGGTGTGGAGCGAGGAGCCCGCGCACGCTTCCTGGACCTCCGACGGGCGCCTGGTCTCAAAGATCCGCTCTTTCAAGACGGCGCGGCTGATGGGCAAGTCGATTTTCGTTTACACCGGTGGCCGCTATGGCGCGCAATTTCCCGAGAGCCCTCCGCATCTGCGCATCGCCGAAGCGATGGCTTACAACGGAAATAACCTCGGGATGGTGGGCGACGTGCACCCGGCGGGCATCCGGCTTACGGCCGAGGCGCGGCGATACATCCGGTTTTTCCACGAGCGCCAGGACAGTTTTCGCGGGACCGAACCGGTGGCCAACGTAGCGGTCCTGCGGGCTTTCGCTGCGGTTCAGTTTTACCCCGCCGGAGCGCTTGTGGCGGCCACCTTGGCCGAGCAGACGCTGATCCAGCACCGCATTCCGTTCCACATCATTTACGACCGGCATTTGAACGATCTGTCGCGCTACAAGGTGTTGATCCTGGCCGATCAGGACGCCTTAAGCGACGCGCAAGCGGAGGCGATTCGCGCTTTTGTGCGATCGGGCGGGGGACTGGTGGCGACCGGCAACAGCTCGCTGCTTACGGACTGGCGCCTCCGTCGCGAGAAGTTTGCCTTGGCGGATGTGCTGGGGATCGACCGTCCGGCGAAAACCGCGCTGCGCCGGGATTTTGGCCGGGGGCGTGTGGTCTACCTGCCGGAGATCGTTCCGGCGATGGCGCCGCCGCCGGCTCAGATGAGCTACCACTTTCCCCACACCCACTGGAAACTTCCGCTGAATCACGCCGAGCTGGCTGAGGCGGTGCGCTGGGCCGCGCGCGGGGAACTGCCGGCGGAAGTCTCCGCTCCCGAGTACGTCACCATGGAGCTGACGCGGCAGTCCTCGACGGGCAATCTGGCGCTGCATTTGGTGAATTTCAACTTCCGCCATCCGGTGGAAAAGATCGAAGCGCGGGTGCGCATCCCGGAAGGTTATGTGTTGCGGGAAGTGGTCGCGGCTACCCCGGACGGTCCGGTTGCGCCCGCCGAAAGCAACGTGCAGGACGGCGTCGCGCATCTGCGCATTCCGCGGCTCGAGGTTTATCACCTCACCGTCTTAAAGCTGGCGCGGCGCCCTGCTTCTCCGCCGGTGGCAAAGTGAAAGCCGTCCCGCCGTCCGGCGGGGTGCTACGGCTCCGGGGGGAGGGGAGCATCGTCAGAGGAGCGTAGTTGATCGAGCAGCAATTGGGCGGCCGCCTTGCTCGCGCTTTTCTTGGAAGGGCCCTCCGCCCGTGCTGTGTAATCCTTGCCCATGCGGACCTCGACGGTGAATACGCGCGCATGCCCCGGACCTTCTTCGGCCACTACGGTATAGCGCGGGGGCGGCAATTTGCGCGCGAAGGCCAGCTCTTGCAAGGACGACTTGGCGTCGCTCAGTTCCGGCGCGCCGCCCGCGCCCGCTTCAAACTGAGGCAAGATGAACTCATTCACAAAACGCCCGGCGGCTTCCAGCCCGCCGTCCAGGTACAGCGCCGCGATGAGCGCCTCGACGGCATCCGCCAGCAAGGCTTTCTTGTTCCGTCCGCCGCTGGACTCCTCGCCCTTGCCGAGCACCAGATAGGAACCGAGATTGATCGCCACGGCGGCGTCATACAGGCGCTCAGTGCGCACCAAGGCGGCGCGCCACTTGGTGAGCCAGCCCTCGGAGGAGCCAGGAAAGCGCTGCACCAAGGCGGCAGTAACCAGGAAGCCCAGGATGGCGTCGCCCAGGAATTCGAGCATCTGATTATGCCGCTGGGGCGAACCGGCGGGGGCTGGATGCTCAGTGGTCCAAGAGCTATGGGTGAGGGCGCGAACGAGCAGGCTGGGGTCCCGGAAGGTATAGCCGATGCGGCTGCACAAAAGCTCCAGGTCCGCGCCCATCTCTGAGATGAAATTTCCGCCTATGGTTTCGGCGCCACCGGCACCGGCTCCGGCATGACCGATGGCTGCGCCGGTCCGGCTGCCGGCTTGGCGTCCTTCAGCACGGTGGCGCGCTTCTTTTCCTGCTCGGCGAACTGTTTGACGGCGGGGTGGAGGTTGGGCATCGCCAAGACTTGATCCAGCACAGTAATCGCCTCATTGTACTGTTTGGCTTCGACGTGGGCGTTGGCGAGGCGAACCATGGTGGTCTGGTCCGGCTGGTTGGCGTTCTGAAGAGCCTCTTTGAAATGTTTGATGGCCAGCGGGTAGTTCTTGCGCGCCAAGGCGCACAAGCCAAGCGCTTCCGAAACCTGGGCGTCGAAATCTTTCTTGGCTGCGGCCCACTGTTCGTCGGTGACTTGGGGGTTGGGACGCGGGGCGGTTTTGATGGCGGCGCGCGCCTGGGCGGCAAGCTTTTCGGCTCGCCCCAACTTCTCTTCCTTATCCAGATCGAACTCCCGCGTGCGGCGCGCCAGCGAACCGGCAATCATGATCATCGCATTGAAATTCTTGGGGTCGATCTTCAACAGCTCCTCGGCGGCGGCGATCATGTTGTCTTCGTCGTTTTTCTGCTGATACGAGGCCGCGATGAGCTGCCAGGCCAAGGGGCGGAATTCGCTGTCGGCGAAGCCGGTGATCAAGGCTTTGGCGGCGGCGATGCGCTCGTCGGGGGTGGTGGCGTTGAACATGGCCTGAATGGCCGCGATTTCCTTTTGCGTCTTAGGCTTGGGTTGTTTTGCGACGGGACTGGCCGGAGGGGCCGGCGGTTTGGGCGGCTCCGCCGGCTGCTGCGCCAGAGCCGCGGCGGCTCCGGCTATGGCGACCAGTGCAACGATTCCTTTGGTCATCGATAAATCCTTTCCAACGGCTCACTTGCCTTATGCTGATTTTACTTATCCCGGGCGTAGCTTTGCTTCAACCCCAGGCGCGCGGCTTCCTTGGCGCCTTCCGAGGCGCCCTCGACGGCCAGTGCGGCCCGGTAGCTTTCCACAGCGTTTCCCCGCTCGCCGGCGGCATCGGCCAACCGGCCCAAATACACCAGTGTCCATGCCTTAGTCTGCGGATCGGGCTGCAATTCGAGGACGCGCTGAAACAGCTTTTCCGCAGTTTCCGGATCCTTATTCAAAGCGGCAATCCGCGCCAATCCATAATACGCCTTTGCGTGGAGCGGTTTTTCGTCCGTCTCGCGCAGGGCTTGCAGAAAAGCCTCGCGGGCTTTTTCCAAGTCCCGGGCGCGGTAAATCTCCTCCGCCTCCGCTAGCGTCTTGGCCGCGCCCGTGAGCGGCTCGGGGGGCTTCACAGGCGCAGGCTTCGCGCGCCGCACGACCCGCTCGCGCAGGAACTCGACTTTATCCAAACGGGCGGTCTCTTTCTTCAGGTCGATGGCTTTAATCATCTCCGGATAGAAGTACCGCATAGCCGCTTCCTGCTTTTCGTACAGGATGAGCTGTTCGGCGAAAAACGGCGTGAGGATGAAGCCTTCCCGCAAGGCTTGTTCGATCATGGCGGCGCGGGCGGATGCGGGCGCCAGGCGAGCCTCGACGGCTTTGATGACGCATTCGCCGGTCAAAAGCACGAAATCGTTCTTGAAGCTCTCTTCCAGCGCCGGGGCGCCGAGCGCGAAGTCCTCCAGGGACCGCTTGGTCCGAATCTCCTCGCCGTAGCGGATGGACAAGGGATCCAGCAAGTAGTGCAAGTAGGCGTGCCTTATATAGTCCACCTGCGGCTGGGGCGAGGGGGTCACCACCACGAAATAGTCGTCCGCGTAGCTGCGCGAAAAGACCTGGTTGGGAGCGCCCAGCAGGTCAATGTAGATTTGGAAGCGGCGGCCCAGATAGCCGCTGGTGGGGTTGCGCAAATAGGCGTTGACTTCCAGAACGGCTCGGGAGACGGGTTCGTGATAACGCGCGATGACAGCTTCAAAATAGGGTTGAGATTTGGCGTACAGTTCGTCGATGCGGGCTTCCTTGTGGAAGCGCACCAGCAGGGGACGCAGCTCCAGTAGCGGCGCGGCGTCCGGGGGAAGAAGGTACTGCTTGAAGCGGAACTCGAAGTTCGGCGGCCCTTCTGTGGAGAGCGCGAAGGAGACGTACTGGCTCAATTCAGCCGTGGGATCCTTCTGGCGGTGCGCATTGAAGAACCGTTTGAGTTCGGGCAGGCAGGCCGGGGGATTGGCCAGCAAGTGGTTACGGATGATGGCGCGCAGAGGGCTATTGCTGGGCGAATCCAAGTCGGCATCATAGCCGGCGATGTTGATGGCCGCCAGGACGCTGAACAAAGCGGGGCTGGAGTCGAGTTGCCCCTGCTCGGCCGCTGGGAGCGGCGCCAGAGCGCACAGAAGGATGCCGGCTGCCAGTCGGAAAGGCATGGCGGAAGCTGGAGACATTCTCATTGTCATCCAAGGCTCAGCGCCGCCGCCACAGCACGCACTCGAAGCCGATCACGGCGGCGCGTCCGGGCATGGCCACGCCGGGGATCTCCTCATAGCGCGTGGCGGACAAATTGGTGAGCTGTACAAAAGGGTTCAAGCGCCCGGAAATTCTCGCGGCGTAAACATCCCACACGGCGTAAGGATCGCGCCGCAGCCGCGACAGCGCTCCGACGCGCGTGCGCAGCGCCAAGCCCCTAGCGGACCACTGCCATGCGGCCACCGCGGAGTGAACGGGGTAGTTAAACACGTACTTGCTTTCGACGCCCGCCAGCGTTTCGCGGCTACCCTCCAGCGTTGTATAGCGAAGATCCACTTGCTGGGCGCCTTTCAGGCGGAAGCCTGCGGCGGCTTCCAGCCCCCGGAAGGTCAACCGCTGGAAATTCGTCGCACGCCAGATGTCGCGCGGAGAAGCGCGCACATAATCAATCACGTCTTTCTCGCGCCGGGTAAATACGGTGACATCGGCGCGCCAGCGCCCGCCGGAATGCCAGTCCACGCCGCCTTCATAGCTCCAGGCGCTTTCCGGGCGCAGGTCCGGCGAGCCGGCATTGGCCGGGTCGTGGTAGTAAAGGTCCGTGTAGGTGGGCACGCGGAAGGCGCGGCTGACGCCCCCCCGCAGCTTCAAGCGGGAAGAAAGCCATACGCCGCCCGCCAGCGACGGGCTCCACACCCGCTCGAAAGATCCGTGGGTTTCCCCGCGCAGTCCCGCGGAGAAGGAGAAGCGGCGCAGCGCCCGGGCGTCGAAGGAAGCATATGCGGCGCCCCGCGCCCTGGAATGCTTACCCAAATTGCTGGACTGGATCGAGTCTCCCCAGCCCTCGGCGCCGTAATACAGGCGCATATTGGGCGAAAGCTCCTCACGGCGCCGCAACGCGCCTTGGTAAGAGACAACCGCGTGCCGGTTGGTGTAAACCTCCGGGCGCGTGCGATACAACACAAACAAATCCGTGTGCCGCCGGAAAGCGAAAGAGGCGTCGGTTTTGGCATTAATGTTTTGCGACAGAGAGGCGAACCATGTCCGCGTCCGCTCCCAGGACGGAAAGTTGCCATAGAAGCCTTCGGCGCCGAACGGGCTGTCCCGGTGGCCGAGCGCCACGCGCGTGCGGCGCCATTGGGTCAGCGAGGACAGCAGCAGGTTGCGGTAATCCCGGTTTTCACGAAAACCGGCGGAGAAATCGCGCGATATCGAGAACCGCTGCGACAGCGGACCGGCGAGCGCCGACAGGGTCACCCTCTGCTGATTGGTTCCAAACGATCCTACCGCCGTGCGAACGGAAATCTCGGAGAACTTGGGCGCCTCGGTGATCACGTTGATGACGCCGCCGACGGCATCCGAACCGTAGAGCGACGAACCGGCGCCGCGGAGAACCTCCACGCGCTGGACCATTTCCAAAGCCACCGGCAGATCCAGATTATGGTGGCCCGATTGCGCATCGTTCATGCGCAGTCCATCCAGCAGCACTAGCGTCTGGCCGAACGTGCTGCCCCGGATGGACAGGTCAGCCTGCACTCCGCCGGGCGCACGCTGGCGCAAGTCGAGCGCCGGATCGAGCTTCAGGAAGTCCACCAAAGTTGCGGCTGTCAGGCTCTGGCCGGCGACCTCCAAGGCGCGCACCGCACGATCGGCTTCCTCCATGGGCACCGGTTCGAAACTTCCGGTCACCACGACGGAGTCCTTGCGCATCTCCTGGGCCGCGCAAACTATGGGAGTAAACAGTAACAGCAGGGGAACCAGCATCTGACACTATCAGGTTAACATTCCAGCGCGAGCTTTCCGGATCAGGCCCGCCGGCGCGAACGCATGGGCGCTTGATGGATATGAACCACCTTCGCCGGCGGAAATCCGTTGAAAAACGTGGCCGAAGCGGTGCTGTAAGCGCCAATTTGCTCGGCGTAAAGCAAATCGCCTATTTCGAGAGGCGGCAGCGCCACCGACTGCGCGATAGTGTCCAGACCGTCACAGGTCTGGCCGAAGACGGCGGAGATCACCGGCTCGCCCTTGCGCAGCGCCTTCAACGGGTACTGGCAATGGTCGAAGATGATCCCCGAATAGGTGTGGTACACGCTATCGTCGATGTAGTAGCAGGGCTTGCCATCGCGCACCGCTTTGCCGATGACCGAAGCGATGGCTGTGGCGGAGCTTGCCACCAGGAAACGGCCCGGTTCGGCAAGAATCTGCATGTCGGCGGGGAACAGGCGGTCGATTTCCGCGTTGATCTTGGCGGCGAGTTCGCCGAAAGGCCGCACATTCCAGTCGTAGGGAACCGGAAAACCGCCGCCGATGTCCAGAATCTTGATCTCGTGCCCGCGCGTGGCGGCTTCGGCGATCACGGCGGCGGAGATGTTGATGGCTTGTACGAAATTGTCGAAGTTCGTACACTGGCTGCCGACGTGAAAGCTCACTCCTTCCACCACCAGCCCGGCGCGGAACCCCTGGCTGATCAAGTCCGCAGCTTCGCCGGGATCGCAGCCGAATTTGGAGGAGAGTTCCACCATGGATCCTGTATTGGGAACGCGCAGGCGTAACACCAGCCCGGCGTTGGGTGCATATTCCCGGATTTTACGAAGCTCCTCGGGGTTGTCATAGACCACGAGCGGCTTGTAGCGGTCCAGAGCGATGAGAGTCTCCTTGGGCTTAATCGGGTTGGCGTAAACAATCTTGTCCCAGATAAAGTCTTGGCGCTTGCGCGCCGGCCAGTGCTTGATGTTCTCATACACCAGGAGGAATTCGGGCAGGGAAGCGACATCAAAGCTGGCGCCCAGTTCGAACAGGGTGCGAATGATCTCGGGCGCCGGATTGGCCTTCACGGCGTAATAGGCCTGCACGCGCGGCAGGTGGCGGCGAAAGGCGGCGTAGTTGCGGCGGATCTGGTCGTGGTCCACCACCACCACGGGCGTGCCGTGCTCCTTGGCGACGGCTTGAATCTGCCGGTGCGTCATCCGTCGAGGACAGGGTCCGACCCGTCCAGCATTTTCACCTTGTTGTGGCGGAAGTACTCCCGCTTGAGCGCCTTCATCATCGGCTCGCGCTGATCGTACAAGCGGCGGAGTCTGCGCGGCTTGTGCTTGGCCAGGGCGTAGTGAGTGATAAGCGGCATGGCGATGGTGGTGTCCGTGTAGCAGACCACGGCGTCGGGCAGGCTATTGGGGTCCACCTTGCCCCAGCTCACGGCTTCGCTAGGCGTGGCGCCGCTTAGCCCGCCCGTGTCGGGGCGAGCGTCGGTGACTTGCAGGAAGTAGTCTTGGCCGTACTCCTTGATGCGAAGCACCTCCTGAATCTGGGGCTCGGTTTGCAGCATGAAGTTTTTGGGACTGCCCCCGCCCCACAGCACCACGGCGCTCTTGCCGCCGGAACGCTTGGCGGCGAGCACGAAGGCGGTGGTTTCGTTGACGTCGATCGAGGGATTGATGCGCAACTTGTTGCCGCGCAGTTCCTCGCCCGCGATGTTCATGCCGATGGTCGAATCGCCCGGCGAAGAGGTGTAGCAGGGCACGCCGGCGCGATAAGCCGCCGCCAGAACCGACACGTCTTTGAGCCCCGCCTTGCGCTCCCACTCGGCGGCATACCGCCCAAGCAAGTAGTGCAGTTCGGCTGTCCCCATCTCTTTCTGGAATTCGGGCTGCACCAGGATTCCGCGCAGGATCTCGTCGGTGGCCATCAGGCAATCGCTGTATCCGATGAGAACGTCGTAGATGCGGACGATGTCGTTTTCCCTCAGTTCGACGTCGTCCATCTTAAAACTGCCCACGTGCACCGGATAATTCAAGGCGAAATGCAGATCGTGATACAGGTTGGCGCCCGTGGAGACGATCCAGTCGACGAAACCGGCTTTGATGAGCGGAACGATGCACGAGCATCCGAGCCCTGCGGGCGTCAAGGCGCCGGCCAGGCTCATGCCCACCGTAACATCCGGTTCGAGCATCTTTTCGACGAACAACTGCGCACCTTCCTTCAAGCGGGCGGAGTTGTACGCCAGAAACGTCTCGTCGATGACGGCGGTGAGCTTCTCCTTGCCGGTGAGTCCCTTCGGCAAGATGCGCTTACCGGAAAGATACTTGTCCCGGTTGGGGCACTTTTTCTTCTTCAGCCAGTCCGGCATCTCGGAGAGATCTTCGCGATAGCGGCGGTGAGCCTTATTGAGCTTAGCCATGGGTCAAAATACGATTATGGCAGAAGAAGGCCGCACGCCCGCCGAACTCGGATACGCGATGCCCGCCGAGTGGGAAAGGCACGAAGCCACTTGGTTGGGCTGGCCCCATAATCCGACGGACTGGCCGGGCAAGCTGGACACGATACGCTGGGTGTACGGCGAACTCGTCCGTAAGATCGCGCCGGGCGAGATCGTGCGCATGCTGGTAGATTCCCCCGCGCAGGAAAAATTGGCGCGATCGTATCTGGCGCGGGCGGGTGCGGACCTGGAACGCGTCGAGTTCATCGTGCATCCCACCAACCGCGGGTGGACCCGCGACAGCGGGCCCATCTTCGTAGCCAAAGGCAGAGGCAAGCGGCGCAAAACGGCCATTGTCCATTTTCACTTCAATGCCTGGGCTAAATACCCGGACTGGCGCAAGGACCGTAAGGTCCCTGAAACCGCGGCGCGCTATCTCGGAAAACCCCTTTTTCGCGCCCAATTCCAGGGCCGGCCGTTCGTCTTGGAAGGCGGAGGCATTGAGGTGAATGGCCGGGGGACTCTGATCACTACCGAAGAGTGCTATCTCGATCCTGAAGTCCAAGTGCGGAATCCGGGGTTGGGGCGAGGCGAAATCGAATCCGTGCTGCGGGCGTATCTGGGCGTCTCCAACGTTCTCTGGCTGGGCGGAGGTCCGGCGGGCGACGACACGCACGGGCACATCGACGACATCTGCCGTTTCGTCAATTCCCGCACGCTGGTGCTGGTCCGCGAAACGAATCGCAAGGACGTTAACTTCAAGCCGCTGGCCGAAAACTGGGAGCGCGTCCAGGACTTCCGCCTGGAGGACGGCTCCAAACCCGAGGTGGTTGCGCTGCCCATGCCCGCTCCGCTGTATTTTGACGGAGAGCGGCTTCCGGCAAGCTACGCCAACTTTTACATCGCCAACGCCGCGGTCCTGGTTCCCACATTTAACGATCCGCAGGACCGCCAGGCGCTGGGCATTCTCAGCGAACTGTTCCCCCGCCGCACGGTCGTGGGAATCCACGCGGTCGATCTTGTGCTAGGCTTTGGTACTTTACACTGCTTGACGCAG
>Ga0272446_1005769_pt1 | contig 13394 bp, 11 predicted proteins | sample YNPCB0061_FD_194587 | JGI IMG/M metagenome (GOLD analysis project Ga0272446, IMG submission 194587) | Hot spring microbial mat communities from Yellowstone National Park, WY, United States - YNP-CB-006-1 | ecosystem: Environmental > Aquatic > Thermal springs > Hot (42-90C) > Sediment | place... | reverse complement strand
GCAGCGGCGCGATGCGCGAGGGGCTGCCGAGGCGCTCCAGGGGGATCTCCTCGGCCTCGTCCGCCAGCTTGCCGAACTCGTCGTCCTCGGCCGCGGGCGTCGGCGCAGCGAGCTCGGCCTTCACCTCTTTCGACAGCGAGAACACCATGGTGCCCGATGGGATCGACGACACCGGCGGCTGTCCCGCGGCGGCCTTCACCTCGTCGGGCATGGCGAACGCCACCATGGTGCCGGATCCCGACGGCGAGCTGCTCACGGGCGGCGGAGCGGCGTGCCCGAGCGCCGCCTTCACCTCGGGCGGCATGGCGAACGCCACCATCGTCCCGCTCGACGGCGCGCTCGAGATGGGCGGCGGCGCGATGGGCGGTGGCGCGATGGGCGGTGGCGCGATGGGCGTGGCGACGCACGCCTCCGGGGGCGCCTTGAGCGCTGCGCGGTCGATCTTCAGCGAGGGCGAGGTCGGCTCCTCGTCGGCCATCGCGCGAAGCTCGTCTTCGGCGCTGGCGCTGGGGGCGCCCACGGCCGGCATGGCCGAGAACTTCGCCGTCGAGCCCGGCGGCGCGTCCCCCAGGGCGGCGCGCACCTCGTCGGGCATGGCGAAGGCCATCGTGCCCGACGGCGTGGAGGCGGGCGGCGTGGCGCCCTTCCCCTCGGGGGGCGTCGCGAAGGCCATCGTGCCCGACGGCGTGGAGGCAGGCGGCGTGGCGCCCTTCCCCTCGGGGGGCATCGCGAAGGCCAGCGTGCCCGAGGGGCTGCTGGCGGGCTGGCCCAGGGCGGCCTTCACCTCGCGCGGCATGGCGAACTGCTGGGTGCCGCCCTGCTGCGACGGTGAGCTGGCGAAGGCGGGGGGCGGCGGCAGCCCGGTGGCCGACGGCGCGCTGGCGATCGGCGGGGGCGGCATCGGCGTCTGCGAGCCCGCGAGGCTGCCCCAGTCGGCGTCGAGCGACGACGGGCTGGACACCGGCGGCGGCGCGGCGGTGACGAGGCTGAAGTCGCGCTCCACCGCGGACGGAGACGAGCCCGTGCCTCGCTCGAAGGGGTTGGACGCCGGCGGCGACGGGATGGGCGCAGGCACCTCGGCCCCGGGCTGCGCGAGCAGTTGCCGGGCCTTCTCGTTCGACGGATCCAGCTTGAGCGCGCGCTCGAACAGGCGCCGGGCGCCGTCGAGATCGCCCGACAGCTTGAGCCAGACACCCGCGTCGACGAGCTGTGCTGCGCGCTCCTTGCTCATCCGTCACCGCCCGATGCGCTGCAGCACACCCTTGAAGAGGCTGATGGTGCGCGTCAGCGTGTCGATGCTCTCGGTCACCTTGACCAGGTCCGTCGTCTCCGCCGCCTTGTTGGCCTGCTCCAGGGCCCGGTTCGCCTTCGACACCGCATCCTGCCCGAACTCGGAGCCCTTCGTCGCCTCCTGAAGCTGGGGGATCAGCTCGGTCACTTCCTTCGCGAGAGCCTTGAGCTCGCCCTGCTTCTTCTTGAGCTCTTCCCCCGCGCGGGCCTCCAGCAGCATGTCGGCCTGCTCGTCGAGGATCCGCTTGAGCTCGTCCTCGGTGAGGCCGCCCGACGCCGTCACCTGGATCGACTGCTGCTGGCCCGTCTCGCGATCCCTCGCGGACACAGACACGATGCCTTCCGAGTTGATGTCGAAGGTGACGTCGATCTCCACCTCGCCGCGCTTGGCCTCGCGCAGCCCCGTGAGGATGAACTCGCCGAGCAGCTCGTTCTGGTGCGCGGCCTCGGCCTCGCCTTGCAGCACCATGATCTTCACCGTGTTCTGGTTGTCCTTCGAGGTGTTGAAGACCTCGGTGACGCTGGTGGGCACGGTGGTGTTGCGGGGGATCAGCCGGCGCACGTAGCCGCCGGCGATCGCCACGCCGAGCGACTGCGGCGTCACGTCCAGCAGCACCACGTCGGCGCCTTCGCCCGTGAGCGCCTCGGCCTGCACCGCCGCGCCCAGCGCCACCACCTCGTCCGGGTGTACGCCCTTGGACGGATCGCGCCGGAAGTACTCCTTCACCGCGCCCTGCACCGCCGGCATGCGCGTCATGCCGCCCACCAGCACCATCTCCTTCAGGTCGATGGGCTTCACCTTGGCCTCGGCCAGCACCTGCTCGCAGATGGCGATGGTCCGCTTCACCAGGTCGCCGCACATCGCCTCGAGCTGCTCGCGCGTGAGCGTCTTCTGCAGGTGCAGCGCCGCGCCGCCGCCCTGCGGCGTCGAGATGAACGGCAGGTTGATCTGCGTCTCGCGCGCGGTGGACAGCTCGATTTTCGCCTTCTCGGCCGAGTCCTTGAGCCGCTGCAGCGCCATGCGATCGCCGCGCAGGTCGACGCCGTGCTCCTTCTGGAAGTCGGCCACCAGCCAGTCGATGACGCGGTTGTCGAAGTCCTCGCCGCCCAGGTACGTGTCGCCGCCCGTGGCGATCACGTCGAAGACGCCGTTGCCCACCTCGAGCACCGAGATGTCGAAGGTGCCGCCGCCGAGGTCGAACACGGCGATCTTCCCGGCGATCATCTTGCCGAAGCCGTAGGCCAGCGCGGCGGCGGTGGGCTCGTTGATGATCCGCAGCACGTCGAGGCCGGCGATGCGCCCCGCGTCCTTGGTCGCCTGCCGCTGCCCGTCGTTGAAGTACGCGGGCACGGTCACCACGGCCTTCTTGACCGGGCGCCCGAAGAAGGCCTCCGCGTCGGCCTTCAGCTCGCGCAGCACCAGCGCCGAGATCTCAGGCAGCGAGTACTCGCGCTCGCCCAGCGTGATGCGGATGTCGTCGTGCTCGCCCGCGTGCACCCGGTAGGGCAGCACCTTGAGCGCGTCCTGCGTGTGTTGCGACGAGAACTTGCGGCCGATCAGCCGCTTCGCCGCGTACACCGTGTCCGTCGGGTTGGTGATCGCCTGCCGCTTGGCGATCGGCCCCACCAGCATCTTCCCGGCCTTGGAGACGGCCACTACGGACGGCGTCAGGTTCGAACCGGAGCGACTCTTGATGACGACCGGCTGGCTCCCCTGGACGGTGGCGACGACGCTGTTGGTCGTACCCAGATCGATGCCGATGACAGGCTCACGCTCGGCCATGGACCTGGAAGTCTAGAACGACCACCGGCGCTTTCCGTGTTTTTTGACCTCGGGGTCCTCGGGCGCGAGGCGCACCGCTTCGTCGAGGTGTTTCTTCGCCAGCGCCTTCATCCCCGCCAGCTCCAGCTGCAGCCCCAGCAGCAGCCGGTACTGCGCGTTGTCGGGTGCGGCGTCCACCGCCTTCTGCGCATACGCAACCACCTCGCGGGGATCCGCGCCGCGCCGCTCGAGCAGCTTCGCCGCCTGGTAGGCCGCCTCGTGATGGCTCGCGCTCGCCCCGACCGCCGTCTTGAAGGCGCTCAACGCCGCGTCCTCGTCCTGCCGCTCGAGCGCCTCCCTGGCGACCTTGAAGCTCGCATCCGCCCGGATTTGCTCGTTCTTCTTGCGGACCTCGTTCAGCAACGTCTTCACCTCGACGTTGTTGGGATCCATCTGGCTGGCCTGGTTGAGGAACGTGAAGGCCTGGCTGAACTCGTTCTTGGCGATCGCCTCGCGCGCGCGGGCGAGCTGCTCGTGGGTGCGGGTCGCCTTGGCGAGGTACGGGTGGCGGGCGAGGCGCGCGGCGCGCTCGGCGTCGCGCTTCTTCTCCTCGTCGGACTTCTGGGAGGGCGCCTCGCCGACGCGAAAGACGCCGCTGGTGCCCGTCTGCGCGCGCACGGCTGCCCGAATGAGGGGGTTGGCCTCGAGCCACGCCTGCCGCTTCTGCAGGTCCGTCAGCACGGTGTGGGCCTCGACGAGGCGCTTGAAGATGCGCTCGAGGCGCGCCTTGTAGCTGCCGAGCTGCTTGCCGAAGTAGCGATCGGGGTGGAACTTCTTCGAGGCCTCGCGGAAGGCGTTCGAGCACTGCTCCGGCGTCGCGCCCGAGGGCACGCCGAGGAACTCGTAGTGGTTGGGTGACGAGATCTTCGCCTCGAGCTCGAGGATCTCCTTCTTCCTGGCTTCGTCGATGTCGACCTTCTCGTCGAGCGCCACGCGTCCTCACCCCCACCGGATCAGGTGCATGTCACAAAGAACGTTCGAAGATCGCAAGCCCTTCATCGAGCTGCTCGCGGGTCGTCACGTACGCCGGGGCGAAGCGCACCGTCTTCTCGCCAGCGAGGTTGGCGAGGAGCCCGTTGGCGCGGCAGCGGGCGAGCACGTCGGCGGCACCGGCGTCCACCTCGATGCCGAACAACAGGCCGCGGCCGCGCACGTCCTTCACGCGCTCGGGCTTCCTCGCCTTGAGCGCCAGGGCGAGCTGCCGCAGGTGCTCTCCCCTGGCCTCGTTCTCCTTCATCGTCTCGGGGGCCGTGGCCAGGTCCCAGGTGGCGCAGGCGGCGGCCGCGGCGACCAGGTTCCCGCCGAAGGTGGAGCCGTGCGTGCCCGACGGAAGGGCCTTGCCCACCTCGTCGCTGCACACCATGGCGCCGATCGGCAGGCCGTTGCCGAGCGACTTCGCCAGCGAGAACGCGTCCGGGACGATGCCGTCGTGCTGGAAGGCGAACGGCTTGCCGGTGCGGCCGATGCCCGTCTGCACCTCGTCGATCAGCAACAGCAGCCCGTGCTGATCGCACAGCGCGCGCAGGCCCGCGAGGAAGCCCGCCGGCGCCGGCCGAACCCCGCCTTCGCCCTGGATCGGCTCGACGAGGATCGCCGCCGTGTTCGGCCCGAGGCGCGCCTTCACCGCGTCGAGATCGCCGTAAGGCGCGTACACGAAGCCCGGCGGCAACGGCTCGAAGCCCTGCTGGTACTTCGGCTGCGCGGTGGCGGTGACGGTGGCCAGCGTGCGCCCGTGGAACCCGCCTTCGAAGGTGATGATCTCGAAGCGGTCCTTCTGGCCGCGCTCGCGCTGCGCCCGCCGGGCCAGCTTGATCAGCGCCTCGTTCGCCTCCGCGCCGGAGTTGCAGAAGAACGCCCGCGCCCCCTTGAGCCCCGACGCCTTCGTCAGCCGCTCGGCCAGCGCGATCTGCGGCTCCGAGTAGAAGACGTTCGACACGTGCCACAGCGTGTCGAGCTGCTTCTTCGCCGCGGCGATGACGGCCGGGTGGCAGTGGCCGAGGGCGCAGGTGGCGATGCCGGCGATGAGATCGAGGTAGCGGCGCCCCTCCGCGTCCCACACGTACGCGCCTTCTCCGCGGGCGAGCACGATCGGCTGCTGTTTGTAGTTCTGCAGCAGCACCTCCTTCGCGCGCGCGATGACCTGGTCGGTGCGGGTGGGCGAGGCAGCGGCGGCGCCGGGGACGTCGGAGGCTTTGGCGGACAGGCTCATGGCGGCTCTCTAGAGGATGTACTTCGAGAGATCTTCATCCTTCACCAGCTCCGTCAACCGCTCGCGCACGTACGCGGCGTCGATGGTGAAGGTCTTCTGCGTCAGCTCGCTGGCCGAGAAGGACACGTCGTCGAGCAGCTTCTCGAGCACCGTGTGGAGCCGGCGCGCGCCGATGCTCTGGCTGCGCTCGTTCACCTTCTGCGCCAGCGCGGCGATCTCGGTGAGCGCGTCGTCGGCGAAGGTGAGCGTCACGCCCTCGGTGGCCAGCAGCGCCTGGTACTGCTTGATCAGCGAGTTCTTCGGCTCCTTGAGGATCCGCACCAGGTCGTCGCCCGACAGCGGCTCCAGCTCGACGCGGATCGGGAAGCGGCCCTGCAGCTCGGGGATCAGGTCCGACGGCTTCGAGACGTGAAACGCCCCCGCGGCGATGAACAGGACGTGATCCGTCTTCACCGGGCCGTACTTGGTGTTGACGGTGCTGCCCTCGACGATGGGGAGGAGATCGCGCTGCACGCCCTCGCGGGACACGTCGGGGCCGACGCCCTTCGCGCCCTCGCGGCTGGCGATCTTGTCGATCTCGTCGAGGAAGATGATCCCGTCGTTCTCCGCGCGGCGCACGGCGTCGCGGTTGACGCGGTCCTGGTCCACCAGCTTGGCCGCCTCTTCCTGCTCGAGCAGCTTGAGCGCCTCGGGCACGGTGGCGCGGCGGCGGCGCGTGCGGCTGCCCATGCCCGGCATGCCCTTGAACAGGTCCTGCAGGTTGACGCCCAGCTCCTCGAGCCCCTGCCCCGAGAAGTTGCGGATGAACATGAGGTTCGAGTCCGACACGTCGACCTCGACCTGCGTGTCGTCCAACGTGCCGGCGGCGATCTGCGCGCGGAGCTTCTCGCGCTCGGCGTCCGACAGGCGCGGCGCGGGCGGCGGCGCCGACGGGGTGATCCCGAAGCCCCCGGCCACCTTCGGCGGGCCGCCGTTCTTCACGAGCTCGTGCAGGCGATCTTCCGCGTTCTCCAGCGCCCGCGGGCGCACCCGCTCGGTCTCTTCCTCCCGCACCAGCGCGATCGACGCCTCGACCAGGTCTCGCACCATCGACTCGACGTCGCGGCCGACGTAGCCGACCTCGGTGAACTTCGAGGCCTCGACCTTGATGAACGGGGCCTGCGCCAGCTTCGCCAGGCGGCGGGCGATCTCGGTCTTCCCCACCCCCGTCGGCCCCATGAGGATGATGTTCTTCGGCGTGATGTCGTCGCGCAGCTCCTTCGCCGCGTGCTGCCGGCGCCAGCGGTTGCGCAGCGCGATCGCCACCGCCCGCTTCGCCGCCGTCTGCCCGACGATGTAGCGGTCCAGCTCTCCGACGATCTCCCTCGGCGTCAGCGACGAGCGCATGTCAGAGCTCCTCGAAGCTCAGGTTGGCGTTCGTGTAGATGCAGATGTCCGCGGCGATGGCGAGCGACTGCTCGACGATCTGCCGCGCCGACAGGTTCGAGTGCGCGAGCAGCGCCCGCGCCGCCGCCAGCGCAAACGGCCCGCCGCTGCCCACCGCCGCGATGCCGTGGTCCGGCTCGACCACGTCGCCCGCGCCCGACAGGATGAAGGTCTTCTCCTTGTCCGCCACCACCAGCAGCGCCTCGAGCTTCCGCAGGTAGCGATCGGTGCGCCAGTCCTTGCCGAGCTCCACGCACGCGCGCGCCAGGTTCTTCTGGTGCTCCTTCAGCTTCGCCTCGAAGCGCTCGAAGAGCGTGAAGGCGTCGGCGGTCGAGCCCGCGAAGCCGGCGATCACCGCGCCGTCGGACAGGCGCCGCACCTTCTTCGCCGCGCCCTTCATCACCGTCTTGTCCAGCGTCACCTGGCCGTCACCGCCCACCACCGTCTTGCCGTCGCGCCGAACGCAGAGAATGGTCGTCATGAGTGTGGCCGGTTTAACAGCCCGCGCAAGGCATTGCTTCCTTCGGGCTCGCCTATCGGCGGAGCAGCACGTAGACGGCGCCGGCCCCGCCGTCCTGCGGGCGCGCCGAGCAGAACGCCAGCACGTGCTTCGCCGGCCGGCCGTGCGACAGCCACACCTGCACGCTCTGCTTCAGCACGGGGATCTGGTCCTTCGAGTGCAGCCCGCGGCCGTGCACCACCAGCACGCAGCGGTGCCCTGCCACGCGCGCCTTCTGGATGAACTGCTCCAGCGCGGGCTTCGCTTCGTCCTTCGTCAGGCCGTGCAGGTCGACGTGGGCCTGCGGAGAGAAGGTGCCCGTGCGCAGCTTCTTCAGCACGCGGGGATCGAAGCCGTGCACCGCGCCCTCGATGAACTCGTCCGAGTCGGCGAGATCGAACGGCCCCTCCCCGCTCACCAGCTCGGCGAGGCGCGCCAGCGACTCCGCCTCCTCGCTGGGAATGGAGAGCGCCTCCGCGCTGGGCGGCGCGCGCGGCGTGGACTGGCGCACCGGGCGCACCTCGCCCACCGACTCGAGGAAGAGCGCGGCGTCGTCGTCCTCGGGGGCGCGGCGTTCCTGCCTCGGTGGGGGCGGCGCCGGCGCCCTGGGCGTCGCCGTCACCGGCACCGGCTTCTCCGGCAGCTTCAGCTTCGAGAAGGGGTTGTTGAACGGCTCGGGCTTCTTCTTCGCCACGACTCACGCCCTCGGGTGCGCCGCGTCGTACACCTTCTGCAGCTGCTCGAAGGACACGGCGGTGTAGCGCTGCGTCGTCGACAGGCTGGCGTGGCCCAGCAGCTCCTGGATGCTGCGGATGTCCGCGCCGCCCGCCAGCAGGTGCGTGGCGAACGAGTGGCGCAGCGCGTGCGGAGACAGCTTTCGATTGAGCGCCAGGCTCCGCACGTAGCGATCGAGGTGCCGCTCGACGCTGCGCGCCGTCAGCCGCCCGCCCCGGAAGTTGAGGAACAGCGCCTGCGGATCCTGCCGCTTCGCCGGCTTCGCGAGCAGCTCGCTCCGCCGCCCCAGCCACTCGGAGAGCGCCTCCACCGCCGGCGCGCTCAAGGGGCAGATCCGCTCCTTGTTCCCCTTCCCCAGCACCCGGGCCGTCCCGGCGCGCAGGTCCACGCTGTCGAGCGACAGGCCGCACAGCTCCGACACGCGCAGCCCCGAGCCGTACAGCACCTCGAGCATCGCGCGATCTCTCAGGCCCAGCAGCGCCTCGGCGTCGGGGGCCTCCATCAACGCGAAGGCCTCGTCGACGGGCACCGCGCGCGGCAGCCGCTGCGGCAGCTTCGGCGTCTTCACCCGCCGCGCGGGGTTCGTCTCGATCACCTTCCGCCGGGTGAGGTACTTGAAGAAGGCCTTGATGCCCGCGAGGCGCCGCGCCCGGGTCGACGCGGCGAGCTCGACCGACTGCGTGCCGAGGAAGCCGCGCAAGTGGAGGTGGTTTACCCGCTCGAGCGCCACGCCTTGCGGCTCGAGGTACGCCTCGAGCGCCTTCAGGTCCTGCGCGTAGGCCTTCAGCGTGTGCGGCGAGGCCGCGCGGCTCACCTCGAGGTATCGCAGGAAGTCGGAGACGTGCGGGCTCACGGCTCGCATTCTAGCGGCCTGCCCGCGCCCGGCGAGTTCAGGGCGACTTCACCACGTACACCCCGGGCCGCTGCTTCTCCTTCACCAGGTACGCCACGTACGCGCCGTCGGCCCCGAGGCTGAGCGCCGGCCACTCCACGTACTGGTCCACCGTCTTCTGCTCGCCGCTCGCCATGTTCCGCAGCGCGAGATCGAACGTCTGGTCGGTGATGTGGGCGTAGGCGATGAGGCCGCGCCCGCCGTCCTTCGAGAACTTGATGCTGAAGACACCCTCCAGCAGCTTCCTCGGCAGCGCGTCCTTCGGCGCGTCGAGCGGCATCGTCAGCACGTCGCACGCGCGGCCTTCGCGCAGGCAGTCGGCGCGAAAGACGAGCTCGTTGGAGCCGGGCCGGAAGGCGTACTCGTACAGCCAGTCCTTGAGCGCCACCGCCTCGGTCGCCCCGGGCTTGAGGAGCAACAGCCGCCGCGTCACGTCCGGCTTCTCGATGCGCGCCGTGTACGCCAGCGCCGCCCCGTCCGCCGAGAAGAGGTAGTTCGGACAGAGCTTCTGCAGCTTCTTCGGCGCCCCGTCGGGGAGCTCCACCAGCGAGAGGTCGCCCACCTTCTCCACCTTCGGGTCGCCCACCTTCGCCTCGCGGCCTCCGAGCGGCAGCTCGAGGTAGTTCTCGCGGAACACCAGCCGCTTCGAGTCCGGGCTGAACTCGAAGTCCTTCACGCCGTCGCCCACCAGGCGCGGCTTGCCGCCCACCACCGGCGACAGCCACAGCTCGCCCGACTCGGCCACCTCCCCCTTGTTCGCGATCCACGCGACGTGCTGGCCGTCGGGCGTCACCCGGAAGCGCACCGCGTCGTCGGACAGCTTGCGATCGTTCAGCGTGGCCACGTCGATCGCGTGCAGCTGGAACGTGCGATCGCCCGGCGCCGCCCGCGAGTTGGCCACCACGTGCTTGCCGCTGCGCAGCACCGTGTAGTCGGCGACCTGGTCGAGCAGTCGCTTCGGCTGCGCGCGCTCCTCGGCCAGCGTGACCTGGAACAGCCCCCCCGCCGCCGAGTACTTCCGGCGGAAGTAGACGTACTTGCCGTCGGCGCTGAACTCGGCCGTCGACACCTCGCCCGCCACCTGCCGGAACGGCCCCTTCGGCAGCGGGCCCACGTGCAGCACCCCGCCCTCCACGAAGGCCAGCTGCTTCGCGTCGTCGCTGGGCACGTAGTACGAGACGCGCGCCGACAGCCGCTCCCGCTCCTTCGAGAGATCCTTCGCGTCCTGCACATACAGCTCGCCCACCTGCTGCGTTGGATCCCACGCCGCGGCGAAGAGGATCCACCGCGAGTCGGGGCTGAACAGCCAGCCCCCGGGCATGTTGGTGACGCCGTTGCCCAGCTTCACCGCCGCGCCCGACACCGTCGGCACGGCCCACAGCTCGCCCAGGCGCATCGGCGGGGGCGCGCCCTGGATCGGCGGCTTCTGCCCGTCCACCAGCGCCGTCAGCACCGTGCCGTCGGGGGTCGCGCGGAGATCCTGCGCGTCGCCCGCGATGCGCTTCTCGCCCAGCACCGGCAGCCGCGGCGCGTTCTTCTCGTTCTGCACCTTCTCGATCACGCTCTTGGGCCCGGCGCCCGACTTGGACGGCGGCGTCGACGGCTTGCAGGCCAGCCCGCCGAGGGCGAGGCCCGCGAGGGCGAAGGCGACGGACGTACGGCGCGACATGGGGACTCTCCGTGAAGCCACCATCAGGCGGTGACCGTTGGGGAGGCGGGGCTCGCCTCCGGGGAAGGGACGCGGGCCGGCGCGACCGGGTGCGGCGCCGACGGGGCCCAGGCGTCGAAGTCGGCCCGCGCCCGCGCCGCGTACTGCTCGCGCTTCTGCGCCTTCTTCACCTTGCCCGGCAGCGGCGGGAAGAGCGCAAAGACGACGTTGGTGGGCTGGTAGCGGTAGCCCTCGGGGTGCGCCTCGCCGGTGACGTGCCGGTAGATCGCCCCCAACGCGGTGGTGGCCGGCGGCGGCGCGAAGGCCGTGCCCGAGAGCCGCGCGTGGACCGCCAGCGCCGCCAGGTACCCGCAGGCCGCCGACTCCACGTAGCCCTCGACGCCGGTGATCTGCCCCGCGAAGAAGATCCGCGGCGCGGCCTTGAGCGAGAGATCGCGCGCGAGCAGCCGCGGGCTGTCGAGGAACGTGTTGCGGTGGATCTGCCCCATGCGCACCCACTCGGCCTTCTCCAGCCCGGGGATCATCCCGAAGATCCGCTTCTGCTCGGGCCACGTCAGCCGCGTCTGGAAGCCCACCAGGTTCCACGCGGTGCCCGCCACGTCTTCCATGCGCAGCTGCACCACCGCGTGCGGCCAGCGGCCCGTGCGCGGATCGGTCAGCCCCACCGGCTTCATCGGCCCGTGAGCCAGCACCTCGTCGCCGCGCTCCGCCATCACCTCGATCGGCAGACAGCCCTCGAAGTACCGCGGTTCCTCGAACTCGTGCGGCGTCACCTTCTGCCCAGCGCGCACGGCCGCCACGAAGGCCAGGTACTCCTCCTTCGACATCGGCAGGTTGAGGTAGTCGTCACCGTCGCCCTTGCCCCAGCGGCTCGCCCGGAAGGCGATGGAGTGATCGATCGAGTCCGCCGCGACGATGGGCGCGATCGCGTCGTAGAAATACAGCTTCTCGCCCACCAGCGGCGCGAGCGCGTCGGTGAGCGCCTGCGAGGTGAGCGGCCCCGTGGCGATCACCACGGTCCCCTCGGGGATCGCCGTCACCTCGCCCGGCACCACCGTCACCCGGCCCGTCTCGCGGAGGCGGCCTTCGACGGCGTGGGCGAAGCGCTCCCGGTCCACCGCCAGGGCGTCGCCGGCGGGCACGCGCGTCGCGTCGGCCGACGAGAGGATCAACGAGCCCACGCGGCGCAGCTCGGCGTGCAGCATGCCGATGGCGGACTCGGGGTTGTCGGATCTCAGCGAGTTGCTGCACACCAGCTCGGCCAGCGCGTTCGACTGGTGCGCGGGCGAGCGCTTCTGCGGCTTCTGCTCGCGCAAGCTCACGGCGTGCCCCAGGCGCGCCAGCTGGTACGCGCACTCGGTGCCGGCCAGCCCGCCGCCGATGACCGTCACGCCCTGTGCGATCGCCTGGGACACAGAAACACCTCGCGCGCGGCTCGTGGGCGCTCTTCCGCTCCCCGGCGCGACGGCGCCGGCCGGTCACTCCGGGCTCTTCTGGAGCACCACGAAGCGGAAGTTCTCGAGCTCGTTCTGCCCCGCCGTATACAGCACGGAGCTGAGCAGCTCGTAGGGGATCCGCTTGTCGCCGATGATCGCCACTTCCTTGTTGAAGGGGGCGTTCGGGTTGCGCTCGGCGATGTACTTGAGCTTCTCGACTTCCTTCTGCAGCGCGGCGTCGAGCGGGAGGATCCGCTTGCCGTCGAGGTCGCCCTTCTGCACGGCCATGTTGACGAGCTCGACCTTCTTCTTGTCGCCCACCAGGATGCTCTTCGGCGTCACGGTGATGGCGATCGTGTCCTTCGGCGTGGTGCGCGTCGTCGACAGGGGCGGGCGAACGTCTTCCGACGCCGTCACGGTAATCGACGAGGCCGTGTAGGACTTGATGAGGAACACCAGGATGATGGTCATCATGTCCATCATCGCGGTGATGTTGAGCTCCTTGATCTCGCCCTCGGCCTCGCGGTCGATGCGCTTCTTCCGCGCCAGCGCCTTGCGGTAGCGCATGCGCTGGCGATCGTCGTCGCTCAGCTCGTCCGTCGGGGCATGGGCATTGGGCGGCGCCATGGGTCTAGAAGCTCGCGAGGGTGACGTCGGGGAAGAGCAGCTTGTGATCCTTCGTCTCGCGGGTCGCGTCCATGGTGCCCACGAGGACCTCGTACGAGGTGTCAGCGTCGGCGGCGAGGATCACCTTGCTCTCGCCGGGGAACGCCGTCTTCACCTCCATCATCTTCCGGGTGAGCGCGTCGTAGTCGTAGGTGCCGTCCGCCTTGAGGGGGATCGTCGGCGCGCCTTCGCCAGGCGCGGCCGCGGCTTCCGCCTCGGTCTGCCCTGGCAACACGCCGCCCGTCGCCGCGACGAAGAAGCCCTTCTTGCCGACCGCCACCGTCAGCGTGAGCGGGGGCTTGTCGTTCTCTCCCGCCCCGCCGGCGCCCGCGCCGTAGCTGGGCGCGTTGACGTTCAACATGCCGAACGTCGCCAGGCCCGTCATCGACAGGAGCATGAAGATGATCAAGTTCATGAGGATGTCGAGGTACGGGACGATGTTGAGCTCGCCCGCGTGCTCTTCTTCCTTCGGCTTGATCTTCCGTCTGGAGAAGTAGAACGCCATCGTTCACCCCACCCCGACAGCGGGTGGCGCCTCGAAGTTCCCGCCCTTAGCTGGCCTTCTCGAAGTCCATGGCGCTGGTCTCGCCGGCGGCGCGGCGGCCCAGCAGGTTCTCGAGCTTCATCGCGTTGAGCTCGACCGTCTCGATCATGTTCCGCGCGTAGGCCGTGAGGAACAGGTGCGCGATGATGCAGATCACGGCGATCGAGAGGCCGAAGAACGTGTTGTTCATGGCCTCCGAGATGCCCT
>Ga0272446_1005768_pt1 | contig 13397 bp, 9 predicted proteins | sample YNPCB0061_FD_194587 | JGI IMG/M metagenome (GOLD analysis project Ga0272446, IMG submission 194587) | Hot spring microbial mat communities from Yellowstone National Park, WY, United States - YNP-CB-006-1 | ecosystem: Environmental > Aquatic > Thermal springs > Hot (42-90C) > Sediment | place... | reverse complement strand
GCAAGAACGTGCTGGCCAAGTGCTACGGCGGCGACATCACGCGTAAACGCAAGCTGCTGGAAAAGCAGAAGGAGGGCAAGCGGCGGATGAAGCGCGTAGGCCGCGTCGAGATTCCTCAGGAGGCCTTTTTGGCGGTGTTGAAGGTGGGCACGGACGAAGGCGCGTAGAGGAGCGCTGCACCCGTGCCCCGCCGCGCTCAGATCTCCCGCACCACCTCAAACCCCATCAGCCGCCCCATGCGTTCGATGGCGGCCACGTGATCCCCATAGAAGATCACCCGGTGCAGTCCGGAGCTGTAATTTTCGAGCCATTTCTGGGCGTCGCTGACCCGGGTGCGGATCTTGCTGCGGCAGCCGCCGTCGGCATCCGGCGTCCCGCTCACCTCAGCCGTGGTGCCGGTCACCTCCGCGGTCGAGACCAGGAATTTGCGCGGGTCGGCGAACTCCCCTACGGTGATGGTGCGCCCCGAAGGCATCAGCACCTGCAAGACCGCCCCCTCGTTCGTTTCCAGGTGGCTGCGGACAATGTAAGGCGAACCGGGCCCCTGGATGCCGCCCATCTTCGTCGCCGCCACGCAATGCGCGTGGATCACTTCGTTGCGGCTGACATCGAAGACCGGATCCGACACAAAGCCCGGCATCCCGGTGTGGGAGGTCACCAGCATTTGAGTCATGGTCGACCGGATGTCGCCTTCGCACACGCCGTACAGCCCGCGGTCGTTCAGGTGCGACCAGGCGATGCACGGATAAGCCGGCATCTTCCTGGCAAGCAGGCCCGGAAAGCAATCCACCGTGAAGGCGTTGGCTTTCTCCCGCACCATCATTTTCTGGACGGCAAGGTAGAAGCGCAATGCATCGCGGATCTCGCCCGGACTCGGCTCCACCACCTTGAGCGCCCCGCGAGTGAACCGGTCGGCTTCGCGCTGCGCCTGACCGGGGTCCGCCGCGGCGAACTCCGCTTTCAGGTCGTCGTAGCTGAAATACCCGAAGCTGGTGCCGTACTGCTTCGTGAAGCCCCCGGTGAGCGCCTGGTAACGGGCGGTATTTTCGGCCCCCACCAGGATCTTGCTCTTGCGCAGGTGATGCATGGTGCGGAACACCGGCGCGTAGACGTCGAAATCCCCATAGCTGCTGGTGGCCAGCACATCGACGCGCCGGCCTGCCTTGCGCATCCCGGCGACGCCCGACCAGTGGTGCCCGGCGAAGGGCCGCGAGAAGACCAGTCCCGGCGCTCCGGCGGCATCCAGCACCGCGGCGATGGAGACGCTCGGCGTGCTGATGGGGATGATTAACAGAGCATCGACGTCGCCCAGGCCCTTGGCCCAGGACTCGATCTCATCGCCCCGGGTAAGCAGTTTGCCGCCCGTGAACCGGAAGCTGGCGGCATGCTTCCGCTCCACTTCAGCAAGCTGTTGATCGACGCCGGCAACCTCCTTCTGGACATCCAGGGTGGGCCGGGGCCAGTGAACCTGAGGAGCCGAGAGGTAGACCTTTTCCACTACAGCCGGTTCGGACCACGGACCGTTCTCCAGGTCCGCGGCGGGCAGAGGAAAACGCGCGGCGAGCGGCAGCCCGCACAGGGTCAGGCCGAAGCGGCGCCGGCTCATACAAGCTAAGAGTTCGGACATGGTTCCTCCAAATGAATCTGTCTCGCCCATCATACGGCGATTCCGGACGCAATGGTATCAAACTCCCCGCCCGGAGGGGGCAAGCCGGGCGATGGCGGCGCATTTATAATCGAGTCCGGAGATGAAACTATGAACCGCCGGGATTCGCTGAAGATGCTCGCGGCCGCGCCATTGCTGGCCGCCCAGCAAAACACGCCGCCGCGGCGCGGCCTGCCGCCGCTCACCATCCGGGACTTCAAGGTCATTGCCACCAGTGCCGGACACAACTACCAGTGGGTTTTCCTGAAGCTGATCACCAGCGAGCCGGGTCTCTACGGGCTCGGTTCGGCCAGCAACGTCAATCAGGCTCAGGCTGTCGCCGCCCTGATCGAAAAACACTACGGGCCGTTCTGGATCGGTAAGAGCGCCGACCGGATTGAAGACCTCTGGCAGGCCACCAACGTCCGCTCTTACTGGCGCAACAGCGCGGTGCATAACAACGCTCTCAGCGCGCTCGACATGGCGTTGTGGGACATCAAGGGCAAGCGCGCCGGAATGCCCGTTTACGAGTTGCTGGGCGGAAAGGCGCGCGATGCCGTTGCCCTCTATGCGCACGCCGACGGGCGCGACATGGAACAGGTGACCGACAACGTCCGCAAGTACATGGAGGAGGGCTACCGGCACGTGCGCGCGCAAATGGGCGGCTACGGCGGTGGCGGCATGATCCCGCCCGGCAAAGGCAGCCGCCCGGCGTCGGGCTTCTCCGGACCGGCCTTCGACGAAGAACTCTACATGAACACCATGACCCGGCTTTTCGAGCACTTGCGCGCCAAGCTGGGCGAGGAGGTCAAGCTCACCCACGACGTGCACGAGCACCTCACCCCGACCGCCGCCATTGAGTTCGCCAAACGCATGGAGCCGTACCGCCTCTTCTTCCTGGAAGACCTGCTCCCCCCCGAACAGATCGACTGGTTCCGCCATGCGAAGAAGGTCACCACGACCCCACTGGCCATGGGAGAGCTGTTCACCAGCCCGCGCGAGTGGGTGCCGCTCATCTCCGAACGGCTGATCGACTTCATCCGCAACCGCGTGTCCCAGACCGGCGGCATCACCGCCGCAAAGAAGACCGCGGCGCTATGCGAAGCGTTCGGGGTGCGTACCGCATGGCAGGAAGGCGGGGACAACGACCCCATCAACCAACTGGCCAGCTATCACGTGGACCTCTCGATTTCGAGTTTCGGCATCCAGGAGGAGAACCACTTCCCGCCCCTGGTCCACGAAATGATGCCCGGCACGGCCCAACTCAAAGGCGGGTATCTTTACGGCAGCGACGGCCCCGGACTGGGTATCGACATCAACGAAGCCATGGCGGCGAAATATCCGCTCGCCATCCCTCCGGGCGCCAACAACTGGACCACGGTGCGCGGCATGGACGGCTCGCTGGTGAAACCATAAGGGCGGCCCGCCTCCGCCTTCGCCGGCTGTTATTCGAAGAATCCCTCGCCGGGCTTGCGGTACTTGGAGGCTTCGTCTTCGTCGAGTTCGATTCCGAGGCCCGGGGCATCCGGGACCTCGATCTTGCCGTCCCGAATCATGGGGCCGCGCGCATTCTTCACCAGCGCATCGAAGAAAGGCACGCTGGCCGCATGCCATTCCAGCGCGATCACGTTGGGGGTAGCGGCGCAGAGGTGCGCACCGCCCATGGTTCCGATCGGCCCGCTGATGTTGTGCCACGTCAGGTTGACGTGGTGCATCTCGGCCAGGTCGGCCAGCTTGCGCCCTTCCCAGATGCCCAGCTTCTGCACGTCGGGAGCCAGCACCCGCAGCCCGGCTTCGAGAATCAGGCGCTCGAAATCAAGCCGGTAGTAGTGGTTTTCGCCGGTGGCCACGGGCGTGCGCATGTTGCGCTGCACCACGCCGATGGCGCGAATGTTTTCCGGCGGCACGGGATCCTCGAACCACATCAGCTTGTACCGGTCGATGGCGCGGCCCAGGTCGATGGCCGCCTGGGGCGTGTAGTTCCAGTGACAATCGATGGCCAGGCCGATTTCTTTTCCGACCGCTTCGCGAGTGGCGGCCACCAGCAGAGCCATGTGTTCGATCTCGGGCTGGCTCAGATCGCGGTTGTACTCGTCGGTTTCGTAGGGAGTGGGCACGTCCACATCGAATTTCAGAATGCGGAAGCCGCGCCCGGCCATTTCCCGGGCGCGCCGGCCGTAGGCCTCGGGCGAAAGCGCGTCCGTTTCCGAAGCGTCCCAGCCGTGGTGCTTCAGGCTGACCGCGGCCTTGCGGTCCGCGTCGCCGCCCGCGGTCCGCATCCACTCGGGGGTGCGCGGCGTCAGCAGCGGGTCGATGCTCTCCAGGGCGTCGCCGGCGTGACAATCCGCGTAGATCGCCACCCGGTCGCGATACTTCCCGCCCAGAATCTGCCAGACCGGGAGCTTGTACTTCTTGCCCACCACATCCAGCAGCGCCGACTCGATGCCCGCAATGGCGTGCAGAGTAAGCCCGGGGGATGCGTGCACGCACCGGCTGCGCAGCCGCCGCAGCAGGCGGTCAAACGAGGTGGGATCTTCGCCCACCAGCACCCCGGCGAATTGCCGGATCACCGCCGTCAAACCCGGTCCCACGAACGCCTCGCCATACCCGGTGATGTGTTCGTCGGTTTCCACTTTGACCAAATTCCAGTCGAAGTTGGCCTCCAGCACCGCCGTTGAAATCCGCGTGATCTTCATCAACCGCTAACTTACCAGCTTTCATCGAAGCCGGCATGCTCCATCTGCTAAGATGAGCGTCATGGCGGAGGATGTGACCTACCCACCGAGTCCGGAGTTTGTGAAGCGTGCTCACGTGAAGGGCATCGAGGAGTACCGCGCGCTGTACCGGCGCGCCGAGGAGAAGCCCGAGGAGTTTTGGGGAGAACTGGCCGGACGGGAGTTGTCCTGGTTCGAAAAGTGGTCTCACGTATTCGAGTGGGAGCCGCCCTTTGCCAGATGGTTCGTTGGCGGCAAGATCAATGCTTCGTACAACTGCCTGGACCGCCACCTGGAGACGCCCCGCAGGAATAAAGTGGCGATCCTCTGGGAGGGCGAACCCGGCGACCAGCGCATGATCAGCTACCAGGAATTACACCGCCTGGTCTCGCGCTTTGCCAGCGTTCTGAAGGCCCGCGGCTTTCAGGCCGGGGACCGAGCCGTCATTTACATGCCCATGGTCCCGGAGTCGGCGGTGGCCATGCTGGCCTGCGCCCGGCTGGGCATCATCCACAGTGTCGTCTTCGCGGGCTTTTCGGCGGAAGCTCTCAAGACCCGCGTGCAGGACCTGGAGGCCCAGCTCGTCATCACGGCGGATGGCGGATGGCGGCGCGGCAAGGAGATCCACCTCAAGGCCGTCGTGGATGAGGCGCTCGCCGAGTGTCCCTCCGTGCGCGAGGTGGTGGTGTATCGCCGGACCGGCAGCGCCGTCGCGATGAAAGCGGGCCGCGATTTCTGGTGGCACGAACTGGACGAGGGCGCCAGCGAGGTGTGCCCCGCCGTGCCGCTCGATTCCGAACATCCCCTATTTGTCTTGTACACCTCGGGCACCACCGGCAAACCGAAGGGGATTGTTCACTCCACCGCCGGCTACCTGCTCCAGACCCTCATGACGATGAAGTGGGTCTTCGACCTGCACGAGGAGGACATCTACTGGTGCACGGCCGACATCGGCTGGGTCACCGGACATAGCTACATCGTCTACGGCCCGCTGGCGGCGGGAGCCACGACCATGATGTACGAGGGCGCGCCCGACTATCCCAAGCCCGACCGCTTCTGGCGGCTGGTCGAGAAGTACCGCGTCAACATCTTCTACACCTCGCCGACCGCGATTCGCTCATTCATCCGCCAGGGCGACGACTGGCCGAACGCGCACGACATGTCGAGCCTGCGCCTGCTGGGTTCAGTGGGCGAGCCGATCAACCCGGCGGCCTGGGAATGGTACTACCGGGTGATTGGCAAACAGCGGTGCCCCATCGTGGACACCTGGTGGCAGACCGAAACCGGCGCCATCATGATTTCACCCATGCCCGGAGCGGTCCCGGCCAAGCCGGGAATGGCCACCCTGCCGCTGCCGGGCGTGATCGCCGACATCGTGGACTTCAGCGGGAAGCCCGTGGGCGATCACCAGGAGGGCTTCCTCATCATTCGCCGCCCGTGGCCCAGCATGCTGCGCACGCTTTGGGGCGATCCGCGCCGCTACGAAGATCAGTACTGGCGCAGAATGCCCGGCGTATACCTGGCGGGCGACGCCGCGCGGCGCGACGGTGATGGCTATTTCACCATCCTGGGCCGCATCGACGACGTGATGAACGTGAGCGGACACCGCCTGAGCACGATGGAGCTGGAGTCCGCCCTGGTGCGGCATCCCAGCGTGGCCGAGGCCGCCGTGGTGGCCAAGCCGCACGAGATCACGGGCCAGGCCGTGGTGGCCTTCGTCACCCTCAAGAGCGGGCAGTGGGACCACGCCAAGCTCGCCGCGGAACTGCGCCAGTGGGTGGCCCATGAAATCGGCAGCTTCGCCAAACCCGAACAGATCCGCTTCACCGAGGCGCTGCCCAAGACGCGCAGCGGCAAAATCATGCGCCGCCTGCTGCGCGAAATCGTCACCACTCATTCGGTCGCCGGCGACGTGACCACGCTCGAAGATCTGGGCGTAATCACCCGGCTGGCCGCCCAGCCGGATGAGGACTAGACGCATGGAGATGGAACAATTCCTCGAAACGGTCCGGGCATTTCAAGAGAGCCGCGCGATCCTGACCGGAGTGGAGCTGAATGTCTTCACCGCGATCGGACCGGGCGCGACGGCCTCCGAGGTGGCCGCGCGCATCCAGGCCGACCGCCGCGGCGTCGAGATGCTGCTGCATGCGCTGGCGGCCGTGGGCCTGCTGGAGAAGCGGAATGGAGCCTTCCACAATGCGCCGTTCGCGGCCCGTTACCTGGATGATGCGTCCGCCGACAGCATCCGGCTGGCCACCATGCATAGCGTGGCCTTGTGGACCCGCTGGTCGACGCTGACCGACTGCGTGCGCGCGGGGACCTCCGTCCTTCGGGATCAGCTCAAGAACCGCAGCGAGGAATGGACCGAAGCCTTCATCGCCGCCATGCACCGCAACGCCTCCGAGCGCGCGCCCCAGGTGGTCCATACCATCGGCGTCGAGGGCGTGCGCCGTCTGCTGGACGTGGGGGGCGGCTCGGGCGCCTATTCGATCGCTTTTGCCCAGGCGGCGCCAGCGCTTCACGCCGAGGTCTTTGATCTGCCGCGAGTCATCCGGATCGCGCAAAGACACATCGCGGCGGCGGGCCTGGAAGACCGCGTCACCACGCGCGCCGGCGACTTCCTCGCCGACCCTCTGGGCACGGGATTCGACCTGGTTTACGTTTCGGCCATCTGCCACATGCTGGACCCGGATGAGAACCGTGCGCTGCTGAGAAAGTGTTACGGCGCCCTGACGCCCGGCGGACGGCTGGTGATCCAGGACTTCATCCTGGAACCGGACAAGACGGCGCCCAAAATGGCCGCCCTGTTCTCGCTCAATATGCTGGTGGGCACCAAGGGCGGCGCCAGCTACAGCGTGGAGGAATACGCCGCCTGGATGCGCGAGACCGGTTTTGAAGACGTCCGGCACAGCCGGCTGGCCGGTCCGGCGGGACTCATGATTGGCCGCCGTCCGGCTTGAGCGCCCCGCCGCCAGGCGCGAACGGCAGGGGAGTTACCCGGGAACCGCCTCCGCTGTTTGGGCCGCTTGCTCGACAACACCGGCGGCCAGCGCGGCGACCTCCGTATAGAACGCCGAGACCCCGGTGCTGCGAATCCTGTCCCGCAAGGCCGGCAACCAGCGGCCCAGGTGGTCGCGGCAGAACGCCTGAATCCTCCCGGCCGCCGCCGCGGCCTTTTCCTCATCGCCCGCTTCCTGAGCCGCAGCCTGTTCATCCAACAGCGCAGCCACAAAAGCCAGCTCTACGCCGGCATGATCGGGCGGCTCAGCCAGTTCCGGCACGGTCGCGAAGCCGGCCGCGGCATACGCCGACTGCACCTCAATGGCCGGCGGACCCATCAGAGGACCCGGAGGCGAAGCCACCCGGTAGCAGGATTCGAAGGGAAAGACAAACGCCCCCAGCGGCACATGGAACAGGGCGTGGAAAGCCGCCCGCAGCTCCGCGGCGCTCAGCCGCCCGCTTTGCGCCAGATCCCGCAACGGCTGGCAGCTCCCGGGTCCCGCGAACCAGCCGATGATCTCCCAGGTCTCTTCGAGAGCCAGCTTCTCCAGCAGTTCCTCAGCCGGCTCGGCCAGAAACAGCCCGCTAAGCATGCGAAACACGTTGGCGCGCATCCGGGACAGCTCCGGCGCCACACATTCTTCGTTCCCGCCTGACGGCATGTGCATCCCCGTAGCTTTCAGCGCAGGAACGTCACCACCGGCCGGGTCAGTTCAGGATCGGCAAAGCTCGCGGGCACTTCCCCCCAGTTGCCGGCTTTGCCGTCGCGCACGAATTGCAGAGCGCCCCCGACGCAGGTTGGGACGCAGGCGGGCGCGAGCCCCTGCGATGTCCGGTGCACACAGAAGGTGCACTTCTCATACTTATTGGTATTCACATTCAGGCGCGGGGCTCCATACGGGCAGGCCGGCCCGCAGTAGCCGCAGCCGATACACAGATCCTGATCGATGAGCACAATCCCGTCTTCAGCCCGCTTGGTAATCGCGTTGACCGGGCAGGCTCGCATGCAGGCCGGCTTCTCGCAATGATGGCATGCCATGGTCACAAACATCGTAAACGGGTGCGGGTATTGCCCGCCCCGGACCTCGACGACGTGACGGTAGGCCAGATCCGCCTTGCCGGTTTGCAATTCCAGCGTATTGTTCTCGGCCTGACAGGAAACTGCGCACGTGTGACAACCAATGCAACGGGTTAAATCAATGATCCAGCCGACTTGTCCCATGATTTGCTCCTTTTCAGCCCTCGATTCTTTCGATTCGCACGCGCGTTTCCTGGTAAGAGGGGTTACAGCCGATCTTGTCTTGCAGCGTGACGTTCTTCAAGTACGGGTCCAGCCTCATAATCGGATTGACGGCGATGCCCGACCGCCGGGTCGGATCGTAGGATGTCCTCCGGCCGTCGACGAAGTAAGGCTCTGAGCTGAGTTGCCAGTTGCCATAGCTGTGGGCAATGGCGACGACGCCCGGCCGGATCCCCTCGGTCAATTGCACAATCGCCTTCTCGCCAATCGATCCGCTGGGCGAAATGACCCGCACCATGTCGCCGGTTTCCAGGCCCATGGCGCGTCCGTCGGCGGTGTTCATCTCGACGAAATTGGTGGGCCGCAGCGCCATCAGGCTCGGATTCATGGCCGTCCGCGCCATGGCGTGAAAAATCGGCTTATAAGTGACCAGTTGCAGCGGGAAGTCTTTCGAGTCGTCCACCACCCGGTCCATGACGTCCCGTGACGGATACCAGTTAAACATGCCGTCGAAGAGTTTGCCGGTCATCGAATCCTTGGTTGTGGCCAGGTTCTCCTGGTAGAAGCGGATCAGATTGCCATACCGGGAGGCCAGCAGGCCGTCGGCGCCGGTTTCCTTGGTGACCGGATCAAAGTAGCCGCCCCGGGCGATGCCGTCCTCGACGGTAATGCCGGCTTCGATCGCCACATTCGTGAACAGCTTCCGGTACCAGTCCCAGGCATTGTTCAGCGCGCTCCCATCGGCAAACGCGCCGGCGCCATGACCCGGCAGCCCCATGCGCCGGCCCAGGTCGAGCAAAATGTCCTCCAACATGCGGGCGCCAGGGATGATGGGGCGGTAATTGTTCGTGGCGGCCGGGTCGAACGGGGCGTCCCACGGTTTGTCGTCGAACGAGCCGATCACCGGTTGCCGCCAGCCGTTGGTGCGGGTCAAAATCGCGGGCGCCACAGTCGGCGTCGACCACCGTTCCAGCACGGTCGTGTCAGGCAGAATGTAGTCCGCCCACGCGCTGGTTTCACCCATTTCGATGTCGATGGCGACAAACAGAGGCAGCTTGTTCTCGTCGGCGACCGTCTTCTCGAAGATCTCCCGCTGGCCGGGTGTGGAATAAGGCCATGCGTTCCAATAGGTGAAGAGCGCTTTCAGCGGATAGGGGTAACCGTCGAAGACGCTCGGCATCACCTCCTGGTAGTTGCCGAGGGTGGCGAAGGGGAACCAGGGGCGCTTGGCCGGATAGCCGTCGCGCGCGAAGAGATTGGGGGCGTCGATCTCGTACTTCTTGCCCCAGCGGGTCAGGGGGATGCCTTTGGGAGTGACCCCGTTGGGAACCACGCTGGCGTCCACCTGTCCCGGTTTGCCGCTTCCCTTGATAAAGTTGAAAGCTCCGCCGCCGCCGGCATTGCCGCCGGCGTGGTCGAAATTGCCGGCCAGCATGTTCAATACGTAAACGGCGAGCACCGCATAGCTTCCATGCGTGCTGGCGCAAGTGCCGCGATACATGTTCGCCACCGAGCGTTTGCCGTGCGCCGCGAATTCCTGCGCCGCTCGCACCAGCAGCGACTCGTCGACCCCCGCTATGGCGGCATACTGCGCCACGGTCCGCTCGCGGAGCCGCTCCACCACCATTTGAAAGACGCTCTTGGCGGCGTCCTTTCCCACCAGGGTGGTCACATTCGGATCGGCGGAATCCACGGCGGAGGCCAGGGCGAAGTTGCCGTTCACGCTGACTACATAGTCGGTGGCGTCTCCGGCCAGGCCGACATCGGCGGGCCGGACGAACCGGCGCGTGGTCTGGTTCACCAGGAAGGTCGAGTCCGTCCAGGTGGTTTCACCGCGCTTGGCCGCCGCCGCTTTGTTCGGCGCGGTCAGGAATCCCAGGTCCACCTTGCCGTTATCCACCATCCACCGCGCCATCCCCATGGCGACGGCCGCGTCAGTGCCCGGCCGCGCCGGAATCCACAAATCGGCCTTCGACGCGGTCTTGGAGAAGCGCGGATCCACAACGGCCATCTTTCCCCCGCGTTTCTTGAAGTCCATCAGCTTCCGGCCGAGCGTCTGGGTGGGGAAATTGGCTTCCAGCGGATTGGTGCCGAACCAGATCAGGTATTCGGCCCGCGCGATATCGGGCTTGAAGTGATTCTTGCGGTACTCGGTTGCCAAGAATCCCGCGACGTGGTGGCTCTCCTCGCAGATACTGGTGTGATCCTGGCGGAAATTAATCGTGCCGAGACACTTGCCGAACCACCGGTCGGTAAAATCTTTGCGGCCGTCCTGAATGCGGCCCGGCGCAAACAGAATCTGGTTCACCTTCGGGCCGAGTTCCGGCAAGGACGGATCAATCGGGTCGAAACTGCGGTACTGGCTCAGTTTGGCGGCGATCTCGTCCAGGGCCTGATCCCAACTGATCGCCTCCCACTTGCCTTCACCCCGCTTGCCCGCCCGCTTCAACGGCGTCCGCAGCCGGTAGGGGCTGTAAACCGTCTCGGCGTAAGCTTGCGGCTTCACGCACACGCGGCCTATGGCGGTGAGGGCGTCCTGGGGCGCTGTCGTGTACGGAATCCGCTCGTAAGCTTCCATGTTGTTCGGGTGGTACGGATTCCCGTCGATCTTGGCGATGACGCCGTTGTGCACCTTCACCCGCAGCCCGCAATTGGAGTTGCACATCAGACAAACCGTGTACCGAATTCGCACGGCGGGGTCGGTCTCGAGCGGGCCCGGCGGATTCGCTCCGGTAGTCAAGGCCTTGGCAGGCGCCGGCATGAACAGCGGACCCGCCGAGCAGGCCCCGGCCAGCGTGGCGCTGAAGCGGAGAAAACTGCGCCGGTCCAACCTGGCGTTCTGGACGCGTTTGTCGGTAATGGTTCCAAGAATCTCTCGCATGATCTGATCTCCTTACCGGGCGTACAACCTTCTCCCGGGCCCAAAGCGGCTGTGACACAAGGCGCAGGTGTCGGGTGAGGACTGCTTTCTCGTGGCCGCCTGCGAGAACTCGATGAGATCGGCGCCCTTATGGCAAACCCGGCAAGCCAGTTCGGGATGCTCGTTGCCGAGGAACAACTCGACCTTCATCGCGTGGAACGACTTGATGTCGGGCGCCAGGCTCGTGTTCCGGATCTTGTCCAAATGGCAGGTGCCGCAGTCGCCGCGATAACGGGAAGACTCCGGGTTGTGCATCGCCACAAAATTGATGCCCGGGAAAGCCGGCACGTAGATGGTAGACCGTTCCGTAGGCAACGAGGGCTCGGTGAGCGGATCCGCGCCGGGCGGCACCACAATCGCCTCGAACGTATAGGCCCCGGGTTGCACCAGTTCCTTGCGCGCAAGCGAGACGAGCGCCTTCACCTCACCGCCGGTGAGCACCAGGTTCGTGGCCGCGGCGACCCGCCGCCGCTGGAACTGGAGGCCCGGGTCCGCCCACAAAACTCCTTTCGGCCCGCTAACCCGCAAATAGATGTCATAGGGGCCGCCTGCCTTGGTGTTAATAGTAAGTTCGATGGTGTCACCCGGCCGGTACTCGGTTCGGGCCGTCGAGAGGGCCAGGACGGCGCGATCCGCGCCGCGCGCCGGCGCCAGGAAAACCAGCAGCATCGAGGCCCACACCCAACGGTTTGGGGGGCGAAACCGGTTTGGAAAGCGCACTTCAAATCCTCCACGAGAAACGATGATCCCAACGGAAGTCTGCGGAACGCGCGAAATCAGCCTGGAGCCCCACATCCCCGGAGTGCTCTCAACCAAGCCGTCCTACGGATCCCCGTTGTGTGCCGCGGCGCCGGACCCGGCTGTGCCAGCCCGAACGTTACGGTCTGTCCGTCGTCCTAGCAATTCGAACACCACGCCGGGCCGGTTGAAGAGTTCGAGACCGGATGATCGCGAACACCAGATAACGGCGCAGCTTGGCTGGCGGATTCAAAGCAGGCGCCGTCCCATCCGCGAGGCGGGTGGGTGAGACAATTGACCCAAATGGGGGGAAAGACGCACCGGCCTTCTGCCCCGGCGCCCGGGAACCAATCGAGCCCGCTGCGGCGCGAGCGTTCGCAGGGCCACACTTCCCCGCAACGCTCCTACGGCTTCTCGAGACCGATCTTCTCGAACGGAATCCGCTGGAATCCCAGTTTAAATGCCGGCGAATCGTCGCGAAGCTGGAAGTTCATTTTCGCGGAATCCACAAACAGGGGATCCTGGTCCGTCAGGTTGTCACGAACCTCAATCAGCTTCGGGTCGGCCCGCCAGCGGATGTCGAGCCACTTTCCCACGCAGATGTTGCGGATAACGCGGTTGCCTTCGGGCGGCACGCCCGTGCCGGCGGCGTAGTACTTGTCGAGCTGGGCCAGTTCCGGATAGCGCGTCGAGTAAGGCGGCTCGTGGGGCTTCATCGCCTCCAGGCTGGCTTTCATGGTCTTGTACACCATGTTATGCCACACCGGGCGCGGGTCCAGACCGCGCGCGTCGATCTGCACCGCCGGATCACACTCCACGAAGATGTTGTTCTCAATCCGGTTGTCGCGCCCGCCGCCGATAAAGACGGCGCGCGACTGCTTGTAGAACACGTTGCCGAAAATCGTGGATCCGCCCGAGCAGTCGTCCATGTACACGCCCATCGCGCCCATGCCGACGCCGCCGGTGTGGTGGAAGAAGTTGTAGCGGATCACGTTGCCCCGCATGGTGTAGTCGCGGCCCATGTAGAAGGCGCCCACGTCGCCGGTCTCCAGAGCCAGGTGATGAATCTCGTTGAATTCAATGAGGTGCTCATTGCCGGAAAGCAGGATGCCGGCGTGGGGACCGTCGTGAATCGCGTTG
>Ga0272446_1005767_pt1 | contig 13398 bp, 11 predicted proteins | sample YNPCB0061_FD_194587 | JGI IMG/M metagenome (GOLD analysis project Ga0272446, IMG submission 194587) | Hot spring microbial mat communities from Yellowstone National Park, WY, United States - YNP-CB-006-1 | ecosystem: Environmental > Aquatic > Thermal springs > Hot (42-90C) > Sediment | place... | reverse complement strand
GCTGGGCCAGCAGGGTGGTGGCACTCACCTCACCGACCTGACTGAAGGTCCGCCGGCCGTGGCGGTCGAAGATGGCGGTGAACGGCATGCCGTACATCCGGTTGCCCATCTGGCGAGACATCTCCACTGACGCCACATCCCCGATCAGGATGGGGTAGTTGACGGGGTGGTCGATGAGGAACTGCTCGACGGCGTCCTTGGTGTCCACGGCGATGCCCACAACCTGGAGCTGCCCAGGGTCATAGGCCTGCTGGGCGCGGATCAAGGTCGGCATCTCGCGGATGCAGGGCGGACACCAGGATGCCCAGTAGTTGATGACCAGCACCTTCCCCGCCCAGCTCGCGCTGGAGACATCCCGGCCATCGAGGTCGGGCAGGCGGAAGTCCGGCAGGCTGTCGGTGCTTCCCCGTTGGGCCGCCGTCGTGGTCTGCGGCAGCTTGCCCCCGATCCAGCGCTCGCCGAAGATGGCCGCACCGATGCTGATGCCTCCGGCCAGGGCGGTGACCAGCAGGACCTTGATGGGCTTCATGGGACCGCCTTACGCAGATGGGCGGCGAAGGGCTCGGCGGGCACGAAGCCGACCACGCGGAAGCCCCGCAGCTCGTTGCCGGCCGGGTCGAAGATCAGGATGGCAGGTGGTCCCGGGATGCCGAAACGCTGCTGCATCAGGGCCTGATCCTCGGCGTCATTGGCGGTGACGTCCGCCTGGAGCAGGTTGAAGCGCTGCAGCTCCGCGATCACGCCGGGGTCGGCGAAGGTGTAGCGCTCCGTCTCCTTGCAGGACACGCACCAGTCCGCGTAGAAGTCGAGCATGACCGGCCGGCCGGCGGCGCGAGCGGCGGCCAGCTCACGGTCCAGATCTGCAACCGTCTTGATGCGTTTGAAGGTGGCATGGGCGGTCTGACCGGCCCCTCCGGCGGGCGCGAGACCGCGCAGGGGCTGCAGGGTGTCCTTGCCGCCGGCGGCGGCGCCAACCAGCATCAGGACGCCGTAGACAAGCAGCGCTAGGCCAAGCCCCTTCCACAGCCGGCGCCAGCCGCTTGACTGGGCCGGCAGGGACTCGGTGGCGCCCATGTAGACGCCGGAGCAGATCAGCAGCAGCCCCCACAGCAGCAGCGCCACGGCGGCTGGGATGATGCGCTCGAGCAGCAGGATCGCCACTGCGAGCAGCAGGACGCCGAACACCGCCTTGACGGCATCCATCCAGGCACCTGCCCGGGGCAGGAGCTTGCCCGCCGAGGTGCCGATGGCGATGAGCGGCGCCCCCATCCCCATGCTCATGGCGAACAGCGCGACCCCGCCGAGCACCGCATCCCCCGTCTGGCCGATGAAGATCAGGGCACCGGCCAGGGGCGGGGCCACACAGGGGCCCACGATGAGGGCCGAGAGCAGTCCCATGATGGCCACGCCGACCAGGGTCCCGCCCTGCTGGCGGTTGCTCAGCTCGCTGACGCGCGTCTGCAACGAGCTTGGCAGCTGCAGCTCGTAGAAGCCGAACATGGACAGCGCAAGGGCGACGAACACGGCGGCGAAGAGGGTCAGGATCCAGGGGTCCTGGAAGGCCGCCTGGATGTTGGCGCCGAACAGCCCGGCGAGGACGCCCGCCACGGTGTAGGTGAGGGCCATGGCGAGCACGTAGACCAGCGACAGGGTGAAGGCCTTGCGCGTCGTAATGCCGGCTCCCTGGCCGGCGATGATGCCCGAGAGGATCGGGATCATGGGGAAGACGCAGGGCGTGAAGGCGAGCAGGAGCCCAAAGCCGAAGAACAGGGCGACCACCGCCCACAGGTTGCCGCCGGCCAGCACCGCGGCGATCTGGTCCTGCTCCGAGACCGTCGTGTCCGGTGCCGCAGCGGGGCCCATGCCTGCCGGGCTTGGGGTTGCCGCCATGGGGGCGGCCGGTGCGGGTGTTCGAGCCAGAGCGGGACTGGCCGGCAGGCCGACCACCTGTCCGGCGGCCGGCAGGTCCAGGGTCACCCGTTTGGTGATGGGGGGGTAGCAGAGGCCGCGCTCGGCGCACCCCTGGTACTTGGCCACCAGGGTCACCTGGGTGGGCGCGGCGGAGGACCGCAGCAGCGGCACCTGGAGGTCGATGGCGTGGTGATAGACGGGGACGTCCCCGGTGCTGCCGTCCGGCAGGATCGAGTCCTTCTTGATGTCGGGCGCGGGCCAGCGGATCTCGCCCAAGGCCACGTCCTGGGCGCCCTCCAGGGCGATGTGGAGCTTGTCCTGGTACAGGTAGGTGCCATCGGCGATGCCCCAGAGGAGCTGCAGCCGGTCGGGGGCGACCACGTCCGCGTCGAAGCGGAAGGCATCCTCGGGCTGCAGGATGTCGTCCTCGGCCCCCAGCCCCAGACCCAGGGCCTGATTGAGGTCAGCGCGGCTCGCGAGAGGCGGCTTGCTCGATGCTGCGGGCCGATCTGTCGAGGTCTGGGCGGACGCGGGGGAGGGCGGGACTTCCGCTGCCGCAGCGGCCGGCAGCGCGGGCAGCTCGAGCAGCAGCTTCTGGCGGTGGGGCGGATAGCAGAGTCCGGCGTCCGCGCAGCCCTGGGACGTCGCCTCTAGGGTCAGGATGGCGCCGCTGCCCGGGGCGCGCTTGATACTGGCCGGCACGTCCAACCGCCCGCGGTAGATCTTGACCTCGCCGAAGAGCTCGTCGTGCTTGGTCTGGGCGGGGGGCAGGTCGGGGGGGGCGATCTGGATGCCGTCGGTCAGGCTGCGCAGGCGGATCTTGGCGGCGTACATGTAGTAGCCGTCGACAATGTCCCAGGACACGCGGATGGCGTCCGGCGCGGTCGCCGTGCCGGAGATCCGGTAGGCCTGCTCCGGCTGCAGGAACGCGTCCGGCGTTGCGGCCGGCGCCGCGGCCGGCAAGGCGCCGAGGATGCTGAGGAGCACGCCGGCGAATGCGCTCGGGACCAGGCCGATCAGGTGTCTCATGAGGTGCATGTGATGACCCATTGGAGGTAATCCGGGAGTCCGCCGGTCACGGCAAGGGCGATGACCTCCGGCAGCTCGTAGGGGTGGAGCTCGCGCACCCGGGCGGTCAGCTCGTCCAGGCGCCCGCGAACGGTCTTGATGACGAGCAGGACCTCGGCGTCGCGCTGGACCTCGCCCTGCCACCGGTAGACGGAGGTGACGCCGGGCACAAGATTCACGCAGGCGGCCAGCCCCTCGCCGACCAGGGCCCCCGCGATGCGCTCGCCGGCGGCCGTATCCGGGCAGGTACAGAGGGCGATCAGGACTTCAGCGCTCATGTCGCAGTGTCTGCAACCCCGCGATGCGTGGACGCCATAGGGTACTTGAAGGCGGCGGGGATTGAAAAAGCCGCCGCGAGCCTAGAGCATCTAGGCAACAGGCAGGCGGCGCGAGCGGCAGGCTGCCGGCCGCAAGGGTCGGACCAGCGGCCCCACGCCCCGGTTCCGCTGCAGCGCTAAGGAGGCTCCCGAGTGCCGCTGTTTTTGGTCATTTTCGTTGGGGTTCCGCTGCTGGAGCTGTACCTGCTCATCCAGGTTGGCTCGGAGATCGGCGCCTTCTCCACCATCGCCCTGTCCGTCCTGACCGCCTTGATCGGGACCTTCCTGGTGCGGGTGCAGGGGTTCTCGGTCCTGCTGCGGGTGCATCAGATGCTCGACCGGGGCGAGATCCCGGCCTTCGAGGTGCTGGACGGGGCCCTGCTCCTCATTGCGGGCCTCATGCTCCTCCTGCCCGGTTTCATCACCGACACCCTCGGCTTCTTGCTCTTGATCCCCTCGCTTCGGCGCCGGCTGATCCTGCGCTTCGTGCGGGTGGTGCCGGTGCACCAGCGGCCCGCCCGCGGGCCCGAGCCGCGGCTGATCGAGGGCGAATTCAGGCGCGAGCGCGACCGATAGGGGGCTGGGCGCGTATCGGCCGACCCAATCAACCGCTATCTGTCGGTTGAAGCCCGCTCTACCCTGGTCCACAGTTGCCGCATCGAGGCCGAGACGGCCTGCCGGTGCCGCGCCGTGACAACCCTGAGCTTCACACCCAATCTGCGCCGCCATGTGGCGACCCCGGATGCCGTGGTCCAGGGGGCGACGGTGGGGCAGGTGCTGGAGCGCTACTTCGAGGTCAACCCGAGGGTCCGTGGCTATGTGCTCGACGACCAGGGGGCGGTGCGCCCGCACGTGGCGATCTTCCTGAATCGGGAGCCGATCCGCGACCGGTCCAGGCTGTCCGATCTCGTCGCCGACGACGCGGAGATCTTCGTGGTCCAGGCGCTTACGGGAGGCTGATATGGCCCTGCGGCTCTTGGTTGGTACGCGCAAGGGGTTGTTCCGGATCGAGCGGACCGGGGAGGGGGGCTGGGATCTTGCCGGCGCCTGGTTCCTCGGCGATCCGGTCTCGGCGGTCTTGTGCGAGCCTGGCGCTCAGCGGATCCACGCCGCCCTGGACCTGGGCCACTTCGGGGTCAAGCTGCGGCGGTCTGAGGACGGGGGCGGGACCTGGAGCGAGGCCCCCGTGCCGACCTTCCCCCCGAAGCCCGAGGGGTTCGAGGACAAGGACCCCATGCGCGGCCTGGACCTGCCCTGGACGACCCGGCTGATCTGGAGCCTGGAGGCCGGCGGTCCTGGCGAGCTGTGGTGCGGGGTCATCCCGGGCGGGCTGTTCCGCTCCCTCGACGGCGGCGAGACCTGGGCCCTGATCCGCCCGCTCTGGGACGACCCGCGCCGGCAGAAGTGGATGGGTGGGGGCTACGACTTCGCCGGGATCCACTCGATCCTGGTCGATCCGCGCGATCCAGGGCATGTGACCCTGGGCGTCTCGGTCGGCGGGGTCTGGACGACCAGGGACGCCGGCGCGAGCTGGAGGCTCATCGGCACGGGGCTGCGCAATGCCTACATGCCCCCGGGGATGGAGGGCGACCCCCTATCCCAGGACCCCCACCGCATCGTGCACTGCCCCTCGGCCCCGGACCGCCTGTGGATGCAGCACCACAACGGGATCTTCCTGAGCGACGACACCGGCGAGAGCTGGCGCGAGCTGACCGAGGTCCCGCCGTCCAGCTTCGGCTTCGCGGTCGCCGTCCACCCGAGGGACCCCGACACCGCCTGGTTCGTTCCGGCCACCAAGGACGAGCAGCGCATCCCTGTGGATGCCCGCCTCGTCGTTACCCGCACCCGCGACGGCGGCGGGAGCTTCGAGCTCCTGAGCCGCGGTCTGCCCGCTGGCCCCGCCTACGATCTGGTCTACCGCCACGCCCTCGCGATCGCCGCCGACGGCCAGCACCTCGCCTTCGGCAGCACCACGGGCTCGCTGTGGGTGAGCGAGGACCAGGGCGATACCTGGCAGACCCTGAGCAACCACCTGCCGCCCATCGCCTGTGTGCGGTTCGAGGGGTGATCGGGCCATCACTCCGGCGCGCGTTGCCCAGGCGAGGGCTCCACCAGGGAGCGTTCAAGGCCGGGCTGTCGCGGGTGGCTGGTCAGGGTGCGGACAAAGCGCCTGAGGTGCCCGACCAGAGGATCGGCGCTCAGGTCGCTGGCCCTCCCTAGGCTGCGCGAGGCGGCTTCCGTCTCACCCGCGGCGAGCTGGGCGGCGGCGCGCAGGAGGAGGGCTTCGACCGCCCGCTCGACCCCGAGCAGGGGGCCCAGGTCCATCCCACAGCGGCGACAGGTCTCGCCGCTCTCCCAGCGGGCGCGGCAGTTGGGGCAACGCTCCATCGAGGCTTCGCGTCAGGTCTCGAGGTAGTAGATCAGCTCGGCGAGCTGCCCCGAGGCGCGGTCAAGTGCCTCGCGATCTCCCTGGGCCAGGGCATCGCGTACCGCCTCGACCCCATCGACGAGGTCATCCCGGTCCTCGGAGTTGGCCCCCTCCATGAGGCGCTCGGCCTTCTCCACCAGGGCACGGGCGGCGACGGTCTCGCGTCGCTCGCCCCCTGGGACACCGATGTCCGGTCCTGAGGGCGGCTCAAGGTCGCCCATGAGGGCGGACAGGCGCTCGCGGGCCGCCGCCAGCTCGTCGCTGGCGAAACGGGCCGTGGCGTTGTCAATCGTGATGCGGGCCTCCAGCCCGGTGCGCTTCTCCCGGGAGGTCACGTGGAGGATGCCGTTCACGTCCAGCGAGAAGGTGGTGACGATGACGTTGCCGGCCGGGACGTCCGACAGCCCATCGATGCGAAAGGAGCCGATCTCCGTGTTGTTGAGGGCGTCGGGGTCCTCGCCCTGGTAGACATGGACGAGGATGGAGCGCTGCCCGTCCTCGAAGGTCTCGAAGGCCTCGCTCTTGGTCACCGGGATGGGGGTGTTCTTGCGGATCAGCGGGATGAAGGTGTAGGGGTAGAGCTCCCCGTTCAGCTCCGAGATGGCGCTGGTCCCAAAGGTGTAGGGGGTGACGTCCACCAGCACGCTTGCGACCTGGGCGCCGGCGATGACCGCCGCCTGGATGGCCGCCCCCGTGGCGACGCAGAGGTCCGGGTCCACCTCGCCGCGCGGCTGCATGCGCAGGTCTGCCTCCAGTCGGCGCTGGACCAGGGGCGTGCGGGTTGCCCCACCCACCAGCAGGACCTCGTCCAGGTCCGAGACCGTCAGTCCAGCCCCCTTGAGGGCGATGTGCACGGCCTCCAGGGTCTCGCCCACGTAGGGGGCGATCATCTCCTCGTAGTCGTCGCGGGAGAGCTCCAAGGCAAGATGGACCGGTGCACCGGCGTGCTCGAGCAGATATTCCTCCTGGATGGCGGCGAAGGGGGCGTCCGAGAGGGCGATCTTGGCGGCCTCGGCGGCACGGGTCAGGCGGGCCATGGCCGCTCGATTCCCGCTCGGGTCCTGACCCTGGCCCTTCAGGTGATCCACCAGGTGGGCGACGATGAGGGCGTCGAAGTCGTCGCCCCCCAGGTGGTTGTTGCCGTGGCTGGACAGGACCTCAGTCACGTCCTTGGCCACCCGCACCACAGAGACGTCGAAGGTCCCTCCGCCCAGGTCGTAGACCAGGATGGTCTTGCCCTGGGGGTGGTCCACCTCGTAGGCCAGGGCGGCAGCGGTGGGCTCGTTGATGATGCGCACCACCTCGAGTCCGGCCAGCTCGCCGGCGTCGCGGGTCGCCTGGCGCTGGGCATCGGAGAAATAGGCCGGGACCGTGATCACGGCCTTGGTGACCGGATGGCCCAGGTCCTGCTCGGCGGCCTGCTTGAGGCGCCTGAGGATCAGGGCCGAGATCTCCTGGGGCGTGTAGGACTGGGACCCCATGGCGACCTTGGTATCCTCGCCCATGCGCCGCTTGATGGACCGGATGGTGCGCTCGGGATACAGGGCGTACTGGTTACGGGCGGCCTGGCCGACCAGGAGGGCGCCGTCGTCCGCCAGGCCGACGACCGAGGGCAGCAGCTTGGCGCCGTCCACCTCAATGATGCGGGTGCGCCCGTTCTGCACGACCGCGACCTCCGAGTTGGTGGTTCCGAGGTCGATGCCGATGATGATGTCGCTCATGGTTTGCGGGTCTGGGAGTCGGGGAATGAGGAGGAAGGAACCGGGACAGCGGTTGTCGACCGGGCGTTGTTGGATCTCATCACGCCTCGTTGGCCCCGGCCCCAAGGTCTCCGGACAGGTCGTCCGCCCGGGTCAGCCGGTTGACGACCACCTCCGCCGGGCGCAACAGGCGCTGACCCTGGGTGAAGCCGCGGCGCACCTCGGCGAGGACCACACCGTCCGTCTGGCTCGGGTCCTGGGCACCCTCTGCGGCGTGCATGGTCCTGGGGTCGAAGCGCGACCCCAGCACCCGCAGGGGCAGGACCCCGCGCCGGGCCAGGGTCTCGTCCAGGCGCTGGAGGTTCATGGCGAGCCCCTGGGTCATACCGGCGATGAAGCTGGCGGCCCCGCTCCGCCGGGCCAGCCAACCGGGGCTGTAGCGTCGGGCCTGGTCGTGTCCGGCCTGGAGGCGGTCGCGCAGATCCAGGAGCTCCAGCAGCAGATCGCGCTCGGACTCGTGACGGGCACGGCGCTCGGCCGCGACCCGCTCAGCCAGGCGCTCCTCCAGGTGCCCCTGGGCCTGGCGCACCAGGTCGAAGGCGTCGCGGAACTGGTCCAAGGCGCCCTTGAGCTGCCGGGACTCGATCTTGACCTCGTTTTTGAGGGCGCTGACCTCGGCCAGCAGGGTGAACAGATCTGGGGTGGGCTCGGCCTCGTCCCCATCGGGGTCCGCTTGGTCTTCGGCGCGGTCCAGGTAGGCGGCGAAACGGGTCAGCAGGTGCTCCCGGGAGGCTGGGTCCATCACTCGCCCCCGCGCAGCAGGGCGTTGAAGAGCCGCCGATCGGGGCGGCAGGGCGTGCCCAAGGGCTCGACCTTGTCCAACAGGTCGGCCAGGGTTGGCGGGGTCCGGTCGAACAGGTCCTGGGCCAGCCGGGCGCGGCGGGTACGCAGGGCCTCGTAGGCGGCGCGAATGGCCTCGAAGCGGCGTGCGTCCCGGTCCGGCGGGCAGGCCGCGACGGCGGCCAGGTAGGCGGCATGCACGGCGGCATCGTCGGCGTCGGGGGGCAGGCCAAGGACCAGGTAAGGGTCGCTCATCGGGGGCATCACCTAGAAGAGGTCGAATTGCTCTGGTTCATCGTCGTCCTTGCGTGGCTCGCGCCCAGCCTTGCCGCTAACGCCGCCCGGACCGGCCGGGACGGGTCCTTTGGGACGGCCGGGGCTCGGGGGCCCGAAATCGGGGAGGCCGTTGCGCAGCATGGCTAGAAGGATCTCCATCACGCCTTCCCGCCCGACCTCACGTTCTAGCTGCCTGAGGTGGGCGCGCTCCTTCGGGCTGGCCCCCGTGATGTTCAGCAGCCCGTCGAGCCCCATGGCCTCGACAAAGGTGCGCAGGGCCTGGTCCGGGTCGATCCCGAGCCCGCGCAGATCCAGGTCGTCGTCCTCGAATGCCCGGCCGACGCGGCGGGGTCCATAGCCGTAGGGTCCATAGGACCGCAGGATCTCCTCGGCGCGGTGGGCCGTGCGCTGGTCTCCGGCCGCCCGCGCGGCGTCGCAGGCGTCTGACAGATGCCCCAGTTCCCGCGCAGGCGGACGCCGGTCGCGGTCCTCGTAGCGGGCCTCGAAGGCATGCAGCACGAACACCGGCGTGCGCGGCCAGCGTTTGAGGGCGGCGTCTGCGAAGGCGAGTCTGGCCTCGGCAAGCCCGGCCCGGCGCAGGGTGTCGCAGGCCGCCTCGGCCTCGCCCAGGGACAAGGGGCTATGGGCCGCGGCTTTCAAGGGCCCCTCGAACAGTCTGCGGACGTCTGCCGGGAGTGGATCGCCGCCATCCAGGTGGTTGCGCAGACGTGCGAGGAAGCCGGGCAGGTCTGCCTGACCGGGGATGGGGACCTTCCACAGGCCCACAGCCTTGAGGACCGCCGGCGCCGGGCGTCCGATCGCGGCGCACTCCAGGGTGAGGACAAAGGCGGCGGTGATCCCGCCGCCCAGACCGCGGACCTGCTCGCGCAGGGCCGCCTCGCCCTGCGCTTGATCTTGTGCCAGGTCCAGCAGGCCCCCGAGCAGACCGCGCCGCTCGCGCAGGCGTCCGGCCGGATCCCACTCGGCGGCGAGGTGCAGCTCCTTGCGTGCCAGGTCCAGACGGCCGGCGCGCATCTGTTTGCGCGCGTGCGCCAGGTGGGCCTTGACCAGCCGCTCCTGGGCGCCGGTGTTGATGGGATCGAGCGCCAGGATCTCGCGGGCATGACGGGCGGCCTTCTTGAAGGAATCGCCGGCCAAGGCGATGTCCAGGGCCGCCGTGAGCAGGCCCAGGTCCGCCGGGAAGCGCGCGAGGGCGCGCTCCAGCAGGCGCCGGGCGGTCTTGAGATCCTTGCCCCGCAGGTAGTAGCGGATGAGGCGCTCGTGGCTGTCGCGGTCGTCTGGGTCGTGGTCCAGGCTCGCCTCGACCAGCCGGGCCAGCTCGGTATCCAGGCCATCCGGGTCTCGGGAGGGTATCGCATCGGAGAGGATGTCGAGGTGGCGATCCGGCCGGCGGAGGACCAGGGCGACGCGCAGGGCCTTCTCGCTCCCCAATTCCGGGAGGGGTCCGCGCAGGAGGTGCCGGGCGTAGGCACGCCAGGCGTCGACGATGTCCCAGGGATTGCGGCCCTCTTCCGCCCGCCATGCGGCCACCAGGAGGCGCTCCTCCTCGGACAGTCGCCGCCCGCCCCCCTCGGCCACCCAGGCCGCGGTCTTGGGGAAGCCAGGGACCAGCAGGCGCAGGGCCTGGCGGCGCGCCCAGTCCTCGCCCAGGCGCGTGCGCTGCCGGTGCAGCAGGCGGACCATGGTTTGAGGCCCGGGGTCCCCGACCCTGCGGACCTCGTCCCACAGCGCCTGCCGCTCCTCGCCCCAGCCGGCCAGGGTCAGGGCGAAGCGGCGGGCCGCATCCCCGGCCCCGGCGAGCCGCTCGAGCAGGGTCTCGGGCGCGGAGAGCCCCAGCTCGCAGGCGCGGCGTAGCGGTGCGAAGCCGGAGTTGTCGTCCACCTTGGCCAGCAGCTCGGCCGCCTCGGCGGGTGCGGCGGAAGCCCGTTGCAGTGCCTTGAGGACCTGCGCCAGGTCCCGGTAGGGCGAGCGGAAGGGGATGGCCGCAAGGGCGTCCCGCAGGGCGGGGTCATCGCCCCGGCAATAGGCGTCCAGGGCCTGCGAGGCATTCGCCCCCTGGACCAGGATCGGGTCGTCGCTGGGCAGACCGGCGGCCACAGCGGCCTCGCCCCCCAGGTGTCGGGCTGCCAGCAGGGAGCCCAGGGTGGCCCGTGCTGCCGCATCCAAACGGCTGGCCCCGCGGGCGTAAAGGTCCACCACCGTCCGGACCTGCCCCAGGCGCAGAAGCAAGGCAAGGTAGTCCATCTCTGGGGGGAGGTCCGGCACGAGCTGGGCGCGGTTCTGCCAGATCGTCAGGGCCTCCTTGGACATTCCCTTGGCCGCCAGCTCGCGGGCCCGTCCGGCATAGGCGCCTGCCAACGCCAACCGCGTCTCCGGGGCGTTCTCGACCTTGAGCAGGTCTTTGTAGGTTGCGATCGCCTCCCGATAACGCCCCGCCGCCACCTGCCCCTGGGCGGCAGCACGGAGCGCTTCAGGTGTCTGATCCGGAGCTTTCTGGACCGAGGCGGTCTGGCGCGGCTTCTTCATCGGCTCATCCGGTCCTACAGGGCCCCCGTCCCGCACTGGGCCCAGGGATTGGCCGCGGATGGTACAACAAACCTTCAAGCCTGGACGCTCTGGGTTCCCAACAAAGGCTTCGAATCAAAGGTATCGCTAAGATTGGTATTTTTATGACAGTATGTTACATGCGTTTTCTCAACAATCCGCGAGCATGCATGGGCTTGGGATGGCCTCACACGTGACCGGCCCGGCCGGGCAATCCGCCATGCATGCGCTGCTGACCTGGGGGACCGGCCGGGCCCTCATCGCGGAACTGGGCGCTGCCGCCGGGGCCGCCGACCAATGGGTCTCAAGTCATCAGGCGTCCTTGTCACAACCGGCGGCTGCAGGATGATGCCTGGATCTATCCGAGGGCTGGCCCGGATGTTGCCATGTGCGGCTTCCGATAGGCCCCATTTTCAGCGGCTTAGCGCCGTAGAAAAGGGCGGGGCCGCGTCCTTGCGACGGATCGGCCCCACCCCGGTGGGGCGAGGTCCCGGTCGCGGGCGGTCAGGGGGCCGGCCCGTTTGCGGTTCACCTGACATGGATCAAATGTCACCTGACAATATGACTGTGTCAGCATGACGGGCTTCGGATATGCTGAGACCGGCCTCACAAATCAAGAACCTTGAGGCTGCGGGCAGGGACGCTTGGGGAGGATCTGAGGTGCTGCGTCTGCCGGTCGAGCTTCAGGCGTTGGTTGATATCCACGACCAGCCCTTCGTCCTGATTGATGACCAACGTCGCGTCGTTATCGTCAACCGGGCCTTTGAGGAATCCTACGGTGGAGGGCGCTGCGACCTCTCGGATCTGCCCTGTCGGACGCTGATGGGTGCCGAGAGCACCCTCCGTCCGTGCGGGCCTGACTGCGATGCTTGCCCGTTTGAGGAGACCTTCAAGCGTCAGGTCGCGCAGACCTCGGCCTGCAGCTATCGCGACGCTGAGGGCCGGACCCATATCCTGCGACTGCGTGCCTATCCGATTCGCACCGAGAGCGGCCGCACCTATGTTGGCTTGCTCATCGAACGGGATGCGCTCCGGCACCACCCCGAGGCGGCCAACGAGGCCTGTCCCGAGGCGCATATGGTGGGGCATTCCCCGGCCTACCGGGCCGCGTTGGACCGGCTGCTGACGGCCGCGGGCAGCGAGGCGCCAGTCCTGCTTCTGGGGGAAACCGGGACCGGCAAGGAACTGGCGGCGGCCTTCATCCATCGTCAGTCCGCGCGGCGGATGGGACCTTTCCACACGCTCGACTGTAGCGTCCTGACCGAGGAGCTGTTCGAGAGCGAGGTCTTCGGCCATGAGCGCGGGGCCTTTACCGGCAGCGTCGGCGAGAAGAAGGGTCTGTTCGAGCTGGCCGATAAGGGAACCCTGTTCCTGGACGAGATCGGCGAGCTGCCGATGCCGCTGCAGGCGAAGCTGCTCCGGGTGCTTGAGAGCGGGGAGTTCAGGCGGGTGGGTGGCACCCAGACGCGGCGTGCCGATGTCCGTGTCGTCTGTGCCACAAACCGCGACTTGCTGGGGGGATCCTGGTTCCGTCGGGACCTGTATTACCGGGTCGCCTGCATGGCGATTCGCCTGCCCAGCCTGTCGGAGCGCCGTTCCGACATCCCCCTGCTCGCCAGCGAGCTCCTGGATCGCATCGGGCGGGTGTCCGCGCGCCGGTTGACCATCGATACCGGCGCCCTGGACCTGCTTGCCGGCTATGACTTCCCTGGCAACATTCGGGAGCTGCGCAACATCCTGTGGGTTGCCTCGCTGAATGCGCGCAGCGAGCACATCACCGCGGCCGAGATCGCGGTCAGTTTGCCCACGTTCGCGCCGGGGTTGGGCCGCGGCCCAGCCTCTACCCCAGCATCAGCACCAGCGCAGGAGGGGCCGACCGGCCAGGTGCGGCCCCCCGGTGGGTCGTCGCCGCGGATCGGCTGGGACCCCGATAGCCTCGGCATCGTCCTGCGCCGCCACCATGGAAACCGTCGTGCCGTCGCCCGTGAGCTGGGTGTCAGCGAGCGGACCGTCTACCGGAAGCTCCGGGAGTTCGGGCTGGAGTGACGGGGGCAGGGTTGACCCGCGAGGGGCGGACGTCTTGCCATGCCCAAGACCCAAGCTCCCGCCGTGCTGGTTGGGTTTCTGGTGAGCGCGGGCGGATCTCGGCTAGCAGCTTCGACGCTTCGCGGGTGGAGCACGTCGCCTAGCCGGCCTGGTTCAGCGACAGCCTGCTCGACCTGCGGCAGCATCTCGCGAACGGCCGAGCCGCAGGCAGGCTCGGCCAGCGGATGATGAACGCGCTGCTCTACAG
>Ga0272446_1005766_pt1 | contig 13398 bp, 7 predicted proteins | sample YNPCB0061_FD_194587 | JGI IMG/M metagenome (GOLD analysis project Ga0272446, IMG submission 194587) | Hot spring microbial mat communities from Yellowstone National Park, WY, United States - YNP-CB-006-1 | ecosystem: Environmental > Aquatic > Thermal springs > Hot (42-90C) > Sediment | place... | reverse complement strand
CGAAGTCTTGTTTTCGTGTGGATTCCGTGCTTGTGCTTGGAATGACAAACGAGATGCAGATAGATACTCTGCGAACATTCTGAACGGAGCGAAGTTAATGAGTAACGAATAGTGAGTAATGAGTAGCAAAGATGCGCGTTATTCTTCATTCATCATTGCTCATTCTTCATTAGCGATGGATTCCTCGCTTGGATTTGGAATAACAGCACGACCTCACCCTGTCGCAAGGAGAGGGACGTTTTGGCAACGCCAAAACAGGGTGAGGTCAAAAACCACGAAGTTCACCAAGTCAATCCGTGCAAAATCCGTTCAATCCGTATTCTCCGTGTGCTTTTCTCACAGGAATTCCTATGATTCATGAAAATGTTAAATTGCTTTTGCCAAATGAAGTCTGCTATACAATGAAGTGTAAAGAAGATAACCATGTCTCACACCATTTTACCGAAACCGACGGAAACACAAGACGACCTTTTTTTCGCCCTCGCCTACTCTTCGCCAGCGATGATGTGGCTCTGCGACGGCAAGGGCAACGCAAAATTTTTTAACCCCGCTTGGCTCCAGTTTCGTGGGCGAACCTTAGAACAAGAACTCGGTAAAGGCTGGTCCGAAGGGCTTCACCCCGACGATATTTCGCCATATAGTTCCGCATACTGCGACGCAACCGAAAAGCACATGCCATATCAAGCCGAATACCGCTTGCTTCGGCACGATGGCGTCTATCGCTGGATTCTTGAACGAGCCGCACCCTACTATGACCCACAGGGCAACTTTCTCGGCTACTGCGGCTCGTGCATCGACATCACCGAACAAAAAGAACAAAACCAAAAGCTCAAACTCTTTGAAAGTGCCTTCAACGCCAGCCGAAGTTCCATCGTCATTACCGATGCAGCAAACAACAACGCCGTCATTTACGCAAATCCAACTTTCGAGAAAGTTACAGGCTACTCGGCAAGTGAAGTCATTGGAAAAAACTTGCGCTTTCTGCAGGGCATTGACAATGACCAACCCGGACTGGATATTCTCCGAAACGCCATTCGCAAAGGGAAAAATTGCCATGTAACGATTCGCAACTATTCCAAGAGCGGCGCACTGTATTGGAACGAACTGTCCATCTCGCCCGTCCGCGATGAGCATGGTAATGTCACGCACTTCATTGGCATTCAAGAAGATGTTACCGAACGTGTGCAACGCGAAGCCATGCTCCGCCGTGCGCAAACCATTATCGACACAGTCTCTGAACTCGTTATCATCTGCGATAAAGAGGCGAACATTCACTTCGTTAATGAAAGTTTTGCGCGTGCGTTAGAATACTCGCCCGAAGAGCTCCGACACATGAAACCCTCTGCGTTCGATGTCAATTTCAGTGAAGAAAAATGGCATAAAGCATGGGAAATTATCAGACAAGCAAAAACTGCACGCTTCGAAGTCGAGTATCAAACAAAATCAGGCAAGCGACTTGCAGTTGAAGCCGTTTCAACCTACTATGAAGAAAACGGACAAGAATTTGTCGTTGGATTTTTGCGCGATATAACCGAAATCAAAACCGCGCAAGCCCAACTTGCCGAAACCAACGCGCTCCTGCAATCCATTCTTGATGCTTCGCCAAACCTCACTCTTATTTACGACCTGAAAGAACAGCGAAATGTGATGGTCAGTCGTGGTGAAAGCATGAATGATGTCTTCCCCATTGAAGCGTGGCAAGGAAAAAGTTTAGAGGCGATTCTGCAAGATATTCACCCCGATGATGTGCCTATCATTCTCAACAGTCAAGCGGTCATTAGCGCGTTGCCTGATAAAAAAATCTTTTCCAAAGAATACCGCGTGCGTGATAGAGAAGGCAAATGGCGCATGTGTTTAGAACGCTCCGTAGTTTTTAAGCGTGATGAACATGGCAAGCCCGTCCAAATCCTTGCTACGCTGATTGATGTTACCGAACAGCGACAAACTGCCCAAGCCTTGCGCTACAAGGAAGACATTTTGAGCAAAGCCGAGCGCGCAGCGCACATCGGCGCGTGGGAAGTCGAGTTGCAAACGATGAATGTCTATTGGTCTGATGAAACCTACCGCATTCACGAAGTTGATGAGCACAAGCCCATTACGGTCGAGGAAGCGATTCAATTTTACGCGCCTGAAGCGCAAGCCATCATTGCAAATGCAGTTGAGCAAGCCATCAAAGAAGGTAAATCCTACGACCTTGAACTGCCACTCATTACTGCAAAAGGCACGCCAAAATGGGTTCATGCAATCGGCTATCCCGAATTGAAGGACGGCAAAGCCGTGCGCCTTTACGGTGTCTTTCAAGACATTACCGAGCGCAAAGAATTTTTAGCAACGCTCGAGAGAAATCGCGAGTTGCTGCAAACCATTTTTGATGAATCGCCCGATGCTATCTTCTTGATAGATGCCCAAACCGATTTGATTTTGGACTGCAACGCCCGCGCCGAACATCTCTTTGAGCGCACGAAACAAGAGATGATTGGCAAAAACGGAGGAAGTTTTCATGTCAAACTTTTCACCGAGAAGGAGCAAGAGAAAATTTTTGAAAAAATAAAGCAACACGGCGCGTGGAGCGGCGAAATTGAGTATCTGAATCCAACAGGCAAGCGATGGTGGGGCTGGCTTTCGCTCAGGGTGTTTCAGTTAGGCAAGCATATCATGCTACTCGTGCGCATCAGCGATATTACGGCGATGCGTAAGGCACAAATGGAAAAAGAGCAACTGCACCAGCAAGTCTTGCACCTTCAAAAATTGGAAGCATTAGGCACGCTTTCGGCTGGTGTGGCGCACGACTTCAACAACCTCCTCACGGTGATTCAAATGGCAAATAGCACGCTCAAACTCAAAGCGAAATCATTGCCCATAGAAAAATACACCGAGACGATTCATCAAACGGTTGAGCGCGGCAAGAACATTGTCTCGCAGTTAGGGCTTTTCGCGCGCAGTAGTAAAGCCGACCTCACGCCGTTGCGGTTGCGAGATGTCTTGGCACAAGTCAGGTCAATGCTCTCGGTATCAATGTCGAAGAACATTCGTATTCAGACGCAGATTGAGACCGAGCGCGATGTGATGATGGGCAACATGACGAACCTTGCGCAAGTCTTTTTGAATTTAGCCATTAACGCCCGCGATGCGATGCCCGATGGCGGCGAAATCACCTTCACGCTGTCGCGTCTCACGCGTTCCGAAGTGCCGCCGTCGGTTCAAGTGGGGTCGGCGTTGGAGTATGTGGTGGTGAGCGTCAGGGATACGGGCACGGGCATGAGCGACGAAGTCAAGGCACGCATCTTTGAGCCGTTCTTTACGACCAAAGGCATTGGCAAAGGCACAGGCTTAGGTTTAGCGATTGTCTTCGGCGTGGTGCAAAATCACAACGGCGCGATTGACGTGCAAAGCACACTCGGTAAAGGCACAACCTTTACGCTCTATTTCCCTGCCAGCGAACAGCCGATGGCAAGTGAAACAAAACAAGAAGAAGAACTGCCCCGCGCTCGAAGCGGCGAAACGGTTCTACTCGTAGATGATGAGCGTGCCATTTTGGAGTCGATGTTCGAAACGCTCGAAGAATTTGGCTACGACACGATGGCGACCACGAAACCCAAAGATGCGCTGGCTCGCTATCAAGAAACTTTCGCACAGAATCCTGACAAAATTGCGTTGGTTATCAGCGATTTAGGCATGCCCGATATGGGCGGCGATGAGTTAATCAAACAGATTTTAGCCCTGAATCCAAAGCAAAAAGTGTTGGTTGTGTCAGGCTATTATGATGAAGAGAAGCGGTCGAAGTTGATGACGCTTGGCAAGGTCTCGTATTTGCAAAAGCCGTTTGAGGTTGAGGAGTTGGTGAGAACGGTGTATCGTGTGTTGGGGGATTAGGTGCGTTTTTCCTTTGCGCGTTTGTAGAGGTCAATGTATTTGCGTGCAGAGTTTGTCCAAGAAAAGTCTCTTGTCATGCCGTTGCGTTGAATGATGCGCCAGAGTGGTTTGTGGTGATAGGCTTCGATGGCGCGATGAACGGCGTGAGAGAGCGCAAAGCCGCTCGGCTCTTCAAATGAGAAGCCATTGCCGATGAATTGCCCTTTGTAGGCGTATTCGTCCCAATCTTGCACGGTGTCGGCAAGTCCGCCCGTTTTATGCACAATCGGCACGGTGCCGTAGCGGAGGCTATACATTTGGTTCAAGCCACATGGTTCGTAGTAGGAAGGCATGAGGAACATATCCGCGCCCGCTTCAATGAGGTGCGAGAGTTCGGTATTAAAGCCGATGTAAGTCCAAACCTTGTGCGGAAATTCATGTGCCATCCAAGTAAAGAAATTTTCAAAACGGTCTTCGCCACTTCCCAGAATGACCCATTGTGCATTCTTCTGCATGAGCCATTGAACTTCTTTCTCGATGAGGTCAAATCCTTTTTGCGAAACCAGGCGCGAGACGATGCCGATGAGCGGAATGTCAGGGTTGTAATTGATGGTGGTTTGGTCGAGCAGGAAGCGTTTGTTTTTTTCTTTGCCCTCCATGTTGGCAAGTGAAAAGTGGAAGGGAATAAATTTGTCGGTTTGGGGGTTCCAGACTTCATCGTCAATGCCGTTGAGAATGCCGTAGAGGTCGTTTTTGCGCCAGCGCAGGACAACTTCCATGCCGTTGCCGTATTGTGGGGTGAGAATTTCGCGGGCGTAAGTTTCGCTGACGGTTGAGAGCAGGTCAGCCGTTGCTAATCCTGTTTTGAGAAAATTGATGCCGCCGCCCCATTCGGCGAGTCCGCCTTTATCGAGATGCGCTTGTCGCAGTTCGGCACGGATTCCTGCCTCGCGAGAAAACCAGCCTTGATAGGCGATGTTGTGAATCGAGAGAACCGTTGCCGTTTTTTCGAAGAGCCTATCCCACCCGTAGTTATCGCGCAAGAGAAGCGGAAGCAATCCGGTTTGCCAATCGTTGCAATGAATCACATCAGGAGCCCATTGCAAGCGTTGCAAGGCTTCGATGATGGATTTTTGAAACAAGATGAATCGCTCATCTTCGTCCCAATCTGATGTGTAAATGCGGGCGCGATGAAAGTAGTGTGGGCAATCAATGAAATAGACCTCGACCTCGCTGTCGGGAAGTTTGGATTTAAGCACATGAACGGTTCGCGGAAATCCGCCGACGCGCACTTGCATTTCGCCGATGGAAAGGTCGAGCCGCATCGGATATTGTGATTCGTTGATGACCGAGTATTTGGGAATAAACACTTTGACGGTGCAACCTAATTTGGCAAGGGCTTTGGGAAGAGACCCGATGACATCGGAAAGTCCGCCCGTCTTCGCAAACGGCGCACATTCAGAAGCGGCTATCGCAATGTTCATTGATGAATGATTTTTGTGAAACTGCGAAACGAACGTCGTTAAGAAAGAAACGCTGAAAAGTGCTTGATAAGGTCTAAAATGCCCTCGCCGCTGTGTGCGGAGACCGAGTGAATGAACTCATAATTTGAAAAGAACGACGCACTTACGCTCATAGACAACTCGCGCTCGGATTTCTTTTTGAGTTTGTCCACTTTGGTGAGCACAATCGCAAATCGTCGCCCGTAAAAATACAGAAACTCCGCCATCTGTTTATCATTTTCTAAATCAGGATGACGCGCATCAACAAGAAGCAAGCAGAGTTTTAATTGCGGGCGATTCTGCAAATAGGCTTCCAACAGGGCTTTCCATCGCAGTTGTTCTGCCTTCGAGACTTTGGCGTAGCCGTAGCCGGGCAAATCCACAAAGTAAAACTTTTGATTGATGCGAAAGTAATTGATTTCGCGCGTCTTGCCCGGCGTTGCGCTCGTGTAAGCAAGTTTCTTTTTCATCAGCGCGTTCAGAAGTGAGGACTTGCCGACGTTGGAACGACCAACAAAGGCAATTTCAGGAAAATTATCTTTCGGCAAATCCTCAATCTTGACCACGCTTTTGACAAATTCCGCCGATGTAATTTTCATCGATAATAAGTAATGAACTAACGATTGATAGCGAAACACTCCGCGCAAATCGGCACAATCTGTTCCATCGGTGTTCGTTGCTTGTTGCGAGTAACGCCGCTACATTCCGCAGCTGCAAAAGAAAAGCAACTCTGCACGGTTTTGGTGAAGGTGATAAATGGACGTTTGCGAACCCTCCTTATTGCGTGAGCGCACGACGAGCTCCATCGAGCCATCGCCATTAATATCCACAATCCCCGTCAGTTTGTGCGAAATCGGGAGATTGTAATTGCCATCGTTGAGATAAAAATTTGATGAGACGAACAGAATTTCTTTGCCGCGTTTGACGAACACCATCGAGTATTCTCCTGCGTTGGAACTTTCTTGAACCTCATTTTCAAAATAGCGTGCCGAGACGATGTATTCATTTTTTCGATCGCCGTCTAAATCGATGCTGTATGCTTCTACTTTTCCGATTTTCGGTTTCGTGATGCCGTAGTCTTTGGCAATTTTTTTCACGGTTGGAATGAACAATGCACTTGAAACCAATTTCGGAAGACGCGGCAGTGCGTTCCACTCACCACCAATCGCTACGACGCCCTCAATCGGAGGCGAAAATGTGATACGCCAATTTTCCGCACATGGCACTGGCGCAGAGACAGGTGCCGCACCAATACACCTACCCGCAAAGCCGCCCATTGTGTAAATCCGATACACTTCGTTTCCCGTGAGGCGCGATGCCGCTTCTGCATCGCTCATGCGCACGCCGTCTTGCAACGCGCCCATCAAGCAGTTTCCGTCAAGTAAACTCACGATAGGATAAATCGGGCGTTGGGTAGAATCACTTTCCAATGAATGTTGTGCTGAACCAACGTGAGCAAAGAGCAACACAATAAAGACAGCAGACATCAGTTTCATTTCAAATGCAACGGTGAAATTAAAAAGCCTTACGACATCGTAAGGCTCTCAAAGATAAGATATCACCGATTCAGTTGCTAAAAAAATCAGTTGGCAGTTCTGACCTCTTCGCCGAAGAGTTCAGGAAGCGAGAGTTTCTTCACTTTGCCAAGGTTTTCCAACACCTTCATATCCAATGCCGATTCATTGCCAATCACCAAAAAAGCAAATTTGCGATTTCGGAAATGCTTCTCATGAAAAGCTTTGAGGTCCGCGAGGGTGAGTGTTTTGGATTTTTCGTAGATGTCGCGACGTAGGTCATAATCCAGTCCAAGTTTCTTAGCGGCTTCGTATTGATAAAGCACATCGGCTTTGGTGATGCGCTCGGTTTGCAGTTGTGAGACCACCGCCGCACGCGCCGAATTGAACAGTGGCTCGGCTTCGGGCATTTTGCTATTGAGCTCCATCATGCCGTCAACGGCTTCTTTGAGTTTATCGGCTTGCGCCCCAATGTAGCAGAGAACATAATGCGAGCGGTCTTTGCGGTTTGGGCTTTGAAAGAACGCATACGTAGAATACGCCAACGCCCGCGATTCACGAAGTTCTTGAAATACCACGCTCGACATACCCATGCCGTAATACTCGTTGAAAAAGCGCGAGAGTGCGGCAAGTTCAGGATTATACTTTTCATCTTTTGCCAAAAATAAAATTTCTGCCTGCTTCATATCGTAATTCACATAATAGACTTGGTTCTCATCAGTCGGCAGTTCAACAAATTGCTTATTTGGCAAAACCGGCTTGCGTGTGTCGGGGGCGCGATGCAGTCGATTCAGCGTTTCTACCAACTGCGCTTTGGGAAGAGGACCGTAGAACAAGACGCGATGCTCGTAACTCGTGAGCGAGTGAATCAGCGCGATAAGTTCAGCGGGCGTAAGAGCTTTGAGTTCCGCTTCCGAAAGAATGTAGGTGAAGGGCGATTCCTTTCCATACTTCGCATAACTTGCCATCGCACGATTGAGAATAATCCCCTTATTCAATTTTTGATTCGCACGCGATTTCAAAATGTCTTGCACCAAGTTGGCAAGCGCATCAGGGTTCGGCTGTGCATCGGCTAAAAGCGATTCAAACAGATCGAGGGCTTTGGCGAAATTTTCTTGCAATCCCGATAAACGCACATACACTTCATCTTCCGATGCAGAGACCGAAAACGAACAGCCGAGTTTGTAGAACTCTTCTTTGATTTGATTCGGCGTGAGTTTACTTGTGCCGAGATATTCCAAATAAGGCAAGGCGACCGCAAGTTTCTTTTCTGCCGCCGTTCCCATGCTCAAAATGTAAGTCATCTCGAAAAGGTCATTTTCCGTGTTCGCCTTGTAGAAGACGGGAATGCCGTTGCGCAAAGCCGTTTCTTCAATATCACGCTTGAAGTCAAGAAAGACCGGCTCAACGGGTGCGGCAGGCTTTTCAAGAATGGCTTTGACAAAGGGCGACATCGCCTCGCGATTGACTTGCACAGGTGTAATCGGCGGCTTCGTTACTTTTTGAACCGTCGTATCAACCCCCGTGCGCTTATAGACCACGACATAATTATTCTTGTAATGCTTCTTAGCAAAGTTCATCACGTCTTTCTTCGTGATTTTAGAGAGCCGTTCAAGTTGAGCGACATAATCTTTCCACTCTTGAAAGGTTACAAACGCCGTTACAAATGCGCTCGCACGAGCGGCGTTGGATTCATATCGCTTCGTCTGTTGCAACTTCAAATCTGTAACAACCGCTTGCAAAAGCCAATCGGGAAAATTTCCCTTTTTGAGATTTTCAATTTCGGCAAGAATGAGCGATTGAACTTCCTCTAGCGATTGTCCTTGACGCGGCTGACCGCTGAATTGATGCACAGAATAATCTTGCAAGATGGTTACGCTTGAACCCGCGTTCAAGACTTTTTGGCTTTGATTGAGGTTGAGGTCAATTAGTCCGGCTGTTCCGTTTGAAAGAAGCATATCGCACATCGTTATCATATCTGCCTCTTTTGAGCCTGCGCCTGCAAAGCGATAGCCGAGCGTAACGGATTCTGCATCAGGTCCATACACATTGCGGACAATCGGCGAGCGAATCTCCGCTTCTTTTGCCGGCTTGAACTTCGGCACTTCTTTCGGCTTAAATCCACCGAAATACTTATCAATAAGTGCGATGGTTTTATCAGGGTCAAGGTCGCCTGAAAGACAAATTGCCATGTTGTTCGGCACATAGTAGGTGTTGTAGTAATCAATGACGGCTTGAATCGAGGGATTTTTCAAGTGTTCAATCGTGCCGATGGTCGACTGCGTGCCGTATTGGTGGTTGCGGAAGAGATTGGCGTAAAGTTCGTAGAAGACTTTGCGCGGGTCGCTGTCGAGCGTACGATTTTTTTCTTCGTAGACCACTTCAAGTTCGGTGTGAAAAAGACGCATCACAGGGTTTCGGTATCGCTCGGCTTCGACTTCCAACCATTTTTCTAACTGATTCGAGGGAATGTCATTGACATAAACCGTTTGCTCGACAAAGGTATAAGCGTTAGTGCCTTTCGCGCCCATTGCGGCAAGCATCTTATCGTATTCATTCGCAATCGCAAATTTTGAGGCAAGAAAGGAAAGGCTGTCGATTTGTCGGTAAAGCGCGGCGCGTTTGGCTTCATCGGTCGTGCGTTTGTAGACATCGTAGAGCCGAATGACCTCATCGAGATAAAATTTTTCTTGTGCCGCGTCGGTCGTTCCGAATTTATCTGTGCCTTTGAAAAGCATGTGCTCGAGATAGTGCGCAAGTCCGGTGGCATCGGCGGGGTCGTGTTTGCTTCCTGCGCGCACGGCGATGTAGGTCTGAATGCGCGGCTCATCTTTGTAGACGGTCATGTAGACTTTAAGCCCATTTTTCAAAGTGTAAATGCGGGCTTTCAGGGGGTCGTTGGGAACAGTTTCATACTTATACTCATCGGCAAGTGCGCCAATGGAGAGAAAGAGAGAGAAAACCAATAAAATGAGATGTTGCATAACGAACATTGAATTGTGATTAAAGAGAGAACCAAAACTATTCAATTGCGTTCCGATTACAAAACACAAGGCAAGAGAAAATGAAATGTCGAAGTTGACTCTATACTCGCCCTGTTTGTTGAAGTTGAAGACTGATTGAACGGATTTAATAGAATTTAATCTTACCGACCTCTCCACAATCAAAGTGTTGCGGCGGAAATCGTAAAGAAAAGTTGTGGCGCACGTGTTTGAGACAGCCGAAGCGTGAAGTCGGTTCGAAGAATGATGAGAATCTGGTTTAAGCCAAAGCCGACCTCATAATACCATTTTTCGCTTGTGAGTGTTGTTGTTGGAAGCATGGTGCGTGTGTAATCGAGTGTGCGTTTTGAAAACTCCGACCACCCGATACCGCCTAAAAAGATAAACTCAATGCCGAAAGAAGCAATGTTGGGAATGCGAAAGACGCCGGGAATAATTTCGCCGAAGTTGTGTTCAAGCGAGAGCGCGAAAAATTTATCGCCGTAAAACTCCTTAACCTGCATACCGCGAAAGACACCTGCGCTTGCCGATGCCGTGCCGCCGACGGCTGACTCCAAACTGAAAAAGCGTTGTGGCGGCACATCGCCCGTTGAGTAGCCGCCGCTTAATCGTAAATCCATTCGCCACAAGGGAAGCGTGCGCGTGCGCCAAAGCAATGAGCCGAAATACTGCGTAAAGTCAAAATCGCTCGCAATGAGATTTGGTTTTGAAAATTCGCCTTTGAGTTGAAAGCCGAAATTGGCGATGCGTCGAATCGGACTGTAATTGACTTGCGCATCGAAGCCGAAAGAGCGCATCACGCCGTTGAAAATGGCGGGATTTTCGCGGAAGACACGGTCGCCGCCGAAAAAAGCAAAGGTTGCATTGGTTTGTGCAGAGGCTTGAAGTTCGTTTCGGAAAAAAAGTTTGAAAATCGTCGGGTGCATGAAATCATCACGCTGAATGTAGATAAGTTGTCCGAACCCGATTTCGCCTGAAAGCTCGAAGCCATCGGCGTAGTAGTAGTCGCCGTAATCGTTTTTGTTGAGAAGCGAAAGCGTTGTGATAATAGGCGGACGAACAATAAACGGATTATCGCGCCGAAGAAGCAAGCGATACGCCTTAGCGTTGAGAAATATATCTTCTTGCTCGCGAAGAATGTAGCGGAGTTTGAAGTCGTAATTGCCGCGCTTGTCCGAAAAGCCGTAGCCAAAGGCGGCACTCGCGTCCAGCCGTTCCCAAAATCGCTCTTCCAAGCCCAAACCAAGATACGCGCCTTGCACGCGATTGTAGTGAAATAAATCTTCAATGCCAGTAAAGGGCTTGGTGTTCAAAAAGCGAATGGTGCGAGAGATAGGCGCAATCAAACGATTGAAGAACACAATGCCGATGGAAGAATCGGGATTATCCTGCGCAATTTCAATAGCACGGTAGGCGTAGGCTTCTTCTTGTCGGAGTGGAAGCACAGCATTGGATCCCCAATACGATGAATCAATCACATCTGCCGTTTTGCTGATGTCAACACGGCGGCGCGAAAAGAGCGCGTCAGGGAAGGCTTCGTTGAAATGGTAATCGTAAGCGACGGTTTCAATATCGAGGTCAATGCGCGGTGAAATCACAAACAGCACGGCGGCTTCAGCAGACGTTTGAATCTGCATACCAACGGGCATTACATAAAAATTCTCGAACTCGTCAAATTGCTGTCGATAAATCAGCGCGGCATCAAACGGCAATCGCACCGCACGATTCGGCTTCATCTCCAACTGCAACGGAATGTTTTTATCCATATCCATATCCACATAGCCCTCAAAGAGTTTGCGCTGTGCGGTTTTCGGCTTGAAGAAAAGGCGGCGAATGAAGCGCGAGGAGTCTGAACCAATGCGCTTGCCGAGTGTGAAGTCGTAGAAGTCCAACGCGTCGGGGTGAAAGGGCGTGGCGATGTCTTGATTGAGAATCTCGATATAGTCATCATAGGCGTTGAGGTTCGTGCCGAAGACGACAAAGTTCGCCGACTGTGGCACATTCGCGCTTTGGCGACGCTGAACAATCTCGTTGTAATACTTGTCAGGTTTCTTGTAGTAGCCTTTTGAGTAAGACTCAAAGATAGAGACAATGGTGGTATCGGTGTTGCCACTGGCGCGATTGGCGGTGCTGGAATCGGTGCTGGCGACGAACTTTGTATAAAGCATATAGCGATAACTTTGAAGCAACTCCTGCTGACGCTTCTTGCGCTTTAAGGCTTCACGAATGAGCGTAACGCCGGGGTCTTCGGCAAATACGGCGACTTCCTCTGTGCCAAATGTGGGCGACTTCAAAATCACTTTCAGCGTTTGGTCAGATTCCGTTAAATCTACATCGACCTTTTCCGTCTCGTAGCCGACCATTGAAAACAAGAGCGTGTATTTGCCCGAAATGAGCGTGAGCTGAAACTTGCCGTCAATGCTGGTAAGTGTGCCGACCTTTTTGCCTGCAACCTTCACTTTCACGGCGCGGAGCGGCTGATTATCCTCACCATCAATGACGATGCCCGACACCACGCGCAACTTGCGCGGCGACTCTTGCGCAATCGCTTGCACAAAGAAAAGAGAGAACAACAGCAAAACAGCAATGAAAATGCGAGAACGGTTCATAAATGAAATCGTCAGACAAAAAGATATTGGTCAGGAAAAGCCAAGAGGTTATGATTGCTCGTCATTCCTTTCTCGCAAGCAAAAGTTAAACAAAGGTATGCGATTTTAATGGATTTTGAACGCAAGTTTAATAGTGTAGCAAATGCTAAATAAACAACGCACTGCTGAAAATCAATGTCTTTCTTTCGCCAACGCAATCCACCGAAAACCTACCACCACGCGGCTTATGACTTGATGGTTTCCCCGTCTACGGCATCGTCATCGATTCAGTTCAAACTGACTTTCTTACATTTGCGCTCTAAAAAACTAAACAAATGAACGCGATTCAAACACCGATTCCCGGTTTGCTATTGCTTGAACCCAAAGTGTTCACGGACGCACGCGGGTTTTTCTACGAGAGTTACAATCAAAAAACGTTTGCGGAAGTTGGCATCACCGCAACCTTCGTTCAAGATAATGTCAGTCGTTCAACAAAAGGCGTCTTGCGTGGATTGCATTATCAACTTGCGCCACATGCACAAGCAAAATTAGTGAGTGTTTCTCTCGGTGCCGTCTTTGATGTGGCGGTCGATATTCGCAAAGGCTCACCCACGTTCGGCAAGTGGTTCGGCGTTGAACTGTCAGAAGAAAACAAGCGAATGCTCTTTGTGCCCGAAGGCTTCGCGCACGGCTTTCAAGTGCTTTCCGACGTTGCCGAGTTTCGCTACAAAGTTACTAACTTCTACACGCCATCTGCCGATAGAGGAATTTTGTGGAACGATTCGGCTATCGGAATTGAGTGGCGCGACATCGGCATTGAGCCGATTTTATCCGACAAAGACCGTAACGCGAAACCGCTTCGAGAAGCGGAACTCAACTTTACCTTTCAATAACCATGAGCAACGAAAAACTTCCCGTTCTCGACTTTGATTATGTCGAG
>Ga0272446_1005765_pt1 | contig 13400 bp, 14 predicted proteins | sample YNPCB0061_FD_194587 | JGI IMG/M metagenome (GOLD analysis project Ga0272446, IMG submission 194587) | Hot spring microbial mat communities from Yellowstone National Park, WY, United States - YNP-CB-006-1 | ecosystem: Environmental > Aquatic > Thermal springs > Hot (42-90C) > Sediment | place... | reverse complement strand
TTGCCATTGCCCAAGCTGGTGGGATTACGATCGTGCAAGATGAAGCTAGCTGTGCTGTATTTGGTATGCCCAAGGCGGCGATCGATTTGGGGGCAGTGCAGCATATTGTAGAGATTGACAAGATAGGGAATTTTATTGTCCAGTGCACTCTTTAAGTTGGGATTTGTTTTTCATGCATCGCTTTCCATTGCACACAATGTCCACGATAACTACTATTTCTTTACAACAAAAAAACACCCAAAATAAGCAAAAACGCTGAAATTTTTGATTCCTACTCTTGATAGAATAAATTTTGCCAATGCAGTAATGCACATTAACCAAATTAGCTAACACAAAGGGGTGTATCATGGCAGTTGAAAAAGTAAACTCGTCTTCTAGCCTTGCAGAAGTAGTCGATCGGATTTTGGACAAAGGTATCGTTATTGATGCTTGGGTTCGTGTATCTTTAGTTGGTATTGAACTATTAGCTATAGAAGCTCGTGTGGTGGTTGCCTCTGTGGAAACTTACCTCAAGTATGCAGAAGCGGTTGGTTTGACTACCTCTGCGGCTGTACCTGCGGCTTAGTTTGCTATACCACGATTAGTAAAGTTACAGAGAGTATTCATTTACTTTTCTGTAACTTTTGTTCATAAAACGGCTGTTATTTAGTTGTGCAATCAATCATCTGATACCAAATCCAAAATCTGCACTTACCAAAACTAAGAATTAAAATCAGGATGAAAATTAGTTAAACTAGCTAATAATAAATGCAACTAATTCAGGGATTGCCCAGCTAGGACCCAAAATCATTCCCAATCACCACACAACTACGGGGGAAGTATGACCTCTCTAATGCACCAACTGGCGATCGCCAAACAACAGCGCCAAGCCCAGCGCCAGCAACTATGGCAAAAGTGGCAGGAACAGAGACAACAGCGCCAAGCCCAGCGCCAAGCCCAAGCTGACCATCTCCGCCAAACTTTAGCCGAGTCCCAACAAAAGCGCCTACGGGCGGATCAAAATCGGCAAATTGTGGCTAATCTACAGGAACAAAGCCGCACGCAACAGGCAGTAGCTCGATCGACTGCCGTCTCAGCCCAACTGACCAATTATCAACAGGAGCGGTTTACGGAAGCCACAGCCCACGATCGGCAGAGGGAGAATGAAAGGGCACATCGGGCAGTGCTGGTTAGTCAACAATTACAACAGCAGAAACAACAAAGGATGAGTGCAGGGCTGAGCCATCGGCAGAAACGGCAACAACAGCGTCGCCAACGCCATGAAAATGTGGCGCACAGTTTGCGCAAGGTCAGACTGCACCGCCATAGTCGAGCCCAGCAAGCCAACCTGTTGCGTAGCTCTCAGCGTCTGCAAAGGCACGGACAAACCCTGCAAGCCTTGACCCAGTTACGCCAAGCCCGTTGGCAGTTTTCCCAGAACTTGGCACAGCAGTTACATCACTTCCGTGCGGATTTAAGCCAGAGGGTGGGAGGCGTACCCAGAAAAAAGTCGGTAACCGCCCCAACGCCAGTCCCCGTCAAGCCGCCCGTTAGACCTCAGTCCATCCCTACTACCCCTGAGCAATTTATCAACGATTATGTACGGCGCTTGGGTGGCAATGTGTCCCTTACGGATATAATCAACGATCGAGATCGGGTGCGGGATTTACTGGCAAAGGGAGCCAACCAACTCAAGGTCGATCCTTCCGAGATTCTCAATGCCCTTCTGCGTTTGGCTAGTCAAACCACCTGATCCACCACCATGAGCACAATTTTACAGGCTAGCCCTAAACAGTTTGTCAGCACAAAATTTACCCAATCTATTGTCAGGCGCGCCCTGCGCTATCTCCAGTCTGGTTTTTCTGTGCATTTGCGGGGTCCTGCGGGGACGGGCAAAACCACCCTTGCCATGCACCTAGCCAGCTTGTTGGGTCGCCCGATGGTGATGATCTACGGCGATGAAGACCTGCGATCGTCCCAGATTATTGGCTCCCAGTCGGGCTATTCCCGTAAAAAAGTGGTGGATAATTTTATTCACTCCGTGCTCAAGGTGGAAGATGACCTGCAACATACATGGGTAGATGCCAGATTGACGATGGCGGCGCGGGAAGGCTTTACATTGATTTACGATGAATTTAATCGCTCCCGCCCAGAGGCAAATAATACCCTCCTGAGCGCTTTGGAGGAAAAGTTGATCGTTTTGCCCCCCGACAGTAACCAGTCGGAATATGTGCGGGTGCATCCCCAATTTCGTACTATTTTTACTTCCAATCCAGAAGAATATGCAGGGGTACATCCTACCCAAGATGCCCTCCTCGATCGAGTAATTACCATTGACATCAAGCAGATTGATCCAGATACCGAAAGACAGGTGGTGATGAGTCGCACTGGTCTCGATCGGGTTTCAGCCATACGGTTAGTGGAATTGGTACACAATTTTCGCAGTTTAATGGAAGCGCGACGGATTGCCAGTTTACGAGCGGTGTTGATGATAGGCAAAGTGTGTGTAGAGCACAATATCCCTGTGCATGGTAGAAATCCAGACTTTCGCGATGTATGTACCGATGTATTATTGTTTCGCCATCAGGGTAACCCCAGTGCAGAGTCCATATTGCACCAATGTTTAGAGCGCATGGAAGAGGTATAGTACTGGTGTATCAATCCACAAGTATGTCTTAGACAACCAACGATTTAGAATGGGTCACTGCATTCCACCGCAAGTGAGACTAACTGGCTCATAGCAGTTGTCTATAATTTCGGCGCGTACATTGATCCTCTAATGGTTAAGCGGTTAAAATTTTTAAGAACATATCACCAGAGTAACGATCGTGCCAGACAAAAGTATGCGGGATAAGGTACTGGGACTATTCCTGATTGCAGGGGTAGCTCTGGGGGGGCTGTTAGTCTATTGGTTGAGGGGTGGGGTCTTTGGCGATCGCGGATTTAATTTTACGGTCAGGTTTCCCCAAGCTGGCGGGATCAATGTGGGGGCAACGGTGCGGTTTCGCGGGGTGCAGGTGGGCAGGGTCAAAGCCATCACTACCACTAGCAACGCCATCGAAGTATTGGTCTCGATCGATAATCCCCGCTTAGCCATTCCTCTGCAATCCTCGGTAGAGACCATCCAAAGCAGTTTGTTGGGCAGTACGGATATTGAAATTTTCCCCAAAGCTGATTTGCCCGATAGTCCTAATCTTGATCCTATTAGTCAAGAATGCAACAAGCAACTGATCATTTGTCAAGGGGAAACCGTAACAGGGCAAACGGGGGTGAGTTTTACCCAGTTGTTGCGGGAATCGGGGCAATTTTTTCGCAAGGTGAATGACGAGGAATTGTTGGCTGAACTCAAGAAAACCCTAAAAAATGCCAGCGCGGCGGCAGAAAATATCAATAAACTGACCATTGGTTTGAATAAAATTTTGGCTACTGTAGATCGACAAATTGTTCGGTTTGGCGACACCAGTACGGCAATTTCCCAAGCCGCCGAAAATGTCAGTAGTGCCGCTGTCAGTGCCGACAACCTCATCCGTGAGAGCAGGGATCAACTAGTGCAGACCCTCGACAGTATTGCCCGTGCCTCTAAAGAAGCAGAAAGTCTCATTGCCAGTGCCAAGCCCCTCCTAGATGACGGTAAATTGATTACTGATCTGCGCAATTTAGCCACCAACGCCTCAGAAACCGCCGACAACCTGCGCCAAATTACGGGTAGTTTTGCTGACCCTGCCACCCTAAATACCCTACGGGAAACGATCGAGTCCGCCCGTGTCACTTTTGCCAATGCTCAAAAAATTACCGCCGATTTAGATGAATTAACTGGCGATCCCAGACTACGGCGCAACCTGCGCAATTTAATAGAAGGGCTATCTGGACTGGTGTCCGATGCTCCCCCTGTAAATGGCACTAAGGAGGCACCGTGATACCCTTACCCGTCATTTGGTTACTAGTTGGCACCATTCTGGTAATGATTGAGTTTGTGACCATGGGCGCTACTGCATTTATTGCCGAAGCGGCAGGATTCATGGCATTTATCATTGCTCTAATTTCCGTATTCGTACCCCAAGTGTCGCTCCAAGTAGGGTTATGGTTAATTCTGTCGGCACTGGCGGTGTGGTACTCCCGCAGGCTGGTTCCCCAACATAATCTACTGCTGATGGAAGCACAGGAAGGTCACACCCTTACTCCCATCTCTGGGGGCAATGCGGGACGGGTCAAGTTTGAAGGACAATCGTGGCGCGCCATTTGCCAAGACCCTAACATATCGATCGAGGCGGGGGTAGAAGTAATTGTGCTGGAGAAAATGGGCAATACGCTGGTGGTAGTACCCAAAAATTGGTTGAAAACAGACATTACAGGGGGGACTAACTAACTGAAGTAAAGATGACCAGACCCAAAACCCCCACAAAAATAATTAGGGCATAAAACTGCACCTTGCCATTTTCCAAGTATTTCAAGCCTTCCCCCGAAACTACAGTGGCAAAACCTGCCAAATTGACCACCCCATCCACAATTTTGGCATCCACTTCCAACACCTGACGCGCCAGACGACGGGAACCGATGACAAACAGGGAGTAGTACAGGTCATCCAGATACCACTTATTCTTAGAAAAGTTGTACAGTTGCGGTACAGCCCCAAATACTTTCGTCTCAGAAATTTTGCCCTGTAGATACATCAACACCGCTAGGGAAATACCAATTAGGGAAATACCCACAGAACTTCCCGCCATCAGCAGAAATTCACGGGTAAAACCTTCTGCGGGGACTTCTGCCACCGTTTCTGTAACAGGGTGAACAAAATACTCAAAATAATTGCCCAAGGGCGTACCCACCAACCCGATTATCATAGACGGAATCGCCAAAATCACCAAAGGCAAGGTCATAGACCAAGGAGATTCATGGGGGGCGTGGTCATGGTGCTCCTCATGGTGAGCATGATACAGATGCTCTGGATCATTCTCTGCTTTAACTAGCGCCATCAGTTGTTTATCATTGCCCCGAAACTCCCCCTCAAAAGTGGTGAAATACATACGAAACATATAAAACGCAGTGACCCCAGCCGTGAGATAACCCACCAGCCACAGACCAGTATGGTGGGCAAAGGCAGAACTCAAAATCTCATCCTTAGACCAAAAACCCGCAAAGGGCGGCAGACCAGAAATGGCGATCGTGCCAATTAAAAAAGTAGAAGCCGTAACGGGCATGTATTTGCGCAAGCCACCCATCAACCGCATATCCTGAGCTACCGACGGGTCATGCCCCACCACTGCCTCCATACCATGAATCACCGAACCAGAGCCAAGAAACAGCATCGCCTTAAAGTAAGCATGGGTCATAAGGTGAAATAAACCCGCCCCATAGGCTCCCACCCCCATCGCCATTGTCATGTAGCCCAGTTGGGAAATAGTAGAATAAGCCAAACCCTTCTTAATATCATTTTGGGTAATGGCAATACTTGCCCCTAAAAATGCCGTAAATGCCCCTGTCCAAGCGATCGTATTCATCACCGCAGGCAGACCCTCAAACACAGGAAACATCCGGGCTACCAAAAATACACCAGCGGCCACCATGGTTGCCGCATGAATCAGGGCAGAAATGGGCGTAGGACCTTCCATGGCATCAGGTAACCACACATGAAGAGGAAACTGGGCCGATTTTGCCGCAGGTCCCATGAACACTAGCACCGCAAAAATGGAAGCCAGAGTCACACTCAATTCACCCCCTTGAATCAACTCCTCCAGCCTGTGCCCCATTTCCACAAAGTCAAAAGTATGGGTTGCCCAGTACAGCCCCAGCAGTCCCAACAGTAATCCAAAGTCCCCCACACGGTTAGTAACAAAAGCTTTTTGACAGGCATCCGCCGCCGTCTTACGATCGTACCAAAAACCAATTAACAGGTAGGAGCACATCCCCACCAGTTCCCAAAAAATATAAATCTGCACTAAGTTGGGACTGACTACCAAGCCCAGCATGGAAGAAGTAAACAAGCTCAGGTAGGCATAAAATCTGACATAACCCTTGTCGTGAGCCATGTAGCCGTCCGTATAAATCTGCACCAAAAAACTAACGGTAGTCACAATCACCAGCATTACCGCCGTCAGATGGTCGATTACCAGACCCATATTCAAATGAAAATCCCCCGCCCGCGCCCACTCAAAAGTCTCTAAATAGGTCTCATGCCCTTGAATCTGACTCCACAACAGGTTAAATGCCAGAACCATCCCCGCCCCAGTCATGGACACACTAAAGCTAGAAGCTAGCGACCTTAACCTAGTCATGGTTTTGTCAAAGGCAATCAATCCGATCCCCAATACCAGAGCCGCTAATAGGGGCAGTACAGGAATGAGCCAAGCATACTGATAGGCAAAATCTGTCATAAATTTTTAGGAAATAAGCAATGGGCGCAAAACAAATACATGATACTACATACAAGCAGAAAGCACAGTTTAAGCTATTTTTAAGACTGGAAACAGGGGCATCCCCCAATCACCCTTGATTATTTTCCAGTTTAGTTATACAATAATCAGATTATCCGACTAGATTAGCGCCTTGGGCGACGATTGGCACCCCCCTCCTCTCTGGGTTTCGCCTTATTCACTTTCAGTACCCTACCCATCCATTCCGCCTGATCCAATGCCTCGATCGCTTGTTCTTCCTGCTCGTCCTTTTCCATTTCTACAAAAGCAAATCCCCGCTTCCGTCCAGTTTCTCGATCGGTCGGCAACTGTACCCGCTTCACTTCACCGTAATCCGCAAACACAGTTCTCAAGTCTTCTTCAGTAGCCTGATAAGACAAATTCCCTACATAAATCGTCACGCAACCATTCTCCCGTTCTGATGCACATGGAGTCGCCAAGCAACCGCCACCCCCAGTATACCTGTGGCACGGTTATTCTCAAGTAATATGAAATACAAACTGCCTAAAGTTTTTAGGATTTTTGTTGCGAATTGTTAAGAATATCTGGGAAGTTGTTTTTTCTGATATATAGCCACCACAGACCCACCATACCCGCCACGATCGAGACTGCACTCACCAGTTGGGCGACTCTGATCCCCCCAAACATGAGACTATCTGTGCGTAAGCCTTCAATCCAAAACCGTCCCAGACTATAACCGATGAGATAGAGCATGACTAGAGTACCCGCTCGTCTGTGGGGGAATTTGTGCCAAACTAGGAGCAACAGGGCAAAAACCATTAAATTCCACAGGGACTCGTACAAAAAAGTGGGATGGAAGAAGGATGCTTGCATAAATTCTGGGGGGCGTTGGGCGGGCGGGATATACAGTTTCCAAGGCAGGTCGGTGGGTGTGCCAAAGGCTTCGGAATTAAAAAAATTGCCCCATCTGCCAATGGCTTGTCCCAAAATCAGGGAGGGCATAACAATATCCCCTACCTGCCAAAAAGAAATGCGGTGCTGTAAACAAAAGAGATAACCAGCGATCGTGCCACCGATAATGGCTCCATGGATAGCTATACCCCCTTCCCAAACGGCGAAAATGTGCCACAGGGGGAGATATTGAAAGCGATGATGCCACTCAAAGGCTACATAATACAGCCGCGCCATGGGAATCGCCCCTACCACCAACCACAAAGTCATATCTGGGATCAGGTCGGGATTGATGCCTTGTTTTGCCGCCAGTTTCTGGGAAATCAAAGTACCGATGAGTACAGCAAAACCAATCAGCACCCCATACCAACGCAAGGAGAAGTCGCCGATTTGCCACAGGACAGGGCCTGGAGAAGCAAGGGTGAGCAAAACCATGGTTAATTGCGCCATAAACAATAGCCTAAAGCCTGTTCAATTATTGCTTAAGGATTACAGTATTACGCAAGGGGAAAGAAAACAAACATTAGATGCTTGTTCCCCATAAAACAGTATGATGGAATACCAAGTATATCTATTGTAAGACTATGTCCCCATCTGAATCTACCCTCGGTGCCGATGCCATCGATATTGCTATTGCCCAAGGGCTTGACCTAGACGGTACCCCGATCGATCCTGCTAAATTAGCACTTTACCGCCAAGTAATGACTTTGGAAAATAATCGCCAGCGCAGTGGAGTGACCAATACCATGCGATCGAGAATTGTGCGTATTGGCGCTAAGCACATTCCCCAAGAGCAACTAAATCAAATGCTGATTGAGGCAGGTTTTGCGCCCCTCAAGGAGAAAGAAATTAGTTTTTACTACGGCTAAGGCTTAGTTGCCCGTTCACGGCGGGCTAACCTTTGCCAGAGAGAAATTACCTAGCTGGGTTGGGGATACCATCGCCCGTAAACTACTCCCAGCTAAAGCAGTGAGCTTTTAGTAGCCCTGCAGTTAGCAAGCCAACCACGAGCCTCTGGGGTGGTTTACAGCACCCCCAATCGACCGTTACCAGTGCCTTGAACAACCGTTTCTGGTGTCCGCACTACAATTATAGCATAAGGCAACTGAAGTTGCTAAAGGGGCTTTCCTCCCCGTACTGAAGTGACGGGGCTTCCAGCCTTACCCGATGTGATCGATTCCGTTTTGCCTTACTCCCCTAGATTACTTGCCCTGCAAAAATTCTCCTCACCTGTTGGGAAAGGGGAAGGGATCAAATGAGGATCGAGCCAGTTTTGATTAGGCAGAAGGATCGGAAATGATAGCCTTTACCCCCTCCAGAGTGGCGGGGATATTACGGGGGTCCATAAACATCACTTTACTGTTACTGCTGTTGCCCACCACTGTGCCCATATCTAGGTAACCCATGGCTAAAAGTACCTCCAGAGCCTGTTTGGATTCTGGGTATTCTTGAATTTTTTGGGCGAGGATGGCGGCGGCTTCGGCGATCGCTTGGGCTTTTAGTACCTGTTGTTGGCGCAGACCTTCCGCCCTGAGAATGGTGGCTTTTTGTTCTGCCTCAGCGGCAAGCAGTTGGGCATCCGCTTGTCCCTTGGCTTTGTTGATGGCGGCTTCCCTTTCCCCTTCTGAAGTGAGAATTGCCGCCCGTTTTTTCCGCTCCGCTGTCATCTGTAGTTCCATGGAGTCCCGTACGGCGGGCGCTGGCATAATATCCTTGAGTTCCACACGGGTTACTTTTACGCCCCAAGGATCGGTGGCTTCGTCCAATTCCCTGAGTAAAACTTCATTGACGCGGGTGCGGGCAGTAAATGTTTCATCCAGTTCTAGCCTGCCCATTTCCGCTCTAATTTGGGTGAGCACCAAGTTAGTCATGGCTTGGGTGAGGTTTTGCACCTTGTAGTAGGCTTTGACGCTATCGGTAATCCGCCAATAGACCACTGCATCGGCGGTAATCGCCACATTGTCTCTGGTGATGCACTGTTGGGGCGGTACATCCAAAACTTGCTCCCTCAAAGAAACCCGATACACTACCGAATCCACGATCGGGATGAGGAAGTGGGGACCAGGGCTGAGCTTGCATTTGAATTTACCAAAGGTGGCGACGATCGCCTCTTCCCCTTGATTAACTATCTTGAAAGTGTTGGAGGTGATGCCAAAGAATGCCATAGCCCCGATGATAATTGCCCAAGGTTCCATAATTTTTCCCCATAACATTTGCGACTTCTAAGAGAATTGTAAAATTCTGGGGTAATTTCCTAGGGATATTCACAAAATCTTCAGGTTTCCAGGTAACTCTGGAAATAAGACAGATATTTCCCCTCTCAATTTGGGTTCTGTCCTCACCCCCAGCCCCTCTCCCACAGGGCGAGGGGAGTTCATCAAATAGAAATTGCCAAGGGTTTTCAAGGTTCATATTTAAGTAAAGTACCCGCCTGACCCAAAATAAATCCTCGATCGCCAAAGAAGTAAATACGATAGAGATTGGCACCCACATTTTCCGTAAATTTTTCCCTCTGCCACGACTTGCCCCCATCCTCGCTGTAGAGGAGGCGGGAGCTACCGCCCGTTACCCAGACGCGGTTTTGGTCTTGAAACGCCAAATCCAACAGTCCAAAGCCTTCGGCGACTTTAGGGATTTCGGGTTTGTCCCAATCATCCAAATTACTGGACTTGGTGAATTGTAGTTGACCGCCGCGATTCAACATCCACACCCGTCCATCGGGAGTGTAACCCATATTATTGACCCGTTTGGAACTGTTGCGATTGTGTTGCGTCCAAGCCGAGTCCCCCGGTGCCCAAGTGGAATAGAAATTGCCTTTGGCGGATACGGCAATGTAACGCCCGTCGGGATTACGGAAGAGATTGCGCACAGTGCCTACCGCTTGGGTGACCATGGCGCGCCAATTTTGGGCTTTGTCTTGGGTACGATAGATTGCCCCGATGTCTGTTGCCATTTCCGCCATCCCAGGTCCTAGAGCCTTAATTAGGGCAGGATCGCCAGGCAGTTTGGAACTCAAGCCAATCCGTGCCCAAGTTTTGCCCCCATCCTCCGTGTGCAAAAGCAGGGCAGGTTTACCCGCAATCCATCCCTCATCGCCATAAAAACTGACGGACACAAAGCGATAGTTGCCTTCCCCCAAATCCAATGCCCTAGCTTTCCATGTGTTTCCCCCATCGGTAGTTTCCAGCAGACTGGCATTAGTGCCCACAATCCAGCCGTGATTGGGATCGATATCACTAAAAGTCAGATCGATCGGGGTGTCGGGAGAGGGCAGGGGTACCAGCGTCCAGTGTCCCTGATGGGCAGAAACGGGCAGGCACAGACCCAAAGAGAGTAAAACCGAGAGGAACAGCGCAATAACAATGGACACAGGCAATTTAATCGACCGCATAAAAACTCATAAAGAATAGAAAACCAAGGGCCAACCCCCCAAAGATGAGCAGATTTTTTTGGGTGGGAGTCAGCACATTTACCCCAAAACCGTAGCCCAGATTTTCCGCAAAACCAGAGGGCTTATTGGGCAGACCAATATCAGCAAATTTATCCTTGCGGGAATTACACACAGGACAGCGCCAAGATTCTGGTACAGCCCTAAAGGGCGTGTTGGGGGCAATGCCTTTTTTCGCATCCCCTGCGGTGGGTTCATATACATAGCCACACACCCCACATTCGAAGAGATGCTGTTCTAATTCCGAAAGGGGAGTTTCAGCGATCTTGTCTGTTGCCATGGCAAAATTTTTTAAGCTTCTCTTCAACTTTAGCAAAATTTGCCCCCTTAACGATCGATCCTGCCTAAATCATGGAAATTGCCACTTGGAATGTAAATTCTATTCGCACCCGCTTGCCCCAGGTTTTGGGGTGGTTGGCTGTTAATCCCCACATTGATTTATTGTGTGTGCAGGAAACTAAGGTGACCGACCAAGACTTTCCCGCTGAGGCATTTACCCAGCATGGTTATTACACCTATGCCTATGGGCAAAAATCCTACAACGGTGTAGCCATGATCAGTAAACAGCCCCTAGAAAATGTGTGTGGTGGTTTTGCCCAAGTTTTGGGGGATGATTTGCAGGAAATAGATCAACAAAAACGACTCTTGTCTGGGCGTATAGAGGGAATTCGTGTCCTCAACCTGTATGTGCCCAATGGGGCAGACCTAGGTAGTGATAAGTATGTCTATAAATTGCAATGGCTGAAATATCTAGCCCAGTATGTACAAAGGGTTTTGGCGCAGGAGCAAGCGATCGTGCTCTGTGGGGATTTTAATGTGGCGCTTACGGATTTAGATCGAGCCAGTGATAGGCAGGAAGAGTCGATCATGGCATCTATTGCTGAACGCAGTGCTCTACAAACAATTCTGGACTTGGGTTTTGTGGACATTTTTCGCCAGTGGCATCAGGACAAGGGACACTACACTTGGTGGGACTATCGGGGTGGGGCATTTCGCCGTAATCTCGGTTGGCGCATTGATTACCATTTTGTCAGTACCGCCCTCGTACCCAAAGTCAAGGCTTGCACGATCGATGTTACACCCCGTCGCAATCAACAACCCAGTGACCATACCCCCGTAATTTTATCGATCGAGGATTAGGGGCGGTTATCCCCGATGGCGTTTGGCAGATAGTCTTGGCTACAATATATCCGTGAAAAGCTAGGTATTAAATTCTATGATGCTCTCCTTCCGTAACTTTGCTAAAACATACCTCCCGCAACTGGCGGGGGTCAAAAAATTGTGGAAACCCCTCCTGTCCATGGTCTTAATTTGTTTATTTTTGGTGGTATCTGCGCCCTCAGCCCATGCCAAGCGGGGTGGCGGTAGAGTGGGGGGTAGTTCCTTTTCCCGCTCTCGTCCCAAGGTCAGGTCTAATGCCCCCTCTAGGCCCAACCCCAGTTATGCCCCCAGCCCCTATGCCCCAGGCGGTGGTTTCTTCTTCTTCCCCCTGTTTTGGGGCGGTGGCTTCTCCTTTGGCGGTGTTTTGGGATTGCTGGTACTGTTGGCGATCGTGGCGGTGGTTCTGAGTGCTTTTCGCCAAAGTGGCATCACTGGGGATGACAGTAAGGTAACCGTATCTAAAGTGCAAATCGGCTTATTGGCATCTGCCCGCGCCCTACAAGCAGATTTGACTCAACTTGCCCTTTCCGCCGACACCGACAGCCCAGAGGGTTTAGCAGAAGTGCTCCGAGAAACCAGCCTATCCCTGCTCCGCCATCCTGAGTATTGGGTCTATGGTTGCAGTGCCAAAGAAAATACCACCCTTGCCTTGGCAGAACAGAAATATCAGGCCCTCGCCCTCTCCGAACGCACCAAATTAAATGAAGAAGTGCTGAGTAACCAACAGGGTAAACTGCGGGGAAGCGACCTCGCCAATCCATCTGAAGATTTGCCCAGTGAATATATTGTGGTCACGATCGTGACTGCGGTAAGCGGTCAGACTTTAGCCAATCTCCCCACCATTCGATCGACCCGTGATCTGGAAATTACCCTAAAAGCGTTAGGCAGTGTGCCCAGCGATCAACTCTTGGCGGTAGAAGTGCTGTGGGAACCCCAATCAGAAGCCTATACCCTCACCAGTGAGGAGTTAATTAGTGCCTATCCCGACTTGGTGCGTATCTAGTTGCCCTACGGGAAAAGTTAGTTTTATGTGCACAGTCATACGAGAGGAATCACCGTCAGACATAGCGGCAATTCATACCGTAACAGTAGAGGCATTTTTGAATGCACCGCACACAAATCACACAGAGCAGTTCATCATTGATGCCCTGCGTCAGTCTGACAGCCTAACCATCTCTCTCGTAGCGGAGCGGGATGGTTTAGTCGTAGGACATGTTGCGGTTTCCCCTGTAACCATATCAGATGGTTCCTGTGGATGGTATGGGCTGGGACCTGTCTCGGTCATTCCTGATCTTCAGGGGCAAGGCATTGGTAGCCTGTTAATCAAAGAAGCCTTACAGAGACTCCGAGATAAAGGGGCGGCGGGGTGCGTGTTGCTCGGTGATCCAGCTTACTACTCACGGTTTGGTTTCCAAGCAGAACCAGAGATAGTGTTCCCAAATGTGCCACCAGAGTATTTCCTGTGCCTAGCATTTGGGTCGTTATTACCG
>Ga0272446_1005764_pt1 | contig 13403 bp, 11 predicted proteins | sample YNPCB0061_FD_194587 | JGI IMG/M metagenome (GOLD analysis project Ga0272446, IMG submission 194587) | Hot spring microbial mat communities from Yellowstone National Park, WY, United States - YNP-CB-006-1 | ecosystem: Environmental > Aquatic > Thermal springs > Hot (42-90C) > Sediment | place... | reverse complement strand
TCGGACTCCCTCCCCCGGCGGGGGAGGGCCGGGGTGGGGGTGACGGGCGTATGTGAAAGGTATTGGCCTTAGAGCCCATCCGAACACCAGATGGTCACTGTCATGGCGAGCGCGCGCGCAGCAATCTTCTCTCGTGCCGGTCGATTGCTTCAGCCACGCTGCGCTCGCTGCACGCGGTCGCTGGCGCTCCTCGCAATGACAGCAGACCCATGGGTTTTCGGATAGGTACTTACGCTGAAGGGTGAGACGGCGACACGTCAGGGGCAGTGGGTTGCACATCGCAGCTCACTGCCCCTGATCGCGTTTCTGCGACGCGACGAGCGGTTTTGTGTTGTCTCATCATGCCGTCACGCTGGGAGTGCGGGCGTCCCGCCCTCACCAACGGGCGCGGGCGTCTCGCCCGCGGCTATGCGGTGCAAAGCCCGCCGACGCGGGCTCACCAGCAGGCCGCGCAGGCGGCCTTTGCCGAACGAAGCCGGGCCCTTCAGGGCCACGGCGGAGCGTCTACCGCTTTTCATACTGCATGTTCATCAACCGCACAGGAGCACGATCCCGCGAGAAGGCTATGGCAGCTCGTTTGCGTGTGACTCCTCCGCACGGTCGAGCATGGTGTCCTGAAACGATGCAGGATCGTCCAGCGACTCAAGGTGGGTAAAGACGGTCGTATTCGGCAGTGACCTGCGCACCGCGCGCTCAACGCGTTCGAGCAGGGCGTGGCCACGGCTTACGCTCCAGATTCCCGGCACCAGCACGTGGAACGACACAAAGCGGCGCGCCCCGGACTGGCGCGTACGCAGTGCGTGGAAGACGATCCCCTCGGCGCGAAACGGCGCCAGCACGGTATCGAGCAGTTCGCGCTCACCCGCCGGTAGCGCCGTGTCCATCAGGCCGGCTACGGAGCGGCGCAGCAACCGCACACCCGACCAGATGATATGCACGGCGACGGCAAGAGCGATGAGCGGGTCGAGCAGGTACCAGCCGGTGAGGCTGACCAGTCCAACACCGGCGATGACGCCGGCTGACGTGTAGACGTCGGTCATCAGGTGGTGAGCATCGGCTTCAAGCGTGATGGACTGGTGCTGGTGACCGGCGCGCAGCAGCACACGCGCGACGGCCAGGTTCACCAGCGACGCGACGACGGCGATCGCCAGCCCCAGCCCGGGTTGCTCGATTGGCTGCGGGTGCATGATCCGCCCCAGTGCGGCGCTGCCGATACTCACCGCCGCCACCAGGATCAGCGTGCCCTCGACACCACTGGAAAAGTACTCGGCCTTTTCGTGCCCGTAGCTGTGATCCTCATCCGGCGGGCGCGCCGCGATAGTCAACGCGATCAGCGCAACGATCGCTGCCACCAGGTTGACGAGCGACTCCAGTGCATCCGACAGTAATCCTACTGAACCGGTGATCAGGTAGGCTCCTGCTTTCAGGCCAATAGTGATTACTGCCGCCAGGATCGAGAGCCACGCAAAGCGCGTGAGCGACGCACGACCGTTCATTGGTTCCTCAGACTCAGGTTGATCGCGATGCAGGCACGACCGCCAGGCTCATATGATACAATACACGGCTACGCACCATCGTGCATGCGGTACCTCTCTTCGTTCTGGGTAGACGAACAGGCACAGAATGTGAACGGATGTATGGTTGAACCGGACGTGCAGCAGGCCATTGAGGCCATTCATGGCACACCGCACCGTCTGGTGTTCGAATTTGCCGGCGCGGGCAGTATGGCATTGTTCTGGCTGCACAGCGTCGCCGGATCGTCGCGCACGATTCTGGAAGCGACCGACCGCTACGCTGCGGCGTCGCTTGCCGGACTGCTGGGACGTGCGCCGGAGAAGTTCGTCTCGGCCGCAACGGCGCGCGCCATGGCCGCAGCCGCCTATGACCGCGCCATGCGCCTGACCGATGGCGCTGGACCATGCTTTGGCGTCGCCTGCACGGCGACCATTGCCACTGATCGTGTTAAACGTGGTGCGCACGGCTGCCACGTTGCCGTGTATGACGGCACGGTACTGCGTGGTTATGGATTGACCCTGAACAAAGGCGCGCGCGATCGGTTCGACGAAGAGCGCCTGGTGAGCCGGGTGATCATTCGCGCGGTTGCGGACGTGTGTGGCGTGCTGGCGCCGCCGCTGTGCCTGGCGGAAGGCGAGATCCTCGACGAATACCGCGAGGACCGAGCAGATCCGCTGGCGCTACTGCTGGCGGGTGCGATCGCAATGGTGACGATCAATATCACCGGACAGGCGAGCGCTGGCGGGCCGGCGCCCCAGGCGCTCCTCTCGGGGGCGTTTAACCCGCTACATGCCGGCCATGAGCAACTTGCTCAATCCGCCGCGGCATTACTCGGCACGCCGGTCGCATTCGAACTGCCGGTGCTCAATGCCGACAAGCCACCGCTTGGCTATGCGGAGCTGGAGCGCCGGCTCGACCAGTTTCGTGGGCGTTACCCGGTTGTCTTGAGTCGCGCGCCGCTCTTCGTCCAGAAAGCGGCGCTCTTCCCTGGTTGCACCTTCGTTCTGGGCTTCGACACGGCGGTGCGGCTGATTGACCCGCGCTACTATGGCAGCGAAACCGAACGCGACGCCGCGCTGACCGATATCGCCGCGCATGGCTGCTCGTTCCTGGTCGCCGGGCGCCTGAAGGATGGCGTGTTCCGCACACTGGCGGATCTTGAATTGCCGCCTGGTCTGGCGACGATGTTCCGCGAGTTGCCGGAGCGCCTGTTCCGCGTCGACCTGTCGTCAAGCGCCATTCGTAGCGCGTATGCGACTGCGTGAGCCCGCCCGGCGCCTGTGGCTGGAGGCGCGCGCTCCTATGTCCCGCAGTGCAGTTCCACGTGATACGCCCCCCACACGTCTGGTGTGCAACGGAGATAGGTGCGCGGCCTGGGAAGATCGTGATCCATCCCACACGCCCATGCGCCACAGTTGAAAAAGTAACCGGCGCGGCCGCTGGCACGTTCGATGCGTGCGCTGATCCCATCGTGTGGCACGTGGGTATGCCCCATGACAACGGTGCCAATCGCTGGTTCAGCATCAAGGATGGCGCGCGCTGCCGCCTGTTGTGCCGCTTCGAGGGAGCCGGCGCCATGCCCCGCTTCGGCAGTCGCCAGGAGTGGCTGGCGCTCAATGCCCGCCGCCATGAGCGACCAGTCGGCCTCGCTGAAGGTGTCGAGTTCGCGTTCCAGCGCTGCGGCAAAGACCGTATCGGCCATGCGGTTTTCGAGGTGGTGGCGCAGTGCACTATCACGCAGTGCCTCGACCAGTGCGGCTGCCGTGCGCCGGCCAGCCGGCCAGAGTGGTGCCGGTTCTGGCGCCGCCCGTTCACGGGGAGCGCCGTGACAGAACAGGAAACGCACCGTCTGAGCCAGTGCCCAGGCTGGAAGCGGCAGTGACCGATCCAGGCCAAAAGCCATCGCGCGTGTCGCGGGATGCAACGTGTCGAGCCAGAGTGGCGCACCCCGGGTCAGCACCAGGTCGGCGAACAGTGCACCCCAGGAGCGACGAATGCGCCATGCGCCGCTCATATCCTGCGCGAACGGTCGTTTCATCTGGTCACCGGAGGCGCATGTTGCATCGTGTTCATGGCCGTGTTCGACATACACCCGGCCGAACGCGCCACTGCCGATCGTATGACAGAAGGCGCGACGGCGCAGTTCGCCCGGCGCCCCGGGTGGATAGATCGCATCGAACACCAGCGCCCAGACATCGGGCCAGAGCAGATCCACGTCGCGCTCACCCACCACCAGCGTGATCGAGTGACCGTTACTCATCAGGCGGCGTAACGCTACGAACACCGCCGGATGGCCGCTGGCCAGTTTCGGCGTCTGGCCGAGCACCAGCGCTGCGCGTTCGACCGAGTCGGCCTCGGTGGCGCCGAGGCGATCGGTAGGAAACGTCGCCGCAAGTGATGGAAACACGCGCGGAAAATCGATGAAATCGCCGGCAATGACCAGTTCGACAGGGGAGCGTTCAGCAGCAATCTCATCGATCAGGGCACAGAATACCTCGTCGTCACGGAATCGCTCCAGGTCGTCCCACTCGCCGCCAGCAGGTTCGCGCCCCGCGCCCAGATGCAGATCGCTGAGGATGTAAACAGTGTGCGGCATGGATTCCAGGCGCCTGACGCCAGGCATCTCCCGGGCTACATATCAACCTGGCGCGGCATAAGTGGTAACTCGTCAACGCGTATTGTTGGCGGCAGGGTGCAGACCCACAGAATGGCCGCCGCCACGTCGGTGGCGGTCATCAACTGGCGACGGAACTCCTCGCCGGGGTTGAGCGGGTAGAGCTCCGTGTTGATCAGGCCGGGAAAGATTGTCGTCACAAAGACATTGTACGGGCGCAACTCGGCGCCGAGTGCCTGGCTCAGGCCATCAAGCGCGAACTTGGCGGCGCAGAATGGCGCAATATTGGCAACCCCTACCTTGCCGACACGCGAGGCAAGATTGATGATCGTACCGGAGCGCTGCCGTTTCATGTGCGGCACGACCGCGCGGGCGGCGTAAAACGTGCCATGCAGATTGGTCTCTATGACCAGCCGGAAGTCCTCATCGCTGAACTGCTCAAGCGGCGCGATCTTGTGGGTGACGCCGGCTGAGTTAATGAGGATATCAACCCGGCCAAACAGATTGATCGCGCTCTCCACGAGCCGGTTCACCTGATCCGGATCCGTCACATCGGTTGGAATCGCGATCGCCTGGCCGCCGGCTCCGGCAATTTCGGCAACCAGCGCTTCGAGCCGCTCGCGCCGTCGCGCCGCCGCGACAATCGTTGCCCGTTCGCGCGCCAGCAGCCGGGCCGTCTCCTGACCTACGCCGCTCGACGCACCGGTAATGACCGCTACTCGTCCTTGAAGACTCATGACCTCTCCCCCCCGCATCGGCGCACAGTTCCTCTTGCGCGATTATACCCGGCATGGCGCATTGCGGCAAGCGGTGCGCATGCAGCGCAGCCTGTGCTACAATAGCGCCGCACCCTGGATCGTCCTGTCAGCGGGAAGGAGGAGCATGGTGGCCAAGAAGACGATTCGCGACATTGACTGGACCGGCAAACGCGCGCTGGTTCGCGTCGACTTTAACGTACCGCTCGAGAATGGGCAGATCACCGATGACACGCGCATCCGTGCCGCGCTTCCCACGATTCGTTACTTGCTGGAGCATGGCGCAGCGGTGGTTCTGATGTCGCACCTGGGCCGTCCGAAGAACAAGGTTGTTGAAAGTATGCGCCTCGCGCCGACGGTCGCGCGCCTGGCCGAGTTGTTACCCGAAGCGAAGGCTGTGAAGGGGACGCAGGCAACAACTGGCCCATCGGTGGAGGCCGCGTCGCGCGATCTGCGCCCGGGTGAGGTTCTGGTGATCGAGAACACTCGTTTCGATGCACGCGAGGAGGCCAACGACGAAAGTATGGCGCGTGAACTGGCGCGGCTTGGCGATGTGTACGTCAATGATGCATTCGGCTCGGCGCACCGCGCCCACGCATCGACCGAGGGGGTGGCGCGCTTCCTCCCCGCCGTGGCCGGCTTTCTGATGGAAGCTGAGCTTGCCGCCCTGCAGGGAGCGCTCGAAAACCCGGCGCGCCCCTTCGTGACAATTATCGGCGGCGCAAAGATCAGCGACAAGATTGGCGTGATCGAGAATCTGCTCGGCAAGGTTGATGCGCTGCTGATCGGCGGCGGCATGGCCAATACCTTTTTGCTGGCGCAAGGGTACGATATGGGCGATTCGCTCGTTGAGCGCGACTCGGTTGCAACAGCGAAAGCCATGCTGGAACTGGCGGCAGGCCGGGGGGTCAAATTGCTGCTGCCCACCGATGTTGTGATTGCCGACGCCTTCAGCCCCGACGCCAACCGCCAGGTCGTGCCGGTCAACGCCATTCCGGCAGGATGGCGCGCGCTCGATATCGGCCCCGAGACGGTCAGCGCCTATGCTGAGGTCATTGCAGGTGCGCAGACGGTGATCTGGAACGGGCCGATGGGTGTGTTCGAGATGGCGCCGTTTGCCGAAGGAACGCGTGCCATCGCCCAGGCCATGGCTGCCTGTAGCGGCATGACCGTGATCGGCGGTGGTGATTCAGTGGCTGCCGTTGAGCAGATGGGCCTGGCAGAGAAAATACGCCACATCTCGACCGGTGGCGGCGCATCGCTGGAGTTGCTCGAAGGGAAAGAGCTACCCGGGGTCGCCGCACTCAACGACAGGTGAGCACAGGAATGGAGCATTGTGAATGAAGAACCGAGTACCGGCGTGGAGCAATGTGTATCTTGCCGGTTTCACCCGATTTCTCAATGTACAATGCTCCATTCTCATAGACCTTCATTCTCCAGCCAGGCACTCACGGCTGCATCATCGGCAGATGTGTTGCCGCCGGGGATATAGCGGAACCGGTCGCCGTAACTCTCCATCACGAGCGCGCTGAGCTCCTGGTTCGGCGCGCCTTGATCACCCTCGGTAATCCGGACCACCCGGCCGGTCTGTAGATCGAGAAATGAACTCACGGCCGGGTCCGTAAGCGCCAGCGCAGCGCGAATTTCCTCGCGGTCATAGATGACGGTCACGTTCATACTCCCTTATTGACTGGAGTCACGCGGTCATGCGCGCAATCGGCTAGCCGGGCGAATGCCAATGCCCATCCGTCGGCGGGACGGCGTTCGTTTCCGCGTTGCGACCGCCTTCCCGCCGACGGCTGATGGACCCTGGAGGGCGTGCCGCGCGCCAGGCCACCCTGCTGGTATGCCACCGCGTACGTCGTGGTATTGAGCGCCGCATGATCCGCGTGTGCAACACACTCGATGGTGCGCCGCCATGGGAGGCGCGCAACGTCTGGTTGATTCCGCGGCACAGATTCATGGTATACGATAGGCGCGTGTCGCGCAAGTGAACCGGCGGTTGCCGAAACCTCCGCCACGAGAGTTGCGTACTTCCTTAGGGAATGGTAAAGGCGCATGGCCGAGCAGGGTGACGAACTTGCACTCATTAGCCGCTCCATCGACGGGGATCACGGAGCCTTTGCTCAACTGATGGAGCGGTATGCGGTGGCAGTCTTCAATCTGGCCTACCGGATGCTGGGGGATGCGCAGGAAGCCGAAGATGCCAGCCAGGAGATTTTCCTGCGCGCCTATACCAACCTCGAACGTTTCGATCCGGCGCGCAAGTTTTCAACCTGGCTGCTGACAATCGGTTCGAATTTCTGTATTGACCGGTTGCGGCGGCGGCGCTTTGCCTGGTTGACGCTCGATGATGCGGTGGCGTCGGTACCGAGCCCGGCGCGCGGGCCGGAACGGAGCGCGCTGGAGCGCGAAGAACGAGACATCGTCCAGCGGGCGCTGCTTCAATTGCCACCGGCGTATCGCGAGATTGCGGTCCTGCGCTACTGGAACGATCTATCATATGAAGAAATCGGCCAGGCGACCGGCTTGCCTGAGAGTACGATCAAGACACGATTGCACCGTGCACGGCGTATGCTTGCCGAAGCTCTACGGTCGGAAGGTATGGTCGCCGATGAGTTGGTATCCGCGTAGAAATCAGAGCAGACCATGACCGATTCTCCATCCGATGAGATGCTGGATCGCGCGCTCCACAACGTGCTGGCACGGGCCGGGGCGCTGGCACCTCGTCGCCCGACGGCGGATCTTGTGGCGCGAACGGCACACCGGCTCCCGCGCACGACGCCGCGGCTGGCGGCACGACGCGCCGCCGTGCGGCGCGTTCTCGTTCGCAGTGTGATGACGCTGTTACTGCTTCTGGTCGCTGTTCCAGCGGTAGCCGGCGCGCTGACCCTGGTGCGCGGCGCTGAAACGCCGCTTGCCCGGCTGGCAGGCGTGGCCGGCCAGAGTGATGCGCGCACAGGGCTGGTTGCCGCGACCATGCTGCGGCTCGATGCGCCGCTGACGCGTACACTGCTCGGCGTGCTGATCTGGCTGGGGCAAGTCATCGCAACCATGCTGGCTGCAGGGTTCTGGCCACGCCGGAGCGCACTGGCAGGTGTGGCCTTGCTCGATGCGCCGGTGCGCGCGGCCACGGTTGGTATGCTGATGGCCGGGTCACTTGTGATAGGTGCAGGCGCGTTGCTCACGCTGCTCGCGGCGACGATTGCAGGCCTTCCGGTCGCGCTGGTTGTGCTGTTGCTCCTGCAGGCGCCTTTTGTACTTGGGATCGTGGTGGTGGCGCGCGCGCTCGGGCCGCGCCTGGCGGGCCGGACCGTTGCCCGTAGTGAGGTCGACCTTGCGACTCTGGCGGCTGCGGCGCTGCTGGCGCTACCGGCAGCCGTGGCAGGCTCGTTCTCACTCGCGGCGGTGTTGCCCGTGCTGTATCTGCTGGCGGCTCCTGGTCTTGGCGCGCTCATTCTTAGCCGGGGCGGGATGCGGTACACCTCGCGGTACTACAGCGAAATGCAGAACGGTTGATCGCCGGGATCGCGTGCATCTTGCGCGGCTGCGGGTTGCCCGTGCTCCCGGCGCGTGCATGGTTCAGAGACTCTGCGCTGCGCTCTCGCATTGCAGCGACACGCACGGGAAGATAGCGACCTGCCCATCCCCGACACCGCAGCGATTGTCGTGCGGGCCAGATGCTTCCAGGGTGATAGCCACCACCATCAGCGCGGTCGTGTTGCGGGTGTGTGGTCACATTGAAAAACGCAACAACGAGGGTCGCAGCATGGTGCAACCCTCGTCGTGTGTCTGTCGGATTGGCTTAGGAGATCAGGCTACGCTGTGTCGGGCGCGTGGGTTCGACAAATGGCGCGTCAGGCACCAGGCGGCCATAGTCCTTGAACGTGTTGTGCATGTTGGCATAGATGTCGCCGCCGTAGGCCCAGATCTCATTGCGCAGGCCGTTGAGCGAGGCGATCGTTGCACGAGCCGCTGCCTGGTCAATGACCCTGCCCCTGGCATCGAAGCCTGGATGGGTCGCAATCAGCCCATTGGCCTTCGCCAGTTGCACCTCAATGTGTCGTAGCTGATGCTCCATGTTCGCCTCGCACGTATCCAGGCATTGGGTGTCATACCCCTTGCCTTTCAGTCCGGCGATGACGGCATCAACCTGAGCATCATAGACAAGCGCCTGTGCCAGGCGTTTCTCCACCTCGCGCACGTCCTCGGTACGATTCTTCAACGCTTTCTCGAGAGCCGTGTTGTCCATGTCGTTCGTCATGGTCGGCGGAGCGGCGAATGCGCTCGCAAGCCCCAGGTTCAGCAGAAGCAAAAGCGCGAACAGAGTTGCCGCCAGCCGTGTCACTCGCGGTAGTCGGAACATAGTGAATGCCTCCTTTCAGGAGCTCCCGTTTCAGGCGCATCCACAACCCTTTCATGATGTGGGTGGCCGTCTCTATGTTCCCATGCTCTGCGACACAATGACTGAAGCGATCCTCAGGCGATGCTAAGGATTTGCTGAAGCGTGCGTTTCCTGGCAGTGGCGGTGATCGTCGAGAATGTAGCCGATGCCACGCACGGTGTGGATCAGTTCCGCTGCGCCGGCAGCAGCAAGTTTATGGCGCAGCGAACTGACATAGACTTCGATCAGATTGCTGAGCGGGCCGAAATCGTAGCCCCAGACCTGTTCATATCCGGCGTCGAATGCTGCGACTGGCTGAGTATCAGCCGCGCGCGAGGCCAGCATGATGATCGGGATGTCCATGCCGGCGGCACGGATGCGCCGTGTGACTTCGGTGCCATTCACCACCGGCGCTGCAGCATCGATGATCATCAGGTCAGGCATAGCGCCGTCAATCAACGAGAGGGCGGAGTGACCATCAGCGACAACGATGACATCGTACCCTTCAAGCGCCAGTGCGCTCCTGAGATGTCGCGCAATCTCGGCCTCACCCTCGACAACAAGCACACAGTGTGCCATAGATGACCTCTACAGGCGAACAAGAAGCGGAATTCGCGCCACCACGTAAAGCCGGTAACCGACCAGTGTGGGTCGCTCGCATGGTATGGCTGAAGAGGATCGTGGGAGGGCCACACGCGACAGGGAAGAGCGCACTGAATGAGAAAACACACCGGAACCCTGCATTGCAACCAGTATACCACTCATGCACGATTGAGCGCATCATCCAAAAGTTGGAAAGGTGTGATGGAACGTCTGCGGAACAATCTTTCCAGGAAGTGTACGATGCGGCACCACCCGGCGTACCGGAACGCAGCGCGCGCCATCAGACCCGGACGCCCGTCAGGCAGAGCTGCCCGGAAGCTCGCGCGCCTGGCACATGTATGCCGGACGATTCGTCATACCTACAGTGAACCGATTTCATCTCTGGCGCACTAGCGTTTCGTTAGAAATGGCCGTCTCCATCGCCAGAACCCTTGACTCCCGATCCGCACCGCGTCATAATACACCTGCGCGGAATGATCGTTCCGCTTAGTGCCTAGCCGAAGAACGGATGGTTGATACGCACCACCCTACCGAAGGCAAGAAGCGCCGTCACACGAGTTGTTGGCTGGACGACCGCGTGACCCGTATGATAACCAATCGAGGTAGATGCTATGAATGAACAGCCCAGTGCCACTGGTACCGGCCAGGCGCAGACCCTGCCATTGATCGCGCTTGACGGCGCAGTGGTGTTTCCGTATACCGTAGTGACGCTCCCGCTCGATGATGAAACCGAGGCGGCGGCACAGGCGGCCATGAAAGAGAATCAGCTCATCTTGCTGGTCGCGCTGCGGCGCGATGCAGCGGCTGATGCGCCGCTGGCGTTGAGGTTACATCGTATCGGCGTCGTCGCGCGTATCGAGCAGCTTGGCCGTCTGCCGAGCGGCGTGAGCGGCATGGTGGTGCGCGGTCTCGTGCGGGCCGAGTTGATCGAACAGGTGCAGGATGCACCCTGCCCGCGCTTCAGCTACCTGGAACATCACGATCATGTCGAGCGCACCGACGAACTTGAACAGTTGATGACCGAGGTGCACGCAGCGATTGATGCGGTGCTGGAGTTGCGCCCCGGCATTCCGCAGGAGATCCGCAACTTCGTTCGCAGTATCAACGACCCGGGCCACCTGGCGGATAATACCGGTTACTCGCCAGACTACACCTTCGAGGAACGCCAGGAGTTGCTCGAAACCTTCGATGTTGCCGAGCGGTTGCGTAAGGTGCTGGCATTTTATCGCAAACAGTTCGCCTTAATGGATGTCCAGGCGCGCCTGCGCCAGGAAGTCCAGGACGCAACGGCGAAACAACAGCGCGAGTTCTATCTGCGCCAGCAAATGCGTGCCATTCAGAAAGAGCTGGGTGAGGACGACGTTGAGGCTGATGAACTGGCCGAATTGCGCGAGAAGCTGGCGGCGGCACAGTTGTCGCCGGCGGCGCGCAAAGAAGCCGACCGGGAGTTGAGCCGGCTGAGCCGCATGAACAGTGCGTCGCCCGAGTATCAGATGGTGCGTACCTATCTGGAGTGGATGGCGGAACTGCCCTGGAACAATCCGACCGGGACGCCAATTGACATAAGACGTTCGCGCCAGGTGCTTGACGAGGATCACTATGGCCTCGAGAAGATCAAGGAGCGCATCCTTGAGTATCTTGCGGTCAAGCGACGCCGCGAAGCGTTGTCCGGTGAAGGCGGCCGCGCGCGCGAGCCGATCCTGGCGTTCGTGGGCCCGCCCGGTGTGGGGAAGACCAGCCTGGGTCAGAGTATTGCGCGCGCGCTGGGGCGCCAGTTCGTGCGCATGAGTCTGGGCGGCGTGCGCGATGAAGCGGAACTGCGCGGGTTCCGCCGTACCTATATCGGTTCGCAGCCGGGCCGCCTGATTCAGGAGTTGCGCCGCGCCGGCACGTCCGATCCGGTCATTCTGCTCGACGAGATTGACAAACTGGGCCACGACTATCGCGGCGATCCGGCATCGGCGCTGCTGGAGGTGCTTGACCCGGAACAGAACGATACCTTTACCGACCATTATCTGAATGTGCCGTTCGATCTGAGCAAGGTACTGTTCATCGCTACCGCCAACACGATGGATACCGTGCCGCCGGCGTTACGCGACCGCATGGAAGTCATCGAGCTGAGCGGGTATACCGAGGATGAGAAGGTTCACATTGCGCAGCGGCACCTGGTTCCCAAGCAGCTTCGGGCGAATGGCCTGCGTTCCGACGAGGTCGTGGTGGAGGAAGAGGCGCTGCGCGTGATCATCACCGAGTATACGCGCGAGGCGGGTGTGCGTAACCTGGAACGGCAGATCGGTGGGGTATTGCGGAAGGTGACACGGCAGCTGGTGGAGAATGGAGGAACGGGAGCACGGGAGACGAGGAGAGCGGGGGACACGGAGAGTATGGATGATCCAGGGCCAGGCTCGATGCTGAACAGCCATCCAGCCTCTCCCCTGCTCACCTTCCCCAGGTCTCCGGCGGTGGTGACAGTTGAAACGGTGCGCAGCGCCCTGGGCCGTCCGCGCTTCTTCAATGAGGCGAAGGAGCGGATTGACCAGCCGGGGGTTGCGACCGGGCTCGTCTGGACTCCGGTTGGCGGCGACATCGTATTTGTGGAGGCATCGGTCATCGAGGGGAGCCGTGAATTGCGCCTCACCGGCCAGCTTGGCGATGTCATGCGCGAGAGCGCCGAAGCTGCATTGACCTATGTGCGCTCGCGGGCCCATACGCTCGGGATCGATCCGAAGTTCTTCGATACGCACGCCGTGCATATTCACGTGCCGGGCGGGGCGGTTCCGAAGGATGGCCCCTCGGCGGGGATCACCATGGCAACGGCGCTGGCTTCGGCGGCGACGGGGCGCCTGGTGCGCGACGATGTGGCGATGACCGGCGAGATCACGCTGCGTGGCCGGGTGCTGCCGATTGGTGGAATCAAGGAGAAGGCGCTGGGTGCGCACCGCGCCGGCATTCGCACGGTCATTCTGCCGCGCCGCAACGTCGCCGATCTCGATGATCTGCCTGCCGAGGTGCGTGAGGAGTTGACCTTCGTGCCGGTGGATACGCTTGATGATGTGCTGGCTGCGGCGTTGCTGCCACACCCGGCGGCGACGATCAGTAATCTGTTCGGCGCATCGCCCTCTGGTGAGCAACCGGCCGATACAAACACGCGCAGCGAAGTCGTGACGCCGGGGATGTGAGTGTGGCACCGGGAATTGAGCATGGTGAAACCCTGGCCGGTTTCTGGTTCTCAATTCCCGGGATGTCTCCTGTGCTGCGCCTCGCGCCTATCGCCTCTCATCTCGTTGCTTGACAAACCCGCACATCCGTCCTATGCTGGCGGCATGCCGAACACGTGAGCAAGGGTGATGGTGCATGCCGCTCGATCTTTCCGCATTGAGCCGCCAGGTGCGCGCGATGAGCAGCGCCCTGGCGCACGATGTTCCCGACCAGGCGTCACGTCGCAGCCAGGCGTTGGAACGGTATCTCCGCGAATCGACGGCCCATGCCGTCTGGGCGCAGGCCGCTGATCTGAGTCGCGAAACCTGCGCCT
>Ga0272446_1005763_pt1 | contig 13404 bp, 10 predicted proteins | sample YNPCB0061_FD_194587 | JGI IMG/M metagenome (GOLD analysis project Ga0272446, IMG submission 194587) | Hot spring microbial mat communities from Yellowstone National Park, WY, United States - YNP-CB-006-1 | ecosystem: Environmental > Aquatic > Thermal springs > Hot (42-90C) > Sediment | place... | reverse complement strand
TACGGGCATGGTGACACGGTGCGCGGCCTCGACGAGCAGTGGCGGCCGGGCCTCGAGCCCTGGCGGCTGACCGAGGAGGAGGGCCGCTGGTACGGGCGCGGCAGCGCCGACAACAAGGGGCAGCACGCGCTGAACATCGCCGCGCTGGAAGCGGTGCTCGCCGAACGCGGCGGCCGGCTCGGCTTCAATGTCAAGGTGGTGCTCGAGATGGCGGAGGAGCGCGGCTCGCGGGGCCTGCGCGACTTCGTCGCCGCCCATGCCGCCGATCTTGCCGCCGACGTGCTGATCGCCTCCGACGGTCCGCGCGTCGAGCCCTCCGTGCCGACCATCGCCACCGGCACGCGCGGCACCTTCCACTTCGATCTCGTGCTGCGGCTGCGCCCGGGCGGGGTGCATTCCGGCCATTGGGGCGGGCTGACGCGCGATCCGGCGATCCTGCTCGCCCATGCGCTGACCACCCTGATGGACCGCCAGGGCCGCGTGCTGGTGCGCGGCATCCTGCCGCCCGCGCTGCCCGATGCGGTCCGCGCCGTGCTCCAGGGCTGCCCGGTCGGCGGCGGGGAGGGGGCGGCGACCATCGACGAGGGCTGGGGCGAGCCCGGGCTTTCGGCGGCCGAGAAGATCTACGGCTGGAACAGCCTGATCGTGCTCGCCATGATCTCCGGGCGGCCGGAGAATCCGGTGAACGCCGTGGCGCCGGATGCGCGGGCGCATTGCCAAATCCGCTACACGGTGGATTCCGACCCCGCGACCTTCGCCAGGGCGCTGCGCGACCACCTGGACGCGCACGGCTTCCATGAGGTCGCGGTCGAGAACGCCTTCGTGCGCATGCCCGCCTCCCGCACCGATCCCGACCATCCCTGGGTGCGCTGGGCCAAGGCCTCGATGGAGCGCTCGCTCGGCAAGCGGGTGCAGATCATCCCCAATTCCTCGGGCGGGCTGCCGGGGGACGTCTTCGTGGACCACCTGCGCCTGCCGCTGGTCTGGGTGCCGCACTCCTACAATGGCTGCCGGCAGCACGGGCCGGACGAGCATCTCCTCATCGCCCCGGCGCGGGAGGGCATACTCGCCTTCGCCGGGCTGTGGTGGGATCTCGGCGAGAAGGGCAGGCCCTGAGGACAGCGTTACTCTTCCTCACCGGTCCAAAGCGGCAGGGCAATGCGCCTGTTACATGGCGGGCGCATGGTCCTGGCAGCGGTGATGGGCCGCAGGATGGAAGGATGCAGAGCATGCGCAAGACGAGGATCGCGGCACTGGCCCTGGTGCTGGCGGCGGGGGGGGCGGGCCTCGCGGCCGCCCAGCCCGGCCCCGGCGGTGGCCCTGGGCCGATGGGCCCCGGCTACCGGGGCGGCGAGGGCGGCCATGGCTATCACCATCACGGCCGCCGCGGCGGGGCCGGCTTCGCGCTGGGCGAGGCCTTCGCCCGCGCCGACACCAACAACGACGGCCGCGTGACGCGGGAGGAGGCCCTCGCCTGGCTGCAGGCGCGCTTCGCCGAGATGGACGCCGACCGCGACGGCGGCGTGACGCTCGAGGAGATGCGCGCCTTCTACGCCGCGCAGCGCCCGGAAGGCCGCCGCGGCCCCGGCCCGCGCGCAGACGGGCCGATGCAGGAGCGCGGCGCGGCCTTGTTCCGCTTCCTGGACGCCAATCTCGACGGCAAGGTGACCTTCGAGGAACTGCGCCCGATGGCCGAGGCCGCCTTCCGCGCCCTCGACCGCAACTCGGACGGCGTGCTCGAGCGCGATGAGATCCGCCGCCGCGGCCCGCGCGGGCCGGGCCCCGTCCCGGCGGCGCCGGGCGCTCCCGCGCAGCCGGCGCGCTGAGCACCGGCGGACGCCGCCGCGCCGCGATGCGGTGGCGTCCGCGCATTGACCGCCCGCCCGCCCCTGCGCAGTGTCATGCCCGGATCGCGACACGCCCCGGGAAGGACGAGCAGGTGCAGTTTGCGCTGACCGAGGAACAGGAGGAGCTGCGCGCGCAGGTGCTGCGCATCTGCGCCGGCTTCGGGGACGAATACTGGCTCGCGCGCGACCGCGACGGCCTCTTTCCCCACGAGTTCCACGCCGCCATGGCCGCGGGCGGCTGGCTCGGCATCGCCATGCCCGAGGAGTACGGCGGCGCCGGGCTCGGCATGATGGAAGCCTGCGTCATGATGCGCGCGGTGGCCGAAAGCGGCGCCGGCATGAGCGGGGCCTCGGCCATCCACATGAACATCTTCGGGCTCAATCCGGTGGTCGTGTTCGGCACCGAGGCCCAGAAGCGCCGCTTCCTGCCGCCCCTGATCGCGGGGCGGGAGAAGGCCTGTTTCGGCGTCACCGAACCCGATGCCGGCCTCAACACCACCGAACTAAAGACGCGGGCGGAGAAGCGCGGCGACCGCTATGTCGTGACCGGCCAGAAGATCTGGATCTCGACCGCCCAGGTGGCGGAGCGGATCCTGCTGCTCGCGCGCACGACGCCGCTCGAGCAGGTGAAGCGCAGGACCGACGGCCTGTCGCTCTTCTACACCGCGCTCGACCGCAGCCGGGTCGAGGTGCGCCCGATCGAGAAGATGGGCCGGCATGCCGTCGATTCGAACCTGCTCTTCTTCGACGGCTTCGAGATCCCGGAGGAGGACCGGATCGGCGCCGAGGGCGAGGGCTTCCGCATGATCCTGCACGGGATGAATCCCGAACGGATGCTGATCGCCGCCGAGGCGGTCGGCATCGGCCATGCCGCGCTGCGCCGCGCCGCCGACTATGCCCGGCAGCGCCGGGTCTTCGGCCGCCCGATCGGGCAGAACCAGGGCATCCAGCACCCGCTCGCGCGCTGCTGGGCCGATCTCGAGGCGGCCTGGCTGATGACGATGCGTGCCGCCGCCCTCTATGACGCCGGCCGCGACTGCGGGGCGGAGGCGAATGCCGCGAAATACCTCGCCGGCGAGGCCGGCTTCACCGCCGCCGAGACGGCGGTGATGACGCATGGCGGCATGGGCTATGCCCGCGAATACCATGTCGAGCGCTATCTGCGCGAAAGCCTCATTCCCCGCATCGCGCCCGTCAGCCGCGAACTGATCCTGAGCCACCTCGCCGAACGGGTGCTGGGATTGCCGAAATCCTATTGAGCGGGGCTGCGCCGCCCGCCCCGCGCGGGCGATGGAGCGGAGCGGGCGGATGGTGGGCGCGACAGGGATTGAACCTGTGACCCTTCGCGTGTGAAGCGAATGCTCTCCCGCTGAGCTACGCGCCCATCCAGCAGGGAGCGCGGAGATAGAGGCGCGAGGCCTCGGGTGTCAAGCGCCCGCCCTTGCCCCGGCGGCGGGGCGGGCCATTGTCTTGGCATGCGGTGGCGCCCACTCATCGTCGCATTGGCCGGCCTCGCCCTGACGGGCGCGCCGGCGCGCGCCATGCCGGTGGAGGCGACCTATGCCGTCCTCCACTCCGGCGTGACGGTGATGGATGTCCAGCTCTCGCTCCGGATGGCGGAGGGGCAGTATCGCATCGCCAGCCTCGCCCGCGCGCGCGGACTGGGCCGCCTGTTCCTGCCGAGGGAGCAGCGGGCGGAGGCCGAAGGCCGCCTGGCCGGGGGGGAGGTGCTGCCCGTCCGCTATCTCGCCGAGGGCGAATGGCGCGGCGGGGCGCGGCGGACGGTGCTCGAATATCTGGGGCGGGTGCCGCGGCCTGCCGTGCTCGAACCGCCCGAAGCTCCGGACCGCATCCCCGTCCCGCCGGAGCAGACCGAGGGCACGATCGACACCCTCTCGGCCCTGCTCAGCCTGTCGCGCGCGACCGCCGCGACCGGGCGCTGCGACCTCGCGGGCGCGGTCTTCGACGGGCGGCGGCGGATGGAATGGACATCCCGCACCCTCGGCCTCGACCGCCCGCCGCTGCCCGGCCTCGCCGGCGAGGCGCTGCGCTGCCGGCTGGAAGGCCGGGTCGTGGCCGGCTTCCGCCGCGGCGACGACCCCGCCCGCGCCGGCCGGGCGCGGCAGGCGGAGGCCTGGATCGCCGTTCTCGGCCCCGGGCTGCCGCCGCTGCCGGTGCGGGTGGAGGTCCCCTCCACCTTCCTCGGCGCCTTCCGGCTCGATCTGGTGCGCCTCGCGCCTCAGCCGACCAGCGCGGCGGCCAATCCGGGAAGCTCGGCGGGACTCGCCGCCACCGGCGCGCCTTCGGCCATCGCCCGCGGGCCATAGCCCCAGCCCGCGAAGATGCAGGGCAGGCCGGCCCCGGCCGCGGCCAGCACGTCGTTGCGGTGGTCGCCGATCATCACCGCCCTGGCGGGGTTGCCGCCGGCCGCCGCGAGGGTCGCGCGCAGATGTCCGGGGTCGGGCTTGCGCACCGGGAACGTGTCGCCGCCGCCGATCGCGGCGAAGCGGCCGGCGAGGCCGAGCGAGGCCAGCAGCGCCCGGGCCGCGGCCTCCGGCTTGTTGGTGCAGACGGCAAGCCGCCACCCCTCGGCCTCGAGCCGGTCCAGCGCCTCGGCGATGCCGGGGAAGGGGGCGGTCAGGCGGGCATGGCTGATCGCGTCATCGGCCACGAAGGCGGCGAGGACGGCCTCGTTGAAGGAGAGGCCGCGGCCGGCGAGGGCGCGTTGGATGAGCGCGCGGACGCCGTCCCCGATCATGGCCTTGACCGCGGGCAGGTCGTAGGGGGCGATGCCCCGCGCCGCGAGGACGCGGTTCAGCGCGGCGTGGATGTCCGGCGCGCTGTCGAGCAGCGTGCCATCGAGGTCGAAGATGACGGTCCTGGTCATGCCGCCCCGCTATGCGGGCGGCGGGCGCGGGGCAAGGGGGCGCTTCACCGCCCTTCAACCGGCCCGACGCCAGGATCGGGCCATGTCCCCCGCCGCCGGACACATGCCGCAACCGGAGTTGACGCGCGCCCCGCTGGACGCGGCGCGGTGCGGCTTGTTACCGGAGGGCATGTCCGCCGCCGCCATCATCCTCGCCGCCGGTCTCGGCACCCGCATGCGCTCGGCCCGCCCCAAGGTCCTGCACCCGCTGGGCGGGCGGCCGATGATCCGCCACCTGCTTGCCGCCTGCGAGGCGCGGTTTGCGCGCATCGTGGTGGTGGTCGGCCCCGACATGGCGGAACTCGAGGCCGCGGTCGCGCCGCACGAGGTCGCGGTGCAGCGCGAGCGTCTCGGCACCGCCCATGCGGCGCTGCAGGCCATGCCCCTGCTCGGCGGCCATGCCGGCGATGTGGCGGTGCTCTACGGCGACAACCCGCTCATCGGCGAGGAGACGCTCGGCCGGCTGCTGGCCGCGCGGGCCGAGGCCGATCTCGTCCTGCTCGCGATGCGCCCGGCCGATCCGGGCCGCTACGGCCGGGTCCTCCTGGGGCCGGACGGGGGGGTGGAACGCATCGTCGAGTGGGCCGACGCGACCGAGGCCGAACGGGCCATCGGCCTGTGCAATGCCGGCGTGGTCTGCGCCCGCGGCCCCGACCTCGCGCGCTGGCTCGCCGCGGTCGGGAACGCCAACGCCAAGGGGGAATACTACCTGACCGACGTGGTCGCGCTCGCCCGCGCCGAGGGGCGGCGCGTGCGCGCGGTCGAGGCGCCCGAGGCCGAACTGCGCGGCATCAACAGCAGGGCCGAGCTGGCGGCGGCCGAGGCGGCGCTCCAGGCGCGCCTGCGGGAGGCCGCGATGCGCGCGGGCGTGACCATGCTGGCGCCCGAGACGGTGCACCTCTCCTACGACACCCGCCTCGGCCCCGATGTGGTGGTCGAGCCGCATGTGGTCTTCGCGCCCGGCGTGACGGTCGAGGAGGGGGCCATCATCCGCGCCTTCAGCCACCTCGAAGGCTGCCTCGTGAAGCGGGAGGCGGTGATCGGCCCCTATGCGCGGCTGCGTCCCGGCACGGTGGTCGAGCCGCGCGCCCATGTCGGCAATTTCGTCGAGTTGAAGGCGACCACCCTCGGCGCCGGGGCCAAGGCGAACCACCTCGCCTATCTCGGCGACGCCACCATCGGGGCGGGGGCGAATATCGGCGCAGGCACCATCACCTGCAACTACGACGGGGTGGCCAAGCACCGCACCGAGATCGGGGAAGGGGCCTTCATCGGCTCGGACACGGCCCTGGTCGCGCCGGTCAAGGTCGGCGCGCGCGCCCTGATCGGCGCGGGCAGCGTCATCACGGCCAATGTGCCCGAGGATGCGCTGGCCATCGCGCGCGGGCGGCAGACCGTCTACGAAGGCCGCGGCTTCAAGGGCAAGGGCAGGTAGGGCATGTGCGGCATCGTCGGCGTCGTCGGGCGGGAGGAAGCCGCCCCGCGCATCCTCGAGGCGCTGCGCCGGCTGGAATACCGCGGCTATGACAGCGCCGGCATCGCCACGCTGGTCGATGGGCGGATCGAGCGGCGGCGGGCCGAGGGCAAGCTCGCCAACCTCGCCGCCGTGCTTGCCGCCTCGCCCCTGCCCGGCACCACGGGCATCGGCCATACGCGCTGGGCGACCCATGGCGCGCCGACCGAGCGCAACGCCCACCCCCACGGCACCGCGCGGGTGGCGGTGGTCCACAACGGCATCATCGAGAACCACGCCGAGCTGCGCGCCGAGCTGGAAGCCAAGGGTCACGTGTTCGAGACCGAGACCGACACCGAGACCTTCGCCCGGCTTGTGGACCAGAACCTCGCCGAGGGCATGGCCCCGGAGCAGGCGGCGGCGGTTGCGCTCCGGCGCGCCCATGGCGCCTATGCGCTGGCGATGATCTTCACCGGCCATCCGCGCATGCTGATCTGCGCCCGCCAGGGTGCGCCGCTCGCGGTCGGCTTCGGGGAGGGGGAGATGTTCGTCGGCTCGGACGCGCTCGCGCTCGCGCCGCTGACGCGCCGCATCGCCTATCTCGAGGAGGGCGACTGGGCGGTGGTGGATGCCGAAGGCGCGCGCTTCTTCGACGCCGCCGGCCGGCCGGTCGAGCGGGAGATCCGCCTCACCGCCGTCTCGGGTGCCGCGACCGGCAAGGGCAACTACCGCCATTTCATGGAGAAGGAGCTGCACGAGCATCCGGTGGTGCTGGGGGATACGCTGACGCAGTACCTCGACCCCATGACGCGCTCGGTCAGCCTGCCGCCGCTGCCCTTCGACCCCGCCGCCGTGCCGCGCCTGACCATCACCGCCTGCGGCAGCGCCTTCCTCGCCGGCCTCGTCGGGCGCTACTGGATCGAGCAGCTCGCCCGCATCCCCGTGGATGCCGATGTCGCAAGCGAGTTCCGCTACCGCGAACCCCCCCTGGCCGAGGGTGGGGCCGCGATCCTGGTCAGCCAGTCCGGCGAGACGGCGGACACCATGGCCGCCCTTCGCCTGCTGCGCGCGAAGGGGCAGAAGGTGCTCGCGGTGGTCAATGTGCCCGAGAGCAGCATGGCGCGCGAGGCGGACGGCACCGTGCTGACGGTCGCGGGCCCCGAGATCGGCGTCGCCTCGACCAAGGCCTTCACGGCGCAGCTCGCGGTCCTCGCCTGCCTTGCCATCGGCTTCGGGCGGGCGCGCGGGACCATCTCGGCCGCGGACGAGGCGAAGCTCACCGCCGCGCTCCTCGAAGTGCCCGCCAATGCCGCGCTGGTGCTCGAGCGGGATGCCGAGATCCGCGCCATGGCCGCCGAGGTCGCGAAGGCGCGCGACGTGCTGTTCCTGGGCCGCGGGACGCTCTATCCGATCGCGCTCGAGGGGGCGCTGAAGCTCAAGGAGATCAGCTACATCCACGCCGAGGGCTACGCCGCCGGCGAGATGAAGCACGGCCCCATCGCGCTGATCGATTCGGCGGTGCCGGTGATCTCGCTCTGCCCCTCGGGGCCGATGTTCGAGAAGACCGCCTCGAACCTGCAGGAGGCGGCGGCGCGCGGGGGGCGGATCATGGCCTTCACCGACGATCTCGGCGCCGAGAGGCTCCGCGCCTTCGCCGAGCGCGTGGTGGTGCTGCCCCGTGTGGGCGCCTTCTCCGCCCCCATCCTGCACGCCATTCCGGTGCAGCTGCTCGCCTATCACGTCGCGGTGCTGAAGGGGACGGACGTGGACCAGCCGCGCAACCTCGCCAAGAGCGTGACGGTGGAGTGACCCCCTATTCGGGCCTCACCCCGAGTCTTCGCAGCACCCGCCCCGTCTCCTCGTATTCGCGATCGAGCCGCGCCTGGAGTTCCGCGCGAGGGCGGAAATCCGGCACCACGCCCCAGTTCGCGGCAACGCGCGCGAAGGTCTCGCTGGCCATGGCCCTTTCGCACGCGGCCTCGAGCCGGGCGAGCACCGCCTCGGGCGTGCCGCGCGGGGCGAAGAGCGCGGCCTAGGAGGGCTGCAGCGCATCCACCCCCTGTTCGCGCGCCGTCGCCACCCCCGGGACGAGGAGGGCGAGGGCGAGCAGCATCCGACGCATCGGCTCACTCCTCGAAGATCGCGACGGCGCGGGTCCATCCCGCCGAGCCGCGATGCACCTTGACCGGGAAGCAGGCGATCATGAAGCCGTCGGGGGGCAGCGCCTCGAGGTTGTTGAGCTTCTCCATGTGGCAGTAGCCGATCTCCCGCCCCGCCCGGTGGCCTTCCCAGATCAGCGAGGCATCCCCCGTCTCGGCCACCTTCCGCCGCGTGTGGGAAAAGGGGGCATCCCAGGACCAGCCGTCGGTGCCGGTGACGCGCACGCCCTGTTCGAGCAGCCAGAGTGTCGCCGCGCGGCCCATGCCGCAGCCGCGATGGATGTAGTCTTCCTCGCCGTAGCGCGCCCCGGCGGCGGTGTTCACCACCACGATCTCGAGCGGCTTGAGCCTGTGGCCGATGCGCGCGAGTTCCCGCTGCACGTCCTCCGGCGTGGCCACGTAGCCGTCCGGCAGGTGGCGGAAATCGAGCTTCACGCCGGGCTGGAAGCACCACTCGAGCGGCACCTCGTCGATCCGCCAGGAGGGTTCGCCGCCGGGCACCAGGCGTTCGTTCATGCGCGAGAAGAAGTGGTAGGGCGCATCGAGATGCGTGCCGTTGTGGGTGCTGATGCGCACCCGCTCGACGGCGGCGTATTCGCCCTCCGGCAGCTGGTCCACCCGGATGCCGAATTCCTCGGCGAGCGCCGGTGCGCTCATGCGGTGATCGACATACTCGATCTCCGGCAGCATGTGCGGCGGATCCGAGGCGATGCCGGCCATCAGGGGCGACGAGATATCGACGATACGGCGCGGCATGGCGGCTCACTCCTCGGGCCAGGTGGGGGCGCGGGCGGTGACGGCGCGGCATTCCCCGAAGCCGATCGGGACGGCACCCGGGGCCTCGGCGCGGGCGCGGAGGATGATCTCGTCCCCGTCCTCGAGCCAGCGCCGCGTCTCGCCATTCGGCAGGCGCACCGGGCCGGTCAGCCCGATCTCGGCGAGGCAGGCGCGCGCGGACTCCTCGGGGCCGGAGACGGTGCCGCTGCCGAAGAGGTCGCCGGGCAGCAGGTTGCAGCCGTTGGAGGCGTGGTGCGTCACCATCTGCACCGCGGTCCAGTACATGCGGGCGAACCCAGTCTCGGTCAGCACGAAGGGGGGCGCGCCCTCGGTCCGCATCCGCGGCGTCAGGATCGCCGCCGTCATGCGGATGGAGAGCGCGCCATGGGCGCGGTTCCAGGCGCTGTCGAGATGGGGCGGGACGGGCGGGTCCTGCGCGGGCGGGGGCACCTCGAAGGGGGCGAGCGCCTCGGCCGTGACGATCCAGGGCGAGACGGTGGTCGCGAGGCTCTTGGCGAAGAACGGCCCGAGGGGCGGCATCTCCGAGCGCTGGATGTCGCGGGCGGACCAGTCGTTGAGCAGCCCATAGCCGAAGATGCGCTCGGGCGCGCGGGAGATCGGCACCGGCTCGCCGAGCGCGTTCTCGCCCGCGATCCAGATCGCGAGTTCGAGTTCGTAGTCGAGCGCCTCGGTCGGGCCGAAATGCAGCCTCCCGTCCGCTCGCCGCCATTGTCCGTTCGGGCGCGTCACCGGCGCGCCCGAGACGCGGACGGAACTCGCGCGCGAATGATAGGCGGGTGGCAGGTGGCGGAAGGCCTGCGGCAGCGGATTGTCGGGATCGCGCCGCGCGCCGAGCCGCGCGCAATGGTCGTAGGAGGCCATGAAGTCGGTGAAGTTGCGCACATCCGCGGGCAGGCGCATCCGCGCCTCCGCCATCGGCACGAGGAGCCGTTCGGCGAGTGCGGCCGCCGCCGCGCCCTCGGCGAGCAGCGCCGAGACCTGCCGCCTGAGCGCCGCCGAGGCGCCGCGCCCCATCGCCATCAGCCTTTCGAGGCCGGGCCGGCAGGCCGCCTCGGCCGCCTCGCCGGCGATCAGCCCGGCCTCAAGCGCGGCGCGCAGGTCGAGCACGAAGTCCCCGATCGCGATCCCCGCCCGCGGCCTCTCCCCGGGCCGGTCGAAGACGCCGATCGGCAGGTTCTGGATGGGGAAGTCCGTCCCCTCCCGGTTCGCCGAGGCGACCCAGCTCCTGAGCGCCGGGTCGTGGGTCGCATCGCGCGCGGCCATGCGGTGCTTCCTCCTGATCCCCGGCCGATCATGGCGGCTCGGCCGCGCTGCGCAAGGCTGACAGGCGCGGCGCCCGGGCCTATGGTGCCGGCCCCGAGGAGGAGGGATCGCCATGCTCGACGTCACCGCGAAAATCCCGCTCAAGGACCAGGGGCTGTTCCGCCAGGCCAACTACATCGGCGGGGAGTGGGTGCGGGCGGAGAGCGGCCGCACCATCGCCGTGCGCAACCCCGCGACCGGCGAGGTGATCGGCACCGTCCCCGCCATGGGCGAGGCCGAGACGCGCCGCGCGATCGAGGCGGCGGCCGCCGCCTGGCCCGCCTGGCGCGCCATGCTGGCGAAGGAGCGCGCGGCGATCCTGCACCGCATCGCCGCGCTGATGCACGAGAATGCCGACGACCTCGCCGCCATCATGACCGCCGAGCAGGGCAAGCCGCTGGCCGAGGCGAAGGGAGAGGTCGCCTATGCCGCCTCCTTCATCGAGTGGTTCGCCGAGGAGGGCCGCCGCGTCTATGGCGAGACCATCCCGCAGAACGCCAAGGGCCGGCGCATCCTGGTGCTGAAGGAGCCGATCGGCGTCTTCGCCGCCATCACGCCCTGGAACTTCCCCTCGGCGATGATCACCCGCAAGGCCGGGCCCGGCTGGGCCGCGGGCTGCACGGGCGTGATCCGCCCGGCCAGCCAGACGCCCTTCTCCGCGCTCGCCATCGCCGTGCTTGCCGAGCGCGCGGGGATGCCGCCTGGGGTGTGCAACGTCATCACCGGCCCCTCGGCCGAGACGGGGCGGGAACTCACCTCGAACCCGCTCGTGCGGAAACTGTCCTTCACCGGCTCGACCGAGGTCGGGCGCGTGCTGCTCGCCCAGTGCGCCGCGACCATCAAGAAGACCTCGATGGAACTCGGCGGCAACGCGCCCTTCATCGTCTTCGACGATGCCGACCTCGACGCCGCGGTGGCCGGTGCGATGGCCTCGAAGTACCGCAACACCGGCCAGACCTGCGTCTGCGCCAACCGCATCCTGGTGCAGGAGGGCGTCTATGACGCCTTCGCTCAGAAACTGAAGGCGGCGGTCGAGGCGCTGAAGGTCGGCCCCGGCATGGAGCCGGGCGTCACGCAGGGCCCGCTGATCAACGCCGAGGCGGTGGCGAAGGTGGAGGAGCACATCGCCGACGCCCTGGCGCGGGGTGCCACCATCGTCACCGGCGGCCGGCGCCATGCCCGGGGCGGCAACTTCTTCGAACCCACCGTGCTCGCCAACGTGCCGCGCGAGGCGAAGATCTTCGCCGAGGAGACCTTCGGCCCCGTCGCCCCCCTGTTCCGCTTCTCGACCGAGGAGGAGGCGATCAGGCTCGCCAACGACACCGAGTTCGGCCTCGCCGCCTATTTCTACGCCCGCGACGTCGGGCGCATCTTCCGCGTCGCCGAGGGGCTCGAATACGGCATCATCGGCATCAACGAGGGCATCATCTCCACCGCCGAGGCGCCCTTCGGCGGCTTCAAGCAGTCGGGCCTGGGGCGCGAGGGCAGCCATCTCGGCATCGAGGAGTATCTCGAGGTGAAGTATCTCGCCCTGGGCGGCATCGGCACCTGACCCGAACCGGGGGCCTCGCCGCCCCCGCCCCCCTTCCCGGAGCGTCGCATGGCCTATGACTACGACCTCTTCGTCATCGGCGGCGGATCGGCCGGGGTGCGCTGCGCGCGCATCGCCGCCGGCCATGGCGCCCGCGTCGCGGTGGCCGAGGAGCGCTTCTGGGGCGGGACCTGCGTCAATGTCGGCTGCGTGCCCAAGAAGATCATGGTCAATGCCGCCGAATACGGTGCCTGGGCGCAGGATGCGGCCGCCTTCGGCTGGGACATCGCCGTCCATGGGCACGACTGGGGAAGGCTCGCCGCCGCCCGCGATGCCGAGGTCGCGCGCCTGTCCGGCATCTACGCCAGGCTTCTCGCCGGCGCCGGCGTCGCCACCTTCGACGCGCGCGCGACCTTCCTCGACGCCCATACGCTCGACGTCGGGGGGCGGCGGATCACGGCCGAGCGCATCGTCATCGCCGTCGGCGGCCGGCCGGCACGCCTTCCGATTCCCGGCGCGGAACTCGGCCTCATCTCGGACGACCTCTTCACGCTCAAGACGCTGCCGAGGCGCGTCGCCGTCATCGGGGCGGGCTACATCGCGCTCGAGTTCGCCTCCATCCTGCGCGGCCTCGGCGCCGAGGTGGAGCTGCTCTACCGCGCCGCGCTGCCGCTGCGCGGTTTCGACGAGGACATCCGCGCCGCCGCGGCCGAGGCGCTCGCCGCCCAGGGCATCCGCCTCAACCCGGACGTGACACCGACAGGCATCAGCCCGCTCGGGGAGCGGCTGATGATCGCCCTCTCCAACGGCTCCATGCAGGAGGCGGATGCGGTCTTCTTCTGCACCGGCCGCGCGCCGAACACGGCGGGTCTCGGCCTCGAGGCCGCGGGGGTGGCGACGACGCCGGCCGGCGCCGTCATCGTGGATGCCGAGCACCGCACCAACGTCCCGCACATCTACGCCATCGGCGACGTGCTGGACCGGGTCAACCTCACCCCCATGGCGACCGCGGTCGGCCATGGGCTCGCCGACACGCTGTTCGGCGGCGCTCCCCGCAGGGCCTCCTACGAGAACGTCCCGACGGCGGTCTTCATGTCGCCGCCGATCGGCGCGGTGGGCCTGACGGAGGCCGAGGCCGCCTTGCGCGGGCCGGTGGACATCTACGTCACCCGCTTCACGCCCATGCGCCACACCATCACCGGCCGGGAAGGCCGGCGGACGCTGATGAAGCTCGTGGTCTGCCAGCGCACGCAGAAGGTGCTGGGCGCGCACATGCTGGGCGAGGACGCGCCCGAGATCATGCAGGGCATCGCCATCGCCGTCGCGATGGGCGCCACCAAGCAGGATTTCGACCGCACCATCGGCATCCACCCGACCGCGGCCGAGGA
>Ga0272446_1005762_pt1 | contig 13405 bp, 7 predicted proteins | sample YNPCB0061_FD_194587 | JGI IMG/M metagenome (GOLD analysis project Ga0272446, IMG submission 194587) | Hot spring microbial mat communities from Yellowstone National Park, WY, United States - YNP-CB-006-1 | ecosystem: Environmental > Aquatic > Thermal springs > Hot (42-90C) > Sediment | place... | reverse complement strand
AGTAGCATCATTGAGTAAGTCCACTTGCTCACCATCTCCAAACCAATCTGTAATTTTTTTATAGCAGTTTGTCTGGCGTTTTTTTTCTTTTTCTGGTTCGGGGAAATAATTTAAAAACAAGGTTCTGATGGACTTTCCTAATAAGTTTTGGGCTACTATTGCTGCGCCTTCTTGCTCTCCTTCATATACTAATTCTACTTTTCCTGCAATGGCGGGAATCACTCCCCAGAAATCCCCTACTCTTACAGAGGTTTTACTTTCCCCGTTTATCAACATTCTTCGTTCTGCGGCACTAAGCAGATTTTCGTAAGCTGAGATAGTCAAACGGGCAGAAACTCCACTTTTCGCATCTACATATTCGCTTTTACGCGCTTCTACTGCAATCTGTTCTACCAAGTCTTTGGCTAAGTCAGGTATGTAAATGCTACCTCCCTGCTCTGGTTTGATGTATGCTTCCTGCTCGGTAATTTTTCTCCCAATTTTAATATCCTTAGGATAGTGAGTAAGTATTTGACTATCAATTCTATCCTTCAAGGGTGTTACGATACTTCCGCGATTAGTATAGTCTTCGGGGTTGGCAGTAAATACGAATTGAATATCCAAAGGCAGGCGAATCTTAAAACCACGAATCTGAATATCTCCCTCTTGTAAAATATTGAAAAGAGCGACTTGGATACGAGCCTGCAAGTCAGGTAATTCATTGATAACGAAAATGCAACGATGTGAACGAGGGATAAGTCCGTAGTGAATAACTCGCTCGTCAGAGTAAGGCAGTTTCAAAGTAGCAGCCTTAATAGGGTCTGCATCTCCTATCAAGTCAGCAATGGTAACATCTGGAGTAGCTAATTTTTCTGTATATCTTTCCTCTCTGTGTAGCCAAGCAATAGGCGTATGGTCGCCCAGCTCGGCTACGGTCTGCCTACCGAAAAATGAAAGTGGTTGGAGCGGGTCATCATTAAGTTCGGCATCTTTAATCACAGGAATATACTCATCTAATAAATGAATCATTAATCTTGCGATACGAGTTTTAGCCTGCCCTCTAAGCCCTAAAAGATTGATATTGTGCATGGAAAGAATAGCACGTTGGAGGTCTGGAATGACTGTATCCTCGTAGCCGTGAATACCTTTGAATACCTCTTGTCTATTTTTCAAAGCATGTATCAAATTATCTCTCAATTCTTGTTTAATAGATTTAGGCTGATAGCCTGCGGCTTTTAGTTCGCTCAGAGTTTTGATTTTAAGGAGTTCGTGTTTGGGTATGTCTGAATATTTCATAAAATTTTGGGCTTCTATGTTACATCTGGAATGTTTAGTCTATGAATTTTCTTCTTTAAAGTTAAGAAATGTTTGCTATCCATACAAAAAACTAAAAGTATAAAAGAAAGTTTTACTTTTTTATTTCTGCTACAATTACTGTAATGTTGTCATATCCTCCCGCATCATTAGCACTTTTTACGAGTCGGGAGGCAATTTCTTGAAGTGTATGCGCTCTATTACTGAGAATAAAACTTATCTGCTCATCAGAAAGCATAGAATTCAAACCATCGGAACATAGTAATATTCTATCTCCTACATGCAAAGCAATACTTTTGGTAGCTATTTGAGGAGGATAGTCTTTATCTCCAAGTGCATAGGTGAGTATATGGCTTTGAGGGTGTAGCCTTGCTTGCTCTGGGGTCAGTAAACCTGCCTTGACCATCTCCCAGACCTTAGAATGGTCATCTGTGAGTAGTTCTAATGCTCCGTTAGGATAAGCAATGTAACATCTACTATCTCCGCACCACGCCAAGTGCATCATTTTACCTAATAGCCATGCTACGATAACAGTTGTTCCCATGCCCTTTAATTTTTTATTTGCTATAATCAAATCAACAATCTCCTCGTGGGCATGATAAATACTATTTTTCAAAAATATATTTATTTCTTCTTCATTTTCAGGGAGGACGTCTTGATGCTCGAATTGTTTTCTGATACTATTTACCGCTGTTTGCGCCGCTATTTCTCCTGCTTCCAACCCTCCCATGCCATCGGCGATGATTAACACATTACCAATAGGTGAAAGTTCCCCGATAAATTTACCTTGCTCAGAAATTGTTTTAAATGCGTTGATTCCTACGCTATAAGCATCTTCGTTTTTATGACGAAGCAAACCCACATCGCTCAAAGCGGCTATGTCTATTGGCAGTGAAGAGTTCAAAGGTATAGTTAAAAAGAAAATACTGTTAAAATAATAAAAATAAAAATCAATAATAAAAATTGCAAGTATTTGTTTCTCTAAAGTAACATTTTTATCCTCAAATGAAATTATTTTTTTGAAAAAAAAATTACAAGCCTTTATAGGTAGTATTAGAGATGTAATGCTACGAAATAGGTCAAATTAGCTTAGGTTTGCGAACAAGGCTGTTTAGAAAGTCTGAATATGATACGTAATTAATATGTAAATACTTGATTATTAAACACTTGTTTTACAACAAACTAAGTATATGTTACTTTTCGGACAGCCTCGTTGATTTTCAAATTTTTTAATTTTTGGAAACGGACATTTATAGCATCGTAAATTTTACTTCTAATAGCCGTATAATCAATCGGTAAAACTTAGCAATTTGAAAAAATCTTCATGTCTTAAATAAAACTATTACAATTTTCCACACTACACATGATTTTATTTACTACTTTTGTCAGAAAGCCTGTAATGTAACTTTTTTGTGTTATTTAAAAAATATAGACTATCTTTAATCACTAACAAAAAAGAAATGGTAGTGTATAACAAGTAACATTAAAATTAGGTCAGACCAAAGTTCTGACTGTTTTACAGCGTTATACTTTACTTTATAAGACTATTAAAGAAATATATTGTTTGTGTACTCTTGTAGAAAAATATCAATCATCGTAAAATTATGAGTTTAACCAAGCATCTTCTAACAAAGGCATATTCGTATGCTAAAAAAGCCCTAAAAGAATAAAATTTTTTAAATCTATTTGGAAAAAACTATCAAAGACGATAGGATACATTAATTCCTTAAAAACAACAATGGTAAAAACTTCAGTTTTTTCTTTATGTGAATATTCATTAGAAGAGTGGGTAGAAAAAAATAATAGCACCGAGCCGGGAGGTGAGAGGAAAATTATTCTAAAAAAAAAATATCATTAATGTCCAACCTCAAAAAATTACTCTCCCATATACTTCTCGGGGGAGAATTATGAAATTAGAACACTTAGCAAATCAAAGTCCACTAATTGTAGATAGTTCGGTTCTCTTCTTACCTGAAGGACGCGTTTTAGGTTTGGGGGATATTGTTACGCCAGATAATTTATTACTGAAAGAATTTACCTCAGAAACGAATCGACAATTACAAATTTTAAAAGAACAAGAGAAAGGGAAACATGTTCCTAAGATAAAAGGTAGGGTAGCTGTATTGACTGGAGAATCAACTGGTTACTACCATTGGATGATGGATTTGATTCCACGTTTTGGATTGCTACAGGCAGCAGGAGTCAGAGTAGAAGATGTTGATAAATTTTTAGTAAATGATTACGTTTCAAAATTTCAAATTGAAACACTGGAACATTTGGGTATTCCTCCGAAAAAAATTATAACAAGTCAGTGGAACCCTGATTTTGTGGCAGACGTATTAATCGTTCCTTCTATACTCAGAATGACAAATATGAATTGGAGAGTCAATTATATAAGAAACACTTTTCTTGCTCTTGCCAAACCAGCTAACAACCTGCCTAAACGCATATATATTAGCAGAGGGCAAGTTACTCATAGAAGACTACTAAATGAGAATGAGATTTTTGCTTTACTCGAGGGGTTTGACTTTACCAAAATAATCATGGAAGATTACACTTTTAGCGAACAGATAAGTATCATGGCCGCTGCTGACGTAATAGTAGCTCCTCATGGAGCAGGACTTACCAACATAGCATTTTGTAAGCCTAAGGTTAAAGTCATTGAGATAGCCTCTCCTAAGGCGATTAACGCTCTTTTTTGGCTAATGAGTTGCCAATTAGAGAGCATTCAATATTTTTATGTATTTGCAGAAGGAGAAATTTTAGATACAACAGATAGAGATAAAACTAAAATTTACAATAATGATGATATGACTGTAAATATAGAAGAATTAAAGTTGGCACTGAAGGCGGCAGATATTATTTGATGAATCAATTAAGACAAACACAACTCATCATCAAACATTTAGCTTACCTCCTCTACAAGTTTCAATACAGACTCATAGTTTTTTCCTATCGCCTCGCTCATTGCCATTTCGCAAGTTTTGGCAGAAGAATAGTAACCCTCATAGCTTTGTTGTTTTACTTCGTCAGCTTCGGTTTTTGTAGCAGATTGGGTAAGGGCAGGTACAAAAAATCCTCTATCTCCCGCCATGCCACAACACCCTGCAAACTGCGGCAGAGTGAAACTTTTAGCACAGGTTTTTCCTATTTTTTCCAACTTTTTTAGCAAGTCCATTTTATAAACTGAGCAAACAGGGTGAAAAACTATGTTTTCTTTGGGCTTCAAGATTCGGATACGGGGAAGAACAACATCTGCTACAAAATCAATACTGTCCAAAAACTGCATTTGGTCAAATCTTTTTTGATTCTCGGCAGTCAAATAGAGCCTGCAATGCTGAAATGTAAAGGTACAAGAAGTAACATCTGTAATTACAGGAAGTTGTCCTTCTTTAGTCCATGTCCAAAGGTTGTGTATAGCTTGGTTAGCGGTGAATTGGTAGGCTTCTGAAAAACCTTTGGAAGAGAAAGCCTGACCGCAACAATTTCCTTGTATATCGGTGGGAATCAAGATGTCAAGGTCTGCTTTTTTAGCTACTGACAGCAAGGTATTAGCTAAATCTCCTCCCATAAGGCGAGAAATACAAGTAGGAAAATAAACAAAATTTGCGCATTTTGTTGTGTTTTCTCTTGCATAATTGACTGTTTGCCCTGTTTCTAAGTATTGATTCCAAAGCGGTAGATTTTTGTAAATACTTCGCAAAGAGGAAGTAAGACGAGGCATAGCTTTCTTGCCAAAAATAACATTTACCAAGTTCCCCAGTTGTAAACTGAAGCGCACAGTCTTTTCTGCTAATTTGAAATTTTTTGCTATTATCAGGGCAGTTTTATTAGCCAGTGAGGAATGGCTTTCTCTGCGAAGCCTTTTTACCAATTCGCCTGTATTAATATCAACAGGGCAATCAGTAGCACACATACCGTCAGTAGCACAAGTAGCTAAGCCATCAAATTTGTATTCTTTTAAGATTTTTGCGTATTCTTTTTGCTTACCTTCCTGTTGTAGCCTCTGCAAAGCTCTGCGAACTCCTATTCTTTGTCGAGGGGTAAGAGTAAAATCTCGACTGGGACAGCGATTTTCACAAAAACCACATTCTACACATTTGTCCACCTCCTCCTCCACAATGGGCAGGGTTTTCAGGTGCTTTACATGTGCAGTTTTGTCGGGGTTAATGATAACTCCTGTATTTAAAAGATATTCAGGGTCAAGGAGTTCCTTTAATTTTTTCATGACTTGATAGGCTTCACTCCCCCACTCTACCTCTACGAAAGGCGCCATATTTCTTCCTGTCCCATGCTCGCCTTTTAGCGCTCCATGATGCTTTCTTACTACTACCTCTACCATCTCCTCCATGAAATCTGCATAACGTTTGATTTCTTTTTCTTCATTGACTAATTGTGTTAAAATAAAATGCAAGTTTCCGTCTTTGGCATGACCAATAATATTTGCGGAGGTATAATTGTACTTTTCAAAGAGGTTTCGCAAATCTCTAATCCCTTCTCCTAAGTTTTCTATGGGGAAAGCGACATCTTCTAACAATACAGCACTTCCTTTTTGTCGAACTGCTGCCACTGAGGGATACAATCCTTTTCTTAGTTTCCAAAGATTTGCCTGTTCGTAAGCATCTTTGGTAAAAACAGGCTCAAAGACGAGTGGCAGTTTACTGATGCAATTAGCAAAAGCATAATTGTACTTTTCTTGTAATTCCTCTTCTGTATTGGCTTGGTATTCAGCAAGTAGTGCAGTTTGGTCGCCTGTCAAGGATTTTAAAATTTCAGGTGCGCCTTTCAAGTTTTCTATGGATTTCAAAGCAGGAAAATCCATAAGTTCTAATGCTTCTACTCCTGATGCTTTAAGGGCAAGAATAGCATCACAAGCGGCTTGTATATTAGAAAAGTACAACATGCCTGTTAGCTTATAAGGGTAGTCAGGTACAGTTTTCAAAACCGCCTCTGCAATAAAGCCTAACGTTCCCTCACCTCCAATAAGAAGATGTGCTAAGATGTCTAAGGGGTGTTCGTAGTCTATGAAAGCATTTAGTCCATAGCCTACGGTATTTTTCATTTTGTACTTTTTGCGGATTTTTTCTATAAGAATATGATTATTTAACACCTCTTCTCTTAGTATTTTGATGCCCTCAAAAATTTCTTTTGCCTCACTTTCAAATCTTCTATAATCTTTCTTTTCTTCTGTATTGAATACCAAGCCGTTAGGTAGTACAAATTTGATATATTTTAAGGTATGATAAGAGTTTTGAGCTACCCCACAGCACATTCCGCTTGCATTATTAGAGAGAATCCCTCCTATCATGGCAGCATTGATGGAGGAAGGGTCAGGTCCTATCTTTCTTTTGTACTTCTTTAATACAGCATTTACCGCTCCGCCTACTGCCCCTATTTGTACTCTTACACTTTCTCCATTTTCTTCTACTTGTATCTTTCGCCAATGCTGGCTTAAATCTACTAAAATGCCGTCAGTAATAGCCTGCCCTGATAGGCTCGTACCTGCTGTCCTAAAAGTAAGATTAATTTGATATTTCTTAGAAAAGTGAAATAAAGATTGTATTTCTTCTATCGAAACAGGCTGAACGACAGCTTTGGGAACTAAGTAATAAAAACTTGCATCGCTGGCATAAGCATACAAATCAATCAAACGTGTTTTGATACGTTCTTTGGGCAAAATAGATTGAAGCGCAGAAGCTAAATACATGGTATTATTGAAAATTAGATTTTTTCTGAAACAAATAATGGCAAAGTTGGAGCAGACCACTTTTATAGTGTTGTTATCTAACAAATTTACAACTTAGCGACAAAACTTTACATACAACTTTACAAAATTTAAAAATTTTTGAAAGTTGTAAAACTTGTAATTTATTGTAATATTAGTCTTTTTCTGACTGTTAGTCAATAAGTTAATTTTTTTAAAATCATTTTAAATTATTTTTGATATATATATTTTTGAAAACAAATTTTTATCAAATACTGTTGAACTTTGGTAGTTAATGTGATTTATACAATTATATTTTTTTATCTCTAAAAAAACATGGAAGTTTTAGAAATGGATAGTCCACCGCTTTTTGCGGAAACAGAAAATCAGGAAATGATAGCACAAACAGTGCGAGATTTTGCAAAAAAATATATTACACCGTTTCGCGATAAATGGGACGATGAGCAGTACTTTCCCATAGAAGTTTTTAAGAAATTAGGCGAATTTGGTATTATGGGTATGTTAGTGCCTGATTACTATGGAGGGGCAGGGTTCGGCTACTTCGAGTACATAACAGCCATTGTAGAATTGGCGAAAGCTGACCCTTCTATTGCACTTTCTATGGCAGCGCATAATTCGCTCTGTACTAATCATATATTGCTATTTGGTAATGAATCTCAAAAAGCAAGATGGCTACCTAAATTAGCGACTTGTGAATACTTAGGTGCTTGGGGCTTGACAGAGCCTAATACAGGTTCTGATGCAGGGAATATGAAAACTGTAGCAGTAAAAGAAGGCAAAGAGTGGGTAATCAACGGCGCAAAAAACTTTATTACTCATGGGAAATCAGGCGATATAGCCGTAGTCATTGCAAGAACAGGAGCAGTAGGCGACTCACACGGCATGACTGCCTTTGTGGTAGAAAGAGGTACAAAAGGATTTAGTGCAGGGAAAAAGGAAAATAAGTTAGGCATGCGCCTTTCAGAAACCGCAGAAATGATATTTTCTGACTGCCGAGTACCAGAAGAAAATGTATTAGGAGAAGTTGGGGAAGGTTTTATTCAATCTATGAAATTATTAGAAGGAGGGCGTATTTCCATAGCGGCATTGAGTTTAGGGATAGCCCAAGGAGCATACGAAGCGGCTTTGGCTTATGCTCAGGAACGTCATCAATTTAACAAGCCTATTGCCTCTTTCCAAGCGATTGCTTTCAAATTGGCGGATATGGCAACTGAAATAGATGCAGCAAAGTTACTGATTTATAGAGCGGCAGACATGAAAAATAAAGGCATGAAAGTAAACAAAGAGTCTGCTATGGCTAAATACTATGCCTCGGAGTTAGCTTGCAGGGTGGCTAACGAAGCCGTACAAATTTTTGGTGGATACGGCTATTGCAAAGATTTCCCAGTAGAAAAGTACTATCGTGATGCCAAACTATGTACGATTGGTGAAGGAACTTCTGAAATTCAAAAATTGGTGATTTCCAGAGAGTTAATAAAGAAAGGAAAGTAATTGCGCCGTAAATATACTCGAACCCCTTAGCAATATAGCCTTCGTAAAGGCATTGCTAAGGGGAATTTTTAGAGATGGTGGAGCTGGGGGGAGTCGAACCCCCGTCCAAACACGGCAATTCATCATGCTTTCTACACGCTTAGTTCTTGTTGATTGTCGGGAGAGGTCAGGTCAAGAACACACCAAAACCTTTCCTTAGTTGCAATTAGCTTAGGTAAGCATCGCAACCCTACTTACCGCAGTCCTGTAGATGACCTTCTATACGCCTAACAGACAGAACGGGCTATTAGGCAGAAGGCAAGCTGTTTAATTTATCCTAAATTAAGCAGCAAGAGCGAAAGAAGTTTCGCCATTTATGCTTTGTGAGTTTTATTTACGGGTAATGCTCACGACACCCGACGTGCTTACATGGAACTACTCACGCTGTCAAAACCAGTCAGCCCCAAATTTTTTTACAAAAGGGAAGCAAAATTAGTTCACTTTTACATAAAAAACAATTTTTTTGCCACAAGTACTGTTAAAATCTTTATTTTTGTGTAATCATTTGTATTGTATAGTATGCCTATTTTACCACCGAAAGAATTAAAACCACCTTTTTACTATTTTGGTAATGCCCATTTGCAAACCATTATTCCGAGCCTTTTTAGAAATGTAAACGGAGTCATATATCATAGAGAAAGAATTAGCACTCCCGACGGAGATTTTTTGGACTTAGATTGGGCATGGGCAGAGGCACAAAAAAAGGTAAATGGAGTAGTATCTTCTAAGCATGTCAAGCCAAGTAAAAAACTGATTATTGTTTCTCACGGCTTAGAAGGAAGCGCAGATAGGCATTACGTCAAAGGGCTAATCAAAGTGATGAACCAAGAGGGCTGGGACGGCTTGGGTTGGAACTGTCGCAGTTGTAGCGGCGAACTTAACAGACTACCCAGATTTTACCACCACGGAGATACCCCAGATTTGGATTTAGTCATCAATCATGCCTTAGAAAAGTTTGATTATCAGACGGTTGCTTTGGCGGGTTTTAGTATGGGAGGGAGCATGACTTTGAAATACTTTGGCGAGAGAGGGGAAGATATACTGCCTCAAATAAAAAAAGGCATTGCTTTTTCTGTTCCCTGTGATTTAGCCGCTTGTAGCGATGAGCTTTCTAAGCCAAGCAAAATGTTCTATACGAGGCGTTTTTTGAAAAAGTTGAATAAAAAAATTTTGAAAAAAGCTAAACTCATGCCTAAGCAGATTTCTGCCGAACCTATCAAAAACATTCGCATTTTTAGAGATTTTGACAATGCCTACTCCTCCCAACTGCACGGGTTCAGAGATGCAGAGGACTACTATCGCCAAGCCAGTTCCATCAATTACTTACAAGGTATTCGTAAACCTGTATTGCTAATTAATTCCTTGAACGACCCTTTTCTTACTCTGTCTTGCTTTCCCAAGGCAATAGCTGAAAACCACCGCTTTTTATATTTAGAAATGCCTTTGCAAGGAGGTCATGTAGGTTTCCAACGCTTAGGGCAAAAAGAAACCTATGCAGAACTCCGAGCTAAGGAGTGGCTAAGCGATTTGTAAATATTTCCAACACTTTCAACGCAAACAGTGTTTATATCGTATCTTGCCTAAAAACGTGCTTGTCAGATGAAAAAAATATCTACTTTACTTTACTTAGTTTACATCATTTTTCCTGTTTTTGCTCAAAACTTTTCTTTTAGTCTCGACCAAAATGTCAAAGTAAATATCAATGGAATAGATTTGGCTTATCCTTGGACAGGGGGATTCAACTCGGCACAAATTTCTACTATCGATTTGAATGGGGATAATCAGCAAGATGTGGTAATCTTTGACCGCACTAATTATAAGGTAAGCACTTTTCTGAATCAGAATAGGAAATTGGTCTATGCCCCTGATTATGAGCTGGCTTTCCCTGCTATGGAAAACTGGTGCTTACTCATAGATTATGACAACGACGGTAGAAAAGACCTCTTTACAGCCACACGGGCAGGTATTCGCGTGTATAGAAATGTTACTCAAAGAGGACAAAACCTTACTTTTAGACTTTTCAAAGATGCTCTTTCTGTCAAAAGTACTACGGGAAATATCCTTAGACTACTTCCTGATTTGACTGATATTCCTGCGATTGCAGACATAGACAATGATGGAGATATAGACGTACTAAACTTTATTCCGCTAACAGGACAAACTATTGAGTGGAGTAAAAACTTCAGTATGGAGAGATATAACCGCCCTGATAGCTTGGAGTTTGAAAAGGTAACTTTGCAATGGGGAAATCTTTATGAATGTAGTAATTGTAATGAGTATTTTTTTGGTACGGTGAACTGCAAAGTAGAGCAGGTAGAACACTCAGGTCATGCCATGACAATTTTGGACTTGAACGGAGATAATGTCAAAGATTTTTTGCTTTCAGATGTAAACTGTACAGGAGTATCAGCCTTCATCAACAAAGGCACACCTACTAATCCGATTTTTGATAGCTTCATAGTTAATTTCCCTCCTGACCTGCCTGTCAATATGGTTTCCTTCCCCGCTACTTTTTACGAAGATGTGGACGGCGATGAGATAAAAGACCTCTTAGTAAGTCCTAATCAGTTTTTTAACGACGGCAATCGCATAGATTTTACTAACTCTATTTGGTTTTATAAAAACATAGGCACAAACGACCGTCCTAATTTTATATTCCAAAAAAATAACTTTCTCCAAGACCAAACGATTGACTTAGGGGAGTTTACAAGACCTATTTTCGCAGATTACGACGCTGACGGCGATTTGGACTTGTTTGTAAGCAATGGTGGACAAACAATTAGCGGCTCACCTTTCAGAGCAAAAATTTTTCTTTTTGAGAATGTAGGCTCACAAGAAAATCCTTCTTTTCGCTTAGTCAATAGTGATTACGCCAACTTTTCTCAACTTGACTTGCGTTTTTTGAAAATTACTTTTGCAGACCTCAATGCAGATGGCTCTTTGGATTTGGCTTTCACAGCAGTAAACAATACTAACAGTCAAATCTCACTTCGCTATGTACTTAATACTGCTCCAAATAATCAAAGATTTAATTTTAACATCAATAACATACTCTCAATCAATTTGCCTAATCTTCTTCCCTTTGACGAACCGCTATTCTTAGATACTGATGGGGATGGCGACCAAGACCTATTGCTTGCTCGCTTTCAAGGAGGCTTATTTTTATTTGAGAATACAGGAAATCTGAATTTTTCGCTACGCAATCAAAGCGTCGGAGGTATCGCTGATGATTTTAACAAAAGAGCATTGAGCATTGCGATAGCAGATTTTAACAAAAATAACAAACCAGATTTGATAACAGGCGACCGCTCAGGCAGGCTAAATATTTACACAGATTTTACTGACAGAATTAACGGCACGCTGACTGCCAGTACCGATTTTGTATTTAATCAGTTACAAGACAGAAATGTAGCGTATAACTTTGGGAGAGAGGTTTTTCCTGCTGCTTATGGCAATGACATAGTAGTAGGACTAACAGGAGGTGGTTTGCAGTTCTTGAAAAATAAAGGCGTGGTTAATGCGTTGAAGAAAAGTGAAATTTTTGATTTTCAGTTCAATATTTTCCCTAATCCAAGCTACGACAATATCTCTATACAATGCGATAAAGCAGGGAAAATAGCCATTTTCAATTTACTTGGAATACAAATAACTGACTATCAAAATATTATACCCCAAAGTCAGTTAGAGATAAACCTTCAATTTTTCTCCAAAGGGATTTATGTTATTACTTTCATAGGTGAACAAGGAGAGAAAATAACAAGAAAGTTAGTAAAGCAGTAAAGTAGTTTTTCTTTAATGAAAATTAACGTTTATACGGTTTTAAACCTTATAAACATTAATTTTTACTTTTATTAGACTTGTTTGTATTTTTATCTTATAAACCGTATATTTGTTTAACTAAATCGAAACTTTATGAAAAACTTTTATTATACTTTACTTTCTTTCGTTCTTTTAGTATCGGCATGTAGCGAGCATAAACCTGCACAGCAGACAAGTAACCTTCCTTCCCAAAATATAAGTTTGAAAATAGATGATGCAGATATTCTTCACCAAAGCGTGAAATTTCTAAGTGCTGTTATTATCAATGATATATTTGTGCCTCCTGTATCAAGTCGCATTTATGCCTATACTACCTTAGCCGCTTACGAAGCCCTGCGTTATGGATACCCTAATTATGAGTCTATTACCATGCAGTTAAATGGTTTTGAGCCTATGCCTGCTCCAGCCGCTAACAAAGAGTATGCTTTTAGCATAGCGAGTCTGAAGGCTTTTTTCTCAGTGGGTAAAGTTTTAGTTCATTCTCCCCAAGAGTTGGAGAAATACGAAAACCAACTGTATAACCAATTAAAATCTCAAATTACCTCAGAAGAAGTTTTCCAAAACTCCATAGACTTTGGCAATACCATAGCTGAGGTCATTAAAAAACGCATTGCCAAAGATAATTACAAAGAAACCAGAGGTATGGAAAGATATACTCCCCTCCAAGGAGAACAGTATTGGCAGCCTACTGCTCCTGCCTATATGGACGCTATGGAACCTTTCTGGAACAGAATTCTACCTTTTTCCTTAGAAAAAGCTGACCAATTTAAGCCCGAAACACCCTATCCATTTAGCTTAGACAAGAAAAGCCCATTTTACAAGGAAACCATGGAAGTTTACGAAGTAAGCAAAAATCTGACCGAAGAGCAGAAAACCATTGCTACTTTTTGGGACAATAACCCTTTTGAAATGAAATATGAAGGGCATTTGGAGTATGCCGTAAAAAAAATCTCTCCGGGAGGACATTGGATTCAGATTACCTCCCTTGTTGCTCAAGCTACTCATGCAGACCTTATCCGCACCGCAGAGAGTTATGCC
>Ga0272446_1005761_pt1 | contig 13406 bp, 13 predicted proteins | sample YNPCB0061_FD_194587 | JGI IMG/M metagenome (GOLD analysis project Ga0272446, IMG submission 194587) | Hot spring microbial mat communities from Yellowstone National Park, WY, United States - YNP-CB-006-1 | ecosystem: Environmental > Aquatic > Thermal springs > Hot (42-90C) > Sediment | place... | reverse complement strand
TCCTGTTCGGCTAGGAAGCTATCGCAACCAACTACATCCCATTCCATCTGAATTTCTTGGTCAGAGGTGCGGATATTGACATTGATTTGGGGATTGAGGGGAGAAAAAGTAGGATTTTCGGTCAGGTGGGGTTGTTGGTGCTGGGATTCCACGGCATGGTAAGTTTCACACCGATCGACGTAGGCACAATGTATGCAAATACACATAGCTCATCCTCCTAAGGGGACACTGTTTTATCATAGCCTATGGAACGATGGAGCAACTCGATCGGGTGTAACACCGGCACCGACTGACCCTGTAGGGACAAGTGCTTCCGAATTTGCAAGGCACACCCTACATTAGGGGAAGCGATTATGTCAGGCTTGGGCGCAAGGAGGTTTTTCACCTTTTGCGTTCCTAGTTCTTCTGCCACTTGGGGTTGCAAGATGTTGTAAACCCCTGCACTGCCGCAACAGAGGGCGCTATCAACAATCTCTTTTAACTCTAGTCCAGGAATCTTCTTTAATAACTGCCTTGGCTGCAGACCGATCTTTTGTCCATGTAAAAGATGACAGGCATCTTGATAGACCACTCTAACCGGTTGATCAGACAAGGGTTTTAACTCTGCTGTTATTCCTACTTCTGCTAGAAATTCATGGATGTCTCTTACTTTTTTGACAAAGACTTTCGCTTTAGCTTTATATCTTTCGTCTGCTTCTAATAAATGACCATACTCTTTGAGGGTATGACCACAACCAGCCGCATTGATGATGACATAATCTAATGAAAGATCAAAAAAACGATCGATCATTTCCCTCGCTAAAACCTGCGCCTGCTCCTCCTGTCCCTGATGGGAAGACAAAGCACCGCAACAACCCTGGATGGGAGGAATGACAACTTCACAAGCGTTCGCCGCTAAAACCTCTACTGTCGCCAGATTTACACTAGGCTGAAAGACCCTCTGCACACAGCCCGTAATTACCCCTACTCGATAACGTTTTTCACCCCGCGCCGGCACTAGGTGGGGCAATTTGTCCCGAAAACCCTCTTGACTGAGGGGGGGCATAATCGATTCCATCGCCGCCAACCGATCGGGTAAAAGTTTAAGCAAACCAAACCCACGCATCAAAGATTGCAACCCCGTTTTCTGATAAAACCAGAGGGGCAATAACAACCAGCGCAACCGATCGGGGTAGGGAAAGACATTAAAAATAAACTGACGTAATAACCGATCAAAAACCGATCGGGGATGATTCCGCTCCACCTGCGGGCGGGTCGCACTGATCAGTTTGTCATATTGCACACCGGAAGGACAGGTAGTAACACAGGCTAAGCAACCCAAACAGCTATCAAAATGACTCACCACCGTAGGAGAAAGGGAAATTTCTGCCCGATTGATCCCATCCATTAAGTAGATGCGCCCTCTAGGGGAATCAGTTTCTTTGCCAATTACCCGATAACTAGGACAGCTTGCCAAACAGAAACCACAATGGACACAGGCATCGATCAACTCAGGATTAGGGGGAGACTTGGGATCAAAGGTAGGAGTCATTTGCATTACTTTTTTTATTTAATTATAGTTTTGATTAACCCTTCAATTCGATTAGATTACTTCGATAGATACAGTTGAAATAAATCGAGGCAAAAAGACTCCTTCTCGATCGGTCTATTCAAACATCTTGAATTTCAATCTCTACATTTGACTTTACTATAAAGATGAAAGATCAATAGATGGCAAAATTCTCTTTTTGTTTTGCTAATAACTCGGCATAAAGTTGTTCTAACTGATTGATATTTTGGTTCAAGGTATAACGCTCTAGCACCCTTTGTCTGGCTTTTCGTCCAATAATGAGGGCTAATTCCGGTTGATCGATGAACAAAGGTAAAAGGGTAACTAATTGGTTTACTACATTATTCGCATCTAAGGGAATGCCCGCCCCTCCACTGACTACTTCTCCATCTGCTCCTACATCAGTAGCAAGACAAGCCACACCGCAAGACATTCCCTCTAATAAAGATAAAGAAAGACCTTCGACTAAAGAAGGTAAAATGAAGACATCTGTCCCTCTCAGAATTTCAATCCTTCTTTGTTCGTCACCGATATAACCAAGCCAAATGATGTTCTGACATTGGCTGTAGGTAGCTTTTAGGATGGGGGCAAGGGGACCATTCCCTACAATTACGAGCTTGTATTGGTGAGGAAAGTTTAACTTCTGCCAGGCTTTGAGGAGTGCTTCTACATTTTTTTCGACTGCTATTCTGCCTTGGTATAAAAATAAACGCTCACATTGTAATTCTTGTTTAATATTAGAAAAACCAGGAGAATAACGATCGGGATCAACACCATTAGGAATAACGGTAATCCTACTTTGGGGAACGCCCAAACGATTTAAGAGGTCTTTTTGGACATCAGAAAAGACAATCACTTGACTGTATTCTGCCAAAGAAGGGGCATAAATTTGATAGGTAAATTGTTGAGTGCTAGAAGTAAGGTTGCGCCGCTTAGCATCAAAGGCTAAATGGAAAGTTGCCACCAGGGGAATGCCCAAATCGCTGCATATTTCTGGTAAAACAAAGTCCAAGGGCGAAAGGGCAAGGGAGGCATGGACAATATCGGGGCGGAGGTCCTGGAGTGCCTGAATTAGTACCTTAGTCGATCGGGGGGCGGGCAGAGTATAGATTGTCGATTTGTAGAGATAGGGGATGGTGACTTCTTCTTCCCCTTCACTTTCGCTGTCAAAATGCAAAAAGCTGATTTGATGACCCCTCTCCTTCAGGGCATGGGTCACTTCCAGCCCATAAATTACATTGCCGCAAAAGGGTGCTTTTTTACCAAGCCAAGCGATGTGCATACTCTAGGAATTTAACATTATCTTAATAAAATACACCAAATAAGGTCATAAGTTCTTTTATTTAGCTTTTCATTTCCTTAAAGTATGGTTTGCTTTCTATCCCTCCCCTTTCAGTAAATTATAAATGGATAAAATTGCGCCCAAATCCGAGGAAAAGGGCGCAGGGTTTATGTTTTACAGTTTGGGATTAAGCCAGAGCTTCTTCGCCGCGGCGGTAGAGTTCCCTGGCGTAGTCTGTCCAGGTGCCCTGTCCCCAATAGCGGAAGCAACTGGTCTGTACCAGCAGGTTATAGAGCAATGCCTGTTGATAGTCAGGACGATCGGTAACAGAAGGGCTGCGTTCTACCAGTGGGTCGAATTTAGCGTGGAATTTGGCGCTGAGTTGATTCATTGGTTCGAGGACATTTTCGTAACCCTTGACCCAACTGAGGTCATTTGTCCAGGATGCGCCGTCCATATGGAAGCGATGGTCTGTGGCTTTGAGTTCTTTGATGGCTGCCTCGATCGCTTCTGTAGAAGGGGAATCGGGGTTTACTTTCTGCCAGATTTTATGTTGTTGCACTGCTTGACAGATGGGTAGGTCTTGTTCTTTCACACCCAAAGCAAAGACCAGTTCGATATATTCCGTACCATTGAGACCAATTACATCGCTATTTTCCTTGATCTCCTCCCAGACTGGTAAATAACCGCCAGGAAATTCGTTCATCATTACGCCGCCGTTTTCCCCATCGGCAATTTGACTGACACAACTGGGGATAGAAATACCCCCGATCGTTTGTCTGCCCCTGGTTTTTGCCTCGTGGTAGGGTTGCATTTGCGCGACCAATTTGGTGTCTGAACCCTGGGTTTTGATCAATGCCAAAATCTCGATCGTTTCTCCCTTAGAGTTACGACTAACCAGGCGATTAGGCACATATTTTTGATCCGTAGGCAACCCATGTCCTTCCAAGGTTTCCACGGAATGTTCTTGCACCAATAACCAACGATAACCGCATTCCTTCAGCGCCTTGATGTACTCAAACAAAGTGTCTGGATGATTGGGTAGGTGCATTTCTGGCGGCGAAAAGCCCTTTACTCTTGCTAGGGCAGTTTCGCCAAATAACGCCGCAAAATGATGTTGCCATGCCTGCATATGCAAAATCAGGTCGGGGATCGGTGTAGAGGGCACCACAGCATGACTCCACATCGTCCCTAGCCATTCCACATAGGGAGAATACCGATCGTCGCAGGTGATTTTAGTCAGCTTATCGAGAATGTCCTGCCTACCCATCTGCTGGAAGCCCCAGAGCAAGTTACCGGAATAGTCCAGCATGATGCGGGGGCTTAAACCCCGATCGACTAAATCGGGGATAAATTCTCCCATGCGCTGATAGCACCAGGCGAAGACCGAGGCATTGTGATTGTCGCCGTCGTGGGGATTTTCAAACATATGTTGCAAATTACAAATCAGTTCGCCTTCCTTACCAGCGGGAATCGTGGGTTGATGCATATGGAGGGCGCAGGCAAAGGCAGATTTAACATTGCTTGGGTCTACCTTGGTGCGGGGTAAATAAATTGCTCCCTCAGACTGCACCACCGATCGGAGTTGTTTTTCTCTGCCACTGATTGGGGGAAGGGCGGTAAGGAGAGGAATGGTATTAGCCATAATTAGAATCCATCATTTTGTTTGATGATAGAAGAGAGGGCAAGAATAAATACTTAATTACGGTAAGTCTTAACAACTGAGGAAGAAGTGAGTCCCTAATTGTAACTTTCTGATTAAATTTGGGTTTCATTTACTCTACTATTAAAACAGTGATGGAATAGAACAATGGGGAAAATACCAACGGGATGGTTGATGCTCGGTTCTCTAGCAATAGTCACGATCGGGTTTATCTCGATCGGGTTTAGCATCTCAGAACTGTTAAGGCAGAGAGCGATCATACAAATCAGTCTTTTAATTTTTACCTGTCTTGGCACAATACTAGCTCTAGTCAGGGGCATTGGTAGTCTATTTCCGGCAATTGTCGTCAATGCCTTAGTCTTTCAGAGCAAGGGTCTGATAGCCTTCTTAGTGTCAGCTTCTATCACTAGCATGGTTATATTTTTGGGCTGGAAAGATAGCGATGATCAAGGGGAAGAAAATAATAAAGGAATTTTAGCCTATGAATTATTGGCTGGCGTATGTATTGCCTGTTTTGGTTACTTTGCCCTAAAAGGCATAACTAATGTTGCGCCCCCAAGATTGATCCCTATTGCGGGGGGGCTATTGGGGGGCTTCCTCAGTATTTTTACGGAATTGTCAAACTTTATTGGACTAAAGCCCAAGCAGGTCACTAGGTTAGTCACTACCCTAGCTGTGAGCGGCATAACGATCGGGTTGTTAATCAATCGTCTTTTCCCCCAGAGGGCAATTCCTCTCTAGGTGGCAGTAAAGATTGATCAGATACTAGAAATCTCTTTATCTTTTTCTGCCTGGACTTGTTCCAGTTTTTTAATATATTTCTCCGTTAGTTTTTCAATCTGGTCTTGTAGTTTTTTGGCTTCATCTTCCGAGATTTCTTTGTTCTTCTCTTCTTTCTTCACTGCATCCATCCCGTCCCGACGGACATTGCGAATCGAAACCTTGCCTTCTTCTGCTAGTTTAGCCACGGTCTTGACTAACTCTTTCCTTCTTTCGGCGGTGAGGGCGGGGATGTTTAATCGAATCGAACTACCATCGTTGTTGGGGGGCAGCCCCAAATCAGACTCACTGATCGCCCGTTCAATCAAGTTAATCGAACCCCGATCGAAGGGCTGGATAATCAAAGTTGAAGAATCTGGGGTATTGATACTAGCTAAAGACTTGAGGGGGGTAGGGCTGCCGTAGTATTCCACCACAATCCGATCGAGAAGGGAAGCATTAGCTCTACCGGTACGAACGGTATTGAAATTGCTCTGGGTAGCTTCTATGCACTTTTGCATCCGGGCTTCAATTTCATCTAGTTTCATATTCTTTCCTCAAATCTGGTTCAGTTTACCATCTTGGTTGCTAGTTTTGCTAGGCAAGCTACCTTGAGGGCAAGGAGTGAACTTTCGGGTTGGACATAGAGGGGACTGCCCACCAGGAGACGATCGATTACCTGCTTGGTGTCGATGGCAAACAAACCCCTACTGGTTCCCACTTCTAGGGTAGTTTCTCCCTCCCGATCGATCAACCTTCCTTGGTCACCGTTAAAGAACAAAGCCCCCTTCTCCCCTTGGATTTCTAGGCTCCGTTCCCCCTGCCAGCAGGCTTCCCCTTTACTGTAATGAATATTGACGACTAGGTTATTCCCCAAAATGAGCTGGGCATCACAATAACAGGAGGTAAAACGGCGGGGTAAATCTTCTCCTCTGTAACTAACGTAGCAACTAACTTGGCTGGCATCTCCCCAAACTGAGGTAAAACGATGAATGCGAGATAGAGCGCCTACCAAGGGAAACCCATATCGATCGGGGTAGTAAGTCCACTTATCGGGGGCGGGACGCTGGGGAGACTTTGTAACATAACGAACAAAAAGCACTTCCCCCACTCTGGCTAGGTTCTGCACCATGGCTTGATGCACCCCGCCCAAGAGTTCAATATGTTCAATATGGAGGAGTTTCTGTTTTGCCTGTGCTAATTCCCATAACTCCCTACCTTCTTCATAGGATAGGGCGGGGGGATACTCCACAACTACATTTTTACCAGCCGCCAGCGCCATTCTGACCGTCTTGTAATGGTCGCAGTTAGTATTTGCCACCACGATCAAATTGACAGCGGGCAGATTAACTAGCTCTTCAGGTTGTGCAAATACCGGCACATTAAATTTTTGCCCCAAAGCCACCGATCGATCGGGTGTACCAGCAAAACCGACTATTTCAACTTCTGAGTATTGGGCAAATAGTTCACCCCTGAGGTTTGCCACAAAACCCGTCCCCACAATCCCGACTTTAATCGGAGCCATCAACGCATCCGGCGGGAGCGGGAGGGGGGTAGGCGCTTCATTTTGGTGCGAAATACTGCCCGATTAGTCGTGCGATTTGTCCATTGGGCAAACTTCTCCCAGAGGGGTTCGGGAATAAAGCGATTACTAAGGTAGGACAAAGCCACAATCAAGGAGATGGGAATAAAAGTTTGGCTGTCCCTCCCCCCAATCAAAAGGAGGAGAGCAGAAGTAACGATCGAGGACACTAAAAAGAACTGGAGCTTTGACATATTCCTTCCAAGGGCGCTTAACTTAAGTATACACAGTTGACTTTTGAGAATTACAGGGATGGGGTAGGCTTGAAAATCAGCGTAGCGAGGGGAGGCAGGCACAAATCTAAGGTATGGGGCTGACCATGACACTCTTCATCTAATGCTTCCTTGCCCCCCATATTGCCCGCTCCACTACCACCATAGATCGTGGCATCACTATTAAAAATTTCCCGATAGAAGCCGGGCAGGGGCACCCCAATCCGATAACTGTAATGGAGGGTAGGGGTGAAGTTACAGACCGTCACCACCAGGTCATTATCCAGGGTGCGTCGGACAAAGGAAACTACCGAATTCCGATTATCACTACAATCGATCCAGTAAAAACCCTCATGGCTAAAGTCTTCTTCATGTAACGATCGTTCTTCTTTTATTAGCCGATTGAGGTCTTTCAAGAGTTTAACCAGACCGCTATGGTTGATATATTGCAACAGGTGCCATTCTAAATCTCCCCATACATTCCATTCACTCCATTGTCCAAACTCCATACCCATAAAGAGGGTCTTTTTACCAGGATGGGTAAACATAAAGCCATAGAGACAACGGAGGTTCGCAAACTTCTGCCAATCATCCCCTGGCATTTTGCCGGGCATCGGGCTTTTGCCGTGGACTACTTCATCATGGGAGAGCGCCAGCATAAAGTTTTCCGAAAAGGCATACATGATGCTAAAGGTCACGTTGTTTTGGTGGAATTGCCTAAACCAGGGATCGAGATGGAAGTAGTCGAGCATATCGTGCATCCAGCCCATATTCCACTTGAGATTGAAGCCCAAGCCCCCCAAATGGGTGGGCCAAGTACACATGGGCCAAGCGGTCGCCTCTTCGGCAATGGATAGTATGCCAGGAAAGTAATGGAAAAGAGCTTCATGGAGTTGCCGGAGGAAATGGATTGCCCCTAGATTTTCCCTGCCGCCATATTCGTTTAGCACATAGTCCCCTTCTTCGCGGCAGTAGTCTACATAGAGCATGGAGGAAACTGCATCGACCCGGATACCATCGATGTGATATTTCTCGAACCAAAATAGGGCGTTGGCAATTAGGTAGTTGCGGACTTCGTTGCGGGTGTAGTTAAAAATCAAGGTGCCCCATTCCTTATGTTCTCCCTGTCTGGGGTCGGCGTGCTCGTAGAGGTGGGTGCCATCAAAAAATGCCAACCCATGCCCATCTTTTGGGAAATGCCCTGGTACCCAGTCCACAATTACGCCAATGCCTTCCTGGTGGCACCGATCGACAAAATACATAAAATCTTGGGGCGTGCCATAGCGGGAGGTGCAGGCATAGTAACCAATTACTTGATAACCCCAGGAGCCATCAAAGGGGTGTTCCGCCACCGGTAATAGTTCTATGTGGGTAAAGCCGATGTCTTTGACGTAGGGAATTAGTTTTTCCGCTAGCTCCCGGTAGGTTAAAAAACGGGCACCCGGTTTAAGGTCGGCAGCGGGCACGCATTGATAGCCGTCTTGGGGGGGATGTTCCATCGAGCCGTGCATCCAGGAACCAAGGTGACATTCATAGACCGAAATGGCTTCTTTGAGGGGGTTTGTTTTTGCCCGGCGCTCTAACCACTCCCGATCGTTCCAGGTATAAGCCAAACCATTAACGATCGAGGCGGTGCGGGGTCTGATCTCCTGCTGGAAGCCCACTGGGTCAGACTTTTCGTAGGGATGCCCGTGGGAGTTGCGAATTTCGTATTTGTAATGGGTGCCTTCGGTCAAACCAGGAATGAATAGTTCCCATACTCCCGGCTGCTCACGGCGCATGGGGTGGCGGCGACCGTCCCAATGGTTAAAATCGCCCAAAACCGACACACTGCGGGCATGGGGTGCCCAGACCGAAAAGAAAACCCCTTTGATCCCTTCAACTTCTACTAAATGTGCCCCTAGTTTGTCGTAGAGATGGTGGTGATTACCTTCGCCAAATAAATACCGATCGAATTCTGTCCATAGGGAGAAGTCAAAGGCATAGGGGTCATGCACTGTCCGCTCCCCTACAAGGTCTATAACATGGAATTGATAGACAAAAGGTTCGGTAAAGTCGGTGAGAATTTCGTAAAAGTCTGGATGATCCGATCGGTGCATAGTCCATACATCCGCCCCGACCACTAGCTCAACTACAGATGCCTGGGGGAAATAAGCCCGCACTGCCATTCTGCCCTCCTGGGGATGAAGCCCTAAAACTCTGTGGGGGTAGGGATGGCGGGTCTCAGCAATCTGGTAAATTTCATCGAGACTAGCAGGCATAGTTGTTCCTTGAGCATTTTTTCCATAGTAATACCAGAGGGCACAAACCTCTAAAGTAATTATTTCAGGTAGGTTCCCAAAATCAGGTAAACTCTTAAAAAATAAACCAGTAAAAAGAGTAAAAGCAGTCAAAACAAGAACCATTGCTTAGATCAAGCCAGCAAAATGAGGGATTAAATCTCATGCAACAAACCAGATTAAATGATTTACTAACCACTGGATCGGAGTTAATCACATCTCAGTTAAGGAGGCGGTGGTATGTCCACTCCTTGCGCTTGATTGCTCTTTTAGGAGGTTTTTTCTGTGCTTCTTTAATCAGCACTTGGGCGGGACAAAGGGGAATTTGGGATATAACAATTAGCATCATTTTATTAGCATTTATAGAGGGAATAAATTGGTTAGTCTATGGACAAAAATGGCTGACAGGCAAAACAAGTCTTAATTTGTTCAAAATTGGTTTACTATTTGGTTCAGCCGTAGAAGCCTTTAAGTTATCTTCCTAGTTTGTATGGATCAATTGACTGTTAGAACGACTGGGGATGGCTCCCTTACTTTTTTTTCAGAGAGCTTTCAAGAATGTTTTCATAGTCGTTATGGGGCAAAGCAGGAGTCAATTTATCAGTATGTTGTGCCGGCTAAACTCCTAGAATTGGCTTCAACTAAATCAGAAATTCATGTCTTAGATGTTTGCTATGGCTTGGGCTACAATACGGCTGCCTGCCTAGAAGTTTTGCGCCCTGCTGCTGTTCCTATTACAGTTCATGCCCTAGAAATTAACCCCCAAGTCCCCCGCCTAGCCCTAGATGAGGGTATTATGAATTTATGGTCTGATGATATTCAAAGTATCCTTAAGGTTGTCGCAAAGGATTTGTCCTATACTAACAAAAACCGATCGGTCTTTCTTCATATCGGGGATGCCAGGCAAACTATCAAAAACTTACCCCTTGCTTGGGCAGATGCCATCTTTTTAGACCCCTTTTCTCCCCCTAAATGCCCCCAATTATGGACGGTAGAATTTATCCAATTACTAGCCGATCGGCTCCATCCTCAGGGCTGTATTTTGACCTATTCCTGCTCGGCGGCTGTGCGTAAGGCAATGACCCTAGCAGGCTTAGTGGTGGGCAGTACCCCTCCCCTCGGTAGATTTGCCCCAGGCACGATCGCTGCATTTGATCCAAGTAAAATCCCTCCCCTGACCGCTGCCGAAACTGAACATCTCCAAACTAAGGCAGCCGTGCCCTACCGGGACCCAGACCTGCAAAATGACCCCCAATCTATCCTGGCAAGACGCAAGACCGAACAACAGGAAAGCAACCTAGAACCGACCTCCCAATGGAAGCGCCGCCATACTAGGGTAAATGGGGAAAGTCTTTGAAATTAGGGGGACGTTTTTCTAAAAAAGCTCTCTTCCCTTCTTTTGCTTCTTCTGTCATGTAAAACAATAGGGTGGCGTTGCCCGCTAGTTCCTGTAGACCGGCTTGTCCGTCACAGTCCGCATTGAAGGCAGCCTTTAGACAGCGAATGGCAAGGGGGCTTTTGGCTAAAATCTCCTCTGCCCACCGGATGCCCTCTGCTTCTAACTCCCCGATCGGGACGACTTTATTGACTAAACCCATGGCTAAGGCTTCCTGAGCATTGTACTGACGGCAGAGGTACCAAATTTCCCTGGCTTTTTTCTGTCCGACGATGCGGGCAAGGTAACTAGCGCCAAAACCTCCATCAAAACTACCCACGATCGGTCCTGTCTGCCCAAAAATAGCATTTTCAGCAGCGATAGTTAGATCACATACCAAATGTAAAACATGACCACCACCGATCGCATAGCCCGCCACCAAAGCAATCACAGGTTTGGGAATCGATCGGATGACCCTTTGTAACTCCAAAACATTGAGCCGGGGTGTGCCAGACTCGTCTAAATAGCCACCCTCACCACGGACTTTTTGATCACCCCCAGCGCAAAAAGCATACTTACCATCAGAGCTTGGGGAAGTCCCCGTAAAGAGGACTACGCCGGTTTTGGTGTCTAACTGGGCATCCCGAAAAGCCGTCAGCAGTTCCTCGATCGTTTGGGGTCTAAAGGCATTCCTCACTTCTGGACGATTGATGGCAATGCGGGCTATGCCGGAGCTTTTATGATAAAGAATGTCCTGGAAATTGCCGAATTGCTCCCAGTTCATAGGCTGTAATCAGCGCCTGGAGAAGACTCATAGAGGGCATCCAAGCGGGAGCGGACATCATCAACCTCTAAGGACTTGACCACCAAGAGGGGTTCATCAATCACTTGCCCATTGTTGTCTAACAGTTCGGGGTGGAGAGAACGAATCGGCTTTCTGACCACTTCTACTTCTCGGTGGGAAAGGGCAATCATGCTACGCACTAGGTTCCCGATCGCAAACAACAACAAAATAGAAAAGGCAACAATGTATAGAATTTGTAACATGATTATTATTTAGAAAATACGATTAAATAAACTTGTTTAACTACTAGAAATATAGCACTTTCTTACTGCTGACGATAGCGCATTCCAACTGCCTGACACTCCATTAAAAGTCGGTGCCAATTCACCACTAATTGGGGGTCAATTCCTACTTTCTTATCCGAAAGATTAAACATTGTCGTGGAAACTGCAATGGCTTGTTGCGCTTCTTCTATCCGATGCAACAAGTCTGCTTGGTCTGCCTCGGACAAAAAGTGAATACGATTGTTACTTAGTAGGTGGTGGGAGCGTTCAAACCAGTAACGAAAGTCCTCTAGGAGGGGTTCTAGAACCAGGGGCAGTAACTCAGCCGAAGACATAGGTGGTGTGATGAAAGATTAAAATTATTATAGGCTAGGGCTTGCCTACTATTGAAATGTTTCTTAACAATTCTATCGAATGGATTATGGGGATTTATTTGGACTATAGCGCTACTACTCCTACTAGGGGAGAGGTGCGGCAGTTGATGGGGCAAATTCTGTCCGAGTCTTGGGGGAATCCTTCCAGCATCCATAGTTGGGGAGAACGATCGGCTTTGATATTGGAGCAGGGCAGAATGGCGGTAGCGGCTTTAGTAGGCAGTAGCCCGGAAGAGATTGTATTTACTGGCAGTGGCACGGCAGCCAACCATTTGGCAATTTTGGGAGTAGCAAGAAAGTATGCTAAGCCTGGTCACATGATTATTTCTGGGGTAGAGCATAGTGCGGTGTCTGCCCCCGTCGCCTGGTTAGAAAGTCAGGGCTGGCGGGTAAGTAGGTTAGGGGTTGATGCTTTTGGCAGAGTTAATCCCCAAGATTTAAGCCAAGCTCTTCAACCAGACACGGCTTTAGTGTCGGTCATTTATGGACAAAATGAAGTCGGTACAATCCAACCGATCGGGGAGTTGGGTTTAATTTGCCGATCGTGGGGGGTCTTGTTTCATACCGATGCTGTGCAGGTGGTGGGTCGTTTACCTGTGGATGTGCAACAACTACCGATCGACTTGTTGTCTTTGTCTGGGCATAAGTTCTATGGTCCCCAGGGGGTAGGGGCGTTATTCGTCCGATCGGGGGTAGAGTTAGCGCCTTTGTTGTGGGGGGGCGGTCAGGAAAGGGGTTTATATTCTGGGACCCAGCCCGTAGCCTCGATCGGGGGCTTGGGTTTGGCGGCTCAACTGGCAGAACAAGAGCTATCCACAGAAGTAAAACGATTACAAGACCTAAGAGAAAAATTAAAAAACGGTCTGGAATCATTCGGGGTCTTGATCTTTACTGGGCATCAGACGGAAAGACTACCCCATCATTTAAGTTTTTGCCATCCTCAAATGGGGGGCAGAGAGATAGTCAGAAAGTTGAATCATTTTGGCATTGCTATTAGTGCCGGGGCAGCCTGTAGTAGCGGGAAGATTCTGCCCAGTCCGGTTCTTTTGGCGATGGGCTTTACCGATCGGGAGGCATTAGGGGGCTTTCGCCTTAGTTTGGGTAAAGATACAACAGAAGCAGATATTGATCATGTAATTGATGTCTTTCGATCGGTCTTACAAAATTAGTAAGGTCATCATTTAATCTTTCAAAAAGATAGATGAACAAAAAAATAAAAGGATTAAACTTCTGCAAATGATCATCGAAGAAAAATGCTAACCT
>Ga0272446_1005760_pt1 | contig 13409 bp, 15 predicted proteins | sample YNPCB0061_FD_194587 | JGI IMG/M metagenome (GOLD analysis project Ga0272446, IMG submission 194587) | Hot spring microbial mat communities from Yellowstone National Park, WY, United States - YNP-CB-006-1 | ecosystem: Environmental > Aquatic > Thermal springs > Hot (42-90C) > Sediment | place... | reverse complement strand
TGGCAGGAGCGCATCAATTTGTGAATGCTCAAATTGCCCTGGAAGTAATTAGCCAATTGAGGCAAAAAGGGTGGAATTTACCAGTATCTCAAGTCCAAAAAGGAATAGGAAATACCCAATGGCCGGGGCGTTTGCAATGGGTGGATTGGCAGGGGAAAAAAATCCTCTTAGATGGAGCACATAATCCCCAGGCGGCTCAGATATTGCGCCAATATATTGATGAGCAGAATTTCCCACCAGTGCATTGGATCATTGGTTTATTAAAAACTAAAGATGCAGTTGAAATCCTACACCACCTATTACGTTCTGGAGAGCGGGTGAGTTTTGTGCCCATTCCCGGTCATCATTACCACGAAACCGCCTATCTCAATGACCTAGCGCAACGCATTTGTCCAGGGATTTTCAGCCAAACTTATGCCGATAGTTGCAGTGCTTTGGCGGCGATTACACCTAGTGATATAACCGTTATCTGCGGTTCTTTATATTTAATCGGTCAGGTACTCAAATTCATTACATCTTAAACATTTACCATAGGATCAAATCCACCGAACGGAGATGACGGCAACACCATTGATTATCAGGGACTTCTACAACATAAGCATCCTGCCAAGTACTTACCATTTTATTCCTGAAATAATGGGCATCTCTATTGATTTGAGCCAACCAGAAATTCCATCGTTGGCATACCAATATGACCCAGAACCAAGGGCGGGGATACCCCCCTGCGACCGCTAACTTTGAATTGATAGAAGTGCCCTAATGCCATTCCCCTAATGACTGTGGAATAACCACGTTGTTATGGCATATTTGACCCCCGATTGTACAGGCAGGGACTGGTGTGGATGGGTATAATACGCTGGGAAAACCACCACTGCCCCCTGTTGCGGTTTAACAGTTACCCCCTGCCGGTCAAAATAGGTTTCTCCCCCGGTAAAATCCTCGTTCAAATAGCCCACAATCCCCACATCCCGCGTGGGAATCCCCTGCGCTATTTCCATTCGCCGACTGTTTAGTAAGACATTATCCACATGGCGTTGATAAAATTGCCCCGGTTGGTAACGCAAAATCGAAATAGATTCCATATCATAAAAACCGATGCCATAGGTGCGGTGGAGGAATTTTTGTACCGGTAATAAACAGGCCATAAGCAGTTGATTAGTGGATTTAAGTAAGGGTTGCTCCCCACCCAAATTGAGAATATCGCTGGCACGAATTTGGGTATCCACCGTATCCAGTAAAATACCCGCCATCTTTAGTTCTTGAGAGTTAATGATTTCAATAATATGCTGACAAATTTTAGGGCTAAATACCCCAGGAACAAAAAAAATATCCTGGTCTAAGGGAATGAAATCCATCTTGAGGTAACTGCCAATTTAGAAGTTATCTTGATCCTCTTGAAAACCTAAATTTTTCCAACTTTCCTTGAGTGCTTTCCAGAGTTTTTTTATTTCCCGATAGGCTTCTTCACTGGTGATTTTACCCCCCGTTTCCAAACCGCAAATAATCCCAATTCTTTGGGCAAATTCCTGCAAATTGGCATTAAAAATCAACTTTTCCGGGGTAAATTCCCCCCGATAGGTGGAACGGGCGTAAATGAAGCTTTCTTTATCCACTTCATTGGGTATTTCTTCTGGGGTAGGCACGGGCGTTGGGAGGTAAGGCGGTATAATCTATTCTATCATTTTTTCTTGCCTACTCTGCCCCCTTTTGGGAATCAGGGAATCCTGGACTTGCACATTTACAAAGGCTATCATTCTGGATGCCAGAGCCAATTTTTTTCAAAATGGTCCTAAAATAGAGGGGCAGAGCCATCCCTGGGTAAATATGGGTGTACCTTGAGGGGCAAGACATCAAACGGATAGTGTGCATGGACATCCGCAACGGATTTATTGAAACCATCGGCAAAACGCCTTTAATTCGCTTAAATTCTCTGAGTGAGGCGACTGGCTGTGAAATTTTGGGCAAGGCGGAATTTCTCAACCCCGGCGGCTCGGTGAAGGATCGGGCGGCTTGGTCCATCATTCGGGATGCGGAGGAACGGGGGTTATTGCGCCCTGGCGGTACGGTGGTGGAAGGCACGGCGGGGAATACGGGGATTGGTCTCGCCCATATTTGCAACGCCCGAGGGTATCGCTGTTTGATTGTGATTCCTGAAACCCAATCCCAGGAAAAAATTGACCTATTGCGATTACTGGGTGCGGAGGTAAAATTGGTTCCCGCCGTCCCCTATCGTGATCCGAATAACTACGTTAAAGTTTCCGCTCGGCTGGCACAGGAAATGGACAACGCCATCTGGGCAAATCAATTTGATAATCTGGCAAACCGGCAAGCGCATTACACCACGACGGGGCCAGAAATTTGGCAACAAACGGACGGAAAAATCCACGCTTGGGTGGCGGCAATTGGCACGGGGGGCACATTTGCAGGGGTTTCTTTGTATTTGAAAGAAAAAAATCCCGACATTCGGTGTGTGGTTGCCGACCCCCTGGGAAGTGCCTATTTTAGTTATGTCAAAACCGGTGAATTGAAAGCATCAGGTAATTCCATCACCGAAGGAATTGGTAATTCCAGAATCACTGCCAATTTAGAAAATGTACCGATGGATGATGCACTACAAATTACCGATTTAGAATGTGTAAAAATGGTACATCATCTCCTGCGGCGAGAGGGGTTATTTTTGGGCAGTTCGACTGGCATTAATGTGGCCGCTGCGGTACAATTAGCGCACCAATTGGGGCCGGGACATAGAATTGTAACGATTTTATGTGATGGTGGTGCCCGTTACCAATCCCGTTTATTCAATCAAACTTGGTTACGGGAAAAAGGACTTTGGCCAGCGGAGTGGGATTGAATGGAACCATCTCAAACATCGGCACTCTTGCCATCAGGGCCCAATGGGTTCATTACCTTCCTTTACTACTTTGGTCTCACCAGTTTAATTGCGAGTGTAGTGATTGCCCAAGCGTTACATCTGGATTTAGGAACACCAACCCCTTATCAATACGCTTTTATCCTAGGGATGATTGGTGGGGTTTGGGGTAGTTATTTTAATCGGTCAGTAACCTTAGAACTCCAGAGTCATCACCCCCAAAATCTGCTGGCAAACTTAGAAAATAAATTGAAGGAACTCGGGTTCACGCAATGTCAACAGCAAGAGCAAATACGGATATATTCCCCTCAGTTATTGCCCTCTTTATTCATGGGGAAAATTCGTGTCCTAGTCGCAGAAAACCAGATCAAGATTGTGGGACGAGCGGTTCACATACAGCAATTGCAGAAAAGTTGCTCCCAGGAATCTTCATAGTAGTTTCAAACAAGTTTGCGACATTGTAGGGCATCAACTCGGTCTAATTTGCATGAATTGTAAGCCAAGAAATTTAGGGCACTTCTAAAAATCGGTCGCAGGGGCGTAGCCCGTTATGGGCATTGTAGCCAGATAACCTTCAATGGGTGCAAATAATATAGAGGTGCCCTTTATTGATACTTCAAAAATCACGGGTCGCAGGGCGTAGCCCCGTTTTGGTTCTCAAATTGTCTGAGATTTTCATATCGAAAAAATGTATCAACCTCACCAATACCCGGTAAGGTCATAACCGAGTTGGGACATCATCTCCCGGAATAGGGGCAAACTCAAGCCGATCACATTGCTATGACAACCGGTGATCCGTTCCACCCAGATACCGCCTTTTCCCTCCAGCGCAAAAGCCCCTGCACATTGTAAGGGTTCCCCCGTATGAATATAAGCCTGCATTTGTTCTGACGTTAACCGGCTAAAAAATACTTGGGTGGTGGCGACACGGGTGAGGGTTTCGCCGGTGGTTAGGTCAATGAGGGTGTGCCCGGTATGCAATTGCCCCTGGCTCCCACTGAGGTGTTGCAGTTGCGCTAGGGCGGTCGCCGCATCGCTAGGTTTGCCATAAATCACCCCCCCCAACTCAAACAGGGAATCACAGCCCAACACCACCGCTGGCGGGGTAAATCTGGTCGCCACTTCGGTCGCTTTCGCCTCGGCGAGGGTTGCCACCAAGGCCACCGGGTCGGAGTTCTGAAATTGTCCCTCATCCACCCCACTGGGGCACACCAGGGGTGCCAGCCCAATCTGGCGCAGGAGTTGCAACCGGGCGGGGGAAGCGGAAGCTAAAATCAACTGGGGGAGGTTAGGCATCCAGGGCTTGGGCAAGCAGGGGGGGTAAACGGCGGTAGAGTTTGCCAGTACGGCGTTCCAGGGGCGCCAACGCCACCATGGCGGTGCAAACGATTTCCCCTTGACGGGTCAGTTCGTAATCCCAGACCAACCGCACCCCCTGGCGGGGACGGGGACGGGCTTTGACCAGGATTTCTTCGCCCAGGAAAACGGGTTTTTGGTAGCGGATGGTCAAATCCACCACGGGTAAATCGCAACCGGCGGCCACCAAATCCCCAAAATTCAAGCCCCGCCCCTGCAACCAGGCCACCCGTGCCTGCTCCAGCCAATGCACATAACTCCCGTGCCACGCCACCCCCGCATAGTCCGTGTCCTGGGGATAGACCTGCACCGGGTACACAAACCAATCCGCCCTCATACACCCCCGACCGGCTGGGATGGGACATGGGACGTACTGGGGGTTTTGGGGCGATACTGTTCTAACACCATACTCACCAGTCCCCAGGTGGCCGCCGCCGCCGCCACAATCAAAATCAAGGCTAAGACAATCATCATGCCCGAATTACTCCGCCCCCGTTTGGCTGCTACCATTGCCGGGGTGGCTGTAGTAGGAGCCGTAATCTGGGTGGCATTGGGGTCGCCGGTGGTCAGCAGGGTCACGGTAATCCGGTGGCTCCCCAGGCGGATCACATCCTGGTCATGCAAAACCCGGCTGGTTTGATGCAAGGTTTCCCCATTTAGCCCCGTCCCATTGGCACTGCGGTCGGTCAAAATCACCTGGTCGCCGCTACTGCTGATCAAAGCGTGGTAACGGGAAACTTGTTTATCCGGCAGAACCACCCGGTTCACAGGTTTTCCCCCCAGGCGGCTGGGCATTTGCTCATATTCCCGCCCAAACGCTATCGGTGGCGCATAATGATGCTGGGTCGCCGCCCCCGTCGCCGGGTCATTCCAACTCAACTGGACATAGATGGGTTCATCCATCACATCTCACCCCCCATGCCTCCCATCATAACCCCTAGAGCAGGGGCTTCAAGTCCCGCAGAACCTCCAACGCCGTCTGGTAGCGTTCCGTGTAGAAATAGGCCACCATTTTGTCCAAAATATCCGCCAACGTCCGGCTCACCTGCGCCCGCTCCCGCCAGATGGGCAGTCCCGTATCCTCGTCTAAATCCAAATCCCGGGGTGGGGTACCGGTCAACGCCTGAATGCCAATCATCCCCACGGCGTAAAGATCGCTGTTTAACTGGGGTCGCCCCGCCATCTGCTCACTGGGGGCATAACCCCGGGTGCCCACCGCCACCGTGTAATCCCCTTCCGTGCCCGCCGCTTTGGGTCGCATCTGCTTCACCGCCCCAAAATCAATCAAAACCAACCGCTGGTCCTTCTGGCGACGAATGATATTGGCCGGTTTCACATCCCGGTGAATCACCTTATGCTCATGCACAAACGCTAAGACTTCTAAAATACTCCGCAAAAAATGCACCGTGTAGGCCTCATCCCGCTTTTGCCCCGGCACCAACTCCTTATCCAAGGGCGTGCCCTCAATAAATTCCTGCACCAGGTAAAATTCTTGATTTTCCTCAAAATAGGCCAACAACTGGGGAATCTGCCGGTGCCGCCCCAGGATTTCCAAAATTTCTGCCTCCGTATTGAACAGACGGCGGGCCAATTGCAAAAACTGGCTGTCGGAACGCCCCGGTTTTAGCTGTTTCACCACACAGGTGGGTCGCCCCGGGCGTTGGGTGTCCTGGGCTAAATAGGTACGGCCAAACCCCCCCTCCCCCAGCACCTTGACCACCTGATAGCGGCTGGCCAACAGCCCATCCTCCCGACGGCTTGGTTGGCTCGAACGTATCCCCAAATTCCCCGCCGCCGTCGCCTGGGTGGACTCCAGCAAATTCTGCAAAATCGTAATCTGCTGTTCCTGTTGCGCCGCTTTCGCCGCCACCAGCCGGTGCTGACGATCCGTTTCATAGGCAATGTAGGCCACCACCCCCATGCCGGTGCCCACCACCCCCAAAACCGGCGGCACTAGGGGAATCCACCCCCCCCCAGCGAAAAACACCACGGCGATCCCCACCACCGCCACCACCGCCCCGGTCAATCCCAGGGCCAAGCTCAGGGGATGGCGCAACCGCCAGGCCAGGATGCCCCCCACCCAACACCAGAGAAAGACCCAGAGGATTTCCAGCCCCTCGCCCCAGTACCAAATTTGCGTCCGCCCATCCAGGGCACTGCTGATAATTTGACTGGCAATCTGGCCGTGGAGCACCACCCCCGCCATCTTTTGGTCTTCTTGCAACCCAGCACTGTAAGGGGTATAAAAATCGTCCTTGGCACTGGCGGCCGTCACCCCCACCAACACCAACCGGCCCTCCACCAAACGGGGGGGAACCTGTTGGGCCAATACTTCCCCCAGGGTGACCTGCTCCACCGCCTGCCGTGCCCCCCGGTAATTCAACAACACCTGATAGCCCCGGTCATCCACCCCTTGGTAGGGGCCAGCGTTAGCCGTCAACCGGGGAAATGCCCCCCGCCCCAACAGAATCGTCCCGTCCGCCGTCTGCTGGGGTTCAATCCCCTGCGGTTGCAAAAACCGTAAGGCCAATTGCACCCCGAGGGCATTGGGCGTGGGACAAGGGGATTGGGGGTTCACCTGCCCGCCCAACAAGGCCCGCCGCACCGTGCCCCCAGCGTCCACCACGATATCCGCAAACCCGACGCGCTGGGGAGCCTCTGCCCGGGGAATCGCCGGTGGGGGTTTGATGCCGGGACTATGGCTATCCCCCAGTTTGCACACGGTGATCACCCTTGCTTCCTTGGCAAAAAGGTCATTCAGGGCTTGACTGCCCGGTTCCTGGGGAATATCCCGATAAAAATCCACCCCAATCGCCCGGGGGTTCTGGGCCAACAACAGGCGCAGGGCTTCCGCCAGGATTTTATCCCGGAGCGGCCATTGCCCCAGTTTTTGAATATCTGCTTCCGTCACTTCCACCACCAAGACCCGTTTGTCCGGGGGTTCATCCGGTCGCCACCGGATCATCTGGTCGTAGAGTGCCAATTCCACCCCCTGCAAGCCCCCAGTTGCCCGCACCCCGGTCAGAACCATGCCCACCACCAATCCCCCCAACAGGGCAGGCCAGCCCAACCAAATGCCAATCTGCTGTACGGGTGGCCAGGACTGGAGGCGTTTTAAGAAAGCAGGCATAGGGGGTCAGAAGTGTATTAATAAGGTAATGTGTTTGCACCCAGTCGCTTGACCATACCTAAACCCTGCCGAAACCACCGATTTAGCCCGAAAATTGCCGGATGCGAACTGTTTCCATCCACCGTTACTGCCAGTTTACCACAGGGCTAGTGGGCAAGCGGTGCCCCCGGCCATTCATGCCCCTGCTGACCCTGCCGGGGTGGACGGGGCGTTAACCCCAATGCGGTCAACAAATCCTGGTCCTGTTGATAACTCGGACAGGGGGTGGTGCGGGTGAGCATCTGCCCGTCGTCGCTGGAAAAAATGGAATTGACCCCCGCCAGAAAACACCAGGCCTGCTGTGGGGCACTCAGGTGAGTACGCCCGGCGGCCAGCCGCAGATCGCTCTTGGGCATGAGAATCCGGGCGGTGGCCAGCACCCGCAGGACCTCCCAGAAGGGCACTGGCTCCTGGTTCTCCAAGGGCGTACCCGGTACTCGGGAGAGGATATTGATCGGGACGGATTCCGGGTGGGGTCGGAGGTTCGCCAGGGTCGTCAAGAGTTCCATCCGGTCCGCATGGGTTTCCCCCAGTCCCAAAATGCCGCCACAACAGAGGGTGATCCCGGTGTGCCGTACCCGCGCCAGGGTAGCCAGGCGGTCATCATAGGTGCGGGTGGTGATGATCTGGGGGTAATAGCGCCGGGACGTATCCAGGTTGTGGTTGTAGGCGTATAGACCCGCTTCCCTGAGCCGTTGCGCCTGGCTTTCCGTAAGCATCCCCAGGGTACAGCAGACTTCCAATCCCAGGGCGGTAATCTGCCGGATCATCGTCAAAACCTGTTCAAAGGCTTTCCCCGGTCGAGCCTCCCGCCAAGCCGCCCCCAAACAGACCCGGCTCACCCCCTGGGCTTGGGCACGCTGGGCAATCGCCACAACTTCATCCACGCTCATCAGGGGTTGGGGGGCAATCCCGGTATCATAATGGGCAGATTGGGCGCAATAACCGCAGTCTTCCGGACAGCCCCCGGTTTTGATGGAAACCAAACGACACACCTGGATTTCCCGCTGGGGATGGTACTGGCGATGCACCGTGGCGGCTTGGTACACCAATTCCAGGAGGGGTTGCTCGTAGATCGCCTGCACTTGCTCCACTTGCCAATCCCACCGGCACCCGCCAACCTCTGTGACCATGAAACCTCTGCCCCAAATACTGGTTACCACTTTGCCCGGAAATGGCTACAAATGCAACCAAGCCCTGCCCCTAATGTTTCACCGACTGGGCAGACGGCTGGGGCGCTTCATCCGTGCCACTTCCATAAATTCCAAGGTTTTCCCCTCGCTACTTTGGAGCCAATAACGCAGGGGACGCTCCTGAAGAATCTTGTAGGGGAGGGCACGCATTTGCCCCCGCAGGAGCAACCAGTCCAGGCAAGCCCGGTCAAAACACACCAGGCGCACCCATCCCTGCCCCGGGGGTTTCGCCCCGCCAATCAGATGCAACTGGGTATTTCTACGCAGTTGGTACCAAAACCCCGCCGGTAAAGCCCCCCCCGGTCGGTGCGGGGAAATCAAGGGGTCGGTCAGCCCCAAGACCTGCTCATAGTTGTAATAATAATGTAATGGCACTTCTGCTCGTTCCAAGCCCAAATCCTCTTCGCAGAACCAGCGGGCGGCTTCCACATCCGAAGCCATCAGCGTGTAAATTTTGGGGGCACTCCGCAAAAACAGCCACAGAGCCGTGCCGTATCCCACCAGCAACAGCACCATCACCCCTTGGGCGGACAGGAGGCTATCGGGCAACCATTCCCAGGCGAACACCATCATGGGGTCGGGGTGGGCAAGGTAGGATTGTCCAAAGTCAGGGTCACTTCCTTGACTTCCCCCGGTTTGCCCAGGGGTTGGGGGGCACCCTCATTCACCCGCACCCGCACCTCCCCCGCATTCCCAGCGGCTAAGACCAGGGTTTGCTTGGCGGTCCACGTCTCAGTCGCCCCTGGGTTCAAAATGCCCTCAAACACCACCTGCCCATCCGCCACCACCTGCAACCAGGATTGCCCCGTCAATTCCACGTGCACCCGCAATTCCGTAGGCTTGGGCGTGACCTGGGGGGACGGGGAAACGGCTACGGGGGGGGATGGGGTGGCTGGGGTCGGGGTAACGCTGGTGGGACTGGGTGCCGGTGCAACCGAATGGGACGAATTGGATGGGCGCAGGACGTAGGACAGCACCGCAATCGCTCCCAAGATCAGGGCAAAGTAGGTCACATAGAGATGAAACGGGCGCAGGGGACTGCCCACCTCTCCCCGCACCGGAGCGGTTTTGGTCAGGCGGGGCGCCAAGTCCAACGCGCTTAAATCCAAGTCTGGCAATTCCAGGAGGGTGGCATACTGGCGCAAAAAACCCTGTACATAGATGGGTTCCGGCAATTCCGCCACATCCCCTGCCTCCAACGCCCGCAGTAATCGGGGCTGAATCCGGGTGTGGGCAGACACCTCCTCCAAGGACAACTGCCGTTCCTCCCGCACCTGTTTTAGGTACCGCCCAATTTCTCGTAAACGTTCCACCTGGGTGGCATTGTAGGCACTCACGGGCATATCCTGATCACCGTCAATCCCAATGACTTGAACTGTTGCACAAAAGTTACGTTTATTTCACTTCCAGTCTAAAGGATATGGGCGCATACCGCTTGGCAAAACGCCTGTTCCTGGGGGGTCAGGGGGCGGAGATGCCCCACGGGTAAGGTCCCTAGTTGAATGTCCCCAATCGCCTGGCGATGCAACCGCAGTACCGGATAGCCCAATTGCGCCGCCACCCGCCGAATTTGCCGATTGCGCCCCTCCCGCAACTGGATTTCTAAAAGGGTCTGGTGCCCTGTTTTCCGTAACATTCGCACCTGGGCAGGCAGGGTTTTCTGCCCATCCAAAGGCACCCCCTGTCGCCATTGCGCCAACACCTGGGGGGTCGGTTGCCCCTGTACCCAAACCCGGTAGGTCTTCCACACCGGATGGCGGGGGTGGGTCAACGCCAGGGTGAGTGCCCCGTCATTGGTCAAGAGCAACGCCCCACTGCTGTCGTAGTCCAACCGACCGACGGGGTAGAGGGGGGGCAGGTCAGGGGGCAAAAAATCCCGCACCGTGGGTCGTCCCTGGGGGTCGGCACAGGTACTCACCACCCCGACCGGTTTGTGGAGCAGGTAGTACCAATGCGCCGGAGCGGGGGGCAGGGGTTGCCCCCGGACAGTAATCTCATCCACCTGGGGGTCACATTTTTGCCCCACCTGTGCCGGTCGCCCATTCACCCACACCTGCCCGGCTCGGATCAATGCCTCCGCCTGCCGCCGTGCCGCCACCCCCCGGTGTGCCAGAATTTTCTGCAACCGCTCCATCCCCTAGTCCAAACCCAAATCCAGCAGGATGTCCTGGGCGTGGCTATCGGCTTTGACATTGGTGTACACCCGCTCGATCTGCCCCTGGGGGCTAATCACATAGGTGACCCGTTTGCTGTAGCCCCCCCCGTCCACGTCGTAGGCTTTGGTAATCGCCCCGTCCGTATCCACCAACAGGGGAAAGGGCAGGTTGTACTTCTGGGTAAAGGCTTGATGGGTCGCCTGGTCATCCCGACTCACCCCCAAGACCACCAAATCCTTTTCCTGGTAGGTTTCATAGCGGTCCCGAAACCCACAGGCTTCCTTGGTACAGCCGGGGGTATCGTCCTTGGGATAAAAGTACAAAATCACCCGTTTCCCCGCAAAATCCGCCAGGGAAATGGGGCGACCTTGGGTATCAACCGTCTGAAATGCTGGGGCAACCGTGCCGGGACTCAACGCCATCACATACCTCACAAAATCAGCCAGAGCTATTGTAGCCGTTCCGGGGCAGTCCCCCCCTCGATCCGGCGGTAATGGCGATGGGATTGGGGTTGACCGGAATTGGCTCCCCCCGCACAATGATTACAATTTTTAATGCCAGGGCGAAAGTTAAAATAAATTTAAAGATGCTAATCATCGGCAGATCGGGTTAAATGTACGACTTTTGTCCTAAGGATTTTCCCCTGCATGTAGTGCTGGTAGAGCCGCAAATCCCCCCCAATACGGGAAATATCGCCCGCACCTGCGCCGCCACCCGTACCCCCTTGCACCTGATTGGCCCCCTGGGATTTGAGTTGAGTGACCGCTATTTGAAACGGGCGGGCTTGGATTACTGGCCCCATGTGATCTGGAAGTTCTACCCCAACTGGCAGGAGTTTGTCCGCAGGAATACTCATCCCGCCCACCGCTGGTTGGCCTTCAGTCCCCGGGCGCAGGTCAGCCTTTGGGAGTTCCAATTTCAACCGGGGGATTGGTTATTTTTTGGGAGCGAAACAGCGGGTTTGCCGGACTTTTGCCTCAATGCCTGTCATACACACCTGCGGATTCCCATGCGGTCAGCGGGGGTGCGGAGTTTGAACCTATCCGTGAGTGTGGCGGTCGGTCTGTTTGAAGCCCAGCGACAGATAGCACAATAAGTGACCTTTGGCGTGTTGCTTGAGATACATATAAGTTTTTGTTAATTATCTTTTGAGGCTGATACGGTGACATCGCCCTTATCAGTCATAACGATTTATCATCAGGGCTTTACGCTGGACTGGGTGGGCGGGCTAAATACTGGACTAGAGCGTTGCTGGTTTGGTTCCAGTTCGCCATGAGTGGTTGAGGGGTGATTCGGGTGTTGGGTACCACCGGCACACGGGAAGCCCTGGCTAAGTTCGCTCCTTGTGTTTTGTGTTTTCCTCACACCCGTTTATAGGAGGTGACTCTTGCAACAGCACGATTTTGCCAGCTTTGGTTGGCGGCCCGTACAAGTGTCCCAGCAATCATCTGATTTAACGATTGGTAATTTTTCCCGTCCTAGCTCTGTTCGTCCGGTGATGACCGGGTTGGTTGCGGTCGGGGCCCTGGCCAGCGTGGGTCAGGGGGTAGCGGTGGCGAATCCCGCCGTAGCCCCGGAGATGCCTGCTTCCCACCAGGAAGGCGTGGTGGCGGCGGTGCCGGATGCTTTGGTGGTGGAACACCGGGTGCGGGCGGGGGAAACCCTGTGGCAGTTGTCCCATCTGTACCAGGTGACGGTTGAAGAAATTGCCCAGTTGAATGGATTGCGCCCGGAGCAGGTTTTGGTGGTGGGGCAGGTGTTGAAAATTCCCCCCCGTTCGCCGGAGGCGGTTCCCAATCGGGTTGAGAATTTATTGGCACGGGTGCGGCAACAGGCGTTGATCCGGGAGGGGCGTTTGCCTCGGGATGCGGCGGCGATGATGGCAACCCCGACTTTGGTGGAGCATGGGGCGCAGGAGGTTTCCCCCAAGCAAGCGGGGCAGTACCAGGTGCAACCGGGGGATACCCTGACCGCCATAGCCCGCCGGTTCCGGGTGTCTTTAGAAGCGTTGGTGCGCCTGAATCGTCTGACCAACCCGGATGTGTTGTATGTGGGGCAAACCCTGCGGGTGCCGGGGATGACGGCTGAAACCCCTGCCCGTGATTTGGCCCAACGCCCCGTTCCCCAGGTGTTGGCTCGGTTGACGGCTCCCCGTCTGCCAGCTGTAAAACCCCAATCTTTGCGGGCACCGGGAATAAACTTGCCCCAGGCCCCGGTGAATCCCCTGCTGGGAACCGATGCGCTTGGGAAATTGGATACGGCTCCCTCGGTGAATACGGATCAACTGCGGCGCAATCCAGGGGTACAAAATTTGGCGGCGATTCTGCCCAACGTCTTTCCCCCGGCTTTGAGTGAGGGCAGTGCCCCCAATGCCAATATTCAAGCCCTGAGTTTGCCGCCGATGGGGGATGCGGAGACGTTTTTGCCCAAGGACCCCACCTTCTTCAAGGGGTATATCTGGCCGGCACGGGGGGTACTCACCTCCGGGTTTGGCCCCCGCTGGGGACGGATGCACCAGGGAATTGATATTGCTGGCCCGGTGGGGACACCAGTGGTGGCTTCGGCGGCGGGGACGGTGATTTTTGCGGGCTGGAATTCCGGGGGCTACGGCAACCTGGTAAAAATCTGGCATGACAATGGCAGTGTCACCTATTACGCCCACAACA